>Ga0169931_10015742_pt1 | contig 10094 bp, 10 predicted proteins | sample Kivu_15m_20L_FD_129675 | JGI IMG/M metagenome (GOLD analysis project Ga0169931, IMG submission 129675) | Freshwater microbial communities from Lake Kivu, Western Province, Rwanda to study Microbial Dark Matter (Phase II) - Kivu_15m_20L... | ecosystem: Environmental > Aquatic > Freshwater > Lake... | reverse complement strand
AGAGCTTCTCTACAGGCACCTCTGGTTCGCTATTCTCCGTTTCTTTTACATTGGAAAAAGTAGCGGACAGGTTCGCCAAAAACTCTGATTTCCACTTCGAAATGGTTACAGCATTTACTTCAAATTTCTGCGACAACTGTGCCAAGGTAAGTTGGTCTTTGGCTGCTTCTAATGCCAATTTGGCCTTGAATTCAGGCGTGAATATGCGTCGGGTTTGTTTGGTCATATCGTTTAGTCAAATTAAGTGATTTTTTAACTAAACCTCTGATCCAGGATTCAGGGAGTATTATACTCAATGTTGTTGAGGCGGTGAAAATTAACAATCTCTTGAAAAACTGTTTTCGAAAAAAAAGTATCGTCACAATTTAAAATCCCAATTAAATCTCCAGTTGCTATAGTAATACCCTTATTCATGGCATCATATAAACCATCATCTGGCTCAGTTAGCCAAAACATATTACCGCAAAAATCTTTTTCATAGCTTTTAATCATATTTACAGTATTATCAGTTGATCCACCATCGACTATAACACATTCAATATCCTCATAAGTCTGTTCTAGTACAGAGCTGATGGAAGAGGATATTGTATGCCCACTATTATAACACAATGTGATAATTGATACTTTCATTCTGAAATTAGCAAATCTGACTTTAGTAACTCCATGTATAAACCATATACTTCTGAAAAGCTCAGATGACAAATTTCGGAAATATCCAATAATGAATTATTCCCATCACAAAATGAAATAACATTCATTAAATTACGAACTTTTTTTCCTGAATCTACAGTAGAAATATTGGGATATAACGATCTTTTACCTAATTGTGGCTCACAAAGTACATTAATTTTGGGATAACAATTTTTTTCAAAAACATCAATACACTTCAAATAAATTTCTAGGCTTTCATTTAACCCTCTTTCTGTGACCAAATCGAAATTATCTAAAGAAGTATGATATTCTTTATAAGTCCCATATTTTGACCTCGTAATGGATGAAATAGGCAAATCTACGCCCGGTGAACAAAATTGCCTTTCATCTGAACCTCTATCCAACCAGGAATATTGTTCAAAATTTGAAGTATTAAATGTTAGAACATTTCTGGCAATTCTATCCGAAATAGTGTTACCCAATCTTGAAGGTATGTGTCCCCATGCCCGTTCATCACCAACACATGTTATAACAAAACCTCCAACAACAAACTTTTTAAGTCGATTAAAATTTAAACTAAGGTAAGTTATAGAACCTATTGTTTCTGGGATGAAAATAATTCTATAGCTATAAAAATTATATCTTTTGTTTTTAAAAATATCATTTGCAAGAAATGTTAACACTGCTGGACCACTTAACTCATTGTTTACCATTTGAGGATGGCAAATATATGTTGATAATAAAATTTCTTCTTTTGATTTACCTGGTATGAGTAATTCACCATAATGTAACTGACCTTTTTCATTAAATGAAGAATCAATTACGACGTGATATGATGCATTTCGATCAAGGTTAATAAATGCATTATATGTTAGACAAAAGCCCCAATTTTTATTATAATAAGATGTAACATAAGGAATAGCATTTGGTTGTTCCTTTATGTAATGGAGGTGGGAGACTAAATTTTCAAATGAGACTATTTCATTAATTGGAATACTATAACCGACAAGATGTAAATTATGATCATTAAAATCAATTACCCTTTTATTTGTATTTAAATCAATTACAAATGCATCTTTTATATTCCATTCAGGAGGAATATTCCAATCAAAACACTTTGTACCAGATTCAACACTTTTAATTTCTATTGGTATATATGTTTTAATAATTTCTAGTGACTCTTTTACACCAGATCCTGTAATACTTCTGTAAATTTTGTATAATTTTTTACAAACTTCTATCATAAATTTAATATATTGTTAGTTCAAAAAATTACTTTTCAAAATCCGTTAACTCAAAAGGTCTTTTAAGTTTATTCAACATAGGCTTAACCCAAAAAACCGATTTATTATCTAAAAAATATAGTTCATTCTCGTACAATTTATTGAGCCAAAAGTCAACTAATTTATTTACATTAATGATTTTGATATCAGTTAAACCATCCTTAAATTGTTTAATTATATTATTTTCAAACAAATCATACTCCAATTTTACCCAATCATATCCTAAATAATAATTTAAAGGTCTTACATGCATATTTATACAAATATTCTTTATTTCATTAGTACTTAGAATAACTTTTCCATCAAAACGTTTTGAATATCTATACCTTAATGTGGATGAAATCTCTTCTACAAAATGAATAATTGTAGTACAGGAAAATGATGCGCCATAATACATTATAGCAGAATTGTTATTATAAAGATGAGACCAAATAGAACTATCATCAAAAACATTGATTTTATGACCCAAATTTATTTCTGGCAATCGCCCTGTTCCTGCTACTGAAAAAAAGGGTATTGGTGTCTGCCATTGTGCGAAATTTTTTCTGAAATACTCATTAATTACCCCAACTTGAGAAGTATCATTAACAACATCAAATACTTTCAATTTAGAAAAATTATAATTATAAACTGGAATTAATAAATTACAATTAAGTTTCAGTAATAATTGAATATGTTCAGCGATATAATCATTTTTTGAAGAATTAAATGCTACTTTAAATCCTTTGCTAATATCTGTATGAACAAATAAATCATTGGTATTAATTAAGGTTAAATATGATTTAATGTTATTAAATATGTCATTCATAATTTAAATAAAATCGCTATTAAAATGAAATTTATATAATTCAAGGTTCAAAAATCAATTTTTTATTTTCCGAAATAAATGTCTATCCTTGACTGAAAAATTTGAATCAAACAATAATTAACTCAACAATATGAGTTTGTTTATAATAAAAAGATATTAATGATTCAACAAAGAACCATCTAATAAATTTAATATGTACAACTATGCCAACAAAACAGTGAATTCATTTTTCTATTAATTCAATCAAAATTTTAGATTTTGACACAAAAAAAGCACATCTCCTTCCATCAAAAGCATCCGATTTAAAAATATTAACCATGTAAAAGCCATGTTCTTTTAGATAATTCGTTGTGTTTTCAATAGATATTACCAAATATGCAGTATGATAGATAGTCAAACCACTAGCAATTAATTTTTTTAAAGTAAGATTGCTATCATAAGGCTCTACTAATTCATAACGAATGTTATTCTTATTTCTTAGAAAACAAACTCTAACTTTTTGAGCTATTATATCAAAAATTGGACTTTCCAAAGCAAATCCTAAAGCATTCATCTCAACTACGGAAAATTCAATATTTTCTGTCAAGAATGCAATATGATCAATTTCAAAATTAATCATATTAAAGTATTAATATCACTAATTATATCATTTATACAACTCCAATTTTGAATTTGCGATGTACTAAATTTTACATTATATATATTTTCTAATTTAATAATAATATATATATGATTTAGTGAATCCCAACCATCAATATCCTTCGGTGTATCAGTGATATTTATTGAATGTATCTCACGTTCTAATACTTCACTTAGAATTTTTCTAAAATCTTCAATTTGTGCTTTCATTTATATAATTATTTATGGTTTTAAATTTATCTATTTGTAAAATATAAGTATTCTTTTTTGATGAAAAATTGAACCCATGATCAATAAAAAAATTATTGACTAAACCATTTTTTGACGTTGGCAAGTATTCACCTGTTAAAGTATTAATTGATTTATTTTTCAATTCTATTACAATTTTATTCAATAAATAATCTTCAACTCCCCTCTTTAGCACCCTACAACTCATCAATAAAGTATCTAAAAAAGCTCCACCATCATCATTTAATTTGATAATTGCTATTGCAACAAGACCATGATCTCCAAAATTGTCAGATAATTTCACTGAGCAAGTAATGAAAGTCTTTAAAGTTAAAATATTTAAAATATCGCTTTTACTGTAACGTATAGTCCGTAAATTAAACTGATTTGAACGAAGTGTTAATTGAGAAATTCTCTCTGCATCAACTTCAGTGAATTGACTACATATAGCAGTCATTTTTAAGGACTTTAAAAAGTCATCTATAGAGGTGTATTTTGATTTTAATTTAATTCTCTCATACTCAGATCTATATTGCTCAGTCCTATTTTTATCATTATCAGAAATTGTACGGACTTCGAAGTAATTCATTCTAATCAAATAATCAAGCGAATCAGTAAAGTCATCAGGCAAATTAGGAACTACAACCATAGGTAATTTTTGAGCAACAATTTCTCTTTCAGCTGGATTATCATCAATAAATAAAATTGAATCAAAGCCAATATTAAGTGTCTCCTTTATTAATCTTATATTATCAGCTTTATTCTCCCAATTAGCAATAAAAAGTGCAAAATCATCAAGTTTTAATATCATCTCCCCATTTATTTCGAATGGTTCTTTAGCAATATGTTCATCATTTTTAGAGCAAATAACCAATATAATTCCTCTATCCTTTAATTGACGAAGCCACAATTGAAATTTTCTATAAAATTTACCCTCACCCTGACCTGAAATTTTAATTCCCATTGGCCCGTCCTCACCTACAATACCGCCCCATAATGTATTGTCTAAATCTAAAACTACACATTTAATCATTTGGGCATTAAGTGAATTTACTATTTGATAAATTCTTGACGAGAGAAAATTAATGTAATCCAAAGTAAAATGTAAATCCGCATTAAAATATAAATTGTTACTATTATTAAGTGTTGCATCCTTGTAATTAATAGGATGTATCAAAAAAAAATCATCATTACACAATGCAAACTCTATTAAAATATTATTGTGTTTTCTAATATGATATAATAAAGATTTTTTAAACTTTAATGAATATGTGCCATATATAGAGTCATCATATTCATGAATTAACGGATAAATTAACTTAACATTAGGTAAATTTGATTTCAGAAATAAGAAGAGATCTATTATACGTTGACTCTTTTGACTTGAAAAATGAAATTTATTCCAATCATCTTTCAGAGAATAATAGTTGTCTTGATATGTGAAATATGACTCATGAATTACAACAACATCTGGTTCAAATTTATAAAAATTTCCTGTAACACTTAATATTTCAGAGTCAATGGAATTGTACAATCCTTCGTACATTAGACAATCCGGACAAATTGAAGAAAATTTATTCATTAAAAATTGAATAGAATTGTCTCCGATAAATGCAATTTTCATAACTGATTTATATTACATTTATTATTTTTATTACTCAAATAAAGAATGTCTGTTCCTTTAAAAGAAATAAACATAAAAAGAAAGAATAAAGTATCAAATCTTAAGTACTCCCCACTTCTTAAACAAAAAGCTAAAAAACCAAAAAAAAATGGTGATTTTAAATAATAAAATTTAAACTTCTTGAGAAGAAAAAAATATCCAATAACCCCAAATTCAACAAAAAACCGAAAAAACAATGTAGGCGCACCATTTATCATGAAATCAGATTTTTCATATATTTTCTGAATACCCTCTTTAATCGATGACGAATCGTAGTAATGCCCAACAACTATTTGATAAGTGTCCAAACCATAACCCCACAAATATTGCCAATTAAAACTCGACAAGATTAAATTAAGATTCAAAACATAGACCATACTAGAAAGATTAATTTCTACTAAATCAGATTCCCCTAATTGGGAGAAACGCAAATAAATAGACTCATTATTGAAAACAAATAGGATTATCAACAATATGAAAAAATAATTTTTAATGGAGAAGAATTGTTTAAAATTAGAGAATTTACATACAAAATATAATGACAGGCTTGCGATACCAATACTCGAGAATGTGAAGACAAAAACCAACAGGGTAGAAAAAAGTAAGAAATAACGGTAAAAAGTAGTTTTTAAATTATTAAAAGATATTATTAAATATGGCAGTAAAAAACAAGATAAGTAAGAAGGTTCCGTAAAAAAAGAACTCAATTTTGGTAAAATACCAGCATAGCTTATTGGAGCAGTGTTTAATAACGGTCTTGGATCATAAATTTGTACAAAGAAATTCAAATTAAACAGAAAGCTCAAAAAAAACGAAATAATTTGAATTACCCCAAAAAAAACGCAAAACTTTGCTGCTAAAACATATCCTTTGAACAATGACTCAAATGAAAATGTCTCTTTTATGTTTTCGAAAAACAAAATAAAAAAAACAAGCATAACATAATTCAAAAAAACCCCTACTGTATTGTCACCAAATTTAATTGAAGTAATTAAACCATTCAATAAAAAAATAAGTGGTAACAAAATTAATTTTAAATTAAATTTTTTAAAGATAATAAAAAAAGTGATGACGGATAAAATAAGGTCTAATTTGATTACTGTTACATTTATTACAAAAGCAACTGCATTTGAAATAAAAATTAGAAATATCAGGAAAATAATCTTAAACTTCATCAATAACAGTAATTAACTTACTTTTGAATAATTCAAGAGAAAATTTCGGTTTTAAATTTTGGCCTTTTTCAATTAAAACAGCTCTATTTGTGTCAAAAAAACTAAGTAGACACATTTCAATATCTTTTATTGAAGTAGGATCAAAATATAATGCTGCATCCTCCAATTGCTCCTTCATGCCATATATACCAGAAATCAATACCGGGGTTTCACAACAAATCGATTCAATGGGAGGTAAATTAGTTGGGCCAAAAAAAGTTGGCATTACTAACGCCTTTGACCCAACGTACAGAGCAACAATTTCCTCATCGCTCACATATCCTGTAAATATTATTCTGTTATCTAAGTTCAAGCTAGATACTAACTTTTTTAATTTATTGTATTCCTTATTGAATCCGCCGGCAAAAACCATATTAATATCGAAGCCTCCACTAACTAGATTTTTAAACGCATGAATTAATCTATGATGATTTTTATGACTCCAAAAAGAGGCTGGATAAAAAAGGTAAGCGCCATATTTGTCGATTTCAAATGACTTGTAAGTTTTATTTTCTAAGATACGAATTAAGTAACTCGGACAACAATAAGGCAACAAATATGTTTTAGTATACTCTCCTATTTTATAGTAATTATTGAACATGTTTCTACCAACATTGCTTTCAAAAATTATTTTATCAAAATTTACACCAATATTTGTGTAAATATTATTTCTGTACTTATATTTTATAAAACTTGCTGATTCCTTGAATCTCCGCTCAGTTAAATGCATTAAATCATGAACAGATACACAAGAAAAACCATCTATAAAAAAAGTTAAATAACAAGGAGTTGGAAATATAACTTGACCAATTTCAAACCTTCGCAATAAGTAACTAAAGGGATGTATTTTTCTAAAAATCAAAACACCCAAACGTCTCAAATTAAGAAGTACTAAAATTTTATATAAAAAACTGAGTTTAAGTTCTTTGTTTATAAAAGTCCTAAAACCCTTGCCTTCTAAATAATCGTCCCAACTTTCATCATTAACAAACAAGACATATTTTTCTTTCTCATCAATACTTTCCAAGATTGTCTTTATGTAAGTACTTACTCCTGTCTCTTTAAAGGACACATTAATAACGACACTATTTATTCTCATAAATCTTCAAAGGATTTCAATTCAAAAATATCAAGATATCCACCATCAGTTGAATTATAAATTTGGATACCTTTATTTTTTGCTACTTTCAAAATATTTCGATAATTCCGCCACAGATAATAATGTGATATCATCTCTTCGTCATAAGGCACCCTATCACCCAATTTTGGTTCAACATATTTAGGTATATCAACAGTTGAACCTTCGTAAAAATGATGATTTATCCCTCTATTTGCAAAATAATCATGATCAAAACCCAATAAATAAATGGGATTACAACCCATGTACACAGCGCTTGATAATGCAAAGGCACCAACTCCATGTATGTTTGGCATCAATACATCCAAATCAAAGTTACTGCATTCTTCCATTCCTCCAAAAGCAACAAAACGGCACTGATCTAGAGGCAGAATATGATTTTTAGTGACAGCTTTATAGCCTCTAAATAAGGGAAGAAAAAAAAATGCATTATTATACAAATCCCTAGCCTTAGCATAAAAATCTGATTTATTTATTGTAGTTGAATTAAAAAGATTTGGATCAAGAAAAAATATGTATTGGGGGTTCAACTTTTTAATATCTTTATGCTTGAAGAAGGAATTAACACTAAAAATCAATTCTCCTTCTAATTTTGCTAAATCCTGATTCTTTAATGATGGACCTGATGCAATAACAAATGCCCGGGTGTCCTTATGACAATTTTTAAACTCATTATTTTTTGAAATAATGTCTTTATATTTAGAAGGAATTCTAATTGGAAAAGTTGCCTGAATTCTATAATTATTTATAATTTTTACTGTAGCAGTTAAGAAAATAACTACCTTATTTAATATTAAAAATCTTATGAACATTTTTTTATAATTCAAGTTTATTTTTAATTCTAAAGAAACAATTTAGAGATATAAATATGATAATACAGTTAAATAAAATAGCCGTGAAGTAACGATAACTTGTAAAGTGAATATAAATATAATCATAAAGAATAACAAAAAACATGAAGCCTATAAATTGGATTAATAGTGGCTTAAATTTTATAAATAATTTTGCTTTACATCTTGCATAAATAAAAGCATATGAAAATATGATAAAATTTGAAAGTATCAGCGTTAAGCCCGCTCCGGTAATAAAATATTTTTCTATTAATAAATTATAGCTAAAAAATGCAATAAAAAAAGACAAAACACTAGCCAGATAAAATGCGCTAGTTATTTTGTGAATGGTAAGCTCATTAGAAATTTGTAACCAACAGAAACCAAGAAATGAATTTACTGAAAGAAGTAGATAAAATAATAGCTTATCATTTTGAATTAATACAATATTAAAAATAGATAATACTAAGTCTTGAAAACTAATCAATAAAAATGATGATGCGAAAACAATAACTAATAAAATTTTCGCAGCGAAATTTATTATCTGATCTCTCTTTTCGTTAATTCTATATATTAATATTTTTTGAATAAAAATTGAATTAATAGCAGTAGCCAAAATTAAGGGGAGATTAGATACTAGTAGAATAACATTATACTTCCCCAATACAATTGAGTTGAAGTCTTTTTCTAAACTAATTTTTATAAATAAATCAGATAAAATTGAAAAAATTGTGTACACAAATATTGGCACTGAATATTTAAGTCCTCGTTTAAGAAAATTAAAGTCAAACCTAAAGATAGAATGGTAGTATATAAACCTAAATGAAAATAATGCTACAAAAAAAGCACTTACTAACTGAATCCTTAAGATAAATAGTAAACTTATTTTTTTATTAAGAACAAAAATTAAAATTAAAAAGAAAAGAATAATCATTCCAATACCTGAATAAAATCTGTATTTTCTGAATAAATTTGTTCCTAAAAAATAACCTAGAGGTATAGCTGAAAAAGAATTAAAAGCTGCGATCAAAAAAATATAATTTGAATAAACTTTTATATGTGAGTTAATTAAATTTGGTAGAAACATAACTATCATCTTCCAAAAAATGAAAACACAGAATGTAAATAATACTTGGAAAACGAAAAATGTAAATACATTTATTTTGCTGCTCTTAATAACTAGCTCCTCAGTCATTAACCTACTAAACAAAGCTTGGTTGCTTATAGACAATATGACAATAAGAATTGCTGAATAAGAATTGGCTAATACTAGAGTTCCATAATCCTCTAATCCGAGAGAACCAACATAAACCCAATTATAAAAGAAACCAGATAAACTTATAAATGCACCTATTAATATATTATAGAACGAATCTTTAACAAATAATCTATAGTCAAACTTATCCAAAATCAGTAGTGTCCTGTTAACTTTTTTTCAATCCTCGTAGTGCCCAATAAAAACAGGCTTTGACAGAGAAAATAAGTTTTTTCGATTTGAATTTGCCAAAAATTGTTCATAGACTAGTTTATGAACCTGGGAAAAACGGTGTTTTCGCAATTGATGTCTTTGTTGCCTGATTATGAATTCAACAAATGTGTAGCTCGTTATAACGGCGACTATCGAATCAAGGAATTTACTT
>Ga0169931_10015741_pt1 | contig 10095 bp, 6 predicted proteins | sample Kivu_15m_20L_FD_129675 | JGI IMG/M metagenome (GOLD analysis project Ga0169931, IMG submission 129675) | Freshwater microbial communities from Lake Kivu, Western Province, Rwanda to study Microbial Dark Matter (Phase II) - Kivu_15m_20L... | ecosystem: Environmental > Aquatic > Freshwater > Lake ... | reverse complement strand
TTCTGCTTCTGTTAATTCTTTCATAGCTTTTTTCTGTTGCTATTTTATTCCTTTTTATTCTCCTTATTTCTTTCCCTTTTGCACATAAGTATATTTACTTAGCGCAAACTTGGGATGCTCCCTTTTTTGATTAGTATAGTGTATAGCATTTTAAATAGGTTGAAGAAGATTTAGCTTGAATTGTAGCCTATCTCGCAAACTTATCAATTTATATACGATTTTGGGTTGCTATAATCAAATCTAAAATTTAAGATTTTTTGCTATTGTTAAAGAAAATATTGAGATGACACAGTTTCATAATCAAAATCAATTTAACCGATTCTCTGAGCCAGTAACTGATATAACTGCTGGTAGTATAGAGAAGGCTCAGCAACATATTTATAACTTCTTTTTAGGAATTATAAAACATTATGATACTGAAGTAATTTTAAATCAGTTTGATAAATTATTTATCAGATATGAAGAGATTGAAAATGTCAATGCTTACTATGCTCTAGGTGAAATTATTTTTCATGATAAAGAAAGTGAATTCAAGTATACTCTTTTACGCTGTTGTTATATTCTCAATAACAACTGGGCAATTAATGGAAATATCAGTGCTTGCCAAAAATTAGTTGATCTTTTCTTGTCAGATTCTATTGGTATTGCCACCAAAATTTATAAGCTTAAAAAGTTAAGATATTGGCTTCAAAAGTTTGTTCAATCTGAAGAATATAATACACTGCGATCGCTCTCAGGCAGAGCTGGTATAAGCAAGAGCTATCATAATTGGAGTGAGCGTTTTTCCTCATACCTACTGGTCTCTGAATAAGCTGATCCAAGAAAACCCTTAGAACAACGCCAATATGCAGCAAATTTATCTCGAAAGATCAAGAAACAATTTAAGTTTGATTTAGCGATGTATACGGCGCGTATTGATTCCAGACGAGGTGAAAATCCTCAACGCCCAAATCCAACCAATTTAGGCGATGGAGTACTACTTTTAATTAAAAGAGTACTAAATAAACAAGGTAATGACAATTATCGCAAAGCTGCTAAAAACTTTTATGAACAAATCCAGAATATAACTTTCTTAGAATTCAAAGTTAGGCTACTTGACTACTTAGGTATATCGCATGATGATTTAGAGATTTCTGAGATATTGCGCTTGACAGTTGTCGAAAAATTAAAATATTTTCAAGAACACCGCGATGAAGAAATAATGCCTGTTGGTTTGTTGTATGCTACTTGCTATCGAGTTTTGCAATACCTGCTGTTAAATGAACGCCGAAAGCCATCTGATTTCTTAAAGCTATCACTGGAATACGATAACTTTCTTAACCCGATAATTTTATTGCTAAAAATTGTCCTGATTTTGCCACATACTCGTTTTTACTTGGAAAGTTATATTGCTGAATTGATCAAGTTTTATAGCGTATATGATGAAACAGAGTGCCGTTCTTTTATTAATTTTCTTGATGTTTTAAATGTGACACTTGCTATTTTTGATGAGGATACAGACTATAGCTTAATTAAAATAAAAGATGTTGAAAATGATTTAGTTGATATCAATTTAGATAACTGTCGGATATTTTCACAGTTAAAAAGATTGGCTGATTTAGATCATAAATCAGTTGAGCAATTTGAAAGAATTGATCAAGAAGATACGACTAAAACTCTAAATTTTTGACATTTGCAGTCTATTTAGGCTTTGGTATTATTCAAATACTTGAGATTCTATCCATTCAAAAACGCGATTCCATGCCCACCAACGATCGCGATCGCCATATTGATTTTGGCTTTTTTTGCTACTAACATAACCAACATGACCACCATACTGGGTGACCATAAGTTTAATGGCAGAGTTATCTTTGGCAATATTTTCTAAATCTGAAATGATCGATGGATCAAACATTGGATCATCGGCAGCATAGAGAATCAAGGTTGGCTTTTGCAAATGAGGCATGAAATATAACGGGCAACTTGCATCGTAATATTCCTCTACAGAGTCAAAGCCTAATTTGGCGATCGTCAATTCATTGTCAAATCCCCAAATGCTATTAGCCCTTTCTACAGCCTCACGATCAATTGATTCAGGATGCATTTTGGCGATGCTACGTCCTAGTTTCTTTAATTCTCGGGCGATCGCCTTTTCCAGAAATCTGCCCAGCTCATCTTTGACTAAATAAGTAAGCGATCGATTGGAGTCAACACTAGGACAAATTACGGCTCCGCCTGCAATATCATCAGAGGTAATTTCTAAGTCGGTCCCCCAACTGGCGATCGTTTCTCCAGCCTTGATCCCCCACAAAGCTAACTGACCACCGAGGGAGTATCCCGTTAGCCAAAAGGGGGCAGGACATCCTAATTGCTTAGCAGTATTGGCAATCCTGATAAAATCTTCGCCTTCGTATAGTCCATCTGAGGTCAGCGCTGGCGAAAGTTCTGCTGTTTTACCATGCGCTCGCCAATCAAACAAAACAACGGCGTATCCTTTAGCGATCGCCTTACGCCCCAAAATTTTGAGAAACCATTGATTATCTAAATCCCCCGTAATTCCATAGGTTCCAACAATCGTTCCCTTAACTTTTTGATGGGATATGTTAGGAATTGCGTATTTACCATAGATCGGAACGCCATGTGCGCCTGTAAAAATATGCTCTCGATAAATAGGTTCGGATTCAACCGTGAAATTTTCCCATTTTTGGCTCACCCGCAAAGCAGTATAGAGGGTCATTAGCAGTCCATTAGTGAGATGCCAAGGTGGTGAATAGGTCATATAGCAATCCGTAAATCACATTTTTTATATTTCGTTACGCTCACTATTTTATCTCTATGTATAGATACATAAATCTGGGTTGTATATTTCAAGCTAGCGTGACACACTAACACTAATATTCAGTGGCTTATTTCTAGTTTCTTAATGTAAAACAAAGCTAGTTGCATTTCCTACAGCGCTTCGCGCTCAAACCCAAACCAAGAAAAATTTTGAAAGTGTTGCTCTGCAACACTTTCAAAATTTTTCTTATAGTTCGTTTGATCGGTAATTGCTGTAAGTTACAGTTTAAGGAGGAAGCAAAGATGTTTTATGTAAGTAGACGGTTAACTCAGTTCACGCCCAATTATTTTTTATCTTCTTTGCAATTGATATTGTGTAGCGGGTTTGTGCTGGCAGGATTCGCTACAGATGTGATCGCACAACAATCTCGCATTACATCAGTTAACACTGAAGTGAAAACGGATCGGAATATTAAAGAACCCCTCCAAAATATTAACCCCCTTTCACCACCAGAGCCCAAAGTTGCGGAATCAGTAACATCAGTTTCTCAATTGAGTGATGTGCGATCGACTGATTGGGCTTTTACTGCCTTGCAATCTTTGGTAGAGCGCTACGGATGTATTGCTGGTTATCCTGATCGCTCATTTCGTGGTCAACAAGCAATTTCTCGCTATGAATTTGCGGCTGGTGTGAATGCATGTCTAGACAAAATTAATGAAATCATTGCAACGGGTTTAGCTGACAAAGTCAGCAAAGAAGATCTTGCCGCCATCCAAAAACTTCAAGAAGAGTTTGCTGCCGAATTAGCCACATTGCGTGGTCGAGTGGACTCTCTAGAAGCAAAAACTACCAAACTGGAAGCACAGCAATTTTCGACAACTACGAAGCTCTATGGACAGGCTATATTTGGCTTGCAGGGTCATTTCCGTAACTCAGCTGACTTGAGTCCTCGAAATGGTATCTTGACTGCTAATGAAGCCGATCTTGCGACCAACCTAACATTGGGTTACGATCTACAGCTCAATTTATTGACACAATTCGATTTCCATAATCGGAGCTTACTCTTAGTCGGGCTACGCGCTGCAAATTTGACTACTGGCTCAGGCAATATTTTTCAAGACAACTTTACTCGTCTTGGTTATGAGTCTAATTCGGCAAATACATTCTTTCTTTCTGATTTGTCCTATCGCTTTATGGTGGGAGATAATGCTGTATTTATCGTTGGGACGGAAGGTGTCAATCCAGTAACTGTTTTTCGCGGACCTAATCGAGTCGAAAGTGCTGGTTTGGGACCACTTTCAGCTTTTGCTCAGCGCAATCCGATATTAGAACTTGGACGAAGTCGCGCAGGTGTGGGCTTTGATTGGCAAATTGACGATCGCATCAGTTTACAGGGTATATATGCCGCAGGCGATCCAGCAAATCCAAACACATTAGGCAATGGTGGTGGCTTGTTCGGTAGTGACTACACATTGGGAGGACAGCTAACACTTACACCAACTGATGCGATCGATGTCGCCTTGTATTACCTCCATGCTTATACGACAGGTGGCTCTTTAAAAATATCCTCTGGCGATAGTTTGATCAGTAATGGAGGCGCAAATTTTCTGACTGATGCGATCGGGGCAACGCTTAACTGGCGGCTTAGTCCCTACCTTACGCTTGGCACATGGGGCGGTTATACGAAATCCAATGCTGTCAATGGTGCAAATGGAACTGTAGAAACGACAAACTGGATGGTCTATCTCAATTTGCCCGATTTATTTGGGCGTGGGAACCTTGGCGGTATCTATGTTGGGCAACCACCCAAAATTGTTAGCAGCAATCTCTCCTTTGGTAACGTTCCTAGTGCAATTGGATTGAATGGTGTTGCCTTTGGTGCAGTGGGTTCTCAGCCCGCTAGTACAACTCACGTAGAACTGTTTTATCGCTATCGAATTTCTGACAATATTAGCATCACCCCAGGCGTAATCTTTCTATTTAATCCCGCTCACACATCCACAAGTGACACAATTACAATTGGCACAATTCGCACTACTTTTACGTTTTAAGCTGTGTCATGGATCGGAATACTTTTTAGTTCAGGAATTTTTGTAAGAGAAAGAGAGTGAAGGTTATGAAAATGAGTTCGCTTAGTTGGAAAGTTTTGCTAGTTCTACTTTTAAGTGGAATAGCAGCTTTGGATCACAGCAATTCGGCATTAGGTCAATCAACATCAAGTACTTCATCAAGTTCTTCTAGCAATCAATTAGATCCTTCCTATCATGACAATATTTTCCCCAATGGTGGGGGACTAAGAGATCGCTTGCTAGGAGTGTTGGGTAACCGATTTAGTAAAGTACCAGCAGGATTGAACTCTCATCGGCGGGCCGGAGATTATTTTAATCGCAACCAATTGGAAGATGCGCATTATGCGATCGAACAATCTTACAATGATGAGCATCGCTATTACAGTAATGAAAATATTAATCCTAGTCCTATGAGCCTTAGTGTGGCTCAGACTGCTTTACTTCGCACTGAGCGAATTACCGACAGTGCAACGGCTTTGGTTTATCCCGTGATTTTCCCCGATCGCATAGAAATCCTCGTCATCCCTTCATCAGGAAAACCGATTCGTAAAGTTGTTACTGAAGCCCACGAAGTAGATATCTTGCGTGAGGCTCAAGATCTTGTGATTTATATTCAGGATGTAAGCTCGGCAGACTATTTAGGCTCTGCCCAAACTTTATACAATTGGATAATTCGTCCAATTGATGCTGATTTACAAGCTGCAAACATCAAAACGTTAGTCTTCGTAATGGATGGTCCATTGCGAGTAATTCCGATCGCTGCCTTACACGATGGCAAAGAATTTTTAGTGCAGAAATATGCGATCGCGACTGTGCCGTCTATGGGAATGGTAAATCTGAAACTACGAGATCGCCGAAGCAACAGCATTTTGGTTATGGGGTTGACCGATGCTATGCAAGGACTGTCAGCACTACCTAGTGTCGAAGTGGAAGTTAATACAATTGCCACACAAGTTTTACAGGGTGACGCTTTTCTCAACCAAAGCTTTACTATTGAAAACCTCAAAGCCCAAAGAAAAAAGAAAAACTATGGTATCGTGCATCTAGCCACCCATGCCAAATTTGTGAGTAACACTATTAATGGTGCATTCATTCAAATGTGGAATGAGCGGCTATACCTTGATCAGCTTAAATCGTTCGATCTCGGTTCAGAAACAATTGAGATGCTGACACTGAGCGCTTGTCAGACTGCTGTTGGCAAAAATCTTGGCTTAGGCGGTGTCGCTGCTCAATACGCCGCAAAAAGTGTACTTGCATCGCTTTGGGTAGTAAGTGATGCTGGTACAACGCCATTGATGCTGTCTTTTTATCACAATTTCCCTGAAGCCAAAAGTAAAGCGATCACCTTGCAGCAAACTCAAGTAGCACTATTAACTGGAACTGTCAGAATCGATGGTAAACAGATCCAAGGAATTCCCAATTTACCTGCAGTTACTCTCAAGCAACTCAATCAAGCGATCGATCTGAAGCATCCATATTTTTGGGCTTCCTTTATTTTGGTTGGCAATTGGCTATAGTGTCTAGTGCCCTTATCAAAGCACCAAAAACGGGGAGGTGCAAAGCACCTCCCCGTTTTTGGCTTTTATAGCTGGCAAAGGCTATATTTGACGGAGAGAGAGGGATTCGAACCCTCGTTAAAGTTACCCCTAAACAGCATTTCCAGTGCTGCGCCTTCAACCACTCGGCCATCTCTCCACACTTAACTCAACAAGCAAACTTATTATAATTTACCTGTTTAGTTGCGCGGTATTTAATCATAGCAAAACATGACACATCTGCAAAATTTTTTGCTAGGACAAATCAAAAAACAAAAGATGAGTGGCGTTGCCAAGCAACGCCACTCATCTTTTGGGTTATGGCTACTTTGCATCGCATCCTAGGTTAAAAAGTCGTTCTGTTTTTTGACCTAGCACTCTTCCTTCCGTTGTACCACTGATAGTCACAATATCTTTCCCTATCAAATGGATATCGACGGCACTGACTGAAGAACGAGTAGCTTCTAAAGTTTTGCCATTAATATTACCGGTGCGTTTGCCTTTAGCAGTTAAAGCCCACAGCTTAGTTTGACCATCGTCACCACCACTCACTAGATAGCAGCCTTGGGAACTGAAGGCAACTGATCGCACTGGTTTGTTATTATGAGCATCTTTCCAGCCATCGATCAATTGACAAGGGCGATCGCTTTGCAAACAGGTGCTGAGATCCCAAACTGACATGTAGCCTTGATTATCGGCTGTAGCCAGTAAATTACGTTTGAGATCGGGTACAGCAATACTTTGGATATAGTCATCCTGTCCGCCAACATTAGGATAGGGGATTTGCTTAACTGTATTGTTGACCCAGTTCCAAAGGACAAGTTGGTTATAGCGACCAGCGATCGCCAAGGTGCTGTCATCTTGACCAACCAGAGCGATCGCATTAACTGCAAAATCAAATTTCTTGATTTGACTCGGTTGCGTGGGTGGGTTAGTAAACAGATTTTGGAGATCCCATCGCAATACTGTGCCACTCCCATGACCACTAAATAAGGTTCTCGCGTCGAGGGTATACTCTAAACCAAATACGCGATCATCTGCTTGATTAGTAAATGTGGCGATCGGACGTTGACTTTCGGATTGACTATCCAAAATCTGGATTTCCCCATTTTCTAGTCCAGCCGCTACAAAATTATTATTAACAGGACGATAGCGAACTGTGCGAATAGCTTTTTGCGCTTCCGTCAAAGTACCTAGGTCAAAACCAACAAAGGGTCGATAAAATCCTGATACATGCCACTTACGGATTGTGCGATCATTGGAGCTACTAATCGCATTACCACCAATGCCATCATACTGAACAGATGTAACTGCTCCTTGATGCGGTGGAAATGGATTGTTAGGATTAAATCCAGATAGCCAGCCCATTAAAAAAAGAATGATTGCTAGAATCAGAATTAATAAGAAAAGTGGAACTACTGGTTTAACAACAACTTCAATCGCTTGGACTTCATCAATGCTGTTAACCCTTGTATCTTGCCAGTTTGCCTTGATTAGCAGATTTAATTTTTGAGATATTCCTAGCCAAGGTCGGGATTTATCAACTTGAAGTTGAAGTTCATTTTTGTGAAATGGTTCAATTTCTGCATCATTGGGGGACACCTCAAAGGAAAAGTCTTCATAATCACTAGAATTAACATTCTCCAGATCAAAACTAATTTTTTGAGGAAGGTTGCTAGCATTGTCGGCTGTGAGCGTAAATATCGCTGGTGAGGATTGCCAAAACTTCCACCATAATTTCCATGATCGCTTGGCGGGAATAGTCTGTAATTTTGGTGAACAGACTACGGCTAACTCACCTTTGGGTAATACTTCTAAGCTAGATGTTAATTGCGAAGGTAGGCCATTAGTATGGGAAATATCGATGGTAAAGGGATAGGATTTGGCGATCGCATCATGATCAAATGGCAAATTACATATAAAGGCAGCCCGAAACTGTGCTCCAGCCTTGACTGTGAACTGTTGAGTATTACCTCTAGGAAACCATGAATCTGGCAGATCACGGCAGGTTAAGGTGACATTTGTATTTTGCTGACTGGTATTGCCAATCAAGATGGGAATTTCTAGATCATCAAGGGGCATAGCCTGAAGCTTTTGAGCAGGTATTTCTGCTTTTAAAATTGATCGTCCCGCGCCTTCTTGGAGATTGATGCGTAATACTTCACGATTTTCTTCACGTAACTCGATTGAAAAAGCCCTGACTGTAATATTCATAATCCCCGTAAATCCTGAGATCGGGGTTTCAATAATCGAAACCACAAACTCGACTAGATCTCCTGGGGGGATCTTCACACTCACATCAGGTGAAATCGTATACCACTCATAGCCAACTTCTTGAATATCTGCACCTGCTGCTATCAGTTCAATTTGGAAACTAGAAAACTGATGGCTATCATTAACAACAACTACGGGAAAAGAATTTTTTGAAGAACCAATTTTAAAATTTAGTTCTTTTTGGGGTATCTCTAAGCCGATTTGATTTGCAGACATCGCCGTATTCTCCTTATAGTTTATCCCAAAGCACAAAATGGCGTAGCCATTTTGTGCTTTCAAAACCCTCACAGGGTTTGGTTTTTAATTCACAGAAGTGTAGCCACACTTCTGTGAATTGATATTAGTGCTAAGAACGACGAGAATTTTCGCCTGTTCTTAATGCTCTAGCACGGCTCAGAAGCGACTCTACTGAATTAACTTGTCCCATCTGGGATGCGATCGCAGCTTTTTTAGCCTCATCTTTTTCGGCGCGTAGTTTACTAAGTTGACTCTTCATGCCATTTTGTCGTTCGGCAATGGTACTTCCCATTTCTTGAAATACTCGTGCCATTTGTCCTAGTTCATCTTGACGCTGAGCCACTGAAGCTAATTCTTCAGGATTAAAAGATTCCTCTTCGATTTCCTTTGCAGCAGTCATCAGATTTTTAATAGGACGTAAAAGCCATGAGGCGATCGCCAAACCGATCAAAATATTTACCCCCAACATAATCACAATAATAATTAATGTAACTCGGTTATTGGCATCAATTTCCTGCATAAATATTGACTCCGGCACAACAGTCCCCACTGACCAATCTAATTCCAAATCTTTATCCAACTTTTGCATACTTAAAATATATTTTTCACCATTTGAATTAAATTCAACTACCTGAAGATTTTCCAAGATTTCAGAAGAACCTAGTTGCTCTCGCAATGCTAATCCAGCATCTTGTAGCCGAGGATCTTTACTTTGAGTAAGGTCAAACCGCTTAATTTCTTTGCCATTTCTTTCAAATACAGGCACGTCAGAAGTAGTAGCAACTAGATTGCCATTACCTTCAATCAAAAATACATGCCACTTATCGCTGGGGCGAGTTTGTAACATAAACTGTTTAATTTGTTTCAGAGAAATATTAATGCCTACTACCCCCTGAAACCCACCACTAGCATTGTAGATTGGCGTAGCTTTGGTGGTAGTCAATTCCCCATCAGTTGTACTCACAAAAATCTCACTCCAAATAGCCTTGCCAGCCTGTTTAGCAGCAATATACCAAGGGCGATCGCGATGGTCATATTTTTTTTCATCTTCGAGCCTTTTGACGCGTACCCCATTATTGTTCAGTTCAAAATTAAGGCGATCAGGATTAACATTATCTTCGCGAATGCGTAACAAAAAACTAGAATCATTTTGGCGCTCAATGCCCACCATTGTGCCACTTTCGTTACCATAAAATAGAATGTTTTGACTGTTTAGCTCTCT
>Ga0169931_10015739_pt1 | contig 10096 bp, 7 predicted proteins | sample Kivu_15m_20L_FD_129675 | JGI IMG/M metagenome (GOLD analysis project Ga0169931, IMG submission 129675) | Freshwater microbial communities from Lake Kivu, Western Province, Rwanda to study Microbial Dark Matter (Phase II) - Kivu_15m_20L... | ecosystem: Environmental > Aquatic > Freshwater > Lake ... | reverse complement strand
CGAAGAAGCTAGTAGTAAAACTATATTTTTTTTGAATAAAATTTATTTCATTTGAAAGATGTAAACTCCTAATACAGAGATGACTATGATGATGACTGCTATGGCTATTTATGATATGATCTCGCTGCCCTTGATTTCAAATAAAGAAACTATGACTGCGGGCATAAAAATAAAATCCAGAAGGATTCCGAATAATCCGATAGCTCTATTGATTAATTTCTAAGAGCTTACCTTTACCAAAACATCTGATTTGTTTTTGTAAAAAAATTGTTGGAATATCAAACATAATCCAAAAAAGATATTGCCAACTAGTACGGGGATCAGAATAACAATGACTATTTTTTGAGTCATATATTCGAAAAGATTGCTTTTCTGTATAAAATAAATGGTTACTTTGATCCAGGAGAAGAGCATATTTTTCAGAGGCACATCGCATATCTATGCAGAATAGCAAAGGAGAACTAGGAATTGAAAAAGGAGGCAAAATTTAGTCAGCAAGCTGTCAGAATCAGCAAGATAATCTTTGATTAGCATAGTTCTAATCATTTGTTTTTGAATATTGATGGCTACCATGAATATTTAAATTAATCAATCTGTGCTTTAATCACATATAGATTAGTGACATAAAAAGATAAATATTTGTTTATTTTATTGATAGAATGGAGCGTCCTTCAATGTTTTTCAAAAACAAATCGCTCATAGACCTAAGCAAAAAGCCCTCAACTACAATCTCACTCGAACCCAACCAATCCAAGTATCCAGCCCCTACTAATGCTTTTTCCCATAACAATCTAGGCAAATAATCGATGAAACTTCCATAGATCGACTCAATATTCCTCAAAAGAGCAGTTCAAAATCTGTTTCCAAACGGTTAAAACAGCGTCCCATCACTACGACGTTTCCTATCATAATCCAAGATCGACAAAGGAGCTAATTTGATCAATCATGATACCTTGAGTAAAATGGAAAAGATGTTCAATAACAAGTAAGTTTTGAGTCATTTGAACAACTAAGGGGACATGTAAACTTTCAAACACATGACATTGAGTCTCAGTTTAAAGAAAAAACCAGTTTTGAAACTGAGTTAAATAGATCTAATAAGTTCAGAGGGACTTAAAAGTTATTCGCATAGAATGGAGGCAGGAAGTATTCTAGGGGACTAGTCCCAGAGAGATATATACAATAAGATAATCGAGCTCGATAGTTTGCCCTCTGTAATGACTGAAGGATCGATTGCTAAGAAGGATCAAGGGAGAGCACCTACTTTCGTAACCAGGCATAAGATTGTGAAAGAGTTGCATGGGCAGGAGAAGGAGCAAGTGCAGGCGGTTAAAAATATACTAGGAGATAAAGGTTTAAAAAGAAGTCTTAAGGTAAGCAGATATGTGAAATTTGATGATCCAGTCATGATCATAGACCCTAACCGGTGATGATCTTATTTTTGATAATATGCCCATATAACATCATCATATCTCTCAATATTGTATTCACATACTGTAGAAAATATGGTTGATAAATACTCATTTGGTTATATATTGATGATTGATTGCTAGTTATGCCGTTTTTCCTAATAAGATATTTATATTTAAATTGGTATGACATCAGTTGTATAGAAGACAGCCACCCAAAAATTCCTCGACACCATCCAACCCTTCTGGATCGGTGGTCTCTCCGGCATGATTGCAACTTGCGTGATCCAGCCTGTTGACATGATTAAAGTGGTCATCCAACTCAAGAGCTAATAAATGGCCCGTACACAAACCAAAGGCAAAGTAGGTTTCTTGGGTGCTGCTAGTGATATTTTCTCTAAAGAGGGCATCACTGGTTTCTATAGAGGGTAAGATACGAGCGATGTAGGTTGGATTCGGCACTGATGAGACAAATCTTCTACACGACTACTCGAATGGGAGTATACAAATCTGTATATGCTGAGATCGAAAGCAGAAACAAAGCTCAGGGCAGAAGTACATCTTTCTTCATATAGATAGTGTTAGTTTTTTGCAAAAGGCAGCAGCAGCCAGTACCGCAGGATTCATCGGTTCGCTAGTTGGTACTCCTCCTGATCTTATCTTGGTGAGAATGCAGGCTGATAGTCAACTCCCTGTAGCCTAACGAAGAAACTACAAAAACTTCTTCGATGCCTTTTCGAGGATCAAAGGAGAGGAAGGATTCTTGGGCTTATGGAGAGGAGCGACGCCGACTATAATTAGAGCGGTTGTTTTGAATCTGGCAATGTTGGCATCATACGACGAGGCTAAGGAACAAGTCATGCATTTTCTACAACAGAAGTAGAACATGGAGGTGCGATTGATGTAGTTTTATATTAATCTAGAGCCAGTATGATCTCAGGTTTCCTGTCGTCATTCTGCAGTCTACCCTTTGACAACGCTAAGACCAAGCTTCAGAAGATGAAAAAAGGTCCTGATGGAACATTCCCATACAAGAACATATTCGACGCGATGGGTCAGACAATCAAGAGAGAAGGTTTTACACAGATGTGGGTGGGATATCCTACTTTCTATTTGAGAATAGCTCCCCATGTGGCCATAACGCTCATTATTCAGGATTTGTTAACGGATTACGTAAAGACTTTGAGAAGCAAACAGTGATTGTATCATATGATCTATTAGAATAAAAGAAATGAAATAGCCTTACTATAATAAAGTAATGGTAAGATTTAAAAATTTAAGTAGTATGAAGAATTCTTTGATTATTTTTTGATTATTTTTTATTTAAGCATCCGATAAATTGTATATTTTTATGCTGATTTAAACATGATAGTATAAATAATAATAATCTAAAATGTACGGCAAGATAAACGAGCGCAAGCTGAGATAGACCGACTACAACCTCTCCTGCGAGTAAAGCCGAAAATAAATGTAACAGTACTTGGACGACTAAAACAAACGCGTCAACGTAGACTCAGCCAAAAAACTAGCAGTTTTACAACGTAACTTCTTACCTATCCAGACATGGATTACTAAGGCTTCAGACAAATGGTGCTAGGGGCTAATATCTTTCCGACTAAAAGCAAAGAATTAGTGATGTTTACCAAGGGAGGGTAGAAGACATAGTTGGTGCCGAATAAATTGTTCGAGCAGAAGAAAGCAGAGTAGAGGGCTGCCTAGGAGTTGAAGAGGAGGGTGGAGGGTAACTCGGAGAAGCATTGTTTCAATTTTAGAGATTTTAAGAAGAAGTTCATGAAGAATTATAGCAAGTAGCTGACTGTATAGGGGACGGAGTAGTGCTATTAGTTGGTCAAGTAACAGGACACTGACAGAATCAACAAGATTTTTAATCTCTAGTGTGAAGCTGATATTCTGCCTAAAATAATATAGGTATTTGCCTTTGTGACGGGCTATCTAAAATCGTAGGAGAAAGTTGAGTTGAAGGGAGAGGTAGGATTCATGGTCAAGTTTTTGCAAACAGTTTTGAGTATAGGCACTATGCAGGATATCAGTATGAATATTTTGAGCAAAAAACAAAAGGAAAAAATAACAGTTTTTCTATGTGAATGTGGAGAGATAATGTAGGATGGTTATCCTTTGGAGGTGGCTAAGTTGGTTAAAAAGTGATCAAAACACTTATAGTATGTAAATTTACTCATATGAACTTGAAGTAAGGATTATTTTAGTTATACTATAAAGTATAGGATGACTTTTAGTGGCAGTAGCTTTATGAAATTTATTATATATTTTAAACAAGAATAGCAATTTATTAGTATCAAGTTATAAAGCTATCATTGATTTTAACTCGAAAGGTATAATTTGCTGTTACTCTCTTCATTTAACTCCTAGTATTCTACCCAAGTTGTAAGTTTCATTTTTTCATCCGACTAATTCTTAATTATTTCAGGCAAGTAGGGTATAAACTTGATCTTCCGTTCCATCAATCCCAACCAATCATAATCCTTGAGAAACACCATAGCTTTAATCTTCTATATACTTATCAATCCTCTCTCCATCAAATTTGGATTCAGGAGTATCTTTAGTAATATTTTTAGTTAGGTAGGCACGTATTTGGGTAGAGTTAGCTAACTGTTTTGTATCTAGCTTAGTATTGCAGATATTATATCAGGGTTACCTGCCTATATATTTGATCCATAGGGGTATTTTCCGGTTATCATTTTGTATAGGATGACTCCGAATGCCCAGAAATCAGCCTAAAAGCCATAAGCCTGTCCTGATAGTACCTATGGAGCCAAGTAATATACAGTTGCTCTTTGAGGACACTAGATATAAGCTTAGTCTTGCGAAACCTATTGCAGATACATTAGATCGACCAGCATCAAATACCCTTACTTATCGAGAACAAAACTTTATATTTTCATCTATCTCCACACTATTCTTCTAGAATGAAGATACTCCATGATACTGAGGATACAAGCCGAAAAATGTCTGACTATTGGTACTGTTAATTTTTGTTTTTGTTATAATAAATCAAAAAGATCTTGACCTTAGATCAGTTGACTTATGAAGTACCACTTCTGTTCTTACTTGATGACTTTGTAGAGTTTGCTTATAAGGTTGTGGTTCAAGTTGCAACCTGTTGTAGCTAGCATCTAGATATCTGATCTAGCATTAATTTAGGCTATTTTGATAATGTCCATTACTTTGAGAGCAAATTGCATTTTATTGTGAGTTTGAACAACCAAAGTGGCACCGTAGTTGCCTCTGCCTATAACATTTACAACATAGAAATCTTTAGTTTACAGCGGGGCAAGAAAATTGCTGGTTTTGATATTAGCCTATATGTGCCTTATATATTTATGGTCAAGTAATACCAACTATTATATCTTCCTTTGGAATTTGCTCTATATCTTATCGATATTGAGCCTAGCTACCATTCCGTTACCTATTTTAATTAAATCTTTGATAAGATATTTGACTCCAAATAGATAATCAGTGTTGATAAGTTGCAGCTATCCATAGGTGCTTATTCCTCCCTCAAAACTAACCAGAAGATCAGTTATCCTATGTCCCTTCTAAGCAATCATCTCCCCATTTGTATAATATGTCAGCTACTTACTCTCTAGAAAAGATTATAAAATTACAGGGGCGAAGGTTAGTTTTTGTTATTGTCTGATTGCCCAAGTAAGTTTATTTCTTACCTATAATTACATAAAATCATTTCCGAGGTATTTGATGATATCTGATTTGCTAAATGCGTATAAAATAGTGTGCTAGAGACATATAGCACTTGCACATCTAACGCTGTTTTTGGTCTTAAGACAACCCTAACCAAATATCTAAGGATACTACAGCTCGATTGACAATTTATTGGGGATCTAAATAAGAACTTTGCCTTGTTTGACCATATATAGTGAATTAGACATTTATCCTTTTTTGAAGATAACAGCGTGTTTGTTATACCTGAGTTATTGAGCCAAGTATGCCAGTTTGTAGCGTTGGTTGATTGTGAAGCAGTTGAAAATGGGGATTGATTTTATTTATCTGAATACTTTGTTATGTGCTTTTTTGCTTAACTAAAGCACAACATTGATGAATACGTCTCTGTGGAGGGCTAGAAGTTGGGTTGGTTATAGGGTTCGGGCTGTGGCTGAACGTAGGGCTTTGTATTGAAGACCTAGGTCACCGAAGATGTTTCCTCTTTAGAGGATTTTGAAGTGGCCAGTACCGTCATAGTCGCTTATTGCGACTAGTCCATTGATAATGATAAAGAAATATGTTGATTCGTCCCCCTTATTGAAAATAATCGCTTGTTCTTCTAACTAAAATTGTTCTAGTCTACTCATCAATTCCTGGAAGGCATACCCTTTAGCTTTAAACAATAGATAGTGGTTGATCAATATGCGTTCTATCATTTTTTCGTCCTAAAAAGTGACCCTAAAATTGCCAGGTGTGAGGTTGGCGCATTAACCCTTATTTGATTTGTTGGAACGAATAGCTCTGAGTTTACGGTGTCTGAGGACTGATACTCGGGATCTGCCTGTAGGTTTAGGGATGGTTTGTTCGATGGCGATGGAGTTGTCGCAACCCATTCTAGAAATGATTGTTTCGATTGGAACTGAGGTATCTCTTTTAATAATATAATGAGATCTAAAGAGAATCTAATCTAAGAAACGAAAAATAAGGATGCATATTGTGAAATTATGGTTGATGATCATGATGGACCATTCTGCGGGTAATGGTCACATTTCGGCCATTTTTTATCCTTATATTTATTAAAAAACTAGTCCTCATCTTCACTGGTAAATTACACTTTAGTCTTACCTTGATACTGCTTGGCCATTTCTTGCTCGATCAAGTAATCATTCAAACAAGTCTCCTTCCCATCCAAAATCACATAAATCCTAGAAAGGATTCTTCCGTATTTATCAAAATCTCCAGCTTCGATCTTGACCACTTTGCCTTATATCATCCCAGATACAATTTACTTTACTTTCTTGCCGAATTATTTAGCATCGCCTTTGCGGCATTAGGGAGTGTCGAGACCGTTTAGTCTGAAGATGAATCGGGTTGGATTGCCGAGCAGGTAGAAGACTACTTTGATGGTATCTCCGTCTGTCACTTTGACCACCTTGCCTAGGAAAACTTTATAGTTTAATGAGAATTATTAAGCATCTTTGATTTCTATCAGTTGATTGTACTGATCGTTGTTCAGCTGCTACAATTTAGCGAGTTTAACGCCCTAGGGTAAAAAACTTTTTTGGGCTGTTTCTATCATTTATTTTTTGTTAATGATAAGAGGAGCTTTTTTGGCACCCGCTGGTTTCTTTTAGGCTTTGGGCTTGCTTTTCTTTTTGGTTTACTGGTTGCCGCTGCTGCCTTAGTCTTCTGCGACGTAATCGGAGTCTTACTACATTATTGGATATGATTGAAAAATTAGATATTATTTAGGACATAACATACACATGACTTATAACAATAGTAACAAAGACTCTATTTATGAACAGATCATTAAATTATTTAGATTTCTATAGAATCAAAACCAAATATGCATAAAAATATTAAAAAAGAAAAAGCATCTTCACTGTTTTTATTTTTCCTAAACTATTTTAAACTAGGCCAGAAAATGATGATGTCATTATAAATTGTATACTTACCAACAAACTCACATGAAAGCTCAGAATCAACCATAAATCAATGCTTAGACACCTGTTACTCTAACTTGGCGAGGTCTATCAGCTACAGTCAAGGATAAACCTATACTTAAAGAGTGTAATGGTTACTGTAGACCAGGATAGATGCTGGCTATCATGGGTCCTTCGGGTGCAGGAAAAACTACTTTGCTTTCGCTACTGGCAGCTAGATGCGGACATAACGCACATGGCCAGGTATTTACAATTTGAATTAGGTGCTAGCTAACCATCAACCATACAATCATCATTCTTTCTATAATTTTGGAGCATTCGTTTACCAAAACGATATGTTGCATGCAACTATGACAGTTCGAGGTAACCATATCAATAAAAAGAAACCCTAATGTTCGCCGCACTGCTCAAAATTAAATAAAAACATAAAGCATAAGCAAGGGTGGACAAACTTATCCGTGAGTTCTAGCTCTAAAAATGCTAGAATATATGGGTGGGCGGAGGCACTGCTAAAGGAATTTCAGGTGGATAAAAGAAAAGAGTATGTATAGCAATAGAAATGGTTTCATCTCCTTCTTTGTTGATCCTTGATGAACCTACTTCAGGTCTAGACAGCAACAAGGCAGCTAAAGTACTCAAAATTCTTAAAAAACTAGCAGGGCATGGTCACACTATTGTGTTTACTATCCATCAGCCAAGTTATCTTCTCTACCAACAATTAGATAGATTGATTTTATTAGATAGAGGTGAGACCATCTATCAAGGGTCGTCTTCAAAGATTAAGGACTACATGATAGGATTGGGAGTACAGGTGCCTAATACTAGTACTATCAGCGACTTGTTCATGATGGAAATATCAGCGTATAAGCAACAGACTCAGAAATATTCTTCTCCGTTCAACGCAGATAATTATCAGACACTTATAGCTCCAAAAATATAGTAAGAGCAGACAAAGTTGTAGCTATAGGCAAAGATAAAGCAAAAGTCTATGTAAAATGGTATTCATAACTAGTAAATGTCATCAGAGCATACTAAAAATGCTTCAAAAATAGGTAAAAATGAATGAAAAATAGGTACAGTTAATAAAATTACAGATAAAGTATATACTGCTCCATTTTTGTTATCTTTATGGTTGCTTTTCTTACGCGACTGCAGAAACTACTGGCGTGACATTTGGAAGTTCAAAGCAACATTATTTAACTCTTTCATGCGTTTCTTACTAGTAGGTGTTGTTTTCATGGACATAGTTCCATCACTACAGTAACTATAGCAGGCACCTACATATCCTTTGGCCATGCTGCTTTTCATGAAAGCACAACAAGTAGCTTTTGTACATATTAGCAGCAATATAATACCTAATTTGTTTGCAGTTGCACTAACATGTAAGTATGCAGTTATATAGTGCCGAAAGAACGAGAACTGTACTATAAAGAAACTGATTCAAATAAATATTCGCCTTTACCGTATTATTTGTCCAAAATGATCATGGAGTTTATGAGTGCAGCATTCAATTCAACTCTAGTAGCCTTTAGTGTCTATTTTTTGGTAGGATGGACTAACACTTTTGACAAGTTCGCCAACTATTGTATGTAAGTTATGCCTTATGCAGGTAATATGCCTATCATTTAGGTAAGAAAATGCCTATGCAGTAATGAACTAACTTAGATGTGATAATGCTGATATGTTCAGCCGTAGGTAACAGCCTTGGTTTCTTTATCGCAGCTCTATTCCGCTAGATAGGTCGGGTAAGTAGCATGGCCAATTTGGTAGGAATTCCCTTGATCGTGCTAAGTGGCATGTTCAACAAGCTTACGGCGATTCCTTAATGGATTAGCTGGCTGCAGTATATCTCTCCCTATCGATATGGACTTCATCTTATGCTGCTTAACCAATACGGTGATTCTATTTTGGGAGGAGGGTATGACTACAAAAAAGATCTAGGAATATAGCAGACTTATGGCTAGAACTTGCTAATAATGCTAGGAATTTGTGCAGGTTTTCATCTGTCAGCGTTTTTGTTGCTAAAAATAAGCACAGATAAGGTTGCATCATGATAGTTAGTTACTTCAGACTAGTCTTAATAGTTTTACTATACATTTAATGTAGGCTAAATCAAATTTCTTTTATTTTTCTTAAGTTTGATAATAAATATTTTTTGTTCTTAATAATATATGATATTTAATGATACTAATCATTAAGAAACTTTTTATTTTAAATGATTGATGCATATTTCATCGATATCGATTAATCATTGTCAATAGATCGTTCTTCATGGCGCTTTTTTATTCTTCCAGCTACTTGATCCGGGTGATATATTGATCAGATTGTGTCTTGAAGGCCTAATTATCGCTAATCAACAAATCAATTTTCTACTTCAATTCTTTTATAACTCTTTCAAGTTATTGATTCTGATCTTAAAGCTATTGCCGAGCTTCTATTTCAATCTAATGTCTTTATTGTTCTTGTCTAATGTGCGACTATAGCGCAATAATGGTCATATCTTGCTTGAGAATGATAAATTCTGCTTATTTTTCTTCGATAGGCATTTTTTGAGGAATTACATTACTCTCAGGATTGTGGTCTATCTTTTATTAACAATATTTTACGTGCAGTGCGTTTTTAGATGCTAAATCGAGTTTATACTTGTCAATTTATGCCATAAGGATATCAATAGATTGTTTAATTTTTTAGTAAATAAACTATATTGGCTCATACTCATTAAATTTTTCAGGTTATGCTAGTCCAACGAAGTCACATCTTTAGATTATATAATTGTTTAGATTTATTGATTTTTCGATCATTTATGATCGTTATTTCTCAAGATTTTAAATAATTTTCCTTTGTCTTGTGATAATGTTTTATAAATTTTACAAATCTTTGGAATATTTTTTCTATGCCTCTATATCAGGAAGTTCATTTATTTTATTGATTAGCTCCTATATTATTTTTTAATAAGGAGCCTCAGAAGAAATTTGACATACTTATTACAATTAATTTTTAATTTATACGCTGAGTTGTTTATTTTTATCCATTCCTTTTTAT
>Ga0169931_10015738_pt1 | contig 10096 bp, 7 predicted proteins | sample Kivu_15m_20L_FD_129675 | JGI IMG/M metagenome (GOLD analysis project Ga0169931, IMG submission 129675) | Freshwater microbial communities from Lake Kivu, Western Province, Rwanda to study Microbial Dark Matter (Phase II) - Kivu_15m_20L... | ecosystem: Environmental > Aquatic > Freshwater > Lake ... | reverse complement strand
CGACATGGTGTTTTCGATCGACTCGGTGATCACTGCTGTTGGCATGACGACATACGTGCCGGTGATGGTTATTGCGATTGCTGCGGCGGTTGGTGTGATGCTTGTGGCGTCGTCGCCGATTTATCAGTTCGTTAATCGTCACCCCTCGGTGAAGGTGTTGGCGCTCGCCTTCTTGATGTTGATCGGCATGACGCTGATCGCCGAAGGTTTCGGACAGAAAATACCCAAGGGTTATATCTACGGCAGTATGGCATTTTCGATTTTCGTCGAGTTGCTCAACATTGGTGCGCGTCGCAAAAAGACGACGCCGCCCGTGCAGTTGCACGACACGATGCACGGCGGTGCCTCGAGATAATTTTTGGTTGTGATTCGGTTGTTGTGATTGGTTAGCCGACGACGACTGCGGTGACTAAGTCGTTAGTGACTGCAACTGTCACGCGTTGTTGTGAATAGTCGGCGGTTAGGGCAAAACTTTCGCCATCACGCTCGCCGACTCGAAACGCCCAGCCAAGACTCGTGGCGCACGACTCAGCATCAGATTCTGCATTGTTCCCGTTGGCACATGAATTTGTGACGGAACGCGATTGCTACTTTCAAATTTCCTTTGAATGGGAACTATTTGATACGGTTTGGGAAAGAGCCAGAATTGACTCAAAGGTTGCAACGTGCAGTTTTCGGAATTTCAAAGGCACGGACTTCGAATTTCGAAGTTTGTACCACTACCGCCCGACCCCTCACTTCCTGAGATTCTCACCAAGAGTGAATACCCGTTACCGAGCGCTGTTGCAGAACTCGTCGATAACTCGATTGATAGCGGGGCAAAGCAGATTGTCGTAAGGCTTGGCCGGACCGCAAATCGCTTAGAGTCTCTGCAAGTACTTGACGATGGTGGCGGTATTGATCAAGCAATCTTTGACAAAATAATGCGTTTCGGATTCAAAAATCCTCATAAAAAAAGTGACATCGGAATGTACGGCGTAGGTCTTAAGACTTCATCGCTTTCACAAGCAGGACGACTTTGGGTTGTTTCCAAGGTGCGTGGGAAGTCGCCTCATGGTCGCGAACTTGTAAAAAACGATTTATCTAAACAACAACTAGGCGTCATCGAACCAGTCGATGCACGAGCCGCCTTTGAGAGTGCTATGAAGGCAAAAGGCAGCGGTTTTCAATCAGATAATGGAACTCTTGTTGAGTGGCATGATGTAAAAGACTTTCTCAGGAGTGAGGAAAACGTTGAGGCATACCTGAAAACAGCACTTCTTGATCTTGACGCTCATCTCGGCCTTGTGTTTCACAGATTTATCGAAAAAAATCAATGCACAATCACAATTGAGGTTCAACAGGAAAAGATAATCGTTCACCAAATTGCGGTAAGTCCAATAAATCCATTTAATTATCCTAAGTCAGGAGCACGAGGCTGGCCCAAAAAAATGACACTTAGAGTTATGCGTGGCCCAAGCGAGAAGCCACTTACTGTTGGCGTAGTTGCGCATATCTGGCCACCTCGAACCAAGGCTCCCGAATACAAGATCCGACGATCTGGTGGAAGAACTAACACGATTGATAGCCAAGGCCTTTTCTTTTATCTAAACGATCGACTCTTGATTGCTGGCGGCTGGAGCAACATACGCACCCCAGAGGCCCATCTTGCGCTCGCGCGAATGGAGCTGACACTTACACCAGAATTGCAGAAGATCATTGAGATTGTTTATACAAAAGATAAGGCTATGGTGCCAATATCTTTTGTTCAGGCATTACGTGCCGCGGTTGCGAAAGATGGGACTACGTATCCAGAGTGGATAGACACAGCACAAAGGGTGTTCCGAACACCCAGTCAAAGTGAACCAAAGCTACCAAGTCTTCCTTTGCCAGGAGCTGGAATGTCTCAGGAGTTTCGTGAGGTTCTCGAAAAATCTGGGTTCCCAAAAGGAGATCGAATAAAGCTGAAGTGGGCAAAGCTCCCAGACACAACTATTTTTCGTGTTGACCGAAAACGTAAAGTCTTGATTATCAACGAATACCAGCGTCGAAATTTAAGGCGTGCTTTAGGAGGGGAAAAAGGACTTGAAATCGCAATTTCACTCTTGTTTCACAGTCTGCGTGATCACTTCGGTGATCGAACAAGTGCTCGACTAGAAAAGGTTGAAGAGATGATGAATAGCTCCTTTAAGGCTCTTCTCTAATGAGCAACTCCGCACGTGACTGGATCATAAGCTGGCCAAATCTAGAAGACCTGATTTCCGAGGGAAACTCATTCCGGATGCTGATTGCTGGCAGTCAGAATGCATGGATTTCATTTGATGCTATTCGCACTGAGCTAGCCGTGGAAATTGAACAACAGTCGGCTGTGTTGCCCGCAGTTCTTCCTCAGGCGATTTCGATGAGACTAACTAAGGACGCAAAAGGATTTAATCTACTTGTGCTTGCAACTGCAAGCGTTGAATTACGTCGTTACTTTTACGATTTTGCTGTCGAAGTTCTTGAGCTCACTCAGCGAGGTAGCCACACAGCACAAGCAGCAGTAGATGAAGCCTGGAAACGATGGGGTGAACTAATTGAACAACAATCGGTCCTATCGCGAGAGCGCCAAGTTGGCCTAATCGGTGAACTTCATTTATTACGCCTACTTGCCGCCGCATATGACTGGTCATTTGCAATAGATGCGTGGCATCGAACTGCTCGTGCCGAACACGATTTTTGTCTTGAGATGTGCGATATTGAGGTAAAAACGACGACATCGGACCGTCGCGTGCACACAATTGGATCGATCGATCAGCTCTTAGCATCCCCAAATCGTCCTTTGTATATCCTTTCAAATCAATTCGCAATTGCACCAAAACTTGCAGCAAAGTCTTTTAGCCTCGCCTCTACCGTCAGAGACTTACTCAAACAACTCGAACGTGATGTGTCACTCCAGAGCGCCCTTAAGCAACGTCTTACTCAAGTAGGTTGGCGTGAAAATCATATGGACTACTATCAGACCACGTTTGTCGTAAGAGACTTTGCGCGACTCGTACCTGTTGACCATGCGTGCCCACGTATTGTGCCGCAAATGTTGATTGACAGTTTAGGATCAGTGTCAAACCGAATTGAGTCTGTGATGTATTCAATTGATGTTTCCGACCTTGGATGGCAAGAAGGCTCCCCAGAATACATGCAGGTCCTTCCGTGACGAATCTGAACCTCGAACAACTTGAGAAAGTGCAGAGAAGAATCTCAAACCAGCAACCAAGCCCCGACGGGTATCTAAAGGAGGTAAAGAACGCACTAGATTTTTACAACTTAAATACAGATGCTTCAGATTTCATTGAGCAAGTGGTTCACCGAATCGCAAATACAAAAGAGAACCCAAACGATGTAGTCAGATTGTTGTTCTTTCATTGGCTAAGTGATGCTGACAGCAGAAATGTTGGAGATTCGACACCTTGGGCAGGAGAAACCGTCCCGTGCACATTTGAAAGACGGCAGAAAATATTTGAGCTCTTGAATCTAAGTACAGCAAGCCAAGAGGTCGTGAACCTCCAGTTCCCTGTTCCACACGATGCGAACAGAGGCTTCGCGAGGACGGGGCATGTTGATTGGTATAACGACGACCGCCGGAAAGTGACTCGATACTATGCCGAGTCACTCGAGCAGTATCTCCAATCCGCTGGGTGGTCACCCCAGAACGTCGCTCTGGTACGGCAGTCAACCGAGTATGTAATCGGCAACTTGGCCGATCCACATTGGGCGTCCGATCCAAACGCTAATCGTTCATTCGCCGGTAGGGGTTTGGTTGTGGGTTATGTGCAAAGCGGCAAGACCACAATGATGAATCTCAGTATTGCAACAGCTATTGATGTTGGCTACAAACTAATTATTGTGCTCGGCGGCCTTACTGACTTGCTACGCAGACAAACACAGAGACGCTTTGATAAAGAAGTGGCGGGCAAGGCGGTTCTAGTACATGACCCAGACGTACACGAACCTGCCGAGGGTTATAAGTTTGCTAAAGACTGGGAATCATTCATAGAGCACCCAAGTCCTCGCCCAGGTGTATTCCCGAGGAATGTTGAACGGTTAACGACTCTTCGCAACGATTACAAGCGCCCGATCGGCAACGCTTTCCCACCTGCATGGGTGAATGATCCGTCGTCCTGCCGAGTTGTTGTCATTAAGAAAAATAAGCAACGCCTTACTCAACTCATTAAAGGGATTGAACAAGGCATCACCCCAGAAGATAGAAAAAAATTAAGCGTTTTAATTTTAGACGACGAATCAGATCAAGCAACAATAAATACTGTCGATCCAAGAAAAACTAAGGAGCGCAAAGGAATCAATGAGCAATTAATTAAGTTGCTTACTGTACTTCCAAATTCTCAATACGTAGGTGTGACTGCAACTCCAGCAGCAAACTGCTTCACTGACCCAAAAGATGCTAACGACATATACCCGCGAGACTTTATTCTTCCACTCGCACGCCCAGATGGCTATATGGGAATTCTTGACTTTCACGACCTAGATGATGAACTTCTACCAATACCAGATGATCAACCCCAACCAAAGAAAGATCTTCACATTCGCAATATTGTGAGTCAACGTGACGCCGATGAGGTAGAGCTTCAGACTGCTCTTGACATGTTCGTCGTTACAGGCGCATTGAAGCTTTATCGACAATCGACTGGCGCCTATTCCTCAAAGCAACGACACCACACGCTGTTCTACTCCGACTCCACGTTCATATCGGATATGAATAACGCGAGAGATCGCATTCTGTCCATGTGGTCCAAAGGTGGTTACGCGTCACTCCAGGGGCTAAATCGTTTGAAAACACTTTACGAATATGACATCTGGATTAAGAGCCCCGAACGTGACTCTCGCGCACACTTCCCCGACAATTTTGATGACCTATCTCAGTACATTTCCCAAACGATTCAGCGAATCGATCAACCGTTTGACGGCCATGGACCCGTACTGGTTGTCAACGGAGAGAAAGAATCTGCTCAGATTGACTTTCAGACGATGGACGTGTGGAAAATTGTGATTGGCGGAATGAAGCTGTCACGCGGTTACACCATTGAAGGTCTGACAATTACTTATTTCCGAAGAAAGTCGACCAATGAAGCTGCTCTGATGCAGATGGGCCGCTGGTTTGGTTATAGAGCTGGGTATCGAGATCTAGTTCGACTCTGGATATCACGAAATGAGGCCGCGCGCCCGATACCTGTTGATATTTATGGCTTTTTTGAGTCAGTATGTATCGATGAAGAAACTTTACGCAGAAAGTTTCGCGAGTGGTACGAACTACGCAACCCAGATCGTTCACGAATAACACCAATTCAAATTCGACCACTCATCGCTACGGTAGATGCCCGGCTCAAGCCAGTCGCTCGAAATCAAATGTGGAATGCACGCTTGGTAGCAATGACCTATAGCGGAAGTCGTGAGAACAATGTGTTTGGCATCGATGCCCAACACCTAAAACAGAATGAGGGTTGCTGGAAATCGCTCTTGTCTAACTACGAATTTAAATCTGTGAATGTCGGTAAAAAAAGCTTTCAATATATCCCAAATATTCAACACGACCAGATGGTCGATTTGCTTTCGTCGATTCGCCGGCCAAGCGAACCAAGCAGCGATGCGAGCGAAGCGCTGTTTATTTCGTTTCTTAAAGGTAACGAATGCAAAATTACGACATGGACAATTCTCATGCCTCAGCTTCAGGCTGACGGTGACGGGGGTAAGTGGAATCTCTCGGACGGCACAGGATTCAGAGTTATCGGAACGAACTGGAAATACCCTGGCGTGAGACTCAACACGATCGCTGGTTCAAAAGATCGATTACCCGCATGGGTTCTCTCGGATAATGAAATGAAACTAGCAAAAATTGAAGCAAAAAGCTTGGCTGAAATTCCTCAAGCTTTCACCGACTTGAAGTCCAAAAACCGAGCAGTTGTCCTCTTGTATCCGATTAAGCCCCCAGGTCACAAAGGAGTTCCGATTCTTGGTTTCGAATGCGTACTCCCCGACCATCCAGTAAAAATAGGTTGGGCCGTGATTGATCCCAACCAAGATTCACCTCTTGTGCCAGCCTTGTCAACGCAATCCACTGAGCTGTAATAGAAAAACAAACTTAATATGGCCATGATACACAGATCAAGATCTTCGAATGTCTGAAGGCATGAACCACAGTTCGATAAAACTCGAGACATCTAGTCGTGTAGCGTGACTTCGCTGTCTGGAAGTAACTTAACACCAGCGCTCAAAAGCAGCCTAGAGACTTCGTCCAAAGCCGAGTTATCGACATAATGTTTTTCAGAATCTGGGTCACTCGGAATCCAGATAATCATCCCGTATCTCGCTCTGGTTAATAAAACGCGATAACGATTAAGCGCGATCGTTGAGTCACCATCGATTTGCCATTTAGTTCCCTTAAATCTTCTAGCTGACCAACTTGAATTTCTCCATAACAAGTCTGAACCCCAACACATACCAACCCAATCAATCTCCAGACCTTGGCATTCGAACTCAGATGCTGCAACCTCTAACGCATAGGAGGATCGAATGTCTTTTTCATCGTGTACAAACCACTTTGCAAAATCAATACCTCGTAAAAAATGGGTTGATCGCTCAATCCCGAATGCTCGTAATCGCCGGTCTTGCGAGCTAGCAATTAACCCAGTTCGCCGATCAATGCTTGCTCGATCTCGGAGGTACTTCTTGGCGTGATCAAGTGAACGAGTCTGCATCAAGGTAAAGTCACCCAAGTCTCGCGACAATTCAAGTGCATTTTCGAAATCTCCGGCAAGAAAATAATTCACCCACTGAGATAACCCTCGACCCCTAACTTCTCGAACGCTCTTCGGCAGATTTAAGTTTGGTCTAACGTGTACTCGCGCACTTAAACTTGGCGGAAACCCTTTAGTTGATGGCGCAAAAATACCCCAATTAGGACGCCCGTCTAGAGCCTTAATCCACTCCATAATCCCAGCTTCTCCACGATTAATTTCTTGACCCGTACCTACAAGAGCGACAATCGTCGAACCTGAATTTATACGTTCCATTATTGAAAGGGTCGAGTCTGCTTCGGAAACCAGAACCCTATGACGTGAGTTTTTTTTGTTGTGCTTTGCATCCCAAGCTCTCTGTGCTTCATCGAAAATGAGAACACTTTCAGACGGCGCTGCACCGCTGTTGTGAAGCTCTCAAAGAATGCATGTGCAGGCTGAATGAATGTTGAAGTTCTTCTCTCAGCTTCTTTGTAATTAAGTTTCTCCCGCTTTGCGTGATCTACCGCGATGGCATATCGAAGAACTTTCACTAGTGGAAGATTGCCACTCAAATATGTGCCGTGTATCGTGCTGCTTGAATCCAGCCCAACCGCGTGAGTCGCACTTAGACCCACAAGTGTCTTTCCCGAACCAGGTTCACCCGTTACAAAGCAGATGTTATTTTTCAAATTTTTCTGAGAATCAATAATAACTTCCTGAATAACTGAAATTGTCAAGTCCAGGTTGTCTGCGCGGTGATGCTTAATCTCTGAAACTGAATGTGTTAGATAAATATGACGTGCCGCAGTAATTATGTCTGGTGTTGGAGCGAATCGAGATTGGCTCCAAATCGCAGCATCTATCAATGGCTCCATATTTGATCGGCTTGTTAATTTTTCTAGTACCTCTTTGAAATTTGTCGAATTTGTCAGACAACAACTGTCAAGGCGATCGTCGATGTAATCAACAAACGGAACGTTAGGAGCTTCGGAAGCCAGCAGGATCGGAACTATCTCTAAACCGTTTGATCCTTCGTGGAAGTCCCTGAGGTCTTTTGCGTAATCACAGGTTTGAAATTTATCTTTTCGGTCAAAAGCGCGTGCCCCAACTTTAACTTCAACAACAAGAATTTGATTTTGGGTCAAAATAATCGCGTCGGGTCGACTCTGCCTGCGAGGAATTTCGAACTCAAAAAAAACATGCCATGACTTCGCGGCAAGCCGATTGACAACAGCGGCTTGCAGACTCGACTTCATAATCGATAGAGATTTTTGCCATGACATAAATGAGTCCCGAGTCGTTTCATAACCCGATTCACCAGAACGTTTAGCTAGTTGTCCTATGACTTGATCAATATCAATTGTCAAAAATTCTTTGACTGAACCTTGCCACCAAGCTTGAGTACGCGGCGCCAAAGGCAACATATTTCCCAACTTTAGCTAGCCGACCACGACTTCGCTAACTAAGTCGTTAGTTTCCGAAACTGTGACGCGTTGTTGTCGATAGTCGGCTGTGAGGGCGAAACTTTCGCCATCACGCTCGCCCACTCGAAACTCACACTCGAAGCTAGTGGCGCACGCTGCAGCGTTTGATTCTGTGAAGCCGATAAGCATGTCGGCTCGCTCTTGGGTGATCGCTGTTGCGTCGGCCGTGTCTGCTTGCGGACACTCTGCTGTCGCACTTTCACTGTCTAGCTTTTTTATCTCTCCATAACATGCGCTAAAAGCGAGTGCAGATGCTAAACAAGTGCTTTGCAAACCATTTTTAATTTTCATAATTGTTTCAGACTATGCCAAGGTGAGAGGCAAACACAGGCTGGCAGAATTGGTCTAACCTTGCTACACCTTATGTCTATGTTTGTTTGGTGGAAAAAATAATCGTGCAGCCAGATTACGACGATCGAGCATCGAAAATCGACAGGTTCATCGATCTCAAAGAACTGGCCGCTGTGCGGAACCTTGAAAATGAAACGATTGCAAACATTACTCACTATCTTCAGTCTGAGAGTTTGCCAAGTCAAAGACAATTCAGACGATCTTTGCTTGGTGATCTAGGTGAAGTGATTGATCAGATAGATCTTAAAAAATTTGTTTGGGATGTACCATTCGCTCCAACTCAAAGTCCTAAATTTGCATTTATTGACTTATTCGCCGGCATCGGTGGTATGCGAATCGCGTTTCAAAAACTCGGCGGCAGATGCGTGTTCAGCTCAGAGTGGGACAAGCACTCACAACAGAGCTACTACGAGAATTTTGGCGAGATGCCTTTTGGCGATATCACGAAAGTCAATGAGACAGAAGTGCCAAAACATGAGGTTCTTGTTGCTGGCTTTCCGTGTCAAGCATTTTCAATCGCTGGTTTCAAAGGTGGTTTCAAAGATACACGGGGCACTTTGTTTTTTGACGTTGCGCGAATTTTGCAAGAAAAACATCCAGATGCATTCTTTCTTGAGAACGTAAAAGGTCTTTTTGGCCACGATAAAGGTCGAACGCTCAATGTTATTCTCAATACTCTTCGTGAAGATCTTGGCTACTACGTGCCGGACCCACAAATAATGAATGCCCGCGACTTTGGTGTGCCGCAGAACCGTGAACGAATCTTCATCGTTGGCTTCCGAAACAAGGCGGCCGCAAGTCGATTTACCTACCCTAAACCGCTTGGCATTCACACAACTATTGCCGACATTTTGGAAGATAAAGAAGTTTCAGTGAAGTATTACCTTTCGAATCAGTATCTACGCACCCTGGTGAATCACCGCGCTAGACACGAAGCAAAAGGCCATGGTTTTGGATATGAAATCATTCCGAACGATGGCGTGGCTAACGCGATTGTTGTTGGCGGCATGGGTCGCGAGCGAAACCTCGTCGTTGACAATCGGCTCTCAAACTATGAGCCGATCACTCATATAAAAGGGACCGTCAATAAAAAAGGCATTCGCAAGATGACGCCAAGAGAGTGGGCTCGGTTACAAGGCTTCCCAGACAAATTCAAAATTGTCGTGGCCGACTCGCACGCTTATAAGCAGTTCGGAAATTCAGTTGCTATCCCCGCTATTCAAGCTACGGGTCGCAATTTACTCCGCGCACTCGAAGGCTAGACAGATGCTTTCCGGTAACCGTGGCGAGTGGAGTGAGATCTACACATTTTTTAAATTGCTTGCTGATGGCAAACTGCATGCAGCCAATGCCGACTTGTCTCTCAACCCGACTTCTTATTACTCAATCGTCAAGATAATTCGGCAGCAAAAGAGTTTCACATTCGAATATGTTCTAGACGACACGAATATCAGCGTCACCAAAGACGATAACAATTCTGTTTTGAAAACTATCAACCGCAGCGCACTTGCT
>Ga0169931_10015736_pt1 | contig 10097 bp, 9 predicted proteins | sample Kivu_15m_20L_FD_129675 | JGI IMG/M metagenome (GOLD analysis project Ga0169931, IMG submission 129675) | Freshwater microbial communities from Lake Kivu, Western Province, Rwanda to study Microbial Dark Matter (Phase II) - Kivu_15m_20L... | ecosystem: Environmental > Aquatic > Freshwater > Lake ... | reverse complement strand
GTGGAATATCCGCGACCTTTTCCTAAATATTGGGTTGGCGGTTGTGTTAAACGAGCGATATGGGCTCCAATCATGGGTGGATAATTTGCTTTAGTTTCTGGAAGCATTATTATATAATATATTAAATATATTATATTTCGAAAATGGATTCTATTTATAGCATTGTTCATATAACAACTTAAGAAAATTACAAAAAAATTATAGAAGACGGATACTTAAGACCATATCATTCAGTGCATGGAACCGGAGTGTTTTGTTTTATTCAGAAAAAGAAAGATCAGTGGAAAAATACTGTTTTGCGATTATCTGGCACTTATGTTATCCAACTTGATAAAAAAATATTACTAGAAAGATCCGATTATATCATTCGTAATTCTATGATGGATGGATGGGAAGCTTTCGGAGGTCCAGTAATATATAATGCTAAAGAAGACAAAGATAGAAAACAGCTTAACAAAGCTATTCGTAAATTGACTAATTTGAATGAAATTATGTTTGGAAACAAGATTTCACTTAAAAAATATATGATGTCTTCATTCACAAAAAAAATACAATCTGGAGGAGTTTGGGGGGAAAATGAGGATTCAATATTATTTAAATGTCAAAAATTTATAGTAACTAAAATTGGTATAGTTAGATATGAATACCCGTCAATAGGGATAAGTTCAAATGCTAAAATATTTATGGGAGTACTCGAAAAAAAACAGAATGAGATTATTGAGATTGCTGTAAAATTGCAACAAAATAATCTAAATGCACAAAATGAAGCTATGATAAGCATGGAATTAAGTGGGTTACCTGGTATTCCCAAATATTTTACATATGGTTTATATGGTCCTAAACCTAAACTTAATTATATTATAATGGATAGACTTGGTCCAACATTTGGAAGTTCTGAAAAAATTACTGTTGGTTCTACATTTGAACTACATAAGTTAAAGATGTTATTTAATAATTATAGTATTCAGCTAATAAATGGTATAGAAACTTTATATAGACATAATTATTATCATGTTGATATTACAACAAGTAATATCTTATTTGGTATAGGAGATTATCAAGATTTTTTATATTTAATCGACTTTTGTAATATAGCTGAAACAAAAGTAGAATATGAATCTGATATTCATAATTTCAATAAAAATTGCAATAATAGTTTATATAATGCAATATCAGATATTATAATAAATTATGCCTTACATCAATACGCAAAATTTTTTAAATATTCAATATTTGTCATTACATCTACAATTGAATTCATTATTAAATCTATTATTTTAACAGATACTACAGAACCTCCAAAGTTTCAAGCTTTAAGGGATATGTTATCAAACCTTGCAAAAGATATAATTTTACCACTTCAAGCCGATAATAATATATTAAGGTTTGCGATAGAAAAAAGAGTTGTGCGAGATGAAATTATACCATTTTTATTAGAAGAAGCTAAAAATAAATCTTCAAATGTGTAAAGTTAAGGATTTGTCCTAGCTCTATTTTCTATAATTATTTATGCTGAAATCAGCCTATGGTAGCCTAATTATAAAAAAAGACACAATACTTTATCATGCAACAGATGAAGAATTCACTAATAAACCAGAAAAAAAACTATTATACACAATATTTCACCCGTCAGAATGGGTTGGATATGATAGCGAATATATTGCAAGAATCCAACTAAAACGCGACATAGAAGTTTTATTTTTTATTACCGGATTTAGAAAACACTATGTTTTATCCAATCAAGAAGAAAAAAAGTCGCCAGCATTTCTAGAAAAATTGGCAGAAGAAAACTTGGATGGTTGGCTAGCAAGTATAGAAAATCGGTCACATGTCGAAGTTGCAATTATGAATAATCCATCGATTTTTGAAGTGATTTCATTTGAGCCTTTGCGGAAAAATTGGAGGAATGGGAATTGTTTGGGTGGAAGTCCTGAATGTAAAAATTGGGGGATTTTGTATCCAATTTCTTCGCGTTTGATTCCTATTGTTTTCCAATTAAACAAAAAATATAGGCGACTTATAGAAGAATATATCCAATATGTGTTAAATTCGAAATATCCTTTCGAATACGTTTTTCAAGTCATTTTAGAGAATGCATAAATCCAATATATAAAAAATATGTAATAATGAATATTACACTATGCGATTCAATTTTTCTCATTTTGGAAATTTGCCAATTTTGGCGAGAATATTTTGGAAAGTCCCAAAGTATTTGCCAGATATCCCGGAAAAGCAGACATATAATAAAATAGTTGGAATATATCACCCAGATTTCAATGCGACCTGTATTTTTACACACAAAACAAATGATGATTCATCTATTTTTAGAATAAAAAGTGATTTTGTATTTACATCTGATAAATATAAAATAGAAGAATCGTGCAAATTCACAAATTATGCTAAAGAACAATTCCAAATAAATTATTCATTTATTCAAAAACCACATGAAGAACAAATATTTCTCTATGAAAATGAGATTGGCACACTACCTGAAGGTGTAAAAAATGCAATACAAGAAATAGAAGAATTACTTGAAGAAAATAGAGATAAATGCGTTGTTAGTTAAAGATTATTTAATATATGGTATAAAAAATGGAACCCAAATATTTACAAATTGAGAAGGATGGTCACAGAATATTCTTCAGAGTTTATATAGAAAAAAAGTTTGCTTATTCTGAGGTTAATGCTGATTATTTTGATTATCTTATGACTATTACAGATGATTATGAAATTGATTTTGGATTATTTTTAGCAGTTGATGATTATCAAAATATTAAGATTTACAATACAGTAAATAATGAATATTTTGGATTTGAAGTGGATGATTTGAATGTGATATATTATTTTTATGAAAAATTAGAATTATCGGGAATAACGCTGGAACAAGTTGTAAAAGAAATACTTTATCAAAAATATATTGGATACGGCGTCGACGTATAGTGCAAAAGTTAAAAAAGTTTTTATATTATATAAAAAATGAAATACGAAATAGATAAATTGGATAATCGCCTTTTGATTATTCGGTTTGAAAATAGAGACACAATGAATAAAACTTTATCGAAAATATCGAAACGATATGAACAAATCGATGCAATTGCAGAAGGATATAATTTTCCTGCTGAATTTGTTGAGAAAACTGACGAAATCTATGATTTTGTTAGGAAGAATAAGATAGAATACGTGATTGGTGTTTATAGTGGGAAATCAATTGCCCATGAGAAGCTACACGCAAAATATTATTTGGATGAAGACTATAAGCGCCGGATTAATGATGAATGGGCGGAATTAGATGCCAAAAAGCGGGATAAAATAATTGAGTTTTTGAAGAAATTGGGATATTGTGACAAGGTGATTGTGGATGAATACCAAGCATATCGATATTCAGAAAAGGGTAACTTTTTCGGCGTGAAATTATAATTTTTTTGAAATTACTCGGCTTCGGTATTTCCAAAATTTTGAACCAATAAATCTAAAAAGATTTTGCAATTTTCAGAAGATTCATCAATCATTTTCTGTAAATTATCAATTAATTGATCATTCGATTTGATTTTAGAATCCTGTAATTTGCAAAATTCAATTATTTTTTGCTGTTCTTCAATAGGTGGAATCGGAATTGGAAGATTTGCAATATAAATCGGAGATATATTTGGTTGTGTTGGAGATTTTTTAGTTGCATAATCTAAAATTTTATTTCCAATCTGATTTGATAAATACCAATGATAAAAATAATTTCTTGTTATATCATTATTAAATACAATTTTAGCAATTCTTTGATTTAAATATGCTTTTCGTGTTTCTTTGTATATACCAATCTTTCCCAATGTTGCTCCACTTAAGGCAACTAATATATCATTAACATGCAATTCATAATTCAATAAAGAATTCTTTTCTGTAACATATGCATTCGCTTTTTCAATATTAACTCCTTCATTGGCAATAGATTGGATTTTAATGACAGGAATACCTCCTTCAAATTTTTCTTTAAATTCATCTTTTCCAAATGCATAACCATTTTTGAATTCACATACTTCTTCCAATTTCTTGATAATTATTTGCTTTGCATTCTTAAAACGCATTCTGCACATATCCAAGTAATTTTCATTATTTTGTCTAATAATTTCAATCATTTGGCGGTTATGTTGAATGTTTTTCTCAATATTTTCACAGTAATCAACAAATTTTTGCTGTTGCTCAATCACTGGTATTGGTATTTTTAAACACGCAATATTTTTCGAATATATATGTGGTTGTCCAGCACCTGACTGCATTTTGTAGATATCTTGCTGTCGCATTTTCAAGAAACAAAAAAGATAATCATTTAACAGTATTGATTCATCAGTGGATATAATTGAAAAACAATCACTAGCCCATACTTTTGTTTCATAGCGGTTTATATATCCAGCATATGCACCACTAGATGAGCATAAAATAGTGTTTTCAATTGAGTTATATTTATAGTGATATCCACTTGGTTTTTTACCACCGCCAATGACAGGATATTCTCCTTCGATCATATTTTCTCTCGTGAGATTCTTACCATTCTTGAATTCACAAAGATCTCCAATTTTCATCCATTGGACACCTTCAGTTTGCTCACAGTCTTCTTCTTCTTCATAATCTTGGAAACGCAATGAATATTTTTTCGCGGCAATTTTCTCAATTGGGATTTCTCCTAGTAAGAATTTTTGCCCATCAATTTCCGGTCGATAATCATAGAATTTTACTAATTTCGTCGCATGAGTTTTCGTGAATTCATAAACTCGTTTGCTTCCAGATCCAGTTATTTTTACAACATCTGCTCTTTCTTTCTTCTTTGTAAAATAAAGAATACAGGTCTTTGAAGCAGTCGAAGTAAATGTCCCGCCTTGACAGTAAATAACTGATTTCAAATTACAGGATTTCATGAGATATTCTCTTACTTCTAGATTTCCAGCATTAATGTTTCCAATTTTTTGACCATCTAGCATAACAGTTGAACATTTACCGCCAATATTGAGGCAATGTATCATCAATTGTAAAAATAGTGACTCAGAATTTTTCCCGCCGACACGGATTGGCATAATGTCATTCATATACAGGTGTATATTGTTGCTATCATTTCTCTGAATGAATAGGGAATCATAGTCAATTTTAATGCTGAAAGGGGGATTCATCACAATTTTGTCTACTTTAATATCCCAATATTTTCGGATACTGTCTCCCAACACAATGCTTTCAAGAATTTCTCCTGTATGCAGAAGAATATTTGCTGCACATAAATTGTATAAATTAGACTTTATTTCAATGCCGAATAATTTTTTCTTGAATTGTTCTCTCAATTGGTCCTCGGATATTACACCTTGTTGAATATATTTTCGATAATGGTTAATTGCGGTAATAAGAATACCACCAGTTCCACAAGAAAAATCCGCGAAACTCTCAATTTCACCATTCGTCGAAATATTCAATTCAACCAAATTAATGAGAAATTGGATGACTGGTCTTGGTGTGAAAAATTGTCCAAATTCGGACTTATTTTTCCCCCCTGCGCCAAAAATTGCATCTACAAATAATCTCTCATAAGCCTCTCCCAATATATCAAAATCGAATTTATTGAAATCCACCCTAGAAAGAGTGACCATTAATTCCTTGAATGTTTGTGGAGTTTTAATCAAAAATTTTCCATCTTCCGGGAAAATATGTTTCAGTTTGGGATGGTTTGATCCAATCGTCTTCCACAAAAATTCATTCATAATTTCCATTAAATTTTCAATTCTTTCGGGATATTTTTTATCGGAAATGTAATCCAGTAAATTAGAGAATTTTGCATATCCAATCTTCCTTTCATAGCTTTCTCCCCATTTCTCCCTCAATTCATCGTAGTTTTTCAAATCACTCCAAATAATAGTTCCATTGTCAATAAGAGTCTCCATTTGTTTGTAGATCATCATTTTCGATAATTCCGGTAATGCTTCATCTCCAGTCAAATGGCTCTCATCATTTCGCAAAATATCCAAGCATGACTTCAATACTCCGGAAATTTCAGTAACATTCTGACTTTTATCCTGGGTCTGAGTTTGCTGTATTTGTAGCTGAGAAATTGGGATACAAGCGGTTTTTTTCTTCAAATGACGGTCTAAGTCCGTCTTTAAAGAAAATTCGTGGTGGCAAAACTGACAAGTGAATCGCGACATTTTATATATTATATGTAAATATTATAATTTCTTTAAATCATTTTTTTTATTCTAAATATTTCATAATTATGTAAAATTTACATATTAAAGGAAATCAAATTTGGAATCTGTTTTTTTAACAAAAAGAGCATTTATACTGCTAACTTTATAGTAAGATGTCCATAAATCTACTGGTGGAAAATTTTTATCTAATTGGCAAAGTTGGAGCGCTAAAGTCATATAACCAAAAGTTGAATCATATTCTTGAGTTAAATATTCTTGAATTTTAGCTTTTGCTGATCCCAAATTATAGTATTTCCGATCAATACTCAGATAATCACACCAATCTATGAAGCGATCTCCGAAATGATTTTGCGGATCTTCGTGCAATTTTGTATTACATTTGCACAGTTCCAAATAATCTTTCTGGCTTTCGATGGGATTTCTTTTCTTCTCTTCGCGAATTATTTGCTTTGATTTCTCATATGTAATTCCCAATTGATTCCTATGAATTGTTTTGAGTATGAGCTGGGATGTTATTTCATCATTGACTATTATTCTAGATGGACCACTTTGTCCACTACCGGAATGATCAGATAATATTTCAGAAAATATAATTTTCTGAATGATTCGTTCGTCTTCCATGCTCATTTGATAAATGACTTCTCGGACTTTTTTGAGGTCATCATTTGTATTATCTTCCAACCAATTCTCTTTGTATAAAACTGGAAGAATAATTTTCGCGATTTTTTGTGGACTGTCCTTGTTTTTTCGACAGGCTCTTAATGCAGATTGGACGATTCGTATATTTGATGTCATTTTTTCTGCAAATAAGACGGCGTCCAATTTGGGAAAATCCCAGCCTTCACCCAAACAATACACGCAACTCACGATTCCTCTGGGAGATTCTGAAAATTTTTTTAGAATTTGGGCTTGAACTTCTAGTGTCATTCCACTATGGTAGGATGAGCTGAAAAGTTCTGGGTTCAATCCCTTCACATATTCAATTACTTTAATTGCATTTTCAGTCGAATTGCAATAAATGAGCATATGATTACTTTTACTTTGAACTGCACAATAAGCTGCTACCATAAGGCTATTTCCTTTGATAGAAAGACATTCTTCTCTGACCTGGATTGCCTGAATTTGGTAGTCCGTTATTACGTCTTTTTCAATCGCCCATAACAGGTTCTTTTCATCGATTATTTCTCCAAAAATGAGTTTGTCATTATTGGAAACAGATTTCTCAAAATTCTCCAATTCTTTCATTGTTGCTGTTAGCCCAAGTTGCTTTTTTGCACGGACATTGAGTATTCTAACGAACGAATTGTGTTCTTGGGCGGTATCTATGTTTGTTGATGTGAGATGGTGGACTTCATCGAATATTTTGATATCATATTCGAAAGATTCCAATTTGTAGGAGGAATGATAGGTCGTAATAACGACAAATTTTTCATTTTCTTCTTGGAATTTCTGGATTTTAGCTTCAGTAATTCCGCCTTCAATGGACAAAATTGGGAAATTGGGGAAGATATTGCGGACTTCTTTTTCCCACTGTTCGAGCAAAAGCTTATTTGGAACACCAATCAAAATTTTGGCAGCATTCATGGCTTGTGAGATCCAGAGAGAGATTAGTGTTTTTCCCATACCACACATTAGGACTAAGAGTCCTTTGTCATTCATTTCAAAATATTCTTGGGATTTTGAAATAATTGTTTTTTGATAATCTCTTGGTACCATTACGTCAATTTTTGGTATAGGTTTATGCAAAGAAATTCTTTTTATTTCTTCCAATTCTTCCTCGGACAATTTCCGGTAAGAATCCATCATTGTATCCATGATTTCCAAAACTGATTCATGGTAGAATTCTGTGCCACCTTCTGATTCATCTATTCGGTTGAACTTTAATAATTTTTCCTTGAGTAAACCATCAATTGCGCGTAATTCAGATAGGGGGACCTCATATGCGGATATATATTTTCCGCGTATAAATTCACCAGTGATATAGGTAGCTTCTCGATTGGCTAAATTTTCGGTTATTCCAATTTTAACAACATTATAGAATTTTCTGTAAATTGTTTCTCGAACATAGACGTATCCAAACATTTTTGGTAAAACAATAGAAAGCATGATTAAATAATTTCATTTTTTACTTACAATAAAAAGAATATTTTATCTTCTTCTCCGTTATAGTTTTGAATGGATCACCGGCTTGTAGCTCATCAATAGACCATTTAATATGTTTCTTTAATTTATCTTCATCCAATAATTTCTTTACTTCTGACTCACTTAATTTTTTTTTGCACCACATTTGTCCAGTTATTTTCTTAGTTACACTATTCACGCTTGCATCTATTTCTAATTCAACCGATTTCTTAATGATTGGCTTTATCTTCTTTATTTTCAATTGTAAATAGTGGCTCGCTGAATCTTTACAAGCGGCGCCCATATTGCTGATACCATCTTCTAAATATTTTTTGAATTTTGTGGAATTAGCCAATAAATCCAAGAATTTCGTTTGGACATTTTCGGGTAGATTGGAAAAATTGACTTCTTTTCCAATATCGTAGATTGCATTAGTTGGCTGTTTTTTGTGAAATTTAACTTTCAATTTGAAACGCATTATATTTATGTTAGAATAAAATATTCGAATAAATTAAAAAACTTGGAGATTATCCTACTCAACATTCAAACTATAACAAATCCATTTACATTCTATAAGAATACTATTTATTTCATTTAGTAATTTTATTCCAGGTATTTCAATTGTTACAATTTTATTATTTTTATAAACTTCATAATTTTCAGTCAAATATTTTGTATAAGTTATTTGGAATAATTCCAACCAATCAATAAAGAATTTACAATTATCATTATTAAAATATTTAAAAGCATAAAATGGTGACGGCAATTGTTTAAATTTATCTTTAAGATAATCATAATTTTTTTTTATTTCTTCAAAATATTTTATCCAAGAATTCAAGTTTTTATTAAATTTTTTTGAAATTATATTTTCTTTTTTATTTTTTTTAATTATTCCAATTGTTTCATTCAATTTAGAAAAAAATAAATCAAAATCTGCCCATGAAACTGTTTGGAAAAGATTATTTATTTTTTTTTCAATAACATCTCTTTTATTTACTTTTTTTTTATATGGATAAAAATTAAAATTACTATAATAGCCAATTCTTTTTTTTAATATTGATAACGTTCGCAATGGAAATTCATGATTTTTTGATTTATTAAATCTCCGATTAAATAACTTATTTCTGATTGGACATGTTATATAAGAATTATCTTGTAAATACATACTTATGAATCCAAGCACAATTGCGATTATTTTTGCCCATTCAATTAAATCTTTTCCAGAATTAATATCATTTTTACTTACATTTGATAATTCACAAGATTTTCGTTGATCTTCTCTATTATCATGTATTTTTGTAAAATAGTTATTCCTTATTGAAAGTGTTGCAAATTCATTTTGCTCTATTGTTGTGATTTTAAAAAATATATCATCATGTTCATTCAAATTTATTTGAAATTTATATACATATTGCTCAAGATTTTGATTCATTGGTCCCAAAATATATATTATATTAGAATTTATAAAAGGACTCAACATAGTTTGTATATGAGTAAAAATATTATCAATATTACTTGCACTTTTTTGAAATGAATGATATGGATTCCAGTAATTTGGTAATGATGATGGAAATTCAGTTATTTTTATTACTTTGTTTGCCATAATTATTATTTATAATATTATTTTTATATCCCAATAATTTATAAAAACATGAAAATATTAAATCTAATTGAGGCGCACAAACAATCAAAATGTCCTGGGAGTTATAGAAAAGGTGTGGTTTTCAATAAATCCGGTGAAATCTGTAGAATGTTTATCAATTTTACGACATCCAAATTGGATAAACATTCTGAAGATTT
>Ga0169931_10015735_pt1 | contig 10098 bp, 9 predicted proteins | sample Kivu_15m_20L_FD_129675 | JGI IMG/M metagenome (GOLD analysis project Ga0169931, IMG submission 129675) | Freshwater microbial communities from Lake Kivu, Western Province, Rwanda to study Microbial Dark Matter (Phase II) - Kivu_15m_20L... | ecosystem: Environmental > Aquatic > Freshwater > Lake ... | reverse complement strand
GCCTCATCGCGGTCAATCACGAACTGCAGGAGTGGGGCCGAGAAAAACTCGCTGGAGGCACCGTAGGCACGACCGTGGCGGTGTTCATCGCCTGTGATCGGCACGGAGTCGTATTGTGGGCCGGTGATTCACGCCTGTATCGCAGCCGCAGCGGCAAACTCGAACAGGTGACGCGTGATCACAACCCGATGTCCGATCTGCTTGATGTCGGCGAAATCACCGAGGCGGAAGCGCTGACGACGGACACCAACGTCATCACCCGGGCTGTAGGGGGTCATGGTCCTCTCTGTCTCGACCTCATACTTTTTGACATCGAGCCGGGCGACGTTTTTCTGCTCTGCTCAGACGGACTCTATCGGGAGCTGTCACATGCCCGGATCGAAGAACATCTCGGCGGCACGACGGAACAGATCGCTGACCGGCTGATGTCGAGCAGTCTTGGTGGAGTGGCACAGGACAATGTCTCGCTGGTGATCATCCAGGCGGGGCGGCACTGAAGAACGGAATCAACACGTTTCGGTATGGATCATGGAAGAACAGGAACCACGTGACCTGACATTGTTGCGACCTCGCAGTCGCAATCCGGCTGTTTCAGTTCAGGCAGATACAGTGGCGGAGGGGTCGACACCTCGCGTACTGAAATCCCGTTTTGTACTCGATGACCGGCTTGGCACCGGTGGCATGGGGACGGTCTACCGTGCCAAAGACCTGCGCAAGGTCGAAGCACGTGACCGGTTTCCTTACGTGGCGGTCAAGGTCCTCAACGCGGATATCCGCAAACACCCGGAAGCCTTCATTGCGCTGGAGCGCGAAGCCTCCCGCTCCCAGCAGCTCTCGCACCACAACATCGTTTCGATTTACGACTTCGACAAAGACGGCGATGTCCCTTTCATGACCATGGAACTTCTTCAGGGTCGTGAGCTCGCTGCCACACTCAACACCTACCCCCACGGATTGCCGGCGAACATGGCGTGGCAGGTGATCGAAGGCATGTGTGCGGGTCTGGCCTACGCCCATGCAAATGGCGTCGTTCACGCGGATTTCAAGCCCGGAAACGTTTTCGTTACTGATCAGAACACGGTAAAAATCCTCGACTTCGGTCTCGCACGGGCGGTTCGGATCCAGCACGAAGGCGGTGAAGAAACCGCGTTTGATCCGGCAGAGCTCGCGGCCATGACGCCGGTCTATGCCAGCCTTGAGATGATCCGGGGCGAGACGCCTGAAGCGCGGGACGACCTGTATTCGCTCGCGGTCGTGATCTATATGGTGCTCACGGGCCGACATCCCTGGAACCGGCTGCCTGCGGATGAAGCGCAGGCGCAAAACCTGACTGCGGAACGCCCCGTCCAACTGTCCTTGAGCCAGTGGCGGGCGCTGCGCAGCGCACTCGCATTCCATCGCGAAGATCGTTTGGCTGGCGTTGATGAACTGCGCAAGGCGTTGACGCACAAGTATCCGTGGCGCAATGCCGCCCTGTCAGCGACCGCGGCGATGATGCTGGTGGCAGCGACGGGCTTTTGGGTCATCGAAGGCGCACAACTCGAAGATGTGCGTGATGAAGTGCGTCAGGTCACGATGATCGACATGCAGTCGGCACGGGTCAGCAGTCTCATTGAGGAGCCTGCATTCGACCCGGTCTGGTTCGAACGTCTGACGGCTGAATTGCAGAGCCTCGACGCGGTTGATGACAGCAATGCAACCTGGAAGCTGTATCGAACCCAGGCAGCGGAAGTGGTTGCGGACGGGATACGCGCGGCAGAGAAAACCGAAACGGCGGTGCAGTATTTCCTTGATGCGCAGTTTCTTGAAGCCGCGAAGATCCTCGATAAGGCGCTGGTTGAACGACTGGTGCTTGAACTGGCGAATGCCCACGCCGATCTGGGCGGCGGTAATCCCGAACAGGTGGTCAGCGCGGCTCACCAGTTGGCGTATCTGCAAAACGTCGCTGATCGTGTGGGTGCGCTTGTGTCGCCTGCCCATGCGGAAGCGCTGGCCAACGAAACAAAAGTTCTGCTCGAAGCACTCACATCCGCAGGTCTTCAGCTGCAAAAACAGGGCAATCAGACGCACGTGCGACAGCTTGTCGACGCGATTCGCCCGCTGCCTGAAGCTGCTGCTGCAGTGAAGAGGCTATCTCCGGTCGCAATTGCCCAAACCCGGGTGAAGAAGCCAGCGGCAAAGCGCGTGGAACCCACACCGCAACCCCCGGCCAGAGCATCAGCGAAAGCCATGGCGCAACTGCGGCAGGTACTGGATGCCTCCTGCCTGCGCTTTGATCTCCTGGCCTTGGCCGAGGTGCTTCGTACGCATGGGGGTGACGCGACCTTTCGGCGCGAAGCAGGCGAACGCAGCAACCGTCGGATCGCCGCCTGCATCGAAGAGCTCGGTGCGGTGGATATGGAGCTTGCGCGCGGACTGTCGCGGGATGCTGAAGTCGTGCTCGAAGGGCTCGTTGATGTGGATGTGACGACTCCGGATCCCTGTCTTACTCCAGGCCCTGCCGGAGTTACACCCCACACGTGCAGGGATCAGGCCAGTTACGGTCTTCCACCCGAAGTGATCGTGCTGGAGGACCCTGAGGGTGTCCACCGACTCGCAGTAACCCGGGAAGAGATCAGTGCCCGCGACTTTGCTGCTTTCTGCGTTGCGAGCGGTCAATGTTCTATTGAACCAAGCAACTACCCGGTGACCGGTGTGCCACCGCACGTCGTACGCCGTTACGCGATGTGGCTCTCCCGGGCTACCGGCGAAACCTATCGCTTGCCGACGCGCAAAGAGTGGCTCTGGCTCGCGGCGCAAGGTGGTGGTGGAACCCGACATTGCACCGGCAAGGTGATGAAAGTGACGCGGCCCATGGTGACTTCGGCCGGTCTCGCCGGGCAGAACGGTTTGTTGCATGTCTTCGGCAACGTCCGTGAGCTGGTGGTCGATGGCAGCAGCCTTGTCGCCGCGGGTGGCAGCTGGCGTGACCCGCTGGAGAGCTGTGGTCCAGACAGCCTTCAGTCACTCAGCAGCGATAACGATGATTCAACCGGATTCCGGTTCGTGCGGGAGTTGTCATGAAACTGATGCGGCTCTCACCGGTTGCCCAGCGGCTGCGTCGGGTCGCCAAAGCCCATGCTGCAGGAGAAACGTCGCTCGAGGAGTATCGCCAGGTTCGACGCCAGCTGCTCGCCGAAGTTGTACCGTTACCCGTCCGCAAAGTTGACGATACCCACCGACGAAGTCAGGTCGCCGATCTGACGGAGCGTCAGTTAACGGCCAAGCGACGGTCACCCAAGGTGACAAATCCTGTACCCCAAACTCCGCCTGCAGATCTGCGGATCAAAAAAATACGTCATCGCTGGATGATCGTTTCGTTGGGGTTGGTCGTGGTTATCCTCTGGGCGATTCTGCGCGCCTGACTTGAATTGTGAGTGACGGGCCTGACAAGCCGGTTTCGTTGCAATTTGGTGACGTTACCGCCCGGGAACACAGTTGGTTTCAAGCCCCTCGTGTGAGCATTTACTAACCTGGTTGGTCCTCGGCTTTATGCACACCTGACTTGTTAGCACCAAAGCCGCAGCAAGATGCGTGCTGTCGCTATCGTTTGTTATCGTGATCGACCTGTATCTATATGAAATTCAAGCACTTTCATCCGCAACTCTGGTTGCCGCAGGTGATCCCACAGGACCTGTCTGAAGTGCTGATGGCGCTGTGCCGTCGACTTATCCCCGCAGTTATCCACAGCTTTGCGAACACAGTGGCGGGTTGACAATCGCGCCCACGCGGTAGATTTGCGTCGTTCTGATCCGGGATTTACCCGCCATTGACCCCGCCACAGCAGAGCGGGCCGAACCGGCGCGACCGTCAGGAAATGGCATCACTGGCGGGTAGCAGGCACTTTCGCGATCATCTGCACCGTGTTCAGAACTTTGAGAGAACCTGGTGCAAGTCGTGCTCCTGCAGACCGACAACGTGCTCGAGACGTTTCAGTCCGAACACGGCGACTATCCGGCAATGTTCAGGGACATGCTGTCTGCGCCGGATGTGCATCTCAGCGTGGTCGATGTCCGTACCGAACTCCCCGCGGCAGGGGCGGGAGATTCCTATGTGATCACCGGCAGCCGCCACAGTGTTTATGACGACCTGCCATGGATCAGGCGGCTGGCTGAATTTCTCAGGGGCGAAATCCATGCGGGCCGCAAGGTGGTGGGGATCTGTTTTGGGCATCAGCTTCTCGCCCATTTTTTCGGCGGTGAGGTCCGGCCGGCGACAACGGGTTGGGAAGTCGGCGTGAAGGAGACGCAGGTCCGTGAGTCCGCACCCTGGATGAACCCCCCGCTGCAGCGGTTCAATCTCATTTCCAGCCACAAGGACCAGGTGCAACGTGTACCTGAAGGCGCAACGGTGACGGCGTCCTCGGCGAGTTGTCCGGTGGCGGGATTCGCCATGGGCGACAACGTGATCACCTTTCAGGGACACCCGGAGTTCCGGAAAGGGTATTCAAAAGCACTGATGGACCACAGAAGGCATATCCTGGGTGATGGCAAATATGAAGCAGGGGTGACCTCCCTCGAACGGGCAACGGACCAGGAAGTGATCGGTGGCTGGATTCTTGCATTTCTGCGCTCCAGACCGGCGAGTGCCCGGTAGCGAGGAGAAGAAAAGTTGAGCAAACCCTGGCAGATCGTGCGTTATCTGCGCCTGGCGGAGAAAGTCATCCGCGATCGGCGTGTGGATGGACTCGGAGCAGATGCCAGCAGCAAGCTGTCCGGAATCGGTGGTGCCATGCGAGGCATACGTGATGACGTGATGACGCTGATCGAACTGGTACGCGCCTGGGCGCGTGGCGACTATCGGGACGTCCCCCTCAAGGCCGTGGTCACTATCGTTGCCGGCGTTCTCTACTTCGTTACGCCAATCGATTTCATCCCTGATTTTCTGCTCGGTTTCGGGCTGCTTGATGATGTCACGGTGCTCACCTGGGTGATCAACGTAGTACGTGAGGAGCTGGACCGTTTCCGCAATCGGCCGATACCGGCCGTCGTGATTTCAACGCACCTGGATTCTGCAACGCGAACCGTTCAGCAGAACCACGCGCCTCAATTGCCAACAGCCGCCGGAAATATGCGATGAACATGCGACCTTCTGTTGTCGGGTTGATCCTGATTGCCATCTTCTTGTCCGGCTGCTCGATCAAGGCGGCATACAACAACTTTGACCGGTTCGCGAAGTGGCAGGTCAGTGACTACGTCGATTTCGATGAGCGCCAGGAAGCCTACTTTGACGCCGAGCTTGCCCGGCCGTTGTATTGGCATCGCACCACAGAATTGCCGCGTTATGTGGTGTGGCTTGAGTCCCTGGCGAAGGCGACAGTGGAAGAACGTACCGAGGAAACCCTTCCTGAGGTGGTCAAAGAAGTGATTGCGGCGGCGGAGCTGGTTGAAGCCCGAGCCATGCCGATGACGATTGAACTCATGCTTTCGCTCAGTGATGGGCAGCTCGCGCTGCTCCCGGAAAAGCTGGCGCGTGACAATGAGGAGTTCATGGAAGAAGAGGCCGAACTCAGTGAAGCTGAGGCGCGCGAAGCGTGGCTTGAGAGCATGGAAGATGCCAGCAAGAGATTCATGGGACGCTTGTCAGCGCAACAACGTCAATATCTGCAAACCCAGAGCCTTCGTTATCAGCCAGAGCAGAAACTGTGGGTGGAGTACCGAGCGCGCTGGCAGGCCGAACTGCTGAAGGCGCTCGCCAATCGTCGTGATGTGCAGGCTTTCGTTCAAACTTATGAAAGGCTCGTTGCCGACCGTGAACTGTATTACGGCACCGAATTCGCTTCGGTTTCGAAGTCGAACGAAGATTTGCGACGGGATGTCACGCTGGGTCTGCTTCGCACCGCCAATGACAAACAGCGAGAGCGGCTGATCGATACGATGCGAGACATCGCCGAAGACCTTCGTGAGCTTGCGGCAGAAGCAGCGCCCTCGGCGCCGCCGGGTGGTGGTTGCCTGGTTCGATGTCCTGAAGCAGCTTCGCTTTGATGACTTTGCGTTGATGGTAATTCTGGCTCAGTAGTCGCGGGCCTCGCGTCGGTCGAGTACCAGCCAGCAGAGCAGGTAGGCTGCGATTACGATCTTGGGTACAAACAGGGCACCGATGACCGTCGCCACTCGCACGACGTCCGGATCGATGGACAGGCAACGGCCGATTCCAGCACAGACGCCAGCCAACCAACCGCGTTGTTTGTCGAGTTTCAGCTCAGCGCGAAAGGTACGGGACATTACTGAACGCTCCTGTCGAGATGTTGGTTTTTACCGCTGTGGATTTGTCGCCGTCACACTGACCACAAAGGATCACCCAGGCTTCGTCGCGGCCCGCACGGGCGCTGATGTCGCCCAGCGTCAGTACGATCAGGGCGAGGATGAAGGCGAGTATCAACAGGCCAGGGCTTGGATTCTTGAAGGATTCCATTCTGCGAAAGCTCACGTTTTGCTCCGGGATTCTTGCTCGTTCAGCGTTCATCAAGGATCGTGCCAGCTTTTTCGAACATAAAAGTCCCGAAAAGCGTTGTAGCCTAGGGGGAAACCTGGGATCTGGTGGTGAATTTCGCCATGCATTGGTCAAAAACCGGCATGTACGGCACTGTGGACTGGCTGCGTTTAAGGCTCGAATCGGCTGCGAGGGTATGAGGAGGGGATGTGGATTTTCATTTTGCAACGCTCTTTGAAGCGATTGCCGACGTTCAGCCTGAGCGGACGGCGTTGATCGGTGACGGTAAACGGATCAAGTGGCGCGAGTTTGACGACCGGGGCGCACGCATAGCTGCAGTGTTGACCCAGCACGGCCTCGGTGCCGACAGCAAGGTCGGGATCTACCTCCACAACTCGCCGGAATACCTCGAAGCGCAACACGGCGTGTTCAAGATCCGCGGTTGCCCGATCAATGTGAATTACCGCTACAAGGCCGATGAACTGGTCTATCTGCTCGACAACGCGGATGCCGAAGCTGTCGTATTCCAGGCGCAGTACGCGGCGCGCATCTGGGAAATCCGTAGCCGGTTACCCAAGGTTCGCCTCTTCCTGCAGATTGATGACGGTACAGAGTCGTTGCTCAAAGGCGCGGTTGACTACGAACGCAGCATCCGTGCGGCCACCCCGATGCCCCGGATCGCACGCAGCCCGGATGACGTCTACATGCTCTACACGGGTGGAACGACCGGCATGCCGAAAGGGGTCATGTACCCGGGAGGTGGTTTTTGCCAGTTTTTCGTCACTATGGGCGCTGCCGGACGTGGTCTGCCGGTTCCAGGATCGATCGCAGCGCTGGTCGCACTCCTGCCGCAAATCAATCCCGGACCGGTCAGTCTCCCGGCATGCCCGCAGATGCATGGTACCGGCATGTGGCTGGGCTCCCTCATGCCGCTCGCGATGGGTGGCACGGTGGTGACCACCTCTAAACTCGGCCTCGATCCCGATTTGCTTTGGGAACTTTGTGAAACCCATCGTGTGAGTGATCTCGTAATCGTTGGAGACGCCTTCGCCAAACCCTTGCTCGCGGCGCTCGACCAGGCTGCAGCTCGTGGCAATCCCTACGATGTCAGCAGCCTCAAGCAGATCACCTCTAGCGGCGTGATGTGGAGTGCCGAGACCAAGGCCGGGCTGCTCAAGCATGGTGACTTCGCGCTGGTTGATGTCATGGGCTCGACGGAAGGCGGGATGGGATCGTCGGTAACCACCCGCGCTGAAGTGGCCAAGACGGCCAAGTTCACACTGAACGAGGGTGTACGGGTGATTGCCGACGACGGTCGACCGGTCGCCCCGGGCTCGGGCGAAATCGGCAAGGTCGCAACCTCCGGCTTTGTGCCCCTCGGTTATTACAAGGATCCGGAAAAATCCGCAGCCACTTTCCGCACGGTGGAGGGTATCCGTTACAGCTTCCCGGGGGACTACGCGACCGTTGAAGCCGACGGCAGCATTACGCTGCTGGGGCGGGGCAGTGTGTGCATCAACACCGGGGGTGAAAAAGTGTTTCCGGAAGAAGTTGAAGAAGCGGTGAAGCGCCATCCGGACATTTTTGATTGTCTCGTGGTCGGGGTTCCGGATCAGCGCTTTGGCGAACGTATTGTCGCCGTGGCCTCTTTCAACCCAAACGTTCGGGAAGCTTCCCGGGTGGCTGAGGCTGGCCTGATTGAATTCACCCGTGATCACCTGTCGGGCTACAAGGTCCCTCGGCAGGTCGTTTTCGTGGAACAGATCCGCCGGGCACCGAATGGCAAAGCCGACTACAAATGGGCCAAGCAGGCGGCTGTGGCGGCGGTGACCGCCTGAGTCGCGACAGCCATCGCTTCAGGCAATTTCCGGATCCTGTACTACCGTTCGGAGTGAAGAAAAGGAATCGCCCCCATGCCTACCAATTTCGAAATTTCCGTTGGCGAATCGGTGCAGGTGCTCAAGCGCGTGCTGCCGATCATGAGTCAGCAACAGGTTCCGACGATCCCGGAAAACTATGCGGTCTGGTACGACTACGTCTGTAACCGCAATGACCAGCTCTCGCAGGAAGTTGAAGAGCGTATCAAGGGTGGGTTGACGTTTTCACCTGACGTCTGCCAACGCCTCTATGAAAAGTACTTCGTCGATGAGGTAGCGACGGAAGTTGACGGTATCCAGGGTGCGGTCCGCGAAGCGGTCAACTCGGTGTTGCAGGAAGTCACATCTCTTGGCTCCAACATGAGCGGCTATGCGGAGATGCTCTCGGCGGCGGGGCTTACGCTTGATGGCAATCCCACCCAGGAAGACTTGAACAAACTGGTTGTTGAGCTGGTGCGGGAAACCACCAAAACCCGACAGCGGGCTCTGGAGGTCGAGGGTTCTCTGACGACGATGTCTGACGAACTGACAGAGATGCGGACCCAGATCAACAAACTCAACCGGGATTCACGCACGGACGCACTCACCGGTGTGGCCAATCGCAGGGCGTTCGATGAAGCGATGGCGCGCCTCACGGCTGAGTCGCAGTCTGAAGGCACGGATCTCTGTCTGGTTCTCATCGACATTGACCACTTCAAGAAGTTCAACGACACCCATGGCCACCTGGTTGGAGATCAGGTACTGCGATTCGTCGGCCAGGAAATGCAGCAGTGTGTGAAAGGCCGAGACCTGCTCGCGCGATATGGTGGCGAAGAGTTCGCGATTCTGTTGCCGTCGACCCCGATCGATGGTGCGAACATGCTGGCGGAGAGCGTCCGCGTCATCATTGAAGCCCAGCGGATTCCTTCCGAAGATCCCGAGGAACCCCTCAAGGTAACCGTTTCCATGGGGGGTTTCACGGTACCGGGCCGGAGAACCCACGGCTGATTTCATCGAGCGTGCCGACGCGGCACTCTATGAGTCGAAGAAGGCTGGCCGCAACCGCGTGACACGCGAGTCCTGATGCGCTCCGGGCGTGTGTCCTGAGGACAAGCGACCGGGCCGTTATTTGTACTGTGACGGCCCGCCTGCCGTGTGACTTTCTGCCGCCACGAGCCGCTGGCAGAATCCCGCTTCCCGCCCAGCAGATCGTTCCATGGTCCTGATCGTGTTTGGCTTCCTGCTGATGCTCCTGCTGCCGATGACGGTACTGGCGGAGCCTCCCTTGCCGTTGGCAATTCGCAATACAGCGCCGACTGGCTTGTTGTTTGGGGTCACTCCTTTCCGGTCCGGACAACAGGGGCTGCAGGTGACGGTCGATCACGGGAACATCTTCACAGGCAGCAACCGCAGCGGCATCGAAACCGTATTCGACGGCGAAACGACAGTCGCCACGTTGTCCTGGAATCATGTCTTCAATCGCTCCGGATCACGCCAGTGGAGCATCGGGATCGAAGCACCCTGGATACGGCATGGTGGTGGCGCCCTCGATGGATTCATCGAGGGCTATCACGACACGTTTGGTTTTGCTGATGCCGGACGGGACCGATTCCCGCGTGACCGGTTGTTGTACCGGATTGTTGAGGGCGGAGTAACGCGGCTTCATCTCGATGCTGCAGAGAGTGGCATCGGTGATCTGCGAGTTCGCCTTGGACATGAATTTCTCGCGAATCATGACAAGCGCTTCTCCGTCCACGGTGCCATCGAGCTG
>Ga0169931_10015734_pt1 | contig 10098 bp, 7 predicted proteins | sample Kivu_15m_20L_FD_129675 | JGI IMG/M metagenome (GOLD analysis project Ga0169931, IMG submission 129675) | Freshwater microbial communities from Lake Kivu, Western Province, Rwanda to study Microbial Dark Matter (Phase II) - Kivu_15m_20L... | ecosystem: Environmental > Aquatic > Freshwater > Lake ... | reverse complement strand
GCGACAGGCACATCGCCATGCGGTGGTCGTCGTAGGTGTGCACACGGGCAGCGGCCCAGGCCGTCGGCGGGACCACCTCGATGAAATCCTCGCCCTCGCGGATGCCCGCGCCGAGCTTGCGCAGCTCGGTAGCCATCGCCGCGATGCGGTCGGTTTCCTTCACGCGCCAGCTCGCGATGTCGCTCAGGCGGGTCGGTCCGTCGGCGTACAGCGCCATCACGGCCAGCGTCATCGCCGCGTCGGGGATGTGGTTGCAGTCCAGCGTCAGGGCGCGCAGCGGCCACGCGCCACGCCGCACCTCCAGCCAGTTGGGGCCGCTGTCGATCTGCGCGCCCATGGCGCGCGCGGCGTCGACGAATCGGATGTCCCCCTGGACCGAGGCGTCACCCACGCCCTCGATGCGGATGCACCGTCCTCCGGTGGCGGCGATCGCCCCCAACGCGACGAAGTACGAGGCCGAGGAGGCGTCGCCCTCGACGTGGATGTCGCCCGGGGTGCGGTACGTCGCGCCCGCCGGGATCACGAAGCGTTCGTAGCCCTCGCGCTGCACCGCGATGCCGAAGCGCGCGAGCATGTTCAGCGTGATCTCCACGTAGGGTCGCGAGATGAGCTCGCCCTCCACCTCGATCACCACCGGCTGATCTCCGGCCACCAGGGGCAGCGCCAGCAGCAGGGCCGTGAGGAACTGACTCGACACGTCGCCGCGCACGCGGATCGGGGCCTGCAGCGCGAGCCGGCCGCCGGGCTGCCCATGCAGACGCAGCGGCGGGTAGCCGGGCTGTCCGAGATCGTCGATGCCGCAGCCCAGCCGCCGCAGTGCGTCAACGAGGTCACCGATCGGGCGCTCGTGCATCCGTGCCACGCCGCGCAGCTCGAAGCGGCCGCCTTGCGTGGCCGCCAGCACGGCCAGCGCGGCGCACAGCGGCCGCATGGCCGTGCCGGCATTGCCGAGGAAGAGGTCGGCCTGCGTCACGGCCAGTCGGCCCCCCAGCCCCGTCACCTCGACGGCGTCGCCGCGCCGTTGGACGCTGCAGCCCAGCGCCGACAGCGCGGCCAGCATCACGCGCGTGTCGTCGGAGTCGAGCAGGTCGTGGATGCGCGTGGTGCCCGCCGACAGGCCCGCCAGCAGCAGCACCCGGTTGGAGATGCTCTTGGAGCCGGGCAGGCGAACGACGCCGTTGGCGGCGATCAGGGGGGGGAGGTCCAGAAAGGGCAGGGCGTACATGGGCGGTCAGGGGTTGGGGCGAACGGCTTGCTGCCGAGCTCAGCGGTCCGAATGGGGCATGGGTGGCGCTCAGCCCCCGAGGCGCCAGCGCGAACGGCCTGCCGCTGCCGGCGCGATCAGGGCCTCGATGGCGTCGGCGTCGCCTGCCACCATCGCCGCTTCCATCGACTGCAGCTCGGCACGGAAGCGGCGGGCCTGGTCGAGCACCTGCGTGCGGTTGGCGATCAGCACGTCGCGCCACAAGGCCGGATCGCCTGCGGCGATGCGGGTGAAGTCGCGAAAGCCCGGGCCGGCCAGCGACAGCAGGGTCTGCGCGTCGTCCTGCGCGGCCACGGCCCGGAAGGCCGCAAAGGCCAGCAGGTGGGGCAGGTGGCTGACGGCGGCCAGTGCGGCATCGTGCTCCGCAGGCCCGAGCGTGCTGACGCGCGCGCCCAGTCCGCGCCACAGCGCGTCGGCCCGGGCCACGCGGGCCGGATCGGTCTGCGGTGTGGGGGTGAGGATCACCCGGCAGCCCTGGTACAGGGCTGCGTCGGCATGTTCGACGCCGGCGCGCTCCTTGCCGGCGATCGGGTGCGCGCCGACGAAGCGGTCGATGCGCGGCCCGAGCGCCGACGCCGCCGCGGCGACGACGTCGGCCTTGGTGCTGCCCACATCCATGCACAGCGCGTCCGGTCGCATCGACTCGCGCATCGCGGCCAGCACGGCGCCCGTGGAGCCCACGGGCACCGACAACAGGATCAGATCCGCCCCGGCCGCGGCGTCGGCCGCATCAGGCGCGACCTCGTCGATCACGCCCAGTTCGAGGGCGCGACAGGCCGACGCCGGCGAACGGCTGTGGCCGACGATGCCCCCCACGCTGCCGGCCTGCCGCAGCGCCAGCGCGAAACTGCCGCCCATCAAGCCGCAGCCGATCACCGCCAGCCGCTCGACGGCCGGGGGCCGCGCTTGCATCATCGAACGCAAGCTCCCGCCGCTCAGTGCGGGGCCGCCGGGTAGCTGCCCAGCACCTTGTAGAAGGCGCAGGCGCCGCGCAACTCGGCCAGCGCGGTGGCGACGCGCGGGTCGTCGGCGTGGCCTTCGAGGTCGATGTAGAAGTAGTACTCCCACTGCCCCGAGCGCGCCGGGCGCGACTCGAAGCGCGACATCGACACGCCATGTGCCTTCAGCGGCATCAGCAGGTCGTGCACTGCGCCGGGCTGATTGGGCACAGACACGACCAGACTGGTGCAATCCCGGCCGGTGGGCGCGGGCGTCGCGTGGCGCTCGGGCAGGGCCACGATGGCGAAGCGCGTGCGGTTGCGCGGGTCGTCCTGGATGTCGGCATCGACGATGTGCAAGCCGAATTCGACGGCGGCGCGCTGGCCGGCGATGGCCGCCAGCGACGGGTCGAGCGAGGCCAGCCGCGCGCCCTCGGCATTGCTCGACACCGGGCGGCGCTCGGCCTGCGGCAGGTGCTGCGACAGCCAGCCCTGGCACTGCGCGAGCGACTGCGGGTGCGCGACCACCGCCGTGATGTCGGCGCGGCTGTCGCCGAGGCGCATCAGGTTCTGGCGGATCTTCAGGCTGATCTCGCCGACGATGGTCAGCGGCGTGTGCAGCAGCAGGTCGAGCGAGCGCGCCACCACGCCTTCGGTGGAGTTCTCCACGGGCACGACGCCGTAGTCGGCGCCTTCGGAACTGGCGCGACGGAAGACCTCGTCGATGCTGGCGCACGCCTGCCGCTGGATCGAGGCGCCGAAGAAGTCGAGCGCCGCCTGCTCGCTGAAGGTGCCGGCCGGCCCGAGATAGGCCACGCGCATCGGGTTCTCCAGGGCGCGGCAGGCGGACATGACCTCGCGCCAGACCGCGGCAACGCCCTCGGAGGGCAGGGGCCCCGGGTTGGCTTGCTGCAGGCCGGCGATCACCTGACGTTCGCGCTCGGGCCGGTAGACGGGCGAGCCCTCGTGGCGCTTGACTTCGCCGACCTGCAATGCCAGGCCTGCGCGGCGGTTCAGCAGGGCGAGGATCTCGCGGTCCACGGCGTCGATGCCCTGGCGCAGGGCGGAAAGCGTCGGCAAGGGGTCTGGCATGGAGGAGGCGCTCACGCAGGGGTGTTTCAAGGCAGGCATGCCGACGACGGCGCGCGCGAGCGAACGGCTCGACGCATCATGGAGCCGGGTTCCCACCGCCGTCGGCGTCGCCGGCAGCGCCTTCATCGGCCGCGGCATCGTTCTCGACGATGCGCTGCAGGCCGCCCAGGCGCGAACCGGCGTCCAACGCGATCAGGGTCACGCCCTGGGTGGCGCGTCCGAGCTCACGGATCTCCGAGACCCGCGTGCGCACCAGCACGCCGCGGTCGGTGATCAGCATGATCTCGTCGGTGGCAGACACCAGTGTCGCGCCGATGACCTTGCCGTTGCGCTCGCTTTGCTGGATGGCGATCATCCCCTTGGTGCCGCGGCCATGGCGCGTGTACTCGCCGATCGGGGTGCGCTTGCCGTAGCCGTTCTCGGTGGCCGTCAGGACGCTCAAGCGGTCCACTTCGCCCGGGGCAGCGCCCTCGCGGTCCTGCTGCTCGGCCACGAGCATCGCGATGACGTTCTGCCCCTCGTCGAGCATCATGCCGCGCACGCCGCGCGCCGTGCGGCCCATGGGGCGCACGTCGTCCTCGTCGAAGCGCACGGCCTTGCCACCGTCGGAGAACAGCATCACGTCGTGCCGGCCATCGGTGAGGGCTGCGCCGATCAGGTAATCGCCCTCGTCCAGATCCACGGCGATGATGCCGGCCTTGCGCGGGTTGCTGAAGTCTTCCAGCGGCGTCTTCTTGACCGTGCCCAGGGCCGTGGCCATGAACACGTAGTGGTCGCCCGGGAAGCTGCGGAACTCGCCGGTCAGCGGCAGCACGACCGTGATCTTCTCGTCAGGCTGCAGCGGGAACATGTTGACGATGGGCTTGCCGCGGCTGGCGCGCCCGCCCTGCGGCACCTCCCAGACCTTGAGCCAGTACACCCGGCCGCGGTCGCTGAAGCACAGGATCCAGTCGTGGGTGTTGGCGGTGAAGAGCTGGTCGATCCAGTCGTCTTCCTTGGTCTGCGCGGCCTGCTTGCCGCGCCCGCCGCGGCGCTGCGCGCGGTACTCGGCCAGGGGCTGGCTCTTGATGTAGCCGCTGTGGCTGAGCGTGACCACCATGTCGGTGGGCGTGATCAGGTCCTCGGCGCCGAGCTCCTGCACGTTGTGCTCGATCTGGCTGCGCCGCGCGCCCACCTTGGTCTGGCCGAACTCCTGACGCAGCGCGACGAGTTCGTCGCGGATGATGACGGTCACACGCTCGGGCCGGGCGAGGATGTCCAGCAGGTCGGCGATCTGCGCCATGACCTCCTTGTACTCGCCGACGATCTTGTCCTGCTCCAGGCCGGTCAGGCGTTGCAGGCGCATCTGCAGAATCTCCTGCGCCTGGTCGTCGGACAGGCGGTACAGCCCGTCGGCCTGCATGCCATAGCTGGCTGGAAGGCCCTCGGGCCGGTAGGCGGCGCGACCCCCTGGGGTGTCGAGTTCGGCGCGCTCGAGCATGCCGCGCACCAGGGACGAGTCCCAGCTTCGCGCCATCAGCGCCGCCTTGGCCATGGGGGGCGTCGGCGAGGTCTTGATGATCTCGATGAACTCGTCGATGTTGGCCAGCGCCACCGCCAGGCCTTCCAGCACATGGCCGCGCTCGCGCGCCTTGCGCAACTCGAACACGGTGCGTCGCGTGACGACCTCGCGGCGGTGGTCGAGGAAGATCTCCAGCAGCTGCTTCAGGTTGCACAGCCGCGGCTGACCGTCGACCAGCGCCACCATGTTGATGCCGAAGGTGTCCTGCAACTGTGTCTGCTTGTACAGGTTGTTGAGGACGACCTCAGGGACCTCGCCGCGCTTGAGCTCGATGACCAGCCGCATGCCCGACTTGTCGCTCTCGTCCTGGATGTGGCTGATGCCCTCGAGCTTCTTCTCGTGGACGAGCTCGGCCATGCGCTCCTGCAGTGTCTTCTTGTTGACCTGGTAGGGCAACTCGTCGACGATGATGGCCTGGCGTTGGCCGCGGTCGATGTCCTCGAAGTGGCAGCGTGCCCGCATCACCACCTTGCCGCGCCCGGTGCGGTAGCCCTCGCGCACGCCATTGAGGCCGTAGATGATGCCGGCGGTGGGGAAGTCGGGTGCCGGGATGATCTCCATCAACTCCTCGATCGAGGCGCCGGGCGTTTTCAACAGGTGAAGGCAGGCGTCGACGACCTCGTTGAGGTTGTGGGGCGGGATGTTGGTGGCCATGCCCACGGCAATGCCGGCCGAGCCGTTGACCAGCAGGTTGGGCAGCCGCGTCGGCAGCACCAGCGGCTCCTTCTCGGAGCCGTCGTAGTTGGGGCCGAAGTCCACCGTCTCCTTGTCGATGTCGGCCAGCATCTCGTGCGCGATCTTCGACAGCCGGATCTCGGTGTAGCGCATCGCCGCGGCGTTGTCGCCGTCGACCGAGCCGAAGTTGCCCTGGCCATCGACCAGCATGTGGCGCAGGGAGAAGTCCTGTGCCATGCGCACGATGGTGTCGTAGACCGCCGTGTCGCCGTGCGGGTGGTACTTGCCGATCACGTCGCCGACGATGCGCGCGGACTTCTTGTACGGGCGGTTCCAGTCGTTGTTGAGCTCGTGCATCGCGAACAGCACGCGTCGGTGGACGGGTTTGAGCCCGTCGCGCGCGTCCGGCAGGGCCCGGCCGACGATGACGCTCATCGCATAGTCGAGATACGACCGCCGCATCTCCTCTTCGAGGCTGATGGGCAGGGTTTCCTTGGCAAACGAGCTCATGCGTGGCGCGGCTTCTGGGGCCGGTCTGGTCGAGCAAGCGCGTGGCGCGCCGGGGGCCGGCAGGGTTCGGCCGGATGCAAACCCATGATTCTACTTTTCACCCGCCCGGCAACGGGTCGCCGGTCTCGTCGGCCGACCGGGTGTCGTGTCCGACAGGTCAGCAACGCCGCGCCTGCTTGATCCGACACGGATTTCAGCCGAGGGGGGTGTGGCACAATTTTTACGCGGGGTCCTGTGCGCAGATGCCCCGAAAAGTGTCGACTTCACGGTTTGGTGGGAGTCGTCGACGCTCGGCGGCAGGCCAGCGGTGGTTCATGTCGCCTTGCATACGCATCGTCGGACCGTGCGCAGGCGCGCCGTCGAGACCTGTCTGGACGTCCACGGGAGGCCGTGGGATCACCGAGAAGGAGAGTCATGAGGACCTTGAACCATGTGGCGGCGCTGTTTGCAGCGGTGGCACTGACGACTCCGCTGGCCTCGCATGCGCAGACCCGTGTGAACGACAACTGGCGTGCGACCGACGGCACGGTTTGGCGCAACGGGACGCAGGAGTTCTGCTGGCGCAACGGGTTCTGGACGCCTGCCACGGCCGATCCCAGTTGCGATGGCGCGTTGGCCCCGGCGCCTGCGTTGCCGCCGGCCCCGAAGGTCCTTCCCCCGCCGCCGCGGCCTGCGGCCCCGGCACCCGCCCCCGCCCCGGTTGCAGCGCCGCCGGCCCCGGCGGCCCCGGCACCAGTGATCGCGTCGACGCCGGCACCGGTTCCGGCACCGGCACCGGCGCCCGCTCCGGCACCGGCAGCTGCTCCGGCACCAGCGCCTGCTCCGGCCCCAGCGCCGGCCCCGGCCCCGGCACCGGCACCGGCACCGGCACCGGCACCGGCACCGGCACCGGCACCGGCACCGGCACCGGCACCGGCACCGGCGCCCGCTCCGGCCCCAGCGCCCGCTCCGGCCCCAGCGCCCGCTCCGGCCCCAGCGCCCGCTCCGGCACCGGCGCCCGCTCCGGCACCGGTAGCTGCTCCGGCACCAGCGCCTGCTCCGGCCCCGGCACCGGCACCGGCACCGGCACCGGCGCCCGCTCCGGCACTGGCGCCCGCTCCGGCACCGGCAGCTGCTCCGGCACCAGCGCCTGCTCCGGCCCCAGCGCCGGCCCCGGCACCGGCACCGGCGCCCGCTCCGGCACCGGCGCCCGCTCCGGCACCGGCGCCCGCTCCGGCGCCGGCGCCCGCTCCGGCACCGGCAGCTGCTCCGGCACCAGCGCCTGCTCCGGCGCCAGCGCCGGCACCGGCACCGGCACCGGCGCCCGCTCCGGCACCGGCGCCCGCTCCGGCACCGGCGCCCGCTCCGGCACCGGCGCCCGCTCCGGCACCGGCAGCTGCTCCGGCACCAGCGCCTGCTCCGGCCCCAGCGCCGGCACCGGCACCGGCACCGGCACCGGCACCGGCGCCCGCTCCGGCACCGGCGCCCGCTCCGGCACCGGCGCCCGCTCCGGCACCGGCGCCCGCTCCGGCACCAGCGCCGGCACCGACCCCCGTGCCCCCGCCGGCGCCCGCGGTCGCGCCGGCAGCCGAGCGTGTGACGTTGACGGCCAACACCTATTTCGATTTCGACAAGACGGTGCTCAAGCCGGAGGCGCAGGCCACGCTGTCGGCCCTGGTCGACAAGATTCGCGACATCCGCCTCGAGGTCGTCATCGCGGTTGGGCACGCCGACTGGACCGGCACCGACGCCTACAACCTTCGCCTGTCGCGGGCGCGTGCCGAGGCGGTGAAGAAGTTCCTGGTCGGCAAGGGCATCGAGGCCAACCGCATCTTCACCGAAGGCAAGGGTGAACGGTCTCCGATCGCCGACAACCGCACCCGCGAGGGCCGCGCCAAGAACCGGCGTGTGGAGGTTGAGGCGATCGGCTCCAAGGTCGCTCGCTGAGCTTTCGGCGCGGGCCGACCGGCGGTCGGCCTGCTTGCCCTTCAAGCGGGGTGCCGCAGCGGGCGGGGGGCTCTGACAGCCTTGTCCGTCACTCGCGGTGGCTTGAGAAGACGTGATCCAGGACCCCGCCCAGGCGGGGTTCGCTGTTTGTGCGGCTCTGAGGTCAAGCCATGCGCGGCTTGGCCGTCGACCGCGCGGGGGTGTCCGGCGCTGCCAGCCTTCCCGCGCCGATCTCGCTGACAATCATCTGATGATGACGAATGCCGACCCTCAGGAACTGGCCAAGTTCAGCGAGCTTGCGCACCGATGGTGGGACCCGGAGAGCGAGTTCCGCCCGCTGCACCAGATCAACCCCCTGCGTCTGGAGTGGATCGATGAGTTGGCCTCGCTTCGCGGTAAGCGCGCGCTCGACGTGGGCTGTGGCGGGGGCATCCTCGCCGAAGCGATGGCGCGTCGCGCGCAGGCGGTCACGGGGATAGACCTGGCCGCGCGGCCCCTGGGGGTGGCGAGGCTCCATGCGCTGGAGGCCGGCGTGGCAAACGTCGAGTACCTCGAGGTGTCCGCCGAGACCCTGGCGGCGAAGGTGCCGGCCTCCTACGACGTCGTGACCTGCATGGAGATGCTCGAGCACGTCCCGGAGCCGGCCAGCGTGGTGGCCGCCTGCGCGACGCTGGTGCGCCCGGGCGGTTGGGTGTTCTTCTCCACGCTCAATCGCAACCCGAAGTCCTTTCTCTTCGCCATCGTCGGCGCCGAGTACGTGCTGAGACTGCTGCCGCGGGGCACCCACGAGTACGCGCGGTTCATCCGTCCGAGCGAACTTGCGCGCTGGTGCCGTGACGGTGGCTTGAGTCTCGAGGCCAGCCGCGGGATGGAGTACAACCCGCTGACCCGTCGCTACTGGCTCAGTGACGACACCAGCGTCAACTACCTCTTCGCCTGCCGCCGCCCCCAATGAGCAGCAGACTCGCAGGGCCGGTCCAGGCGGTCTTCTTCGATCTGGACGGCACGCTGGTCGACAGCGCGCCGGACCTGGCCGGTGCCGCCAACGACCTTCGTGCCGAGCATGGCCTGCAACCCCTGCCCGAGGCCGACCTGCGCTGCATGGTCGGCTCCGGCGCGCGTGGCATGGTAGGCCTGGCCTTCGGGCGCAAGCCCGGCGACGATGGTTACGAAGACCTGCGCCTGCGCTTCCTGGTCCTCTACGAAGCGCGGCTGCTGCGCTTGACGACGGTGTTCGACGGCGTCTGGCAGGTGCTCGACACCCTCGAGCGAGCAGAACTGCGCTGGGGCATCGTGACCAACAAGGCGCACCATCTGGCCGTTCAGGTCACGGCTGGCCTGGGTCTGCATCCCCGCGCTGGCACGCTGGTCGGTGGCGACACCACGCCGTACCCGAAGCCCCATCCTGCGCCGTTGCTCGAGGCCGCGCGTCGTGTGCAGGTCGACCCGGCGCACTGCGTCTACGTCGGCGACGACCTCCGTGACATCCAGGCGGGGCGTGCCGCCGGTATGCGCACCGTGGCGGCGGCTTGGGGCTACCTCGGCCAGGGTGAGCCAGTCCATGACTGGGGCGCCGATCTCGTCATCGATCGTCCGTCCTCGCTCTTGCAATGCCTGCCGATGCCCTAAACTAATCTGCTTGGGGCCGACCTGGCTTCGACGTGGGTACGGCGTCGGATCAGGGCATGCCGAGCACCAGTCCGCTCGTAAATCCACTGGAAACAAGTAACTGCGAACGACGAACGTTTCGCCCTCGCCGCTTAACACCGGTGAGCCTCTCAACGGTTGGCCCATGGGCCGGGCCTGAGCCGCAAGGCAAGGGCTGAGAGGTCATCCACATGGGCTGGTCTCCCGTCGGGTCACTCGGCAGGAGACGAGATCAAGTGACTGGCTGTCCCCGCAGCGTGCCGCTGCGCGGCGGGGACGGTGAGATCCAAATCAGACGGCTACGCATGTAGAACTGGCCGGCAAAGGCTTGCGGACGCGGGTTCGATTCCCGCCGGCTCCACCACACAAGGCTCCGCAAGGCGCCGCATAGCAAGAAAGCCCTATGCGAATCAACCGCTTAGGGCTTTTTTCATGTCCGCACGGGTGCGGGTTCAACCGACCAGGGGTCTGCCCGTGGCTCGAGG
>Ga0169931_10015733_pt1 | contig 10098 bp, 5 predicted proteins | sample Kivu_15m_20L_FD_129675 | JGI IMG/M metagenome (GOLD analysis project Ga0169931, IMG submission 129675) | Freshwater microbial communities from Lake Kivu, Western Province, Rwanda to study Microbial Dark Matter (Phase II) - Kivu_15m_20L... | ecosystem: Environmental > Aquatic > Freshwater > Lake ... | reverse complement strand
TGTCGTTGCGCCTTCGATTGTCGTCGCACCAGAGCCTGCGCCCGCGCCAGTTGCGGTTGCGGCTCGGTCTCGGCCTCAATGCCCGCGATGACGATCGACGGGCCGGTCTGAACTTTTCGATCACCGGGATTCTTGGCGGCCGTTGCGCCCTTGAGCTCGCCACCGAGCTGCAGCTCGCCGGTCTTGCTGCGACGGGTCGGGCTGGTCTCTGAGGGGGAAGCAGTCGCGGCAGGCGTCGCGGCAGCGACAGGCGCGGGTGCTGGTGATGGGGCCGGCGCGATCTTGACCGGGGCCGGGGTGGCGGCGCGGGCACGCAGTGTTTGCATTGGTTGCGTCTCGCCCTTCGAACGACCCTTTTTCTTCCCCACGTTGTCTTCCGATGAAGGTTGTGTTGCGGTTGCTGGCTCTGGCGCTTGCGGCGAGGCCACATTGTGACCTGGCACCGTGTGCTCGATCTTTGCGGGTTCGACCACGCTGCCCGCGCGGACAAACTCTTCTTCGCCGGGGGCCTTGAGCCATTCGTCGAGCAACGGTGAGCGCACGGCGCGGGACACGGCCGTGGGAGGCGGCACGTCTGACACCTTCAAGGTGCCCTCGTCGAGGAACCGTTGCACGATCTTGACCGTGTCGAAGACGCGGAAGGGGCTCTCGTCGATGACATCGCCGAGCGAGCGCGAGCCGTCGAACAAACGCATCACAGCGGCCACATCCGAGGCGACGCCGTCACGGGCTGCATCGCTTGAGGCGACGAGCACGGTGTGGGACGCGCCGATGCCGCGGGCCGCAGCGACGAAATCGCGCAGAAAGCGCTCGGCCTCGCCGATGAGGGCAGGGCCCGTCGTCGTGAACTGGCTGCGGCGAACGACCACGTGTTTGAACTGGACCTGCAGCGCGGCCTCGCCCCAGAGCAAAAGCTGGTTGAAGGCAGCGGAGCCCTGTTGTGAGCCGACCTGCGCAAAGGTCAACTCACCCTTGTCAAAGCGCAGCTCACCGCGACAGGTGGCCCGCTCAAGCTGCACGATCGCCGAGCGTCGGCTGCCCTGCAACGAGCGCACGAGCGAGAAAACGCCGTAGTCAGAAAGGGTCCCGTGGACCGTGGCGTCGGTGGTGGCCTCACCCTTGATGGCAGCCCGCAGGCGGGCGGTCGTGATGATGTCCCGGATGAAAGAAGGCATCGTCAGGAAGTCTGCCGTCGGCATTGCCTCCACGAAGGCTCGGTGGTGATCTTCACCAAGGCCCACGAGTGCGATCGGGGTGCCCTTGCGCTCTGCGAGGTTTTCGAGGACCGCGCGCGCCTCATCGAGACTTTGGCGCAATGCGACCACGACGACATCGAAGTCGTCACGCTGAGCCCGTTCAATGCCCTGGGCATAGGTCGACGCGCCCGAGACCTGGCAGCCCTCCCGGACAAACCCAAAGGTCAGGGTCGAGAGTCCGCTGGGATCGGGGTCGATAAGTAAGACAGAATTGAGTCGGGCCATGGGTCGTGGAGGAGGTACCCTGAATGATGAAAGCTCAGCATAACCGACGGCGTCCGGGGCGGCTAATTGCTTTACCCTGTACGATGTCAGGCCGAATTCGGGCTTGGGTGTGGTCTCGAACACCGAAACTTAGAGACCGATTGCCACCCGGAGCATCAAAACTGTCAACGCCGTGATCGCTTTTTACAAATGACGGCGCGCCAACCCCCTAGTTTGACCTTCCGGATGCCAGTACAAGCCGTTAACGAAGCCATGTCCCCGCTGACGCGGGACCTGTTGTTGCGAGAATTCCGCAGCAGCGAGCGTCCCGCGCAACGCTGGTTGATCGGCATTGAACACGAGAAGATCGGCGTTCACGCGGACGGAAGGCCCGTCGCGATCTCGGGTCCCCGCGGCGTTCAAGCGCTATTGCAACGGTTCGAGGCCGAGGGCTTCATCACCAAGAGTGAGGGTGGTCATATCGTGGGTGCCCACGGTCCACGTCGGCTCGGGGGCAGCGAAATCACCGAGAAACTCTCGCTTGAGCCAGGTGGTCAGGTGGAGCAGGCCGCCTCTCCGGTCCGGTCAACCTGGGAAGCCCGAACCGAGGTCCTGAACCACCTGGCGGTGCTCAATCGCTTCGCGGAACCCTGGGATATTCAGTTCATCTCGGGTGGCTTTCGTCCGTTCGGCGCGTTCGACGAGATCGAATGGCTGGGCAAGCCGCGCTACGGCATCATGCGCAACTATCTACCGACCCGCGGAAAACTCGGCGTCGAGATGATGAAGCGCACAGCGACCATGCAGATGAACTTCGACTTCTCGGACGAGGCCAATGCCTGGGCTCGCTTCCGGACTGCCATGGCGGTTTCCCCCATCGTGACGGCCATGGCCGCGGCCTCTCCACTGTCCGAGGGAAAGCCCAACGGCTACAAGTCCTACCGGGCCAAGATCTGGACCGACACCGATCCCGACCGTTGCGGAGTGCCCGCGTTCAGCTTTGATACCGACCGTTTCTACGACGATTACGCGGACTGGGTGCTGGATGTGCCCATGTTTTTCATCGAGCGCGAAGGTGGGCTGGTCCCCGCCGACGGCATGAACTTCCGACGTTTCATGGCGGAAGGGCTGAAGGGTCACAGCGCGACGGTCGCCGACTGGCAGCTCCACCTTTCCACGGTGTTCCCCGAGGTTCGGCTGAAACACACCATCGAGGTGCGTGGTGCGGATGCGGCGCCGTTGCCTACCGCCTTTGGTGTGGCCGCCGTTACCCGTGGCATTGGCGATGACGCCCAGGCGCGGGACGCGGCCTGGGAGCTTGTCAAGGATGTCTCCCTTGCCGAGCGCCTTGATGCGCGTGAGTCGGTGGCGAGGTTGGCCTTGCAGGGCAAGCTTGGGCGCCATTCGCTGCAGTCTCTCGCGGTCGAGCTGGTCGCCATCGCACGGGACGGACTCGCACGCCTGCCCGGTGGGCAAGACGACCTGCAACTGCTCGAGCCGCTGGCCTCCGACGTGAAGGCGGGCCGTTGCCCCGCGGATCGGATGCTGGAGGACTTCGCGGAATGTAAGGGCGACCCGGCGGCGCTGGTGAAACGTTGGCAGATGTTGGCGGAATGAAACGCAATGGCCGTGCGCGTTGCGGGGAGTTGTGGTAGAGAAGTACCCCTCGACATATCGGAGCCGTGGCCAAGTGGTAAGGCAAGGGTCTGCAAAACCCTCATTCCCCGGTTCAAATCCGGGCGGCTCCTCAAACACGGGCTTCTTCCTCGTCACAACGGGGAAGAAGCCCGATTTTTTTTGGCCCGGCCTAGATGGTCTCGAGGCTTGGACCGCGGGGGGCGGGCGGGGCGCTCGGCGCGCCGGTTCGCAGGTAGCGAGACGCCATCTCGAACTCGAAGAAGGACATCATCTTCGTCTCGATGACCTGAGTCCAGAGCGTGTGGGCCGCGTCGGTCTTGCCCTCACCGAGCAGACGCATCGCCTGATAGAAATAGAGTTCGGCCTTGCGACCGGTCGTGGTGGCCACCGCTGCGAGCTCTTCGTAGGACATCTGTCCCGTGGCGTAGCGGGCGAGCAAGACGTACCACGCCGTCGCGCGCAAGGGGCGCAGGTGAAGCTTGCGCATCGCCAGCGTCTTGAGGTAGCTGTCGGCGGCGGGCTCGGGTGGGCGTCCGATTCGGCGTGAGAGATCCTGAATCCAGAGCGAGGCGTAGACCTTGACGTATTCGGAGACGGTTTGTGAGGGCCGCGACATCAACACCCGGTAGATGTCGATGGCGGCGTCGATCTCACCCCGTTGCACGAGGAAGGACAGGGGATCGATGTAGCTCTGATCGCGATCGTCCGCGATGGTGAGCGACTCGGAGAACTTCTCGATGCCTTCGTCGCGGCGGCCGAGCAGGTAATAGAGCTTCCCCATCTCGACCAGCGCCTCGGAGGTCGCGTTGCGATTGCGGCGCCGCATCTGCTCCACCATGAGCCGCTCCCAGCCGCGTACGGCCAGCTGGTAAGCCTCGGCCGCCTCTTCCGGCCGGCCACCGAGGTCGTAGGCGATGCCAAGCGACGCGGCCATCTTCGAGTGACCCTCGACGTAGCCGATCGTCTCGTTGCCACCGGAAGGCTTGTGTTTCGCGAGGGCGTCGCGCAGGTAGGCGATGGCGCCGGGGATGTCGCCGCTCTTCAGCAGGATCGTCCCAAGCTGTAATACGATTTCGTCGGTCGCGTCCGCGTCCTTGGCGGCTGTCTGATAAATGGGCAGGGCCCGATCGACAAGCCCCGCATCCAGGAAGTTCTTGGCGAGCTCGAGATCGACGTTGCGGTCGGAGAGCCAGTCGGCCTGGTCCCCGAACCGGCTCCGGGCCTCGGTCAATCGGCGACGCAAGGTCTCGGCGTAGGCGACCATGGGATCGACGTTTTCGGGATCCATGTGAACGCGCAGCAGGCCGAAGCCCAGCTCGACAAGCTCACGTGAGATCGATTCCTCGGCGCCTTTTTCTGGGTTCGTCTGTCGCAGCAGGGTCTCGGCCTCCTCGAGCAATCGGAACCCCAAAAGCGGTGCGCCGACGAGGCGGGCCGTTCGTGAGGTGAGGACGAGCAGCTCGATGTGTTGCGGATGAAACACCAGGCCCAGGGTCATCACGCGAAAGGCGGCGTTGCCATCGACCCGGTCCGTCGAGGTGCCACCGAGGCTGTCGGACTTCGGCAGGAAGCGGCGGGCGAGCGCGAGGTATTGCTCGGGCGTCGCCTTCTCGGGTTGGGCGAGCGGCCCCAGCAGGGCGCGCAGGGAGGCATCGTCACCCGGCTTTCCTTCAAGTGCCCGCAGCGCCTCGACCGCAAGCTCGGGCCGCTGTGCGCGCAGGTAGATCGCGGCCAGGCTGATGGCCGTGGTCGGAACGCCGTCCGCCTGGCCGAGCAAATCCGCATCAAGTGAGTCCTCGTCACCGACCGGCGCGCCGCCCGAAAACCCGCCCACAGCGGGGCGACGGACCAGCCGTGAGAGCTGTTGCTGGCGCTCGGTGTGTGCCGTTGCGAGGCGTGTGACGATATCCGGTGTTGCCCAGCGCCCGGCGATCGACTCGAGCAGACCTCGAGCCGAGGGCGGTGCCTGTTCGCCCGAGTCGTTGCCCATCAGCTTTCGTCCCTGCTCGACCCATGCCAACAGGGTGTCCAGCTCGGCATTCCAGCGGGCCTGATTCGAATCAAGCTGGAGCAACACGCTGACCGCCAGCGCCGAGGCCTCCTCGTTGCCCCGCGGGCCGAAGACGCTCTGAACCAGCTGGGCCGCGTGGCGCAGCAGCTTTTTCTCGGCGTCTGGAATGCGGGCCGCATTGTTGCCGTCTTTTTCGGCCCAGAGTTCCCGAGGCAGATACAGGTCGAGGGCATCCCGGAACGAGTTCAAGAGCTGATCGGCGAGATCCACTCCGGCGAGGCTTCCCGCGGTGAGCTCGGCGAGATCCAGCTCGGCCGCGCCACCAAGCAGGTAGGTGAGGAGCTTGGCTCGCAGCTGCGTTCGGTCGGTGCTCTGTTCGGGGAGCGCCTGAAAAACCAGGCGTGCGTGCAGGAAGTCTTCCTCGAAGCGTGGCTGCTTGATGCCGCGGGCCTCGGTGAGGAGTCGCTCGGTCGAGGGGCTGTCCTTGCGGACCGGAGCCTTCGCCTGATGGGCACATCCCTGTGCCGAGACTGCCAGCAGGGTCGCGAGGAGCGTCACGCGTGCACGTCGCCCTCCAAGGAAGCGGGTTTGTTGCACGACTGGCCCTGTCTGGTTCACCATCGCCTCCGAGTTTACTCCATTAAGTTGCCCACTTCTTCCACCGTGTCGCCATCTTTTCAGGGACCTTCCAACCCGGGCGCATTGCCGCTCATCCTCGGACATCGGGGCGCCTCGGCGCATGCCCCCGAAAACAGCCTGCCGGCCTTTGAGCGGGCCATGAAAGACGGGGCCGACGGGGTCGAGTTTGATGTGCGCGTGTGCGGCGATGGCAGCGTTGTGGTCTTTCACGATGCGGATCTCAAGCGGCTCGCAGGCAGGCCCGAGCGCATTGATACGATGGCCGGTGCGGCGGTTCGGTCGCTCCGCCTCGCATCGGGTGTCGGGATCCCAACGCTCTCCGAGGTGCTGCAGGTGGTGGCGGCGTCCCGGCTTATCAACGTTGAGATCAAGGTCGACAGGGCCTTCGATCCCCGCTTGCCTGACCTGTGCAAGCGCATCGCCCTTGATATCGACCAGGCGGGTGTCGGGGAGCGGGTCATCGTCTCGTCGTTCAGTCAGTCTGCGGTCTCGGTCTGGCGGCGTACCCGACCGGATATCCGCATGGGCTTTTTGTTCGAGCCGGAGATGGGCAAGCTGAAGACGAACCTGCTGGTGCGTTGGCTATCTCCGGACGCGGTCCACCCGCATCACAGCCGTTGCACGCCCGCGGCGGTGGCGGCCTGGAAGGCCCAGAAAAGGGGCGTGAACGTGTGGACGGTTGACGATCCAGAGCGCGTGCGTGCGCTGTGCGCCATGGGGGTCGATGCCATCATCAGCAACGATCCCGCGGCGGCTCGACGTGCGGCGCTGGGTCAGTAACTGTCGTAGGGCACCACGTCGATGGCGCCTTCCTTGATGCCGGCGGCGATCAACAGGGGCTTGAGTGTGGAGGCGGTCGCGACCAGCGTGATCGCGAGGTTTTGGGGATCGAGGTGCGCCGCGATGGCCCGGGCCACAGCGTCGTCGGTCTGTGCTGCGATTCGCGTGGCAAAGGTCTCAAGGTGCGAGATGGGAAGGCCGGCGAGCTCGGACAGAATGCGGGTCGCGATGCGCGAGCCCTGATCGTCCATGCCGGACGCGTTGCTGCCGATGAGGTGCTGCCGAAACAGGGCGATCCGCTCTGCCGGCAGGCCCTTTTTCTTGAGCTCTCCATAGAGGCGCAGCACGAGGCGCAGCGTCTCGACGGCGTTGCTCTCGCTGGTGGAGAGCGAGCCTCGGATGGGGCCTGGCAACACGCGCATCGACAGGCCCATGTGGGCGCCGTAGGACAGTCCCCGCTTCACGCGGATCTCCTGCATCAAGGTCGCGTTCATCGCGCCGCCACCAAAGGCGTCGAGGGCAACTTGCAGCGCGGGACGATCGGGATGGTCGGCGGCGAGGCCGTGGTGGCCCCAGATGATCTGAACCTGTTTGCGATCGGGCTTGTCGACGAGCTGAATGCGCCAGCCGCTCGGCCTGTCCATGGTTCCGGATGGCAACGACTGCTTCTTGCCGGTCGGCAATGTTCCGAAGTGTTTCGCGAGCAGCGCGGGAAAGCCCGTGGCATCCACGGCGCCCGCGGCGGCAAAGATGAGGTTTGCGCCCGAGAATTGCGCGCGGTAGTGCGTTTGCAGTTGCGCCGCATCGAGTGCCATCAGCGATTTCTCGGTGCCATCGACGGCACGGCCGTAACCATGTTTGCCGTACAAACGGTGGGCGAAGAAACGTTCGCCCAGCACGCGATCGTCGTTTCGGTTCTCGTCGATCTCGGCCAGGATCTCGCGGCGGGTGCGCTCCACCTCGTCGGTGTCGAAATCGGGTGAGAGCACGATCATGGCGACCAGTCGAAGGTACGCGTCGAACTTGTCGGCGAGCACGCGTCCCGTGAGCGTCACGGCGTCATTGTTGGTGATGACATGCAGCGAGGCGCCGAGGTGATCCAGCTCGCGATCGATCTCGGCGCGGCTTTTTCCACCGGCGCCGTGGCGAGCGACCTCGGCTGCAAAGTTGGACAGGCCGTCCTTGCCACGGGGATCCCGTCCGGAGCCCGAGCGGGTGGAGAGTACAAAATCAACCAGCTGCGTGCCGACCACCGGTTCGACGATCACGGTCGAGCCTGCTGGTCCTGCGAGGCGAATGGCGAGGGTCTGTGCTTCGTTTGCCCGGGTCACGCTGGCCATCCCAAGGCAAGAGAGCGCGACGATGAACAGGAGAGGTCGAAGGAATGGTTTTTCACGGTTGATCATCAGAGGCACTGTTTTCGGCGCCGGGAAGCGGGTGGGTGATGGCAACGATGTGCGGGTGCTGCAACAGGTGGCTTTGTGCCAGCCGGGTGATGTCGGCCGCGGTCACCTTGTTGTAGGCCTCGTTGCGGGTGAACAGATTTCGATAGTCGCCTGTGCCGATCTCAAAAAAGCCAAGCTGCTCGGCGCGGCCCTGGCTCGACGTGAGTCCGGCCCAGAACTGTGTCCGGATCCGGTTGCGCGCGCCCTCAAGCTCGTCGGCAGAGGGCTCTTTCTCGGCGAGGCTCTTCAGTGATGCCAATACGGCCTTCTCGGCATCGCTGCTCGCACGGGCGCGGCGCATCTGAACCCACAGCAGGTACAGCCCCGGATCCCGTGTCGATCCGACCTGACCGCTCACGGAGGAGGCCATCTCGGATTGTATGACGAGCGAGTGGTGCAGCCGGGATGAGGGACCACCCGTCAGCAGTTCGTTCAGCAACTCGAACGCCGGACGGCTGGGATCCCCCATGCCGGGCGCCGCAAAGGCGAGGGCGACCCTGTCGGCAGGCACCGGGCCTTCGATCTCGATGCGCGCCGGTGCGACGGGGGCGTGTTCGACGGCCGGCGTGTTGGTCGGCGTCTCGGCGGCCGGGATGGGACCGTAGTGTTTCACGATCGCGTCCAGCACCGTCTGCGCATCGAAGCGACCGGTGACGATCACCACCGCGTTGTTTGGCGCGTAGTACGTTTTGTAGAACGCGAGGGCCTTTTTCTGGGTGACGGCCTTGATGTCTTCCATTCGGCCAATGACGGGCCAGCGGTACGGGTGTTTTGCGTAGGCCCTGTCCAGGATCCGCTCGTGCAGGGTGCCATCCACGTCATCCTCGACGGTCTGCAGCCGTTCCTCGCTGACCACCTCGCGCTCGGTCTCGACCTGCTTTTTCGACAGCGCGAGGTTGATCATGCGATCCGATTCGAGCGAGATCGCAAGCTCGAGCTCCTGTGGCGGCATGACGTCCACGTAGGCCGTGAAGTCGTTGTCCGTCATCGCGTTGATCTCGGCGCCGATGGCGTCCATGCGCCGATCGAACTCACCCTCGGACTGAGACTTGGTCTGCGTGAACATGAGGTGTTCAAACAGGTGGGCAAGCCCCGTCTCTCCGGCCGCGGCGTTCTCGTCGCGCGAACCGACGCGATACCAGGTCATGTAACACGCGGCGTGGGCGAGGGGATCGGGCCCCAGCACCACCTCGAGGCCATTGCCAAGACGCCAGCGCGAAAAGCGCATCGGTCCGAACTCGAAGTCGTGCAGATGATCGATCGCGCTGGTACTGGTTTTGGCTTTGGCTGTGGGCATGTTCGGCAAGGCGGGCGTGGTCCCGGACGCCTTGGGCGCGCAGGAGAGGGCGGTCACGAGGACCAGGGACAACAGGATACGGGATGGGTCAACGGCGCGTATGTGCGGGATCATGGCTCAGAAATGGGTGGTGACACCCATGCCGAAGACGTGGCGAAGCTCGCGGTAGCTGCCCGCCGCGGTTGGACGCGCGCCGCCCGCGGCCGCGTTGGCACAGGCGGGCAGCGCCAGGTCCCTTCCCGCATCGACACAGGCCACGGCGTCGCCCGGCACGAATCCCGAACCATCGGATTCAACCGTCGGGATGATGGCGAGCGCGTAGCCAGCGGTCAATGAGATGCTCTTCCAGCGCAGGAGCGCGGCGACCCGTGGCTCGAAGGACAGGCCATCAAAGGCGCCGGGGCTGACCTGGTTGTCGGGGATGGCCGAGGTTGTGATACGGATTCCCGCGCCCAGGCGAACGGCGTCGTTGGGTTTCCAGACCAGCATGCCGCGCGTGTCGAGTTGATCGCGGAAGCCGCGGCGAATGACGAACCTGTCCTCGATGCCACGCGCCTGCAGATCCACGTTGGCCGGCGCAACGACGCGAATGGAAAGATGATCGTGGGTGGAGAAACGCAGGTATCGAACCGTCGTGTCCAGAGAGAAGCGCGCGTTCAACAACCACGAGCCTCCGACCGTGAGCACATCGGGCAATCGGTAGTGCAGGTTTGCGCTCACGCAGTTTCCGGATGGGCAGATTTCTGGCTGGGACGCACGTGGTGCGGCCTCGATGCGACTCTGGGTCAGCGGGATCGAGACACCGCCGCGATCATTTCCGAATGGGCG
>Ga0169931_10015732_pt1 | contig 10098 bp, 4 predicted proteins | sample Kivu_15m_20L_FD_129675 | JGI IMG/M metagenome (GOLD analysis project Ga0169931, IMG submission 129675) | Freshwater microbial communities from Lake Kivu, Western Province, Rwanda to study Microbial Dark Matter (Phase II) - Kivu_15m_20L... | ecosystem: Environmental > Aquatic > Freshwater > Lake ... | reverse complement strand
TATCTAACTGATCAAGTATGAACTTTTTTGCGTAAATTCTGCAGTTATTTGGCATATGCTTATCTTTTTTCACGAATTTCACTTTTAAGTGACTCAAGATTTTCAAGTGAACCGTCCCAGTCGACTTGTTAAAGAACTCTAAAAGCCAAATCGAAGTATCTACTAGGCACAAAATTTATTCTGGCTGCATTTTCTTGAATCGAAAAAGGTGGAATCAACTATTTTTTATCAATTTTTTATGTGAAATTGTTCGATATATATTCGACAGCTGATTAAAGAGGCTTGCTGAACTGCACATATGTTTTGCCCTGAGTTGACAGTACATTTTTGCTATTTGTGAGTTTTAGCCCTGAAATCTGCTATTAGCTGAGCAGTTCTTCACCTTTTTTATTACAAAATTACCTGAACCGTTAGGATAGATGACAAAGAGCTTTGGAGGAATTCCTGGATGTGGGATCGGGAGGTAGTAATTATCTTCAGGCACGTGGAATCCATGACCGAAATGATGATTTTTCTGACCCTGACCATCTATATCGAACGAAACAGCGATTTTTATTTCACTTTCGCCTTGAACTACATAGTGACTTTTTTACTTTTAATTTTAAAATTGTTGGACTCACCGTCTTTGGTCTTAACCCAACCTTCATTCAAATCAACATCATAAACACCCTAACCATGATAGTCAGGGCTCGTGAAAAGCTGGATCCAGCGTTAGTGTAAGTAGTCCTTATCCTGACTAATGCTTCTATTGAGAAAAGTGATGAGGCCGGTCGACGATGACTTGATGATGGAGCCATCAGAATATGTAATTAACTGCATTTACTATGAGAATCTGTTGTTGTCATTTTCGATCATAGTCGTATAGATGTGTGAAGTGAAGGAAGGATGGTGCACTTCGTAAAGGAAACCGTCATAACTTCTTTCAAGGATATTAGCTTATCCGAGATATGCAAAGGCTGATCCATGGCCTATTACGTTGAAGTCTCTATTTCTAGCTTGTAAAATTCTGACTATGAATCCATGGTCAATACTTATTTCTATTTTGTTTTTGCCTGTTCTCTTAACAGTTGTGCCATCTTTAAAGACTACTAAACTATCTCCGTTAAGGTACTTTACAAAAACTGTTCCGTCTTCTCGAACTTCGATCTTCTTGGAGCCCTAACTACTACTGACAAGCTACAATGTCCTCTTTTTTCCATCTTTCAGCTACTAATCGTTTTTAATGTGAGTCCAACTTCCGTATTTCATAATTGAAAAATCACCATTCGGATATAAAATTTCTACTGATCCATCTTTCATATATTTTGTAATCTATCCAGTACGGCCGAAAGCTCTTTTTTATTATAAAGTATTTTTTCCCCAGAAAAAAGTAGGATACGGATTCAAAAATACGACAAAATCTTTCTGCTAGAAGCATACAGAGACTTTTTCAGATTATTTTTTAAGACTTGTCTTGAAGCCATTAGTATTTTTTGCAAAAATGTATTTTTCTAAGTCCTTTTTGAGAACATACTGACTTTCATCTTTAGTCAAAGTGAGAACAGTGGAAACTTAATCACCAGTTGTAAATTTCCACTAACTTATAACGGTATTATCAGTCGGAATGATCTGTCGACGCGTGACTTTTAAATTTCCATTAGTTTACCAATTGTAGTCCAAGTACTCTGAAGGAGATTTATCTTTAGGAAAACCAGAGTTCCAAAGCTAGAAACAAGGTAACACTTTCCAGTCGAGAACGCAATTATCGTATAGTACTCGACCTGGAGGATTGACCCGAGCTAGAACTAACAGTTTATAGTCATCTTACTTGCACTATCCGAGGTATACCTTAGGACCGTATTACAACTCATGGTTTACTCTGCTATTCAGAGCTCCGGCCTCTAGTTTTTCGACATACCTTCGATCAGATAGATGAAAACTTATTTTGGGCTAAAGTTCTTTGACTAAAGTATTAAACTGATGAGTCTTGTATTGCAACTCAAGCAAATTCGATCCGTTTTTCTTCCTTATAGAAGTTAAATTTACATCTGAAACTATAGGATGGCAAGGAAAGTTGTTAGGCTGAATCAAACTATCTGCATTTTCACTTTAAACTACTTTTCTCAAGGAATTTTTCAGATTGTTTACTGTAACTTTGTTGACTGGTTGACTTTTGTATTGAGTCCACTTTTGTTTGCCGATGGCTTGAAGATCGTATTCTTTAAGATTCTATGGTTTTTCTGTCTTAGCGCTGATACTTAAAGCTAAATTTTATAATAAATGTCGATAGATATTGCTTTTCTGAGGTCTGTTACTAGCTATTTCATGGTAAGTTTTTAGGTCACTCTTGATGTTTTAAGGAACACTCTAGTATTTTTTCTATACTACTTCTTATATTATTTCAGTTTGAGGAGGAACCGAAGGATCTTTCTTAGCTTTTTTGTCTTTCTCGTCCTTAGGCTATACCACAACTTCTTTTTTGATAACTTCTTTTATAGTCGGCACCATGTTTACTACTTTTTGTTCTTCTTTCCACTTAAGAAAGTCCTCTCTTTCGATAGTGAGCTGACAGAGTTGAGCGAAAAGTGACTTGAGAAAGTTGATTTGATCGTTCTCAGGGTGTTGCTTATCTTGCTCAAAGGGACAGTTAACGATTATCAGATTTGAAAAATCTTTGTTTTTTGACCTAAGTTGCCTTAAAACATGCAGAATCTAAGCATTTTTAGTCGATTGATGATTTTTATATGATTCATTGATCGGTATGGTACTTGTCATTTAATTCATAAAATCTTCAATACTTCGATCTTTGCTGAGCAGATTGTAATCCGGTAGGACTGACCCTTACTTTATCTTATCATCGCTTAAAACTACAACATCTATTTTTAGGCCCTACTTGACAGCTTGATCTAAAGTATCACTATCTAAAGGAAGCTCCCATAAAATAAGAAAATCGTTCACTTTTTTTTCAAAAGTAAACTATATAGGAGGTTCAGGCTCATCTACAGCTGCCTATTCTTTCTTGCTATCCTTCTTGCTGTCTTCTAAATATACAAAAAATATTACTTTTGGAGTCCTTTTTAGGGTCAGCAGGTTTCCTAGCTGCTGCCATCATCTCCTGAGCACTTTGATTAATATTTTTGCATAAGAAAATCTATCCCTCTCGGTTCAATTTGCCCTATGCATCTACATACTGATCAACTCCTTTTTCTTTTAGAAGTCCTATCAGCTTGCTTTGATTGAGATGATGTTTGATACTGACTGGTTTGAGTAGTGTCTAGCTGGCTGCAGCTGAGGTAGGTAATACTAGCACGTTCCAAGTTATAATGGGTGCTAGCTCTTATTCTTGTTTTTTGGGTGGCATGCAGTTATATATTTAAGATAGTGATTTGAATATCAAAATATAAAATACGACAAAATGATTATCACAAGATTTCCTAGGGAGCCTATATCTTTTCAATGCCTATAAGCTACCATCCTTGCTCAGAGTAACACCCATAAATACAACAAGGGTACTATCGTCCGTCAACGTCTATGCTCTTTTTCGTTCCATCTAGCATTCCTCCTTTTATTGCTTTGCCTCTGAAACTTACGGCCATGAATCCTACGATGATATTGTCCTGGTTGAGCGAACACTCAAAGCTGTTGAAAAAGTCTCCAGGCTCTAATTTTAGACTTCGGTCTTTCATAAAACGTTAATTTTCTCGTGTAAGTACATTATAGCCTCCTGTTTTCCTGGACTATCCGACGAGATATGATGCTTGGAAACCCAGGAACTGTGTCCTGTTTTAGTAGAGCGTCAGAGCTACTATTTTGGCTGATTTTTTGCCAATCACTGTCCGGTCATTGACTAAGTTGCTCTTTTTGTTCATAGTACCTGCTTCTACTATATCAAATATATGTTCTAAAGGGTTGCTACCCTTTTAAGTAGTCCTCGTTATGGAAGACGACTCCCAGAAAGAATTATTATTTTTGATGAGTGGCTTCAGTTTGTTGGGGTCAATGTTTTTTTTCATCTACTTAAACCTGGTCTAAAGATTAACTAAATCTTGTTCAGTAGAAGCTAATCTATCACCTGACTCTTTGCTTTTGACCCCAGCCTAAGTCTTTTATCTCTACAGTTAATCGAGCTTTTTAGCATAGTCTTTTTGCATTTTTTTCAACAAATTTATTTATTCTTTCATGTTGTTAAAAGCAGCATCGCTTCTGTCTTCCATCGGTCCTCCTTTTTCTTTCTCGTCTTGAACTTTTTTATCATCAAAACATCGACTTTTCATATCCATCAGCATCTTTTTTGATGTGCCTTACTTCAGCAATATTTTTTCCATTTCTGCTATTTTGCTATTTTTCGCCTATATATTCCTATGATCGCTGAGTCCTTTCTGCTCCTAGTCTCCCAGTATTTTTTAATAGTATTTTATCTATTTATGCAATTTAGAGGTGCGCGTGGCATACTCTTTTCGAATGTTGTCGTCAGTCAGCAGTTTAACGTACTCGTTTGATCTTCTGTTGGTTTCACTCAGTTCGGTCTGCAATTTTCTGACGATGTCTTGTCTTTCAATCAATATTCGTTATTGCTTTCGTATTCTAGATAAGGTTTTTTATACATTTCGATGTAGGCTCCCTCATGTTAATACATCGTTTCTCTGCGATTTACCTCAGCTTAGTAAATTTTAATTTGTTTGTAAGCGTTTTCAAGCTATTTAATAAGTACTTTTTAGTTGATTTCAGGCATCTTCACTATTCGCCTATGATCGCCCACATTCAATATTTTCTCAACTCGTTCGACTTCTTTTTTTAAAATCTAATTTTTCTGGTTGAGTTATTTGATTAGACTACTGTATTACAAATAGTTTACTTTCTGTTTGTAGGGGAGTTTGGGCGCTATTTTTAGGTAACTTTGCTGGCATTCAGCGTATAAAAGTTAGTGTTGTTGCCGTACGAAGTCAAGAACTAATTTTACTCAGATATAAGGGAAGACTATTAGTAGCGATTGATATTTTTAGAGACCCTACGCGATCGAAAGGACTGACTATCGTTGGAAATGCCGCCTTCATGAATGCTTGACATTACTATAATTATATTGCATCGCAGATAATAATCAACAGGATAGATAACAATCATATGATTCAGCTATACAAGTTAAACAATAATGTTAAATAGATGCAAAAAAGATATTTTTGAATCATGATTTTGTCTTAAGGTTAAATAAAATGTTTTTTATCAAAAAATTTTTTAAATTACAATAATTTTTTAATTATTTTGATTAATTAAACTTTTTTTTAGAGATATAATGGAAGTTTTCTAGAGAGTGTTATAAGCTGCTGATAGTGAATATATTTTAAATGAAGAAACCTATAAAAAAAACAGCTGGAAAATTAGTGGTAGACGAGTACTAGAAAGCCCATAGCGGTCACCTGATATTCAATCCTCCCAATCTTTAAAGAAATCGAAAATGCTCGGACTAATAGCTTCCGGGCAGTATGAATCCCTTATCTAAAAAACAGGAGTAGATTCATTGCAAAATGTGCTATAACTTTATACCAGCCAGACTGTTCGTAAGCATTCAAAGACTCAGGTTCAGCACTAGAAACTTTGTCGTAGGCAGACTGAGGAACGAGAATAGGACTGCTATGATATGCTGCACATCAAGAGAAGTAGACAGCGCAACGATCACAATCATCAGCATAACAATAACCTAACTCCTTTCGACAGCGAAGACTACTACCCGTCTCTCAAAAATAGACCTGTAAAAAATACTCAGCCCGAAAAACAAAACTGCAACACTAAAAGGCCAGTTTCAGCCATGAACAGACAAATATAGCAGAAACGGATTTCCCAAAAGAAAGTGGTCGATGTTAACAAAGTCAAGAAGACAGCATCTTATTCTAAGTTCAAAGATTAAAAAAAAGGCAAGGCAGGGGCATCCCAAGGTCGATAAGACAATATGATCTCTTCAGCAGTATACAGTCAGAAGAATGGCGGAACAAGCAAGAATCAAACTATGTATATTCAGCCGACAAATACTAAACTCAAAAAGAAAAATATGATTAATCAAGCAAGACCTTTGAGAATATAAGTTTAAAGACCCGTAAATAACGGACCTACCATCAAGAAAAAGCCTTCAGAAGAGGTACTCAACAGAGTCTATGGGTTCAGACCTGATCAGCCCTTTCTTCCTACAAGACCCAAACGCTCTATTAGACAACAGTAGCAATCAGACGATCGTAGATAAAAGTCCAGGGAAAAGAGAGAAAAGAGATTTGTTGAGTAAGACGAAGACTACTAGATTCCTCTGCACTCGCATATCCAGCAAAGAAGATAGCAATAGGTTAAACCTGAGAGAAAAAGAGAGCAGGTTCAGTAGCTGCCTAGATAGTAAGAGATTATTCGTGGCAATCAGAGATAACAATTAAGATCTAATAGAAGACAGGAACAGTCGAATCGATAAGCACCTAGAGAGGCTCCAAGATAGATTAGAATCAATCGTGATCAGTATATAATCCCTTAGAATTTCAACCGGGAAGTACCGAGACAAGCCCCTAGATAAGCTCGAAACAATAATCGCGAGCAGTAGAGTCGAGGTCAGCAAAGATAGGGGATTAATCGTGGCCGCAACAACAATAGGCGTCGAGCTACCAACAATCGTGCTAATCAGAGAAATTTTAGAGGTCAAGGCATGGGCGAAAATTTGTTGAATTTTGTTTAACAGACCATTCATGAGCAAATGTAATTAATGAAGTAAAAATGATATTAAATAGCAACCAGTTCAGCATGGTTTCGAATATCTTTCAGCACCTGCCCAACTTCATCAACATCAATATCGATTCACACCCACACAACTACGATTTTTCAGTCCACACCTTCCAATCTTCCTCAGAATACTCCGACAGCGACGACTATTCATCTTCCGAAGACTACTATTTTGAAGCAGAAGACGAATAATAATAAGGTCTCCAGCAGCAAGAACTTGATTCTATTCAGAACAAGCCATATCGCACATCTCTTTACGGAGCCAACCAGTACTCATTTAACTATTCAGATGCACTATCTGTTTAGCTTAGCTCATCGACAATGAAACCGTAAAGCAACTGAGCTGTGATCACATTTTCCATTCTGAGTGTATAGATTAATGGCTCAAACGTAAATCTGCTTGTCCAGTATGTAGGGATAAGCTAGGGCGTGTCCATCATGATCATTGATGGATGCTATCAAGTCTTTTAAATTAACTTAAATTAGATTAACTTATACATTCTACTAATATTTTTTCTGAAGTTTAAGCATCTTTTTCATAAATAAAATAAAATTTTATGCTATTAATTAATTTTAAGATATAAACGTATTAATAGATTTACATGTGTATGATTTTAAGTTGGTTAATTTCAACTGTATTTTGCTGGCATTATATTGGAAAAATAGAAGTTTTATGACAGAAGATTTCACCTAAAATTCCTAGAGAACCTTTGATCTCCACGAAGAGTAACTGCTTGTTAACATGGACAGACACAAGCGTAGCATTGTCGAAACTAGACAGGCTATCTAACTGCTCCACTCTTTTAGCACGAGTTCCAAAAAATAAAAATCCAGCATGAGCTTTGCACTTATATGGAACGCTCTTGTTTGTTTGGCCAAGATCACAGGCAGCGCCTAGTCACTACTTACTGTAAGCGAGTTTCACCTACCGCATCATTTGCTGATCGCAGAAATAGCGGCCTAGGGAATTTTCGAAATCAAGAACTATAGCAGCCACAACGTCTTTGATAACCGAAAAAGTGACTTAAAAAAGTACTTCGTTTTGCTGTAAGGAGCGCTGCAGAAACAGGTTTCCAGGACAAGCCTGGCTCGAGACAGTCGACGCTCTCGACTACTTGATATTTCACTCAAGGAATCCAGCACTCAGATGCTTAGAAGCACAGTTAACAATAATCGCATCATTCGTACTCCTGACCAGATGCCTATATGCATAAATATCGGCTGCTAATCTTAAGAATAACTAAATGTGACTTTCAAAGCAATCTCAAGTGTACGTATGTTGGAGATCAATCTGACTGCCTGGAAGAATTTTTAATAGAGACTCACTAATCTGCAACAGTAATACATCATGGATTTCATTCGAAGCAAGCTTGGAGTCAACTTCAACACAGAAAAGCCCAAGGTTGCCAATCTCTAAAATACTGAAGAAAAGCAGAAAATAGAAACAGAAAAAAACAATACTGATGTAGCGACTCAAGAAACGCCTATGTAAGACTAAAGATTTTTCGAAGTTTAGATAGTAGAACGCAAAAAAATTTTACCTATGCAGAGAAGTCATGTCTATCTGGTTTACTTGGGACAAGTGTTGATAACTTCACAATATTATAGGGTATAAGCCACCTAGGGTTGCATACTTAACTCAGAAATCATCAACTTAATGGAAAATAAAGTACTATCTTAGTAGCTTCCGACTGCTTTCGCCATCACACAAACCCTCATAATCAAGATAAATCTTCAAAAAATAATGTAATTTTTCGTGCTTCGAGCTGAACAAGGTTTGAAATTTAAACTTTTCCTTTAAAAATTATAGAAAAGTCGCCATTCGACTAAAGATTAGTAGCTTTATAGGGTTTTCAAATCAAGTTAGTCTAAAATTAAAATCAATATTCCGACAAAGCAGACTAAATCTAAGGAAAAATCTGCAGATGCATCATATTGTGGTGTAAAAACTGATCCTAAAGAAGTTAAGTATTACAATACTAAACTTAAATAGTTTTAAGCAATATAAAGAAGAGTTTAAAACTCTGCAAGAGCCGCCCAGATCAAAATGCAAAGCAACTAAGTTAGTGTCTCTCCCAACAAAGATGATAGAAGTCAAGACATGTTATCTATGTCCCCAAGAGAAGCTTTGCCCTAGCAGATTCTCAAAAATTGTATGAGCAGCATAGAACTCAAGAGTCAGATGCTCAAGCAGGCAGTAAAAGAAAATAGAAGCAAAAGAAAAAAAATAGCAGCCAAAAACCATTTATAGCCTATTCAAAGCAAAATTTCAAGCGTATAGAAGCCTTTGTTTAAATAGTCGCCGGTAGCTGCGCTTCATAAGCGACTAAAGTACATGCATGTAAAAACTGAATAGACCGAGAAGCTCAGATACTATCGTTTTGGCCATTAGATAGAAAACAAACAAATTCGTAAATCGAACTATCGAGATACTGTCAATTTTCCCTTAGTAATGGGAGGCAATTAGTTCAGTTAAAAACAGATGTTTTCGGGTCACCAGTTTCTGGGCGGAGTAAAAAGCGTCATGAAAAAACTACCCAATGGCAAAGTTCGTGCTGCCAGGTTATTCTGAATTTTAACTTTGATAGCTATTTTTGTCATTATTTTCTAAATCTCATAATAAAGATACAAATTAATCATCTTACTATTCTTAAATATATATATTAGTGTAATTTAAAAAAAGATAAGACCTAGAGTAAACAGTATTTGAGTATTAAAAATATGAAAGAACTCGCTGAAAGACTTTGAAAACATTTAGTCAACAATATTATCAGTCAATTACGATACGATTCGGGCGAAAATAACACACAACTATTAAAAAGATTTCGACTAAGCGAATTTTTTAAAAAAGTATAGAAGACGTAATAGTAGTTTCTTTTTGTAAAAGCAAAAGACAAAATTCATAGAATGAAAATAAAATCAAAAATATAAAGTTTACTTGTTGGATTGCTCAAATATCATTAGTGATTTTTTTTGCATTTTGTCAAAAAATAGATCATATGAAGCCTAAAAAGTTCAAAAAAATTAAAAATAGATCTTTTGAAACATTAATCAACAAATTAATCAACAAAAATGCTCAAATGAAATCGAATGTTAATGCAATTTTATGTAAGCTTAATTGACTTAAACTGTTTAAATAGGTCTTTAAATGATTAATTTTACAAGTTACTTAACATCTTCAAAGCTGCCTTCAATAAACATAAATCTTTTTCTTTTTGTCATCATGATCTATTACTGTCATTATTGACAAAAGATTCATATTAAATTAAGAATATATTCATATTTCATATATAAATCATGGGGTTGGGGTTGGGGTTGGGGTTGGGGTTGGGGTTGGGGTTGGGGTTGGGGTTGGGGTTGGGGTTGGGG
>Ga0169931_10015730_pt1 | contig 10099 bp, 1 predicted proteins | sample Kivu_15m_20L_FD_129675 | JGI IMG/M metagenome (GOLD analysis project Ga0169931, IMG submission 129675) | Freshwater microbial communities from Lake Kivu, Western Province, Rwanda to study Microbial Dark Matter (Phase II) - Kivu_15m_20L... | ecosystem: Environmental > Aquatic > Freshwater > Lake ... | reverse complement strand
TCGGTGACGGCATTGAACGCGCCGGCGTCCGCGACGGATGGTCAGCCGACGACGGTGAGTTGGACCGAGGCGAACACCGGCACGCTCGATGCGGTGGGGACGTGGGGCGCGAAGATCGAGTACTCGCTGAGCCCGACGGGCTCGTCGCCCGTCTTCCTGGCGGAGATTCCGCAGCCGGGTCCGCTTGCGCTGGGCGCCAGCACGAATCGACTCGCGTTCGTGCCCGTGCCTGCGGGCTTGAGCGGCGACATCTGGTTCATCGTCACGACCGACAGCCAGGGAGCGATCCCCGAGCAGTCCGAGACCAACAACAAGCGTGTTGCGGCCGCGCCGACGTTCGTCAACCAACCGAACAAGCCCGACCTGCAGGTCGCGTCGATCACGCCCCCGGTGGGCGCGATCTACGTCGACAACGTCTACTCGTTCGCCTACCGCGTCGAGAACCGCGACGACAACGGGTCGGCGAATGGAGCGTGGGCGGATCGCGTGTACCTGTCGCTCGGCGACGCGAACCCCGATCCGGGCGAGGAGATCGTCTCGCTCGCGAACTCGTCGCAGCTCGCGCCGTGTCCGAGTGGCAGCGGCTGTCCCGGCTACTCGCGCACTTTCCAGATGCCGGCGCAGGCGCAGCCGGGCTCATATTGGATCATCGTCGAGACCGACGCGAACGGCACGCTCGAGGAGGCGAGCGAGGCCAATAACCGGCTTTCGATCCCGATAACAATCGAGACGGCGAGCTACCGCGCGACGATCACGGCGAACATCGCCGAAGGCTTGGCGGGCGCACCGGGAGCGCCGGTCACGGTGACCTTCACAGGGCAGGCGCTCGACCTAACGACGGGCAATCCCGTCCCCAATGTGCCGGTCACGGTGCGGGTGCGGAACAAGGGCACGCGCCGTGTCTACGATCGGGATGACACGGGCGCCGTGCTGGCCACGAATGGCGGAGGCGCCTTTACGTTCCTGTTCGAGCCGCTCGACTACGAGGCGGGCTACTTCGACATCTTCGCGGGCCATCCCGCGGTGCTCGAGAACCCGAGCCAGCCGGGCGACACGTTCGTACTGCACGGGCTGCGTGCAACGCCCACCGCGGTGACGCAAAACGTGTTCGTCGGTACGTCGGTGACCGGCCAACTCGCGCTGCGCAATCTCGGCGATAACCCGCTGGGCCTGCCGCCCACGCTACCGATCACCGCGAGTTCGTCCGGAGCACCGAGCAACCTGCAGGTCGAATTCCTCAGCGTTCCCACGACGCTGGCGCCGAATGAGCAGGGGACGGTGACGTACCGTTTGACCGCCACGCCACCGCCGATCAGCACGAACTCGCCGCTCGACCTCGACTTCGCAGTGCCGGTGGCGGGCGTGCTGGCGACGGCCGCGACGACGCGCGTGAACGCGTTCCTCCCTGCGCTTACGCCTTCGTTGACCATCCTTCCGACCTCGACCGGATTCGCCTCCTCGAGCCCGGTGGTCGTGAAGCGCCAGCCGCCCACGCTGGGGCTGCCGCCCAATCCCCCTGGAATCGTGCAGTTCCTGGTGCGCAACGATGGCGGCGCTGCGGCAACGAACTGTCGACTGTTCATCCCCTGCCTGCCCAATCCAGGCGCGTGCACGGCGAGCGGAGAGAACTGCTCCATCGAACCGGCGACTTGCCCTGACGGTTTGCTGCTGAACGCTGTGACAGCGCTGGACATCGGCGACATACCGCCGGGCGAGACCCGTCCGGTCGAGATCGCGCTGACGCCTTCGCGCAACCACCCGATCGGGCAGGGGCTCACGCCGTCGTTGCGTGTGCAGTACGGACAGAACCAAAACGTCTACACGCAGGTCCATTACCAAGTTCTGCCGCACGACTCGGAGCAGGGTGATCTACGCATTCGAGTCGAAAGCGAGTTCACGTACTGGGACAGCAACGGCCAGCCGCTCAACGGGGCCGGACCCCTGCTGAACGGCGCGCGAGTACGGGTCTACAACACGTACACCGGCGCAGTTGTTGGCGACGTGCTGACACCGGATGGCGGCGCGAACCTCGGCATCGCGGACTTCAGCAACTTGGTCGAGGGCTTCTACCGCGTCGTGGCTGAGAAGTCCGGCCACTCGACGGTTGAGAAAACCGTCCAGGTGCTGACCGGCCAACAGTCCGTGACCACGGCCTTCCTGCAGACCGCAGCTGTGACGTATTCGTGGACGGTCGTTCCGACGACGATTGTCGATCAGTACATCATCAGCATTCAGGCGACTTTCAACACGTTCGTGCCCGCGCCTAAGATCCTCGTTGACACGGATCTGTCGGAGCCTGGATATCAACCGACGATCGAGTTGGACCTCGCTCCGAACGAGGTGCGCCAGGTCGACATCCGCATCAAGAACGAAGGCTTCATCGCGGCGCAGAACGTCCAGTTGTTCCTCAACGATCCGCCGGGATACGAGATCACGGCCCTGGTCGACGACTTCGGGACTGTCGGCGCGCAGGAAGAGTTCCTCGTTCCGGTGACGCTGCGGCGCGTCGTCAGCTTGGCGGGATCCGACTGCTCAGCGACGGTGGTCAGTGGCGTGCAGTACGGCTACGTGTGCGGCGTGTTCCAGCAGTACTGGTCGCCGATCTACCTCCGCTATCCGACGGGTACCTGTGGCGGCGTTCCGTCTGGCGGCGCCCCGCCGGGTGGTCCGGCGGGCGGCGGCGGCGGTCCTGGCGGCGGCTACTTCGCGGGGCCCACCTACTCCAACACGGTCGTCTGTCAGCCGCCGCCACCGCTGCCGGACGACGGGCCACCGTGTCAAACGGCGTGCTGTGAGGCGGGGGCCACGGACGGTGGTGGCCCGGGCGGCGGCACGCCCGCGGGCCCGCAACCCACGGTCGGCGACCCCATCTACCTCTACTCCGGCGAGCTGCGGCACAACGAGACCGACCTGCGCATCCGCGGCCGGGGCTTCGACTTCGCCTGGACGCGCGAGTATCGCTCCAAGCGCTCGCCGAACACCGCGCAGGGCTTCGGGTGGGACTTCGCGTACAACCGCCGCGTTGAGCGTGCGGGCGCAGATCTGATCGTCTACGACGGTCACGGACGAGTCGACCGTCACACCTCGCCGTCGATCAACAAGTGGGTGCGCGACGAGTTCCTGCACGAGTTCACGCGCGAGAGCGACGGTCGCTACCTCAAGACCGGCGGCGACCGCAACCGCGAGTACTACCGCGCGCTCGATGGAACTCAGGCGCAGGGCAAGCTCGATCGCATCGTCGACCGCAACGGCAACGCGATGGTGTTCGAGTACGACGTGCTCGGCCGACTCGAGCGCGTGATCGACACGCTCGGTCGCCCGATCACGCTCGCCTACAACAACGATGGCTACATCGCCGCCATCACGGACTTCACCGGCCGCACGGTGACGTACAGCTACTACCAGAGCGGCGAGAGCGGCGGGTCGCCCGGCGACCTCAAGTCGGTCACGTCGCCGCCGGTGGTCGGCACGCCGAACGGCAACGACTACCCCCAGGGCAAGACCGAGACCTACACCTACACCACCGGCTTCTTCGACGCGCGCCTCAACCACAACCTGACTTCGATCACGGACGGGCGCGGCCAGACGTACGTCTCCACGACCTACCACCCGACCGTCGATCCGCTCGACCGCAACTTCGACCGCGCCATCGCCCAGAGGTGGGGCAACACGGGCGAGTCCTACGAGATCGTCTACTTCCCGCAGGCGCCGACGATCGAGAACGGCCAGTCGGCGATGCAGGTGATCGTCAACGACCGCGTCGGCAACGTCAGCGAGTACGACTTCGACGTTTCCAACCGCCTGATCCGCAAGCGCGACTACACCGGCCGGGCGATCGCCGATCAGCCGACTACGCGCTCGGTCAACCGTCCTGGCGCGCCGCTGCGCGCGGGCGACCCGCTCTTCTTCGAGACGCGCTGGGGCTACAACGTCGACTCGCTCGTCACGCGCATCGACCACCCCGACGGCACGCTGTCGCTGTTCGAATACGAACTCGACTTCATGCCCGGCGCGCCGCGCACCGCGCGCGGCAACCTGCGCAACGTCCGGCGACTCCCTGGAACACACACGCCCGTCGGCGACCAGCCCGAGCTGGTCGAAGAGTACGAGTACGACGCCAACATCGGCGGGGGCTGCTGCAACAGCAAGTTCCTCACGCGCTACGTCGACCCGCGCGGAAATCAGACGCTGCACGAGTACGACTCACGCGGCAACCGCACCAAGACGACGCACCGCATCAACTCGATCGTCGAGGACTTCGAGTACGACGCGCTGACCGGACAGCTCCGCGCCCACGTCCATCCCGACAACGGCAGCGGCAGCCGCCGGCGCGACGAGTTCTACTACTACGAGTCCGGGCCCTCGAAGGGCTACCTGCTCGCGGAAGTGATCGACGTCAACGGCTTCGCGCTGACGACGACGTACCAATACGACGCGCTCGGCCGAGTGATCCGCGTGGTCGATCCGCGCGGAGGCGACACGCAGTACTCGTACAACGACCTCGACCAGCTCGTGCGCGAGCGCTCGCGCGCCGTCTCGGGCGGCGTGCGGTACGAGAAGTTCAGCTTCTACGACGCGGGCGACAACCTCGTGCGCGTCGACGTGCAGAACCGCGATGAGATGGGGGCCATCAGCGCCAACAGCCACCTTTCGACGCTGTACGAGTACGGAATCCTCAACGAGCTCGTGCGCGTCTGCCAGGAGCTGGGCAGCGCGACGTTGCTGCCCACGGATTTGACCTGCGCGACGATCCCGCTCGCGGAGTTCGTCACCACCGAGTACGAGTACGACGGGAACCGCAACCGGCGGCTCGTGCGCAGCCCGCTCGCGGTCAACGGCGAACAGCCGGGCAATCAGGTGCTCACCGAGTACGACGAGCGCGATCTTGTGTTGCGCGTCACGCGCGGCTGGGGCTCGGGGGCGGACTCGATCCAGGAGTTCGACTACGACGAGGACGGCAACCTCGTGGTCACGCGCGAGGGCCTGCCGGGCACGCCGCACCTCACGACGCATCGCTACGACGCCTACGACCGGCGCGTCGACATGACCGATGCGCTCGGCAACAAGACCTCGTGGCACTACGACGCCAACGGCAATCGCACGTCGCAGCGCGTCGACGGCCAGCTCGGCGATGACGTGCCCGGGAGCGCGGGGAACACGCTGCTAGCCGAGACCGTGTGGATCCACGACGCGATGGACCGCGTCACGCGCGAGGATCGGAGCTTCTTCGACTACGCGACCGGCGCGATCGGAGATGGCTTCGCGACCACGCTCACCACGTACAGCAACCTCGGCCAGGTCGTGAGCGTGGTGAACGACAACGGCCACGCGACGACCACCAGCTACGACACTGCCAACCGCGTCGCGACCGTGACCGACGCCAAGGGCAACACGGTCAGCTACGGCTACGACGGCAACTCGAACGTCGTGACCATGACCGAGGTCGAGAAGTCTGACCTGGGCGCGCCGGACGCGACTTTTGTCACGACCTACGGCTACGACGCGCTCGACCGCCAGACCAGCGTCACGAACAACCTCGGGCACGTGCGGCAGTCGCGCTACGACTCGCGCAACAACGAGGTGGTCGCGATCGACCCGCGCGGCAACACGGTCAAGCACTTCTATGACGGTCTCGACCGCCTGGTGCGCACCGAGCGCGTGATGACCGACAACGGCACGGGCGCCGGCATCGCGCTTACGTACGCCGACTGGATCGTGACCTATCAGCGTTGGGACGCGTCCTCGCGGCTGATCGGGCAGACCGACGACAACCTGAACGAGACGCAATACGTCTACGACGCGCTGGGCCGCAAGACGGCGACCGTGTACGCCGACGGGACGCGCTTCGAGACGACCTACAACACTCACGACGACGCCGTTCAGACGCTCGACGCGAACGGGTCGCTGGTGTCGATGAGCTACGACGCGCTGCACCGCATCAAGACCAAGAGCGTGCAGCGCGGCCCGGGCGTGGTCGGCACGACCTTCGAGGTCTACAAGCACGACGGCCTGTCGCGCATGACCTGGGGCGAGGACGACGACTCGCTCATCACGATGAGCTACGACTCGCTCTCGCACCTGATCGAAGAGGTGCAGAACGGGCATGTGGTCGGCTCGAGCTTCGACGGCGTCGGCAACCAGGTGTCGCTGACGTATCCCAATGGCCGCGTGGTCAACACGACCTACGACCAGCTCGAGCGCAAGAAGACGATCTCCGACGCCTCGGGTCCGATCGTGACCTACTTCTTCGCTGGCCCGTCGCGCCCGGTGCGCAAGGACTACGGCAACAACACGCGCATGGTGCTCGAGTACGACGGCGCCAAGCGCACCTCGCGCACCGCGCACGTGCGCGACCCCGCCGGCGCGGCGGTCGTGTTCGACGATCGCCACTACACCTGGGACGCATCGAACAATCAGGTGTCGCACGACGATCTGGTCAACGCGAGCGTGCGGACCTACTCGTACGACTCGGTAGATCGTCTGGTTCGCTCGGTGCGCGTGGACAACGGCGGCGCGCCGCAGCAGATCGACTACTTCCTCGACGGGGTGGGCAACCGGACGCAGGTTGTCGGCGGGCCGGACGCGGGCGTGTACTCGTGCGACCCGACCTTGCCGGAGCCGGCGGATTGTCAGGTCAACCAGTACACGCTGACGCCCGCGGGTGCCAGTAGCTACTCATCGACCGCGGCCCTGCTCCAAGTGGCCGGGCAGGCAGGCGCGACCGACTTCCGATGGGACGCGTTCGAGCGACTGTGCGAGCAGCAGACTCAAACGGGGCAGTCGATAGAGCACGAGCTCGATGTGCTCGGCCGCGTTCTGACTACCAGTCTCAGCTCTAACCAGACGAGGTTCGCCTGGACGGAGTGGTCGCGGCTGATGCAGGAGGATTCCGCACCGTCTCAGTCGATGACGATCGTGCACGGGCTCGGATTGAACGATGTCGTTGCACGCCGAATTCTTGCGGCCGATGCCTTTGTGCATCGAGACTACTTGGGCAGCGCCGTGTGCACAACGGACCCGGGCGGGACTGTGTGGACTAAGTACTCATACACGGACTTCGGAGAGCCCAAGATTCTGGACGCCTTGGGTGCTGAGCTTCCAGACGACCCAAGCCACACGTCTGACTACTTCGCCGGCATGCGCTGGATCAAAGAAGCGCTCATCTACGAAGTGAGGCGTCGCCACTTTGATTCCACGTCGGGATGCTTCCTGTCTTCGGATCCAACCGGTGTGTGGGGAGATCCCGACTCTCTTGGAAATCAGAGGATTTATGCCATTGCTGACCCTGTAGGAACTACAGACATCTTCGGTGAGGCGGCGTCTCGCATAGATGTTCGTGGCAGTGTCGGCCTTGGCCTCGGCCCGCGAGTCAAGCTCAAGTACGAACTCTTTGGAGAGCTGACACCGTGTTGCAAGGCTGATGGTACATCCGGAACAAGGATCCGAGGGACGGTGGGAGCCGAGCTTGAAGTCGGATTGGGAATTGGCCCGTCTCTCGGCAACTGGGAGTTCAACTTATCAGGCCCTGGACTCACCATACTCGGCGCTCGTGCAAACGTGACGCGTGAGTGCGATGGAGCGGTCACGGGAGCGGTGTGTCGAACTGCGCGCCTCCGTCTTGGCGCAACCGCGGTCGGACGCTGGATGAAAATGGGTGGTGAGGCAGGACTAAACTGGGAGTACCGGGTCTCGCTCTGTCTTGAAGCCCGAGACGCGGGGGTGGCCGTAACGCTCCGTGGCTGCAAGCGTGCTGGCCTGCGTGGCGGTTACAGCCTCGGCACAAACAAATTGAGCGGCAACCTCGGTGCAGTGCCTGCTCCAGAGTGCTCAACGTGGGTCGACAGGATCATCTACTCCTTCTGAGGCCACACCCTTGTTGTTCCTAATGCCTTGTCGCGAGCTGGCTTGCTGCACTCTTTGTGTCTTGTCTGTGGCACATCCTGCCAGAAGCCTTCAGCCGCAGCAGGATCCCATCTGCGCCCAAGTCCGCATCCAGATCGATCAGAGCGCGGTCCTCACGCGCACGGCGTTCAAGGCGACGCTCACGGTCACCAACACGACCGACGCGCCGCTCGAGCAGTTCCTCGTCAACATCGACATCCGAGACACGACCGGAGCACCGGCCAACAACAAGTTCGACGGCCTCGACGGCGTGTTCACCATCAGCGGGTTCACGATCCCCGGCGTGAACGGCACGGGAGTGATCCCCGCCGCGGCGGGTGGGCAGCCCGCGATTGCGGTCGCGGAGTGGCTGATCCTCCCCAAGGACACGGCCACCTTCGACGAGAACCCGCAGCGCTACACGGTCGGCGGCGTGGTCTCGCACACGCAGATCGGCGTGCCGGTCGCGGTGCCGCTGTTCCCGGTGCCGATCGACGTGTACCCGGACGCGAAGCTGTTCCTGAAGTACTACCTGCAGAGTCCGGTTTACGCCGACAGCCCGTTCACGCTGCCCGTGGAGGCGCCAGAGCCCTTCTCGCTGGCGCTCGCGGTGCGCAACGACGGCTTCGGCGCCGCGCGCGACTTCCGGATCACTTCGGGCCAGCCGTACATCATCGACAACTTGCAAGGATTGCTGGTCAACTTCCAACTCATCGGCGCTCAGGTTGGCTCACAGCCGACGATTCCGTGCCTGACACTCGATTTCGGCGACGTGCCGCCCGGAGCGAGTACGATCGGGCGCTGGCTCATGACCTCGAGCCTGACGGGCTTCTTCTCGAACTACGACGTCACGTTCACGCACGTCAACCCGCTGGGCGGCGACAGCGTGCTTTCGGCCGAAACCTCGCTCATCGGCGGCGTCGACATCTTCGAACTCGACCACGTCGTGCAGCTGTTTGGACCGCACCAGGACGCCCTGCCTGACTTCCTGGTGCACGATCCGCCGCAGGCCCAGCCGCTGGTCGGAGTGAACTGCAACCCGCAGAGCATCAACGACGCACCGCCCAACGAGATCCACCTCAGCGACGGGATCACCGAACTGCCGCTCGCAGCCATCGAGAGCGCGAACTTCAGCGGGCCTCCGACGACGCAGAACATCGTGGTGCAGATGACCGTGAACTGCACCACGCCGGGCTGGAACTTGATCCGGGTCGATGATCCCGCGCAGGGGAACTTCAGGCTGCACACCGTCCGACGCCTAACGGCGGCGGAGGTGCGCAGGGTGATTCCGGTTGGCGCGCCTGGAGACGTCTCGAACGCTTGGGTCACGCGCCGGTGGGTTCCGTTGAACTGCAGCTCACCGACCCTGCAGCACCGACTCCACGTGCTCGACGACCTCAAGTATGCGACGAACTACCTGTACGAGCTCACGTACCTGCCCGACTTGCAGGTCGTGGACGTGAGGCTCAACAGCTACGACGGGTACGTCGCTACTCGCTCCAACGTGACCGACTTGGTTGTGCGGTTCTCGATGCCGATCAACGCTCCCCAGCTCATCGCCACCAACCGCATCGACGATGCCTTCCGCGTGGCGCTACGCGTTCCGGGCGGCGGGTATCAGTACTCGGATCTCCCACCGAGCGTGTTCTCGTGGGACCCGGCGAACAACGCAGTGACGATCGACCTGACACTGGACGGACCGGGCGGTGGCGAAGTGACTCGCCTGCGTGACGGCAACTTCGAGCTGCAGATCCGTACCGACTTGGTTGAGTCGCTCGTCGGCGGAGCGCCGCTCAATGACACCGATGGCAACAACCTGGACGGTGTGTTTCGCTTCGGGACGAACGCAAGTCAGAACTTCTTCCGGCTGCTCGGAGACACCAATGGCGATCGAATCGTCGACGATGTCGACGCCAGAGTCGTCCGCGAGGCATACGGCAGTGCGGCGGGCCAGCAGGGATGGAATGTCAACGCTGACCTCACAGTCGACGGTGTCGTCGACGACTCTGACGTGGTGATCGTGACGCGACGGGTTGGAGCGGCACAGCCATTCCAGTAGCACGAAGAGGGGTCAACGCTCCGACCGCCGCGGCCGGCCTGCTACCTTCGCGGCATGCTGGACATCCGTTCGATCCTGGCCATCAAGCGCGACGGCGGTCGCCTGAGCGACGCGCAGATCCGCGAGTTCCTCGCGGGCTACGTCGCGGGCGATGTGCCC
>Ga0169931_10015729_pt1 | contig 10100 bp, 9 predicted proteins | sample Kivu_15m_20L_FD_129675 | JGI IMG/M metagenome (GOLD analysis project Ga0169931, IMG submission 129675) | Freshwater microbial communities from Lake Kivu, Western Province, Rwanda to study Microbial Dark Matter (Phase II) - Kivu_15m_20L... | ecosystem: Environmental > Aquatic > Freshwater > Lake ... | reverse complement strand
CCGCGGCATCGCTCGAGCCTTCGAATTGCTCGAGATAGAACCCGTAGGCGTCGGCCGCCTGAGCGAACATCGCCTTGTCGATCGTCTTCGATTCCTTTTCGTTGCGCTGCGCATTCGCGTGCAACATCTTGGCGTGCTTGCGGACAAACTCGGCAGCGCGCTCACGGGCCGCCGCGACGGTCTTTGGCCGGTCCTTGTTCGCATTGGCCCACTCGCTCTTCGGGCCGTAGTTGATGGCGAGCTTCCGCATCTCGGCGGCAGCGCGATCGTGTGACTCAAGCGCCTGGAAGCTCTCGACCACGCGAATCTGAAACTGGGGCGCATCCTTGCCCATCGGCTCGAGCGTCAGCAGGAAGAGATAGGCCTCTGCGGCGCGCTCGTAGCGGGTCTGGTCGAACACGGTCTCGGCGAGGCGCTGCAGCACCCGTTTCGAGTACGCCTTGCCGCCGATCTGAACCATGAAGTCAAACGCATCACGCGCGCTTTTGGTGTCGTCCTCGGTGAAGAGCTCGACCAGATACTCAAGCGCCTGATCTTGCAACTCGGCCGCGCGCTTGCGCTCCTCGGCGCCGCGCTCGCGCGCACGCTCGGTCAAGTCGAGCACGTCCTTGAATCGCTGCGCCGCCATGTCGGCATTGCCCATCTTCCAGTAGCACCAGGCGCTCTTGAACAACGCCAACCCGTGCAGCTGCGAGCTGGGAAACTTCGCGACGTTCTCGTACGCCTTCAGGGCGCCGCGGTGATCTTGCCGCTCGTAGAAACGGTACTCGCCGAGCGCCATCCAGGCGTCGGCCCGGAAGCGTGAGTTCGGGTATTCCTTGAGAATCTTGTAGAAGTATCGAACCGCATCGTCGCCCTTGTCCTGTTCGCGCAGCGAGAACGCGTACAGGTAGATGACCGTGTCGATCTTGCGAAAGCGCGGATAGTCACGGATGAGCTGGCGGTAGACGTCCTGCGCGGGTGTCAGATCCACCCGTGGGCGCTGACGGGGGACCTTCTTGCAGGCGCTGCGGTCGGTGTGACACAGATCGACGGCGGCCTGATACTCGCCCATCGACTCCAGATAACGTGCCTGCGCCTCTTCCCAGATCAACTCGGCCAGCTTGAAGAGCGCCTCTGCCGTCTCCGGTCCCTTGTGGCTCGTGCGCAGGTAATCCTGCAACAACCGGATGCCCTCTCCGCGAACCTCGACCGTCTGTTGCTCCAGATGACGGATCAACTTCTCGACATCGGGAGGCATCGGCAAGACGGTCGGCTCGCTCGCGGCCTCGCCGGATTCCCCCTCAACGCCAACCGACGCCTCTACTGCGTCCTCCGACTCATCGGCAGGCGCAGCGGCTGCCGATGCGGCGTTGGCCGAGCCTTCGGCCAAAAGGACGAAGCCCATCGTGGCGAATATGTTTGCCGTCGTACGCATCATCGCTACCGGAAGTTCTCGTATTCGTCCGCCCACATCTCACCCTCGTAGGGCCAGTAGATCTCGTCGTCCGCAATGGTGCCCTCGACCGCCAGCTTGCGATAAACCTCGGGGGTCAACGTGCCGCCCGTCAGCTTGCCGATCTGGATCTCGAGTTTCTTTTTCTTGCCGACCACGGCATCGATGTGAACAAGTCGAGTCTCACCCAGGATGGACCGCAGACGCTCATCGACCTCGGCCACTGCCAGGCCAACCATGCGTCGAATCTCGTCGATCATTTGAGCGCGAAGCACGGCCATTTGTTTGCCCTGTTCCTGGGCCTGTCGTGCCTCGTTCGCGTAGGGACCGGCCTCCTGCGGCGGATACGCGATGAGCGAGGCCTGCAGAACCAGATCGGCGACACCGCGAAACTCGGTGCTGCCCGCCTCGGTGAGATCTGAAAGGCGTGTGGCATCTTCGAGCAGGACAACGGCCTCGGCAGAGGCTGGCTGTGGCAAGGCATTCGACGCGGTCTTTGCTCGTGCGCCCAGATCCCGCCAGAGCTTGACCGACTTCGTTGACTCGGCGATGTCGTCGTCCAGATCCGCAAGCGCGACCACAAGCTCCCCGAAGGTCTCGTCGAGCTTCAGGATGCGAAGCAACTGTCCCTCGGTGTCAGAAGAGTCGGTGGCGATCCCCTTGAGCAAGCGATCGATGAGACGCGCCTGCAGTGCCTTGTCGGTTCGCGCCTCTTCGGCCAACCGTTGCAAGGGTCCGAATTCGTTCTCGACCTTCGTGGCTTCCTGGCGGGCGCGGTCGAATGCGCAGGTCTTCACGGCAAGATGGGCGCGCAAGATCGTGATCTCGGGGCGCAGCGGCGAGTCTGGAAACAGACGGTCAAACTGATCGGCGAACGCACGGGCGGCCACGAACTCACCCTTTTGCATCATCGACCACGAGGCCTCGAATAACGCCGAACCAAGGCGCGGCGAATCGTCCGGGATGGAAAAGTAAAAGTAATACGCCTCGTCATACGCATCCCGCTCGTGAGCGAGTCGACCGAGCGCGAGGCGCGAGAGATCTTTCAGCGCGAAATAGCGGCGATCGACGTTGAAGGTGACCCGGTCCTGGTCCTTCTGGTCGGCGATGCTACAAAACGCATCACGCGCATCCTGCACCGACCCTTGCTGAACGAGGGCCAGCCCCTTGAAGTACTGCGCCGCGGGATAAAGGCGAGAGGTCTTGCCGACCTGGCCCATCTCGGCCGAGGCCTCGTCAAACACCTTCTTGCCGTAGGCCACACGACCGCGCAGGTAGGAAAGCTCGAAGAAGCTGTCCTCGGGCAACTTGTTCGCCGTCGCCACGGGCTCGAGAAGTGCCAGCATGCGATCGAACCGATGCGTGTCGAGCGCCAGATCCACGGCCGTTCGAAAGGCGGGAACAAAGTAGGGATTTTGCGGTCCACGCGCGAGCACGCGACCGAGGTAACGCTCGGCGGCGCGATAGGCGCGACCGACGAAAAGCGCGCGCCCGAGCAGGAACTCAGCGTTTTGATTGGCCGGCGTCGTGGCGAGCGGCTCGAAGCGTGGCGACTCGACAACGCCAAACAAGACGGTGGTCGCCGCGCGCGCGTCACCACGAATCAGTCCCTGCTCCGCCTCGACGAGCAGCGCCTTCAACCGTTCGGCCGTGGCGAGCTCTGCCGGCAAGCGGCCGGCGCTCTCGAGCGCCTTCAGGTAACCGGCGACCGGATCGAGCGCCGACACGGACGCGACAGGCTCTGCCTGCGTCTGTGCCCGAACCTGAACCGTCACCGAAAACGAGACAACGCCCACAAGGAGCGGAAAAAAGCGCACGGACAGAGCGTATCCCCCGATGGGTCGAATCGACAAGTCTTAGCCACGCCTGAAATAAAAAAAGTCCCAATCGTTTCCCGGGGTTGCGCAACTCGAGTGACGCACTTTGTGCGTCCCAGGACGCTGTGTACGGGGGCCTCTTACACCGCCCCTTTTCCCAGAACATGTAAACGTTTGCAGGTGATCATGTAATCGTTAACCGTGTTTCTGTGCCCCGCAAGCAACCGGCCCCGACCCGCGTCACGATCAGAGAGGTCGCCCGGGAAGCGGGTGTCTCGACGGCGACCGTTTCCCGAGTGCTCTCGGGCCAGGCGCCAATGGTCAGCCCGGCGCTCACGGAACGTGTTCGTGCGGTGGCGACGCGGCTGCGCTTCCAGCCCAACTCCGCAGCCCGCAGCCTGCGTGCCCGGAAAAGCAGCCTCGTGGGCGTTCTGGTCGGAACCGAGCCCTGCACCCTGGTGGCTGAGCTTGTGGCGGGCATCGATGCCGGCCTGAAAAGCCGTGGTCAGGCCCTCGTCCTCACCCACTGTCGAGGCGATTCGGGTCACGAACAGCTGGAGCTCGATCGGTTGAACGCGCTGGGGACGATCGGCGTCATCGCCATCGACACGACCCTGGCCGATTCCGACCGCGCCGCCTTCCCTGTCGTCGCGATGCCACTTGAAGGCATCCGCAACTTCGGCAGCAGCGGCAACGGGTTCGAGCTGGGCGAGTCCGCCGCCCGCCTCTTGCTGCAACGATCGCAACCACCCGCAAGCGCGCCGTCTGCGCCCGGCCAGCCGATTGATTCCGAGGGTCAATCGTCTTACGAGAACGCGTCCGCGCTGTCCGAGAGTTATTCGGGGAGCATCTTTCATTCTGCCGTGGTGTTGCCTGGAACAAAAATCCCGTCAGAGTAGCGAGGCCGTCATGACCACCGCAGAACCCACTCGCCAAACCCAAATCGTCCTTGGGGTGGCGGTACATCCCGTAACCCGCAAAGAGGCGATCCAGCTCGTCTCGAACGCAATGACGGCGTCGCCATCCGAGAAAGAGGGCTGCCGCTACGTGGTCACACCGAACCTCGATCACGCGCGCTTGTTGCGCACCCATCGCGAGTTGCAGGAGGCCTATGCACAGGCCTGGCTGGTGGTGGCCGATGGCATGCCGCTCGTCTGGTCGGCAAAGCTGATGGGACAACCGCTGCCCGAGCGGGTGGCAGGCAGTGACCTGGTCCCTGGGTTGTTGGCCGCGGCGACCGCGGAACGTCCGCTTCGCTATTTCCTGCTCGGAGCCCCTCCGGGCGTCGCAGAGCAGGCAGCCGAGCGCAATCGAGAGAAATATCCGAACGCGCAATGCGTGGGCACGTTGGCACCCGAGCTGGGATTCGAGCGCGTGCAAGCGCAGTGCGACGCCATCGTTGCAGCGGTCAACGAGGCCGCACCCGATCTGCTCATCATCGGCCTTGGTGCCCCGAAGCAGGAGTTGTGGATCGCCAGGCACCACCACCGGCTCTCGGCACGGGTCGCCATCTGCGCCGGTGCAACCATCGATTTCATGGCAGGCCAGTCGAGCCGCGCGCCCCAGTGGATGCAAAACGCGGGACTCGAATGGGTGCACCGCATGTCGCGGCAGCCGAGGCGCCTGGTGGCCCGCTACGCGGCAGATGCGGCGGCCTTTCCAGGCCTCCTTTGGCAAGACTGGCGACGCAAAAAACGCTCGCCCGTCTGAGCATTCAATTCGAGAGCGGCAACATCTCGATGCGGCGGAACTCGACCTCTGTACCCTCTGCCTGAACGGCGATCTTTCCGTGTGTTGCGGTTGCGCCAAAGCCATCGTTGACGAGCACCCCGTTGACCCACACCTTGACCGTGTCGCCCCGAACGTCGATCGCCATCGTGTTCCACTCGCCGAGCGGCTTCTCGGAATCGTCGGTCAGGTTGAGAATCCGGCGGGCATCGCCCTCGCTTCCGCCCCATTTTTCGTTGCCCTCGCGAGGACGACGGGTCTCCATGTCGTTGACCTTGATGTCTTCCTCGATGCACCAGAAATCGCCCGCGTCACCGCTGTGCATCTGCACCTCGATTGACTGCGGAAACATCTTGTACAGGGCGCGCGGCGTGGAGGCATGGACGAGCACCCCACAGTTGCCAGGCTTTCCGGGGAAGCGATACTCGACCTCGAGGCGGTAGTCGCGGTACATCCGCTCGGTGATGAGGTGACCCTCCGGCTTGCCCATACTGACGAGGTTCCCGTCGCGAACGATGAAGCTGTCGGGCAGGTTCGGGTCGGCGTCTTTTTTCGGAACGTCCGCCTGCCAGCCGGTCAAATCTTTGCCGTTCCACAGCGCGATCTTCTCGGTCGGGGAGAACACACCGATGCGCGCTTCGTCTTGCGCCGGCACCGCAGCAGCCGTCTCGGTGGCCGGGGCGTGTTTGCACGCTGCAAGCGACAATGAGCCGAGCGACAGGAAAATGCCGAGCTTCCGTGGATTCATCCGCCGGAGCCTACACCAGACTCCCGGATTTCCGAATGATGTCGGTGCGGATCCTCACAACCTTGGTTGTGGAGCTAAACGGGATCGAACCGTTGACCTCCTGCATGCCATGCAGGCGCTCTCCCAGCTGAGCTATAGCCCCGAATTCAGTTTTCAATGCCGCACGGACCAGAAATCCGCGCCCTCAATTTCCGAGCAGCGTTCTATAGAGCATCCCGCGACGGAATGCAACGTCCGGATCACACCATGACCCGCGCCATCGCTTCCCGGAGCTCCTCGGGTGTGAAGGGCTTGGCGAGGATGACGTGCTCGGGATCCACATCCTTGGTCGCGTCGGCCCCGTAACCCGAGACAAACAGGATTCGGGGCAGCGGCGCGACCGCCGCGAGCGCCTTGATGAGGGCCGGCCCGAACATCTCGGGCATGATGAGGTCGCAAATGATGAGCTCGATGTCCGGGGCGTTGCGACGAAACACCTCGAGCGCCACGGAGGGACGTTCGGCCAGGTACACGCGGTGCCCCTCCCGCTCCAGCAGTCGCCCCACCACGGCCGCGACGGCCGCCTGATCCTCGACCACCAGAATGCCGAGCGCCCGGCCACCCAGCTTGCGCTCGTTGATGGCCCGTTGCGGCGTCTGCGAGGGCAAGCGCCGGGACACCGGAAATCGCAACACGAATCGGGTACCACCCTCGGGAGGGGACTCCACTTTGATCGTGCCACCTTGCTGCTCGACCGCGCCGAGCACCATCGGTAGGCCGAGTCCGCTTCCCTCCCCATCCGACTTGCTGGCGAAGAAGGGTTCAAATATGTGGGCGCGCGTCTGCTCATCGATGCCCGGCCCGGTGTCGGCCACCACCAACTCAACATAGGCGTCGCCGTTGTGCTTCACCGCGCGGGTCGTGAGCACGACACGGCCACCGCGCGGCATCGCATCCCTTGCGTGAATGAGCAGGTTGATGAGCGCCTGCCCGGTCAGCTGCTCGTCGAGATCCAGCCTGGGAAGATCGGCGCCCAGATCTTTCCGAATCGATATGTGATCGCCCAGCACCCGTCCGACCATCAAAGTCGTATTGCGAATGATGTCGTTGAGGTCGAGCACCTTCGGACGAAGCGTCGATTGCCGCCCAAATGCCAGCAGGCGGCCCGTCAGGGTTCGGGCCGACTCGATGGCATTTTTGATCTCACTCAGGGCGTCGGGGTCGCTCTTGTCGAGCATCTCCATGCTGCTGCGAACCACGGTCATGAGGTTGTTGAAGTCGTGGGCAATGCCACCCGCAAGGCGACCGATCGCCTCCATCTTCTCGGCCTGTGCGAGGCGCTGCTGCGTCCGCAGCGTCTCTACCTCGCGGCGCAGCGAGTCTATTTCGGTGAGGTCTGACATTCCGGCCAAAGGTCGTGCGAATCATGGCACGGCTTTACTGTCTGGGAAAAGCACGACCACGCATCACGTTGGTGGTCAATTACTACCGTATGCGTTAGACAGCGCGCGTCACCCCGGAAGGATGACGAGGTGCGACGAGCAATAACGCGGCGAGCACAGTGATCGCACCAACCCCTGAAAAAACCAGGGGATAACCGCCCCACTCGACCACGTAACCAAGTCCAAACACACAGATCGCCCCCAGGTGATTGGCCGTGTTGATGCGAGAAATGGCGAGGGCCCGGTTCTCGGGCGCCACGGTCGACATACAGAGCGCCATCATTGCCGGATAAAAAGCGCCATGCGTCAGGCCAAAGGCAAGACCGAGCGGCCACAGCCCGATGGGCCCGAGGGCATTGAGCGTGACCAGCACAAATCCGTATCCCGCAAGGGTCACCATCGCGACTTTTCGGTGTCCCAGGCGATCCAGCAATCGCCCCGAGATGATCCGTACGACAAGCGCGGTCATCGTGAACCCAACCAGTAGATCGCTCACCCGCGCAAAGCCTCGCTGCAAGGCAAACGGCTGGTGAAAGGTGAACATCGTCACCGAGATGAGTCCCATGATGAACCAGAGCACAAAGTACCGGGGCGCGATGAGCGAGCCGAGCGGCGGCAAGGGTGCCCCATCCGCCTTCGGCGCTGAATTCGTATCACCATCCTTCGGGAGTCGCACGGCAACCGCGAACGCGACAACGCCGAAGCCCGCGCCGATGATCCACACCCACGTTGGACCGATGAGTGGCAGCATGAACTCGGAAAACGCCGGTCCAATGGCATTGGTGCACAGCAACGCCGCGGCAAAGAAACCGATCGCCTGCGCCATCCGGCCCGGCGGTGCAAGGTTCGCGGCCATCGCGCTGCCTGCCGTGAACACACAGGCCCAACCTGCACCCTGGAAAAAACGGCCTGTCCCCGCGAGGACCCCCGCACGGTCGACCCAGATGAAGAGGGAGCCACCAAACGCCATCACGATCGTGCCAAGCGCAAGCACGCGGCGGTGTGACCAGCGTGTGAGCAGGCGACGCAGGGGGAGCATCAGCAAGATGTTCGCCACCCCGTGCATCGTCATGACCGCGCCGATCTGCCTCGGTCCGGCATGCAGCGTCGTGGTGAAGTGCTTCGGCAAGATCAGGAAGATCGAGGTACACATGCCAAAGGCCAGGTGCACCAACATCAGGCGCCGAAACGCAGATCCAAACAGGGTTTCCGACCCCCTGGCGTCCGGCAGCGGGGAATCACTCCGCACGGAGTAGACCGCGTTTCAATGCCACGGCAACCGCCTCCGTCCGTCGCTTGACGCCCAGCTTGAGCAAGATGTTGCTCACGTGAATGCGCACGGTCCCCTCGCCGATGCTGAGCAGGTCTGCGATCTCACGGTTGCTGAGTCCCCGAAAGACGTGGTCGAGAACATCGAGCTCTCGCGGCGTCAGGGCCGACCTTGCGGGGCGATCATCGACGGGCACCATCTTCTGTGGGAAATAGCGCTGCCCTTCGTGAATTTGTCGAATCGCTGCGATGAGCACGTCGCCGCTCACATCCTTTTTCACGTAGCCGAGCGCCCCTGCCGAGATCGCGCGTCCAACGTCCTCCTCGCTCTCGTAGTTCGAGACCACCAGGATGCGCGCCTTCGGATCCTCACCGCAGATCGCCGCGGTGGCCTCGACGCCGTCCATCTCGGGCAAGCGCAAATCCATCAACACCACATCCGGTTTGAGCTTTCCGTACTGGGTGAGCGCCTCACGTCCGCTCTCCGCCGTGCCGACGATCTCCATGTCCTGCTGGTCGCCAATCAGGGTCGAGAGGGCAAGTCGGGCCAGGAAATGGTCCTCAACCGTGAGAATGCGAATGGCTTTCGGTGATGTCATGGCGCCGCGGGAGACCCGCCATACTAACACGAAGCGCCGGTCTTCCCACCCTGCCCATCAACGGGCCTCGGACTCGAAATACCGGCGAGCGAACCGAACGAAATCGGCCTCGGTCAGGATGCCGACAAGCTTCTGGTCGTCCTCGGATTCCACCACCGGCAAACAGCCATATTTGTTCTCCTCCATGATCCGGGCAGCCAGCTCGGCCGGAGTCGAAGGCGTCACGGTCTTGATGCGCTTGTCCATCATCATCTCGACCGGGACCTCCTCGTCGATCTCATGCGGCTTCTCCGAGGCGGGCCGGCCGTGACCGAGCCAGGCCGAGAGCAACAGTCGATGCGTGACGAGGCCCACCAGGTACCCCTCGCCATCGACGACGGGAAGATGGCGAATGCGCCCAAGCCCCATGATGTCTCGGGCCAGGGCAATGGACTCGCCGATCTTCAGCGACTCGACATTGCGACTCATGATGTGTGCCACGGTTGATCTCGACATGGGAACCTCCTTCAGTCGGAATCCTTCGATCGATTGCCGGCGAGCGTGGCGGCGGGTTCGAGCGCATGCTCCGAGGTGGTGATCTCGGCCCACACGAGGTTGTGCTCGCTGTCGTCGACCCACGACACAAAGACATCGTCGGGACCCTCGAGCAACGCACACACGTCGTCAAAGTCAGACATCGGCAAGAAGAACGCCACCGTGTTGTTTGCCTGGTTGAAGAAGCCGGGATACGCCTGCGGCTTCTCGAAGAAGTGGATGTACACGCGATCCACGCGACGATCATCCCGTGTCTCCACGACAAAATCCAGCGTACGCACGGGTCCTGGACGGTGACCACGACAAACCCCCAGTTTGTAGTTCTTCACGAGCGCGATCATGAAATGATTCCTCCCTGGCCTGACCGCGCATGCCTTGAACACGCGGTTCACCCCAACCGAACTGCAAGATATAGACCGCACGAGGCGAGCCCTGCGCGCATCGCGATCGCGAAAATTCTGCAAGAGGTGCAAGGCGCGCCCGAAGAATCTGCGTGGCGACGTGCCCGAAAGCCCCTGCCCGCGTACAGGAATCGCGGCACAAATATTG
>Ga0169931_10015728_pt1 | contig 10100 bp, 9 predicted proteins | sample Kivu_15m_20L_FD_129675 | JGI IMG/M metagenome (GOLD analysis project Ga0169931, IMG submission 129675) | Freshwater microbial communities from Lake Kivu, Western Province, Rwanda to study Microbial Dark Matter (Phase II) - Kivu_15m_20L... | ecosystem: Environmental > Aquatic > Freshwater > Lake ... | reverse complement strand
GTGTGGAGCCAGAGCTTTTTGTAAAAAACGATATTTAACCTCTTTCGAAACCGTAGGTTTCGTAAAAAGAGGTTATAACAAAAATAGCAAAATAAAAATAAGTTTTTAAGACCTTTTCACTTGCTTTGCACCCTTCATCACCAGCGAAATCAAAAATAAATTCACCAGCATAGAACTACCTCCATAGCTCATAAACGGCAGAGGCACTCCTGTAATAGGCATGATACTTAGGTTCATACCGATATTAACAAAGATATGAAAAAACATCATCGAAAAAGTACCGATACAAATAAAAGAAACGAATCTATCTTTTGATTCTTTAGCAACACTAATAATATTTAAGCAAAGCCAGGTATAGAGCACCACCAGAGCGATCGCACCAAAAAATCCTAGCTCCTCACCAATCGATGAAAAAACAAAATCGGTGTGCTGTTCGGGCACAAACTGTCCTTGAGTCAAGTCGCCGCTCTTGAGCCCCTTACCAAAAAGACCTCCACTGCCGATAGCATAAAGACTTTGGATAATGTGGTAACCCGCTCCCAGAGGGTCTTGGTGAGGATCCAAAAAAATCGTTAGGCGTTTTTGTTGGTATTCTTTTAGGAAGCCCCAAGCAATAGATTTAAACATCATCACCAAAATATTAAAACTCAAAAGCACAAATATCGCCGAACTCACCCACGGCGAGCTCCAAGCGCGATAATAAATCACAAGCCCAAAAACCAAAACCACAAAAAAAATCGCCACCGGCACTGTCAGCGCAAAATCAATTTTGCCCTGCTGATAAGAAATAATCTTTTGCCCAAAAGAAGCCAGAATCGCAGTCACCAAGGGCGATACCATAACTGCAAGCTCTATTAATTTGGCTCCAGCCCAAAACAACATTCCAAAAGAAATAGCGATATAAACTAGAGTCGTACCCAAGTCAGGCTGAATCACAACCAAGCCCGCTGGTATAGAAACCACTAATAAAGCGCGAAAGATATCGTAATAATTTTTTATCGGTCTTTTTGAGAGCCAAGCAGATAAAAAAATTATCAAAGCGACCTTGGCGATTTCACTAGGCTGGACACTTAGTGGACCTAGCCGTAACCAGCGCTGGGAGCCAAGTACAGTAGTCCCAAAAACTTTTAGCAAAAGTAAAAGTCCTATATTTAAAAAATAAATTACTACTGCATACTTCTGAAAAAAACTTAAATCAAAAATCTTATAAGTTATGGCGACCAAAAAAAGCGCCACCGAAAAAAACACCGCTTGCTTCACCAAGAAATCTCCGCCAGAAGCTGTAAAAAGAGCAAGACAGCTAATTGCAAAAATACACAAAACATTTAAAGCAAGCTCGGGATCGGGGAGACTGAATTTAATTTTGGAGAGCTTCATCAATAAAACAATTATAAAATAGAGTTGAGTATCCTTAAAAAATTACTTCAAAACCATGTTTTTGAGCTTAAGATTAGGCTAAAATTTAAAATCATGCAAAATATCGAAAAACCAAAAATTGCTGATGAAATCTATCAAAAAAACGTCGAGTTTTGGGAAACCGCTTGGAGCCGCGTCAAAAAAGCCTCCACGACTATACCTGATGTTATCGATTATATCCCCCGCATACCTGGCGTGTTTGAAGAACATGGCTGTAAAAGTATCTTGGATATTGCTTGCGGCTCTGGCTGGCTTTGCTTTTTTTTACAAGAGCATGGATTTCAAGTGACAGGTGTCGATATTTCTCCCTCTGCTATCAGGCTTGCCGGCGAAGTAAAAGCTGAACGCAAACTAGATGATAATCAAATAAACTTTGTATTAGCTGATATGATGAAGCTTGAACTTCCCTCCCAGAGCCAGTTTGATGGCTTACTTATTAATGCCGCTTTTGAACATTTGGATTACCAAAGAGGTAAAACTTTTATTCAAGAAATCAAAAAATTTATCAAGCCTAATGGAATAATGTTTGGGGTTTTTGATAAAGTCGGAACCGGTCAAAAAGGCGAATATGAATTACTTGAAGATGGCAGTCAGCAGTATCTCGATACCTTTAGAGCCGGAATGTTGCTCAGAAACTACAGCGACGATGAGCTAAAAGAAATTTTGGCTTTAGCTAATTGGGAAATTCTCTCCTGGAGTACTAATAATTTTGAAAGTAGAATTATTGTGGCCAAAAACCTAAGCTAAAAAGCATGGACTACCTAAAGACCCTAAAATACTATTATTCCCTTTCTGCAATTTTTCTAACATTAGCCTTGTATTTACTTGATCCGGGGCTTTGTAAAGCCTTTTTTTGCGGATCTTGCGCTTGGTTAGTTTATATTTACTTACTGGGGTTTAGTTTTGAAAATTTCCTTGCCAATTCCGCAATCATAAGCGCGGCTCTAGATAATTCGGCAGAAAATAATAATGGCTTTGATAAAAAAATCAAGATATTAGTATCGATTTTGGCGGGATTGAGGATGGCTTTAATGGCTGGGGTTTTTGCAATTTTTATTCTTAAATTTAAACTTAATCTTGCCGGGCTTTTCGGTTCATTTCTACTTTATAAGCTAGTATTATTCTTGGTTGGTTTAAATTATGCAGCATATAACCGGAGAAATACTAGGCAAGACAGTACACATTGATACTCTTTATTTTACTTGGTCTTGTATGGGTTTGATTTTAGTTTCTGCACTTGCTCTAGGAGCAGGTCTAAAAGCCGAAACACAGAACTACGGCATTAAACAGCATATCGCTGAGTCGATTTTTAATTTTATAAGATGGCTGACCACGAATAATATTGGTAAGCGCGGCGATAAATATATATTTTTTATAGGTTCAATATTTATTTTTATTCTTGTTAATTATTACGCAGGTTTATTGCCTTGGAAAATGGGTTCGTTATTCGCTTGGTGGCCGCAAATGCCATCACACGGAGAGCACGGCGGGCACGGGCATCCGTGGCACGGAGCTAGTCCTTGCGCGGATATTAATATCACAGCAGGCATGGCGGTACTTGTGATTATCACTTATTTTATGAGCGGTACTTTTGTCGCTGGTTTTAAATATATTCAAATGTTTCTACCAATCAATATCACCAAGCACGGAATAAAACTAAATCTCATGTGCCTAATAGAAATTATGGATTTGGCTGTTAGACCTCTAACCCTGTCACTGCGACTGTTTGCAAACACTCTTGCTGGCGAGACTCTCTTGGCTTCGTTTATATCTATGGTGGCTTTAGTTTTGCCGGTTGCGATTTTGGGGTTTGAAATGGCTGTAGGAGTTTTACAGTCTTTTATTTTCACCATTCTTACTGCGGTGTATATAGGATCAGCAGTTCAGCACGCAGAGCACCTTCTACACGATGAGCATCATTAATCACAGCTATCATCTTCTTGCCGAGATTCTACCTGTTTTTTTTATCGCCATTTTGGCTTCTTCTCTGATCGATAAATTTTTACCGCAGAATTTTATTACTCGCATTTCTTCATCTAAATATTTATTTTTTACAGTGCTCAATTCCAGTATTATTGGAGCTTTGATTCCGCTTTGTACTTGTGGCATGATACCTCTAACCGTAAAACTCCACCAAAAACAACTTCACTGGAAAGCACTAGTGGCTTTTTTGGTGGCAGGAAATGCTTGTAGTATTCCAGCTTTGATATTGACAGCCAAGCTCAGCTGGGATCTTGCTCTTTTAAGATTATTAGCTTCTATAAGCTTTGGGGTGGTTTGCGCTTATTTACTGGGTTTTGTGGTGGGTAAAGATTATAAGCTGAATTTACATTCTGATAAAACTGAAGTTCATGAGGAGCATAGCTGTTGCGATCACGAACACAAAAAAAATCTTCTGCAAGTAGTACTAGAAGATCTTAGCCAAATGGTAAAAGAGTTTTTGGGCTGGATCATACTAGCAGTCTTGCTTGCCGCGAGCTTTGATCATTTTTTTGGAGCTAATGAAATCGTAAGGTCGGTTCTTAGTGATCCAGATTATAATTTACTAAGTCCTGTAATAGCTTCAGTGATTGGATTTCCTTTTTATTTTTGCGCGGGAGCCGACATACCACTAAGCTCAGAATTCCTAAAACTCGGTCTGGGAGCAGGCTCCGTGATCAGTTTTATGCTAGCTAGCCCAGGAGCGAACTTGACTAGCTTATTGGTTTACCATAAAGCAATTGGCTGGAAAAGCTCATGGGTATTGATTTTGGTTTCTATGATATCAGCTAGCTTGATTGGGATAATTATTAATCTAAGGTTATGGTAATGAGCGAAACGAGAATCAATAAAGAAATCTCAGCTAAATATAATCAAGTGCTAGAGAAGCTTTTAGACTGGAATAAAGCTTACTATTTAGATTCAGCGCCAGTGGTGGATGATGCTGTCTATGACGCTCACATGGATGAATTACTGGGGCTAGAAGCCGAGTACCCAGAGCTAATCAGCCCTTTAAGCCCGTCGCAATACGCAGGAAGCTCAGTCAGCTCCTCAAAATTCACAAAAGTAAAACATTTAATTCCTATGATCAGCTTGGCTAATGCTTTTGGTGAGGTGGATATATTAGATTGGGAAGAGCGGATCAATCGCATCATCGGAGCAGAAACTTATAGAGAATATGTTTTTGAGCCTAAAATAGATGGATTAAGCATAGCAATTGACTTTCTGGATGGTAAGCTTCTCAGGGCTGTAACTCGCGGTGATGGTAAGATCGGAGAAGATGTTACCGAAAATGTCAAAACCATAAAAACTCTTCCAAAAACCATTAGCCATAAAGGTCCGATTTCTATTCGCGGAGAAGTTTTTATTAACAAAAAAGATTTTATTGCGATTAATCAAGAGCAAGAAAACCAGGGACACCAAACTTACGCAAACCCTCGCAATACTGCCGCTGGCTCGCTTAGACAGCTAGATCCAGAGATAACAGCTGGTCGCAAGCTGGATGCTTTTTTTTATGCGCTATTTATTCAAAACGGACTTGAAAACGGTAGTAAAGCCCAATCCAACGATCTGGAGTTCTCTAATCATAGTACAGCTCTAAAACTCCTTGACAGACTGGGTTTTAAGACGAACAAAACCAACAACCACACTTGCAAAAATATTCAGGAAGTAATAAATCTATATAATGAATGGATCGACAAAAGACACGATCTTGATTACGAGATAGACGGAGCAGTAGTTAAAATCGATCAAATCGACTTACAGACTACACTTGGTTCTACAGCTAAATCCCCGCGCTGGGCGATAGCGCTAAAATTTCCAGCCGAAATAGCTGAAACAATTTTAGAATCCGTTGAATTAGAAGTAGGTAGATTGGGAACTATAACTCCTGTTGCTAATCTAAGTCCTGTTAAGCTTGCAGGCACCACGGTCAAACGCGCGAGCTTACATAATTTTGATCAAATAGAAAGACTAGGCGTAGAGATAGGTGATTTTATTAATGTCAGAAAAGCTGGGGAAATAATCCCAGAAATTATTTCTGTCAATCTAAAAAAACGCCCCTCAAACACTGTCAAGATCGAGGTCCCAGCCTCTTGTCCCGTCTGTGATTCAGAAGTCGCTAAAATTGATGTGGGATATTTTTGTCAGAATATTTCTGGATGTCCAGCCCAAGTCCAAAGAAGAATAGAGCACTGGTGCTCAAAAGGAGCCATGGATATTAATGGGGTAGGACCCGCTCTGGTAACAGCTTTACTGGACAATAAGCTCATCGGCTCACCGCTAGATCTCTATGAGCTAAAAAAAGATGATCTAATTAATCTCGAGAGAATGGCAGAAAAATCTGCTGAAAATACTATCAATTCTATTCAGGCAAGCAGGACCAGAAGCTTTCCTAGACTGCTTTTTGGTCTCGGTATCAAGCACATCGGAATTAATGTCGCGGAGTTAATAGCTAATTATTATCCCAGCTTAGATAATCTGGAGAACGCCGTCCTAAATCATGCAGAAGCTATCACTAAAATTGATGGACTGGGTCCCAAAATCACCGAGAGCCTTGTGAATTTTTTCAAAAGCTCTGCTTATCAAGAGTTTAAGATGCGCCTAGAAAAAAATCCTAATCTCCTTGATATCCAGAGATCCACCTCCAAACAACTAAGCTCTAAGCTGGAAGGCAAAAGCTTCGTTATAACTGGAACTCTGTCCCAGAGCAGATCTCACTACGAAGACTTGATAAAAGAAAACGGCGGCAAAGTTAGCTCATCTGTTTCAAGCAAGACTTCATATGTGCTTTGCGGTGAAAACCCTGGCTCGAAGCAACAAAAAGCAGAAGAGCTAAAAATTACAATTCTTGATGAAGATCAGTTTATACAGCTAATTAAATAATGAGAGTTTATATTACTATTTTTGTTTTTTTATTTTCGTGGGCAAGCACTAAGGCTACTAACAAAAAATCGCAAAACAATTTAGAGCTTATCACCATCGGTCTTTATGATTCCGCCAGGACTTTATATTTAACTGCTAATCAAGATTATCAGATCCTGGAAGCTAGCTCCCCGACTGGATCCTGGAATGAAGCCAAAACCATTATCCTCAATAGAGCTGGCGCTAAGACTCTGATAAAATCGTCTCCTGCTACTATCGAGAGCATGGTCGTAGCTAGCCCGCCTTCACTAACGAGCTCCAGTCAAGCTCTAAAATTCGTTTGCCAAGACTCGTCTGGCAGTAAGGTTTTGATCAAAAATTTTGATTCAAAAAAATTTTTTAAGGGTGATTACAAAAACAGTGATATAAAAATCATAAAAAAACAAAAACAAAAGCCTTGTTTATTTATGCTCAAAAGCTCTCGCCTAGATAAAAATCCTTATAATATTTTTCGAGGCAATATCATAATCATTCCTCACAAAAACTCTTTTACGGTAATTAACGAATTGAAAATTGAAGACTATCTTAGAAGCGTGGTAGCAAGCGAGGTTTCATACACTTGGCCGCTAGAGGCTCTAAAAGCACAAGCCATCGCCGCTAGAACTTATACCCTCGCTCAAAAAGGCAGAAGAAAAAATCTGGGCTATGATCTAAAATCTGGCGTAGAAGACCAGATGTACCTAGGCTACAAAAAAGAAAACCCTCGTATCAACCAAGCCGTAAAAGCCACTCAGGGAGAGTTTCTCATCGATAAAGCTGGAGTCATCGTAGATGCCTACTACTCAAGCCATGCTGGCACTTATTCTAATTACCCTGAAACCAGCTGGGGGATTAGTCCTAAGCATTACCTACAAGCAGTAAAAGAATTTAGCACAGAAGTAAAACCTTGGGAGCTAAATCTCACCCTAGAACAAATCCAAGAAAAACTTAAAGACTTACGCTACGAAAAACTAACTGCAATCACCATCCTAAAACGCAGTCCAGAAGGGCGAGTCGCGGGGGTCTTGATTAGTGGCAGTCAAGATGGCTCACCGAAACACACCAGCTTAAGCGGAGAAGAGTTTCGGCATCACCTTGGTCTTAGAAGCACTAATTTTTCTATGCAGTGGATTACTCAAGAGCTTGTAAGCGCAAGTCCACCAGCAGTAATACTCAAAACCAAAAAAAATATATTCGAAAAAATATTTGGTTTTATGCTCAGCGAGAAGGACCCTAAACCTGCTCTGCAAGAGGGTTCCGCAGTTAAGAGCTTATTTCATAATCTTAAAATCTCTGGTGAGGGTTACGGACACGGCATCGGTCTGTCGCAATATGATGCTAAGTTTTTAGCTCAATCAGGTAAAAGCTATAAGGAAATTTTACTGTATTATTATCAGGGAGCTAGGATAGTTAGGCGGGTTCATTAGATACCGGTTGACCCTTTAATACACTTGGATGAACAGTACGAGAATCACCAAGCGTATTCATTCCCATAGCATTTGCAAACTCATTACGAGCTTTTAAGATAGTTTGTACCATTTGCAAAATTGCTTCAGATAATTCTCCTGTAAACTTAGCCAAAGGGGCTGGTGCTCCATGATGAATTGCTGCTGTGTGTAAACTATTCAAAACTGCATTTAAGGACAGAGGGTCATTTTGAACTAAAGCTTGCATTTGAGGTGATGATTTGAGCTGATTATAAACACTAGTTACTACTTGTGATTGATAAATTAAGCTTGAAACAATCTGATTTAAGGCTTCTTTGGCCTCAGGTTTGTTAAGGAATTGAACCAGTCCCCCAGATTCTTTTATAGCATCCTTAAAAATCGCCTGCGCTTGAATTAGAGCTTGCTGGAGTACTGGGTTATTTGGGGTTTGTCCTTGAATAGTCTGTTCAATAAACTGAGAAACTTGATTTTTTAAAGCTAAAAAATCGGGTCTAGCTTGCTGAATCATATTTTTTAAAGTTAGAAGAGCTTGCTGGTCGAGCGCAGATGGAGTATCTTCTTCTGTTGTGATGCCAAAAAGACTTAAGATTTTTTGAAGAACTGATATAACAGGAGTTTGGTTAACTATTACTGATTGCACATGTCCTTGGTCCGGATTCATTAAAAAACTTACAACCCCATTCATAGGATTCTGAGCTAATTCCTGAGGAGTCTGCGGAGGAGTTGGAGTGCTATTCATTACTGGTGCTTGTGGGCTGACTGGAGCTGTGTAAGAAAATACCTGAGGTACTTCTGGGCTTGCAGTACTTGTCGAATATATCGGCGATTGAGCAGTAGAATTAGCAGGTAAACTGGCAATAGTAGTATTCATAAAAAACCCTCCGAACGGTAAATATATTATAACACTTTACCTGCGCAAAAATCAAGTGGTAAAAAAACAGCCTGGCAAAACTCCAGGCTGTTATCCCATTAGGTTCGATTGGGAAGATTTTTTGGGGTCAGGGAGCAAGCCACCAGGGGTAATCAGTCACTAAGAAGTTTTTGCCGGATCTTGCATAATACCAGCAATATCACCGCCAAGCGTACCAGCCTCTGACTTGAGCGCTTTAATACCTGTCTCAAACACTCTTGCTGAGCGCTCTTGAATAAGATTGCCGAGTTTGAGTTTTAGCTCTTGGATCCGCTTCTGGCTAGAACCGTCTCCCTGAACCAGGCTTGTCTCGATCAAGGGACTAAAATCCTCTCGATTGACACAAAAATCCGACACCGCCACCAGCTTCGCTCTATATTTTAGGCCGTTTTCAATGCGGATATTTTTATCGAGATATTCCTGTATAACACCGTCTATGAGTGCTTTTCTGGCTCTTATTGTGCTTGACTGACTAGCACTCATTAAATCCATTAATATTTCTTCTCGATAAAAATCACCAGACGTACTTGAGTTTAGCGGCACAGGATACTTGCGCAGCCGAGCTATCAAAACCCTCTCTAGGAGCGGTGTTGACCCCGACTCTAACTTACGTTTACCGATATCACTCAAGGCCATCTTGATAAATTTTTCGTCTAAGATGGTATCGATTTTTTGCTCCACGAGTTTATGATAGTTTTCATAGCTCTTAGAAGCTTTTTGAAGTCGCCGTATCGATTCAGCATTTTTCCACACAAAAAACATATCGATTAGAAGTGTCGGCAAAAACAGGTAAGAAAAAATCCTCAAACCCTTTGGCTGACGCCCATTCATCATGTGCCTAGTAGCGTTTATGTCTTGTGCTTTTATCTCTGCGGATGCTGAAATTAATTCTTGTTTTAAGACAGCTTCGTCTTGAACATTATTTACAACAACATCTTCTTGATTGTGAATTCTCAAATTGCCCGCGGAGAGCTTGGCATCGTCGACAAGCTCTCCATGTTCAACTTGATCCGTTTTTTGAGCATCAGCACTTCCACTCGCCGTAACCTGATTAGAAGTATGCGCTCCTCCGATAGGCTCTAATGAGCCTGGTAATTTATCATTCATTTCCGTCCTCCGTTGATTAGATTTCGCCAGCAACCTGTACTAGCAAATTTCCGTAAGCCCCAATTAGCCCTAAATAAAAAGCGCGGGTTTCCCCGCGCTCTCTTTCTATAACTAATTTAGTTCTTATAATTTTTGAGTTTAACTGTCGTGTCAATCTCATGCACAGATAGTAACAAGTAATTATAAAAAAAATCAAGACTATTGAGAATAATTCTCATTAATTTTTTTTAAGGTTCGTGGGTACTTGGCGTATTGAAACATTATTACAATTAGTTGGCTTAATTAAGGCGTAAAACAAGGTTTTGGCTTAATTCTAATTGTAATAATATTACAATTAG
>Ga0169931_10015727_pt1 | contig 10100 bp, 8 predicted proteins | sample Kivu_15m_20L_FD_129675 | JGI IMG/M metagenome (GOLD analysis project Ga0169931, IMG submission 129675) | Freshwater microbial communities from Lake Kivu, Western Province, Rwanda to study Microbial Dark Matter (Phase II) - Kivu_15m_20L... | ecosystem: Environmental > Aquatic > Freshwater > Lake ... | reverse complement strand
TCTCGATAAACCAGGGCAGATCAATCATCAGTGCCTTGCTGAACAAATCCTTGGTCGTAAACATCAGTCTTGGGTTTTGGTAGCCTAAAGCTACTTTACCCACTCAAAATTCAATAGAACCATAATAAGGTGTAACGATCTTTTTTACCCTTACCTGATCGGATAAACAACTGTCCCCGATCAGTCAGTATATCCGCTTTTCTGAGATTCACTACTTCACTCACCCGAAGTCCTGCACTGTAGATCGTCATCAGGATACTCCGATGTTTTGCGTTGGTAACCGCTTTGAACAGACGGCCGACCTCCTCCTGACTGAAAACACCAGGTAGGGATTCCGCCTTTCGAGCACGGATATCATACACCATCCGTGATCTCCCCAATACCTTTTCATAGTAAAATTTGATGGCATTCACATGACGGGAATCACTAACTAGTAGTGTTTGAGAGTCAATGTAAGATTTTTGTCACTGTTTTCCCGCATCAGACATTTTTATTCATTCGAAAATGTTTTTTTATCTCAGATATGCCTTTTTTCAAGGATTTGCAGCCCATTCGTTCCCGAATGGGCATACATATCCCTCTAGTTCTGCAAGGTCACATCCAGCCCACCATTCTGAACAGGTTCTAGGTCACATTCATCAGCCCAATCCCTGTTGATACACGACCCAGCCTCCGATACTTCCGGCACATGCCATTCTTCGTGTTCTCCATGAAAGCGAATATGTGCTCGATACGTGCCCGCACTTTCGACCGCTTCCGGTTCGCCTTGATCTGCCTCTTCGTCAGCGGCTTGTTCCGGAACCCTTTCTCAGGTATCTGGCTGTCCGCGCCCATCCGGGTGCAGTGACTTTCAATCGTTTCGCTTCGATAGGCACTGACCGCATACAATGGCTCGCCGCGATCCTACTCTTCAATGAGTTCCGCCATCAACTGACTGTCGTGCCGGTGCGCGGGCGTCACTTCGTATGCCGTAACCAGCTTGGTTTTAGTCGTAACACGGACGCCCGCCACGGAAAGCATCAGTACCATCGCTCCTGAGGGCGCTCAGCGTGGGCCGGAAATACTCGAAATCAATATAGTCCGATAGCTTCTCCAGCAAGACACACTATGGAGGAAGTTTCTCCAGCCTGAACTGTTCGTCGAACAAACCCCTTTACCTGACGTAGGATCGATCTGCTATTGCGTTACGAAGATCATCGTAATTATAAGTATATCCGGACAGGTTTTCAGAGATGCCCTTCAGTAGGCCAGCAGTCGCTCGACAACCTCTTGCAGTCGCGACTTGGCGAGAAAGACCTTCTCGAGTTCCGGTGCAAAGGGAACGGGCGTGTCCAGGCTTGCGCAGCGCATGACAGGCGCATCCAGCAGCTCGAAGCAATGCTCTGCGACCCAGGCGGCGACTTCCCCTCCGATGCCGCCCGTAAGCGTATCCTCATGCAGCACCAACACCTTGCCGGTCCGGGCCACCGAGGCCTGGATGGCCTCGTGGTCCATCGGTTGGAGCGTGCGCAGGTCGAGGATGTCGAAGGAGGTCTCGGGATGCGCATCGGCATGGTCCACGGCCCAATGGACGGCCGCGCCATAGGTGACGATGCTGATGTCGGAACCCCGGCGGACGACCGCCGCCCGACCGATCGGAACCTCGTAACTGCCCGCCGGCACGGGTCCCGAGATGCTTCGGTACAGGGCCTTGTGTTCGAAGAAGAGGACCGGGTCGGGATCGTTGAACGCAGCGATGAGCAGGCCCTTGGCGTCGCGCGGATTGGATGGATAGACCACCTTCAGTCCCGGCGTATGCGTGAACCAGGCCTCGTTGCTCTGTGAATGGAAGGGTCCCGCACCCACGCCGGCACCTGTCGGCATCCGGATCACCACGTCGGCCGACTGGCCCCAGCGGTAATGGATCTTAGCGAGGTTGTTGACGATCTGGTTGAAGCCGGCCGTGACGAAATCGGCGAACTGCATCTCCACCATCGACTTGTAGCCCTCCAGGCTGAGGCCGAGGGCCATGCCCAGGATGGCGCTCTCACAGAGGGGCGTGTTGCGGACGCGCTCCCGGCCGTACCTGGCGAGGAAACCCTCGGTGATCTTGAACACGCCGCCATAGTCGGCGATGTCCTGTCCCATCAGGACCAGGTTGGGATGCCGCTGCATCGATTCGTCGAGTCCCTGACTGATGGCATCGACGAAGCGGACCTCGGGATGGGCTTCCACTTCCGGCTCTTGAACCGCATCGGCATCGGAAGAAGGCGCTATGGGCAAGGCATACACGTCGCTCAGTTCCTCCTGCCTGTCGGGGACGGGAGGGGCTGCTGCCAGTCCCGCCTTGACGCTCTCTTCGATATAGTGGGCGATCTCGCTGCGGACGGCTTCGATGCGGGCGTCGTCGATGATGCCGGCGTCGAGGAGCCGTCGCTCGAAGGTCGCCACGGGATCCTTCGCGGCCCATTCCTCGAAGAGCTGTGGCGGCACGTACTTGGTACCGCTGGCCTCCTCGTGGCCGCGCATGCGGAAGGTCATGCATTCGACGAGGTAGGGCCGGCGATGGCGTATGCAGTATTCGCGGACGCCCCGGATGGTGTCGAAGACGGTGAGGATGTCGTTGCCGTCGATGCGGACGCCCTCCATGCCGTAGCCACGGGCCCTGTCGACGAGGGCTTCGCAGCGGTATTGCCCGTCCACGGGGGTGCTCAGGCCGTAGCCGTTGTTCTCGATGACGAATATGACGGGCAGGTCCCACACGGAGGCCACGTTGAGGGCCTCGTGGAAGTCGCCCTCCGAGGTGCCGCCGTCGCCCGTGAAGGCCAGGGAGACGCGGTCCTGTCTGCGCAGACTGTGGGCGAGGGCCGTTCCGCCTGCGATGGCGAGCTGGGGGCCGAGGTGCGAGATCATCCCGCATATATGGTGTTCGCGGGACCCGAAATGAAAGCTGCGCTCGCGGGCCTTGCTATATCCTTCACGGCGACCCTGCCATTGCAGGAAGAGTTTCTCCAGGGGCATGCCTCGCACGGTGAAGACACCGAGGTTGCGGTGCAGCGGCATGATCCATTCGTGGCGGCGGAGGGCCAGTGCGGCTCCCACAGAGATCGCCTCCTGACCGATGCCGCTGAACCACTTCGAGATGCGGCCCTGCCGCAGCAGTACCAGCATCTTCTCCTCGATCATGCGGGGCAGCAGCAGCTGGCGGTGGAAGGCGAGGAGGTCATCGTCCGTGAGTCCCTTGCGGTCGAGGTCTGTCATGGGGTGAAGTTCGGCAGAAAGGGCGCCGAAAACAAGCGGGGCTCACTCCCGTCGGAGGCGGCGGTCGACCCGCTCCAGCAGCATCACCACCACCGACACCAGCAGGCTGAACCAGAGGGCGGGCCAGAAACCCTCGACCTCGAAACCGTCCACCAGCCGGGCGCCAAGCATCACCATGGCGGCGTTGAGCACCAGGAGGAAGGCGCCCAGGGTGAAGACCGTCACGGGCAGGGTGAGCAGCACGAGGAGGGGCTTGACGAGGGCGTCGAGCAGGGCGAGGACGGCGGCGGCGGCGAGGGCCGTGACATGGTCGCGCACATGCACGCCGTCGATCCATGCCGAGGCGAGGATGACGGCCAGCCAGGTGAAGAAGAGCCTCGTCAGGAAACGCATGGCGGTGCTTTGACCTAAGGTATGCGAAAAAATGGCTTCCGCCGGATATCCCGGTCAGACGACGACGAGTTCGTAGAAGTCCTCCTCGCGGAGGTAGCGGGCCGCCAGCGCGTTGAGTTCCGCGCCGGGGATGTTACGGATGGTGTCGACCGTACGCCGGAAGAACGCCTCGTCGAGGCCGTTGATGACGAGGTTCTTCCACCGCCCGATGATCTGGAAGGGACCGTCGAGGTCGCCCAGCAGCGTGCCCATGAGGTAGTTGCGGACCATCTGCAACTCTTCATCGGGGATCTCTTCCTCGCGGAGTCTGCGCATCTCGTGGTACACCTCGGTGATGGCGGCCTCGCAGACGTCACGGCCCGCCTCGGTCGACACCATCCAGGCCGACTCGGCGACCTGGTTCTGCAGGTAGCTGTAGATGCCGTAGGTGTAGCCCTTGTCTTCCCGGATGTTCTCCATGAGCCGAGAGCCGAAGAAGCCGCCGAAGAGGGCGTTGAGCACCATGGCGCCGGGGTGGTCGGGGTGGTGACGGTTGGGGAAGGGACGCGCCAGGCGGATGGCGCCCTGTACGCCGTCGGGCTGGTTGTCGACACGGTGCCGCCGTTCGGCCGCCCGTACGGCCGGATGGGTGGGGGCGGGAAGCGGATCCCGGTTCAGGGGGAGGGCGCCGAAATGCCGGTTGAGCTGGGCCTCGATGTCGTTCGGCAGCAGTCCGGCGACAAAGAGGGTGGCATGGCCACGGGCATAGTGCCGGCCGTAGAAGTCGAGCAGGGCCGACCTGTCGAGCGCGTCATAGCTCTCGTAGGTGCTGTAGCGGCCGTAGGGATGCTCGAAGCCCCATAGGTACTCGTCGATCAGCCGGTTGGCGACGAAGTCGCACTTCCGGAGGTTGACATCGAGCCGCTGCTTCATATTCTGCCGGTAGATGTCGAGCTCCTGCGCGGGGAAGTCGGCCTCCGTCAGGAGGTCGCACATCACGGGCAGGAGGTCGGGCAGGTGCTTCGTGAGGCAGTGGAGGACGACGTCGGCGGACTCGCTATGGCAGTTGCGGTTGAGGTAGGCGCCGTGATAGTCGAAATGCTCGTTGATCTCGAAGGCGTTGCGCGAGGGGGTGCCGTTCTTCAGGAGGAAGTTGACGGCGGGGGCGATGCCGTTGCTGCCTTCGTACGCGTTGCCGGCGCGGTAGACGACCTCCACCTGGAGGACCTCCTCGGCCCCTGCGTCGATGGCATATACGTCCACGCCGTTGTCGAGCGTGAAGCGATGGCAGGGCCGCAGTTCCAGGTGCAGGTCGACGGGATCCTTGATGGGCGGGGCGATGGAGCGGAAGGACATGGGCGGGGTTTGTGTCGGGAGGAGTGGGGCAGCGGTGCGAGGGAGAGGCGGTCAGCCCTCCGAACGATAGACGAGGGTGCAGCTGTTCTCGTCGCGGAAGAGGGTGCGGCATTCCTCCAGCACCTGGTCGACCGTGACGGCCTGGTAGCGGGAGAGTTCTCCGTTCATCATCCCGGCGTCGCCGAGGAGCTCGTAGAAGGCGATGCTGGAGGCCCGGCTCATCACGCTCATGTCCTCGAAGGCCATCAGGCTCTCGGTCTTGTTCTTGACCTTCTGGAGCTCCTTCACGGGGACGGGACTCCGGCGCAGCTTCTCCAACTCCTCTTCGACGGCCGCCTCGGCCGTATCCATGGCCACGCCCTTGACGAGCTTGCCCTCGATGGCGACAAGCCCGGGGTCGAGGCTTCCGAAATGGTAGCAGTCGATGCTGCTGAAGAGCTTCTTCTCCTTGACGAGCGACTGGTAGAGGCGGCTCGAGCCGCTGCCGCCGAGCATGTCGGTGACGAGGTCGGCCGCATGGTAGCGGACGTCGAGGCGGCCCGACATGTGCCAGGTCCGGTAGAAGGCGTCGAGGGGCACTTTGGCGCCCACCTCGAGGCGGCGGGCCTCACGCTGTTCAGGCTCGGAGGGCAGGTCGCGGAGGTAGCGCGCGCCGGGCGGGATGTCGCCGAACCATTTCTCCACGTGTCCGCGGACGGCCTCGGTGCGCACGTTGCCGGCCACCACGAGGATGGCGTTGACGGGGTTGTAATGCTTGCCGAAGAAATGGCGCACATCGGGCAGGGTGGCCTTCTCGATGTGCGAGAGCTCGCGCCCGATCGTCATCCAGCGATAGGGATGCTCCCTGTAGGCCAGGTCGCGCAGGAGCTTCCAGACATCGCCGTAGGGCTTGTTGATGTAATGCTCCTTGAACTCCTCGCAGACGACCTTCCGCTGCACGTCGAGGCTCTTCTCGCTGAAGGCCAGGCTCAGCATGCGGTCGCTCTCCAGCCAGAGGGCCGTCTCGAGGTTATCGGCCGGCAGCTGGCAGTAGTAGTTGGTGAGGTCGTTGGTGGTGTAGGCGTTGTTCTCGCCGCCGGCCCGCTGCATGGGATCGTCGTAGACGGGGATGTTGACGGAGCCGCCGAACATCAGGTGCTCGAAGAGATGGGCGAAGCCGGTGTGGGTGGGCTCCTCGTCGCGCGCACCGACATCGTAGAGGACGTTGACGACCGCCATCGGGGTGCTCGCATCCTCGTGCACCAGTACCCGCAGGCCGTTGGACAGCGTGAATCGGTCGAATCGGATCATGCCGCGAATATCCGACGAATCGACGGGATTTGCCGATTGCGGGATTCCTATGCGGAGGATGCGGATCCGGCCGCTCCAGGGGCGGGACCCATCGCCTGCCGGATACGCTGTACCTTCTCCACGGAGATGGCATGTCGGGAAGCTATCTCGGCATCATTCATTCCATTTGCAGATCGCATGTCATCCAGCACTTTTACGACCGTTTCGATACCGTTACTCAGTCCTTCCTGCCTTCCATCCTCGAAGTATTGAAGCATGTATGCCTGCCAGCCAAGCTCCTGCCTGATCCGGTAGTCCATCTTCTCAAGTTCCTCTTCCGTGTAACGGGTGAGGTCCCAGGCATCCACAGCCTCGTAAAGCTCCTCGAAACGCTTCTTCTCCTCGGGTGTGTAGATCTCAATCATACGCTCAGGTTGGGTGAAGAACATCATCCAGGCGTGCCGGATGTCCGTCCTGTCAAAATTACCCAATTCCAGCCATTTCCGCATCTCCACAAAGGTCACGACGATCTCGCCCATGGTAGTGCCCGGATGGGTGTCTACGGTGGGCTCCACATGGTGCACCCAGTGATCCCCGTAAGGGAACATCGTATAGTCAAGTAGGCATAGTGAGTACACCGGGCGGGCGTGGTTCATGTTGCCGCCCCTCTTCAGCTGTCGGCTGTAGATGCGCGCCGCATTCATGAAGACCCTTTTGAAGAATTGCTGTTGTTTCTGCAACTGCATCTCCACGATGAACTGCCGCCCGGTACTGTCCCGACAGCTGATATCCACGATCGAGGACCGGCCCTCAGTGTCCTCGGAGAGCAGGTCCACAGGCATGTATTCAATAGACACGATCGGATGAGCCAGGGGCAGGAAGCTGTTCAGAAGATGTTTCAGCGCTCCGGGATGACGTTGGAAAATGGCTCGGAAGATCCGGTCGCTGCGGGGGTTCGACATGAAAGGATTTCCTACAAAACTACCCTTCGCGGAAAGCCTTTCCCGGTGTAGAAGGACACCCTGTCCCCGTATTTTCCCCCGGGAAAAAACGATCGTCCAGCATCCTCCGCGTGATGCGGCTCGGAACAGAGCGTAAAACAACAGAAAAATGAATGTAAAGAGATGGGGTATGCTGACTTGTCGTGAACCATCACAGCTTCACCGCCGCTGTCACAAACATGTTTCGGGGCTCGGCGGGCAGGATGCCGGGTCCGGGATAGCCGCCCGACCGGCGGGTGAAGTACGTTACGTCGAGGAGGTTGTTGATGCCGGCTTTCAGGTGGATGCTCGCGTTGAGTCGGTAGCTGCCTCCGACGTCGACGATGTCGTAGGCCGGGATGGGGCCGTTCACGCCCGAGGGGGTGGGCAGGCGGGTGTTGTTGGCATCGCTGTAGCTGCGCAACACGTGGCCGTACTGCAGGGTGGCCGTGAGGCGTCCGCGGGAGAGGGTGAGGCCGGCGCGGTGGATGGCGGCGGGGGCGTTCTCGACCCGACGGCCCGAGAGGTTCGTCTCGACGAGGTTGTTGCCCGACCTGGCGACGACGCGGACCTTGCCGTAGCGGGCGTCGATCAGGGCCGAGGACAGGAAGAGGGTGAGGTTGCCCTTGGCGGACTTCGGCATCCAGGCCTTCACCGGGCTGAACTCGACGAGCAGTTCGGTGCCCCGGCTGCGGCTGTCGCCCACGTTGGTGCGCAGGTTGTAGAAGCTGCCGTCGGCCCGCTGCTGGGCAAGGAGTCCGACGCGGTCGCGGTATGCCATGGAGAAGACACTCACGTCAAAGAACAGCCAGTCGCGGATGCGACCCCGCCAGCCGAGGTCGATGTTGTGTCCGTTGGCGTCGCGCAGTCGGGCGTCGATGACATCGGTCGTGGGGTTGCCGACGAGTTCGCCGAAGAGCACCGGCCGGTAGGCCTGCGAGATGTTGGCGTAGAGTTCCGTGGTGGCGACGTGGTACTCGGCGCCCACCCCGGCGAGGAGGATGTTTCGGTTGCGCGTTTCCGTGGGTGTCCCGACCTCCTGTGCGCCTGTCGTTGCGAGCCTGCCCGAGGAGGTGTTGGAGAGGTGTTCGTACCGGATGCCCGGGATGACGAGGAGGTCGGCGCCGAGGCGGAAGATGTTCTCGGCGAAGGCGGCAGCGTTGAAGGTGTGGAAGTCGAGCGAGGTGGGGAAGGGGGCGGAGACGCCAAGGTCGAAGTCGTCGCCCGCATCGCCACGGCCGTTCTGTCGGCGCAGGGTGTGGCCCAGGTAGGCCCTGACGCCGGTCGTGAGGGTATGCCGTCGTTCGCCGATGGCATAGTCGGTCAGGAAGCGGGCCTCGGCACCGGCGTTGCGGTAGCGGTCGAGGTCGACCCGGCGAGTGGTGGGCGTCAGCGTGAGGGGATGGATGCTGTCGCGCAGGTCGGGCGTTGCCATGTGCCCGACGCTGTTGCGCTGCCCGTCCATGCCGAAGAGTTTGACGTTGAGGCGTGCCGATGTCGAGAAGGCGTGGTCGATGTTCACCGCCGCCATGGACCACTTGACCCCGAAATGGTTGCGGGACCTGAGGCTTTGGAAGCGGTCGGCGGCGAACTGCGCGTCGGTGAGGCCGCCCGGCTGGCGGCTGCGATAGTCGAATTGTGTCAGTTCGAGGCCGACCTTGAGCCTTGGGCCCGCCTTCCAGGTGTAGGTGGCGAACCCGGTATGCACACCGTAGCCGCTGCCGGGCCGGAAGCCGTCGCCCCGGCGGTGGTCCCAGAAGGCGTAGTAGTTCGACCGTTCGGTACGGCCGCCCACGGCATGGTAGGTATTGAACAGGCCAAAGCTGCCAAGGGTCTGCTGCGTCTCGTACTGGAGCGGCCGGGTCGCCTCGGAGCCGTCCTTCAGGATGAAGTTGACCAGTCCGCCGAACTGCGGCCCATACTGCAGGCTCGCCGATCCGCGCACCACCTGGATGCGTTGCACCGAGTTCAGCTGGGGCGTGTAGTAGGCCTCGGGGTAGCCGAAGGGGTCGCTGCTGATGTCGTACCCGTTCTGTCGGACGTTGAACTCCCAGCTGCGGTTGGGACTCAGCCCGCGGGCGGCGATGCCGATCTGTATCCCGCTGGGGTCGCTCTCCCATACCTGTATGCCGGGCACCTTCGCCATCACCTGGCGCATCGTGTTGTTGACGACGTTGCCCTGCACGTTGTCCATCACGATGAGCGCGTTCTTCTTGCCGGCGTTGACCGTCGTACCCACGACCTCGGGCAGGAAATGGATGTCGGCACGGGTGTTGCGCCCGACCAGCGTGATCTCGGCGAGGTATTTTACATGGGGCCTGCCACCCGCCGTGTCGGTCGCGATCATGGTATCGGCTGCAGGCCTCGTCTGTCCGGCCATCGAGAGGGCCGTCAGTATCAGTCCGGTCATGGCCAGGGTCTCCTTCATCCGCATCGATGCTGATTTGCAGGACAAAATTGAACCGGCGCGGAGCGGGTCCGCTTACGAATCCGGAAATCTGGAGTTGCGAGAACGGGAAAATCAGCGATGGGCACTCGGACGGCCCCGCCGGGGATGCTTAGTAGATGCGGCCGGGGCGCATGCGGAGGACGACGAGTTTCCCGTTGCGGGAGACGACGAAGCGCAACCGCCCGCCGGCATGCTGCATGAGGTTCTTGTAGGCGGTAATGTTGTTGGAGAAGTCGTTGTTGATGCCCACGATCACATCGCCGGCAAGGAAGCCGGCCTTCGCGCCCGGAGAGTCCCCGATGACATCCTCAACGACCACCTTCCGGTCCACATAATAGATGCCCAGCCCGGTGTAGGCGTAATCGAATGGCTCGCGGAAGAAACGGTTGGGCACGATGTGGATCTCGCGCCTGCGGTAGTTGAGGACGGTGTTG
>Ga0169931_10015726_pt1 | contig 10101 bp, 5 predicted proteins | sample Kivu_15m_20L_FD_129675 | JGI IMG/M metagenome (GOLD analysis project Ga0169931, IMG submission 129675) | Freshwater microbial communities from Lake Kivu, Western Province, Rwanda to study Microbial Dark Matter (Phase II) - Kivu_15m_20L... | ecosystem: Environmental > Aquatic > Freshwater > Lake ... | reverse complement strand
CGGGAGGTTTAGGCGGCAAGAACAGGCGTTTCGCGGCCGGAGATATTCGGGGGATTTTGAAGGCTAAAGACCTGGTAACTCCGATCTCAGAACCCTGTAGCGGATGCTTGTCTCAAGCCTCGCTTCCTTGCTCGCCGAGCCGTTTGGAGTGGGGCGAGTGTTAGGTCTTCTGCCTTTCAGGGGAATACGATGTGGATGATAAAGTCGGAAAGCGGCGAATTGTTTGCTCCCTTTCGGGATCGAGGTCTGATGGCGATTGGTTGGGCGTATCTTAATGATCTGAGCCAGTACGCTTCCGATGACGATTTACGAGCCGCGCTAGTTGCTGAGCAGCCGGATGCGCCGCAAGGTCGAATTTCGAATGCCGTCGCGGTAATCCGGAAATTTCGATCAGGAATAAATGTCGGTGACAAAGTAGTTACATTCGATCCGATATCGAGAATGTATTTGATTGGGGAAGTAACATCTGAATATGTTTACGAGCCCACCGCGTTAACGCCTGATCATCCTCACATCCGACGAGTCAACTGGGGCGGAACCTTGGTACGGGATGTCTTATCAGCCGGCGCTCGGAACAGCTTAGGAAGCGCATTGACGCTGTTTTCCGTCAACGAAGATATTCAGGTCGAAATAAACGCCAAGCTGGTGCTCGCCGCGCAGAATCATGCTTTAGGACAGATCGGTCCTGACGACACCGATGTCGATATCGTTCAGGCGGACGAATCAGCGAAGGCGCTTGAATTGATAAAGGATTCGATCGTGTCGCTGACACCGAGGCAACTTGAGGAGTTGATTGCCGCGCTGCTCCGCGCAATGGGTTACCGAGCTACGGTGACGCCAGAGGGCCCGGATAGGGGGGTCGACGTTTACGCCTCCCCCGATGGTCTCATGCTTGAGGAGCCGCGAATTAAAGCAGAGGTGAAACATCGCCCAGGCGTCCAAACTAGTGCGCCAGTAATCCGGGGTTTTGTCGGCGCGCTGCGCCAGGGCGATCGGGGAATATTCGTTAGCACTGGGGGCTTTACGCGCGAAGCGAGGTATGAGGCTGATAGGTCAATGATCCCGGTGTCACTCGTTGAGCTAAATCGACTGGCCGAGCTCGTGGTGGAGCATTACGAGAGTTTCAACTTAGACGGACGACTGATATTGCCTCTCGTCCGAATCTACATTCCGGAACGCTGAAAGAAATGCCTTTTACCGCCGGCCAACGCGTCCGCAGTAAGACTGATCCAAGTCGGCTCGGTACAACAACTAGCGCACCACCGCAACAACGTCCAGCAGAGCGCAAGTGGCAGGTTCGGTGGGATAACCAGACGCCATCATGGGAATGGGAAAGCGCGCTCGAGTTGTTTGAAACTGAAGGATACGATGACCCGTATCATTTGATTCGAACTGGCAAGTACGGGCGCGCAGCGGATCTGCGTCGTAATTTGACGTTCGTGCATATCACCGGGCGACTCGCCAACCTCGTGTATTCCATGGGGATTACTAATACAGAGTTTTTTCCACATCAGTACAAGCCTTTACTCACCTTGCTTGAGTCGCCTTGTAGTGGGCTGTTAATCGCTGATGAGGTCGGTCTGGGGAAGACGATTGAGGCGGGTCTAATTTGGACCGAGTACCGAGCACGTTTCGACAAACGCCGACTGTTGATTGTTTGTCCGGCGATGCTGAGAGAGAAGTGGCAGGAAGAACTGCTGCTTCGATTCGGTGTGAAAGCAGAAATTCTTTCTGCTGCCGAAATGCTCCGCCGCCTTACCTCGGGCGCAGCTAGCAGTAACACGGAGAGCGCCTGGATCGTCAGTTATCAGTCTATTCGACCGCCCAGCAACTGGGCTCCGGATGCTCGCGGCAGCGATGGCGACGAAAGTAATACCGCAAAGTTAGCGAGTATCTTCGATTCGAACAGCGGGGAAAGCGCATTTTTCGATATGGTGATTTTTGACGAAGCGCACAATATGCGCAATCGTGAGACAGGTAACTGGAAGCTCGGGTCTTTGCTGTGCGGCGTCGCCGATACACAAATCATGCTATCGGCAACGCCAATTAATCTTCATAACCAAGATCTTTTTAGTTTGTTGAACTTGATCGACCCTGATCACTTCGTTCGAGAAGAGGACTTGGGTTCGGTCTTGCAGGCGAACAGCCCGTTGGTGCGCGCGCGCGATATTGTTCTTGATCCGCGAAAGACTGCTGCAGAGTTCAGTGCAGCATTAAGTGCGGCTGCTGATGATCCGGTGCTGGGCGCCTCTCTGCAGTTACGACGGCTTCTCGACAATCCGCCAACCGAACTTGAAATAGCTAAGCCGGCGGTGCGGGCAGATATCGCGAACACACTCGATCGAATGAACCTTCTATCGCACGTGCTAACACGAACGCGAAAAAGAGATGTTCACGAAAAGGGTGCAGTCCGCGATGTCCGCCGTGAGGCAGTCAGCATGTCGAGCGCCGAGAGGGAGTTTTACTCTTACGTCACTGAGACGATCCGGGCTTACGCTTGGGCGAATGACCTCAGTGACGGGTTTCTTTTAGCCACCCCGCAAAGGCAAGTATCGTCATGTCCGGCGGCGTTGCTTACGGACTGGCGCGCGCCTTCGGCCGAAGATGATATTGAAGAGTACGCGTTAACTGCGGATCGTGATCCGTCGATCTCAATAAAACTGCAACCTTTAAAGTCCGTATTGCGTGAGCGGCTACCTGCGCGGATTACGGTCGAGGCTTTGGAGCGAGATGACAGCAAATTCGCGCGGTTAATCACCCTTCTCTCGCAACTTTTTGCCGCAGATCCGAAAGAAAAAGTCATCATTTTTACATCGTTCCGTACAACTGCCCGGTACCTGACGAGAAGGCTGAACGAAGCGGGACACCGCACGACGATCGTATGGGGCAATCAAGATCGACCTAAGCATGAAGTGATCGCGGATTTTAGAACCGATCCGTCTAGGCGCGTGCTCGTTTCGACGGAAGTGGCCGCTGAGGGTGTCGATCTGCAGTTCTGCCGGTTTCTCGTGAATTACGATCTGCCGTGGAATCCCACCAGGGTTGAGCAGCGTATCGGTCGTATCGATCGCCTTGGACAGAAAGCCGCCACCATATTCATTTGGAACCTTTTCTTTGCAGACACGATCGATGAGCGTGTGGTCACTCGTTTGTTGTCACGGCTGCAAACGTTTCAATCGGCGCTTGGGGAGACAGAGGCGGTTGTAGGCGAAGAGATCTCAAAACTAGAATTCGACCTGTTGTGCCGGCCGCGATCCGCGCATGAGGAAGCCCAGCTAATTGAAAAGATCGCCGTTCGTATCGAGCAAGTGGCACTTCACCGTGAGGAGCTCGAACGAAATGCCCCGCACATGATGGCGCACGGTCAGCAAGTACTTGAGCGAATTTCGGCGTCTCGCGCCCTGATGCGATTCATCACTGCTCAAGACTTGCTCATGTTCGTCAAAGATACGCTCGATCGCCGGTATCCAGGCTATCAGTACATCGCAGACGATGGCGATGCGTTGCGCGGCACCCTACAACTGTCCTCTCAGCTTACTGTAAGACTAGAGGTCTATTTACGAGAAAGAGGTGCGCTGAGCCAAACTAGACTCGCTTCTGGCAGGCTCGTAAAAGTTGAGTTCAGAAACTCAATAGCAACGGGCGCTGGCAGCGGGATCGAGACGATTCATCAGTTTCATCCACTCGTGACGATGCTTGCGAAAGAGCTACGTGATAGCGATGAATCGTTCTATCCAACTATTGCGCTTGAGGCGCCGCGCAGCGCCGTTACACCCGAAATTGTTCCCGGCCATTATGTCTTCGCGATTCATCTCTGGTCGTTCTCTGGTGTGCTCGAGGAGGAGTGGTTAACTCCGGCCGTGATACGCCTAGACGATCAGGACCCTTTGGATGAGGCGCTCGCGGAACAGTTGATCACGCTGGCTCGGAATGAGGGCTCCGATTGGTTCTCGGCGCCGAGTGAGTTAGTCGCAACAGAAATTGAAAACACGATGATCTTGGCGGAGTCTCTTATCGAGGATCGTTATCGCCTCATTGTTGAGCGAAAAAAAGCTGAGAATGAGGACCGCATTCGTTTCCAGCTTGACTCAATTGACCGCTATAGAAAGCGTCGAGATAGCGTTTTAGCTGGCGTGCAGAGTCGCCATGAACTGTACGGTCGAATCGCGTTAGCAGCCGCGACACAGGGAAAGCGTGCCGTCATAGCACGAAATAGCGAGTTGCGCCGCGCGGCGGTGATGGAGCGGCAGAAAGTCCGTTACTCAAGTCGTTTGGTTTGTTGTGGGGTAATTAACTTTCTGTAGAGGAAGGAGATGTCAGACTCAAAAAAGGGTTTTTTCAATGGGTTTGGCGACCTACTTCGTCGCGTGCTTACCGGTTCAAAAGATAAGCGAGAGCCGACGAGGGCGCCGAGCCTTCCTGTATCCAAGCCGGTGATTGAAAAGAAGCCGCCGCGGGCACCACGCGCCGCACCGCCCATGCGCGATGACGGCGTCGAGAGTTGGCAGAAGCTGCTTGAGTCAACGGCTAAACTTGATCAGCCGGTAAAGTCGGAAGATGCTAACCGTCCCGGCAAAAAAAAGAAGAATCAAAGCAATAAACAAAAGCAAATCGCCGCCGCCAGCGCTGCTGCACGCGAGTTAGGGGAACGGTTAAAGGTCTATGAATTAAAAGGAAAAACTGAGACTCAGCAGCCGGTAGGCAATGCCGCACCATTGGACCGGAGTGAGAGAGGGGCGCAAAAAGCCGATCCCTCCGCGCTGCGCAACGCTCGGGTAACAAAAGTAACGACTGTACATTCGCCGCCGGCGGTCGCGACGACTCATGTTTTGAGACCAGATGTTTCAGGTCGACCAGCGACTGACATCAGGATTGGGATCGACTTTGGTACGTCATATTCGAAAATGGCCATCGGAATACGTAACGGTATCTACATTGTTGACTGGGAGGGGCTTTGCTCGACTGCTAACCCGTATCTCTTACCGAGCGAGGCGTCGTGCGACAGTGACGGCGTTATCAACGTCGGCACCTCTTCCGCGGCAATCGAAACCCGACGCGAACTGAAGGTTCCATTTCTTGAGGGGCGAGCACAGGGAGACGATGAGGCGTGGCTTGTTGCCTATCTCGCAAATCTAACTCGCTACGCGCGGGCCTGGCTTGAGGAGCACCACAGCAGAGAGCTCGCACAGGTCAATCCGCGGTGGGAGTTTAATCTCGGGCTTCCCACCGGCTCGTATGCAGAGAATCAGACTCTTAAAGCGCGCTACGAACAGATCGGTCGTTGCGCATGGGCATTGAGCCTTGAGGCAACCTCTTCGATACGCAGCGCGCAACGTTTACTCGCAGAGGAGAATGAAGCGATATTACCGCCTGGCCTCCAGAGCTTAAAAGTGATACCGGAGTTCGCTGCGCAGGTTGCGGGCTATTACGAGTCATCACAACGCAGAGAGGGCATTCATCTATTGGTTGACGTCGGAGCAGGCACTCTCGATTTTGCTTGCTTCTTCGTTCATGACGGCCGATATGCTGATAGAGAAAAGATCCCAATTTATTCTGCGGATGTTTCTCCAAACGGGACGCACTATCTCAACAAAAAGAGACTTGAAGTTATAGGATTAAGTGAGCACGCGCTCTCGACGAGCGATCCCGTGATGGCCGCAAAGGAGTTTGCTGGGACTTTTGGCGTCCAAGCGAGTAGCATAATTCAAGTAGACGATGAGGCCAAAAAAATCGTCGCGATGTTGACCAATAAGGTTTCTCTTGAAGGAAAAACTAAAAATCGGACGGCGCCCGAGTTTAACCCGGCAACTGGTCATCGAGCGCTGAGAGTTTTTGTGACGGGCGGCGGCTCGGCTGTCGGTATTTATCCGCAGGGTGTGGGCGGGGCATTCAATCAGTTACAGCTACCACTGATTATGAGCAAACTCCCGGAAAGCGATGGCGTCAAGTGGAGAGTTGCGACACACGCCCCCTCTTACGATCGTGTATCGGTAGCCGCAGGGCTCACTTTCAGTTTTGACGACATCAAAGTGTTTTTACCGTCGGAGATACCGCTCATCGCGCCATTACCAGTTAGGCCGCGAGTCAACCATGAAGATTTGTACGGGCGGTAGGTCGATTGGCGGGAAAAATTATGTCCGAGTGGAAAGCGCCAACCCTGTTCCCGTGAACATTGAATGCGAATGGGAAACTGGTCGCGCACTACAAATATTATTAGGGAAACGTTTTAAATTATGAAGTTCTCCGCAAGCGTTCCCCGCATCGGAATATTTGCAACTGTCCGTAACAGGTGCGGTTTGACGACCGCCGTTGAGCCGTTCGACGGCCCGAATGGGCGCCTTCACCTCGTCAGTATTGACTATAAGGACGACCAACTGCCGCGTAGCGAAAAACTGATTTGGGAGCTCGAAGCCGCCGGCCGTCTCCTAGAGCCGACTGCGCTACCTAATGTAGCAAGTAGCGATCCGATGCCGGTTGAGGATTATGACGCGCTGCTGCGTGCTGCCCGATGGTCCGCAGCGACGCCATTTCTCGACCCGGATGGCTCAGGACCACTCGGCCGACTTCCGTTCGCGAGCCCGCTCCACGGCGCTGTACAGGTCGATGATTTTCAGCTCGTTCCGTTACTCAAGGCTCTTCGTATGCCGCGCGTAAGCCTGCTTATTGCGGATGATGTAGGTCTCGGTAAAACCGTCGAAGCGGGTCTAATACTTTCGGAGCTGCTTCTTCGCCGCCGCGTACAGCGTGTACTCATAATAACCCCTGCGTCATTGCGGGTGCAGTGGCGTGATGAGATGTGGGATAAGTTTTCTTTATCGTTCGACCTTGTTGACCGCGATGAAACGCACGCTCTGCGTCGGCGTCTGGGCATGGACGCCAATCCTTGGCGTTCCTTTAGTAGAGTCATCGCTTCGTATCATTATTTACGCCAAGAAGACGTACTCGAGCAGTTTTTGGCTGCGTGTAAAACGCCAGACGGTTCGCCCCATCTGCCTTGGGATTTACTGATCGTTGATGAGTGCCATAACCTGATGCCATCGGCATTTGGCGCTGATAGTGATCTTTGTCGAATGCTCCGTCTCTTGGCGCCGCAGTTCGAGCATCGACTATTCTTGAGCGCCACGCCGCATAACGGGCATACGCGGTGCTTCACTGGTCTTCTAGAGATTCTCGACCCGGTTCGGTTCAGTCAGACTGACCAGTTGGGAGAGGCTGAGCGTGGACGCGTCGAGCAAGTTGTCATCCGCCGGCTTAAGCGCGAAGTTAACGCGCGGACTAATCCGCCAAAATTTTGTACGCGCTTGCCGCCAGTAGCGTTAGTGTTGCAACTAAGCCCACGAGAGATCGCGCTCAGTGCAGCATTCGACACATTCCGCAGGCAGATACGCACGCTGATTGCGAATGAGCGAGGATCTCGTCGCCGTACTGGCACCTTTGCGGTCGAGATACTTGGTAAGCGTTTACTGTCCTGTTCGGTCGCGTTCGCCGATTCCTGGCGCCGTTGTAAGCAGGGGTTAGCTCAGGACGATGCGGCCGCCGATTCCGAAGTTCAGTCGGCGCGCCGTAACCTAGAAACTGAAACTGGAGATGATCGCGAAACGCAGTCTCGCTTCGCCACAGTGACGAGCGTTGTAGGTGCTTGGCTTAAAAATATTGCGGATTCTTTAGAGGCCGAAATTGCAGGAATCGACGCTGCCGTTGCAGCGCTCAATCTTGATTTCGCAGGCGACCCCGCTGAAATTGACCCTATCGACGATACGCGCTACGCCAGACTAGAGGCACTGATCGAGGAAAAGTTAGGCTCTGAAGGCCGATGGAGAAACGACGAGCGACTCGTTGTGTTCACTGAGTACAAGACCACGCTCGATTATCTAGCTCGCCGTCTAACTCAGCGATTCGGTGCTGAGCGAGTCTTAACGCTTTTTGGCGGCATGGATGATATTGAGCGCGGCGACGTGAAGGCGCATTTCAATAATTTGGGCCATCCAGTGCGGGTTTTGGTGGCAACCGACGCTGCAGCCGAGGGGCTAAACCTGCAGCGTACCGCTCGGTACTTACTTCACTTCGATTGCCCATGGAACCCCTCACGCATCGAGCAGCGAAATGGCCGTATCGATCGCCACGGCCAGCCGCGCGATGTAACCATCTTTCACTTTGCGTCAGATCAAGATCAAGATATTAGTTTCCTTTCGCACGTGATTCGAAAGGCGGATGAAATTCGCGAAGATTTGGGCTCAACAAACGAAATATTTGATGAGGCTGTGCATCGGCGTCTCGTTGCAGGGGAGAGCGCCCGCGAGGTCGAAGCCGATCTCGACAGGCGCGTACGACAAGCACTCGGTCGCGTAAAAATTTCGGCGGATGCCGCCGTCGATACCGTTCGTGAAGGCCGCGATGCGGACTCCCAAATCAAGGCGCTTGCTGCCGAGATTGATCTCGATCCGCGTTCGCTACGCGATACGTTGGAGTCGGCGATGGCCGTTCGTGGTGGCCGCCCTCAACTTGAGTGTGTTGATGCGATGGCGGGTAGTTGGAAGCTCGTTAATCCTGGGTTGCCGGGCTGGAGTGAAGTGATCGACGACTCGATGCGCCGACCACAAAAGGGAGGAGCTTTCGGGCCTGTTTCGCGTATCGCCTTCGATGCTGTTCCATTTCTCGACGCCGTAGGTGGGCGGATGGTGTTTTCCCCGCGCCCAGACATCCTGATGGCTCACCTGTCTCACCCAATGCTTCAGCACGCCATCAGCACGCTGACACGACGCCGCTTCCCGGGAACTGGGGAAGAGGTATCGCGTTGGACCGTGCGTCGCGTGCCGCTGCCTGCCGAGATCGATGCTCAGGTGCTGTTTAGTGTCGAAGAGCTTGCTGTGAATGAACTGCGCGAGACCTTTCATCATTGGGTACGCACAATCATTTTTCCAGTCAAAGACGGAAAGCTTGGTGCAGCACTTCCGCATACCAGCGCGCTGGCACTTCGCGGTGCCACGCGAGTAATTGATGTTGGTGACGAAGAGACCGCTCGCAGGATTGTCGAAGACATAGAACACGAACTTAAGGCGTTTATTGGCAAGCATACAGCTCGTCTGACAACGGAACTGCGGTTGCTGCTCGATGAAACTGGTAAAGCCGCCCGCATCGATGAAGAAACTCGCTATCGCAGCCGTCAAGCTGAGGTTTCCTCACTCATCAGCGAGAACACCCTCGCCAAGCTCGAGCGTGAGATCGAGTCGCTCAAGCGCGAGCGTGCACAGGGCGTGCTATTTGACGAGGCCCAGCGGCTCGACGAGATTGACCGCTCGATAGACAACAAGCGCGCCGAGATCGAGCGCCGCACCCGCCACCATACGGAGGTGCGCGAGCAACTCGACCGCGAACGAGACCGCATCCTCAAGTTTCGGCTGCCAAGGCGCCACGCCATGAGCGGGCCGGCACAGGTGTTCCCAATCTCCATCGAAGTGCGCCTGCCGACAGGTGCCCAATGAGCGCGGCATCGCTTCCCGGCTGGGACCGGCTGCGCCACGGCGGTCTGTTACTCGATGCCCCGCGCCTACAAGTGGTGGCCCGCGTCGAGCCACCCGCGCTTTCTCGCTATCACGAGGAGGAACTGCGTCGCCAGGCCGCCGCCCTGCTCGCTGGCGAGGCCGAGACGTCCGCCTTCGTCACCTTCGTCCTTGAACGCATTTGTGGCTTCGAGCCTGGCGAGGGGTCCTGGCTGCGCGGGCCAGCCGTCGGCAGCGAGTGGAGCAGGCGCACGCCCACCGGCGAGACGTCGAAGCCCCGGCATATCTGGCGCGGCCCCAATAGCGCGATCCTGCCGGTATTCCTCGATAGCGAGAAGCACATAGGCCTGGGGCGTGGTCGTCGTACCGCCAGCCAGGTGGTGCAGTGGCTGCGAGCGGGAAGAGAGCGCTTGGCACTGCTGACCAATGGTCGCCAATGGCGGCTGATCTTTGCTGGCCTTGATTTCGACGCCTTCTGCGAATGGGACGTCGACCTTTGGTTTGAGGAGGGCGCGCTCTCGCCCCAACTGCACGCGCTGCGCACGCTGCTCTCGCCGCGTTCCTTCACGCCGCCGTCCGAAGAGCAACCTGGCCCACTGCT
>Ga0169931_10015725_pt1 | contig 10101 bp, 9 predicted proteins | sample Kivu_15m_20L_FD_129675 | JGI IMG/M metagenome (GOLD analysis project Ga0169931, IMG submission 129675) | Freshwater microbial communities from Lake Kivu, Western Province, Rwanda to study Microbial Dark Matter (Phase II) - Kivu_15m_20L... | ecosystem: Environmental > Aquatic > Freshwater > Lake ... | reverse complement strand
ATTGTCCACCTTCTCTGGGATTTTTGACCTTAAATGCTCTTGTTGCGGCTAGTGATGTGATTATTCCTCTTCAATGTGAATTTTATGCTCTTGAGGGATTAGCGCAACTGATCAATACCATTAAACGAATCCAGTCTCGCTTAAATCCCTCTCTTAACTTGTTTGGCATTGCATTGACAATGTATGATAAAAGAAATGCGCTATGTGACCAAGTAGCAGAAGATGTAAAGCAGCATTTTAAGGATTATGTTTTTGAGACGATGATTCCCAGAAATGTCAAGATTTCTGAAGCTCCTTCACATGGAACTCCTGTTCTTATTTATGATGTGATGAGTTCTGGTTCTCTTGCTTACATGCGCTTAACAAAAGAAATACTGAAGAAAAATGGAGGATGGCAAAATGTCGCAGTCGTCAATAACTAATAAACCATTAGGAAGAGGCCTATCTGCTCTTTTAGGTTCAGATTCTCTTATAAAAACAGAGGAAAAAAATCAATCTATCCAAACACTCCCTATTCATGAGCTTGCTCCCGGACGTTATCAACCCAGAGAGTCCTTTGATCAAGAGCCTCTGGATTCATTAATAGCGTCGGTACGTGAAAAAGGTGTTATTCAACCTATTTTAGTAAGACCCGTTTATCAGGGTTTGGCGAATTATGAAATTGTCGCGGGAGAACGTCGTTGGCGAGCGGCTCAGGAGGCAGGTTTTTCTGAAATCCCCGCCATCGTGCGTGATATGACTGATTTGGAAGCTCTAGAAACAGGATTAATTGAAAATATTCAGCGTCATGATTTAAATCCTCTGGAAGAATCACAAGGATTTAAACGCCTTATGGATGAATTTCAGTATACGCAAGATGATTTAGCGCGTTCTTTGGGAAAAAGTCGCAGCTATGTTGCCAATTCTGTCAGACTTCTTAGTTTGCATGATGAGGTTAAAAAAGCATTGAAAGAAGGAAGAATTACAGCAGGTCATGCACGGGCTCTTATAAATTCTGAATTTTCTCAAGCACTTCTTCAAAAGATCATTCGAAATTCCTTAAATGTACGTCAAACTGAAAAACTGGTTCAGCGGACACATGCAAGATCTTCTCCACGGGTATCAGTCTCTCCATTCTCTGCACAGGATCATAATGAAGATAGTCAACAGTTGATTGAGAAATTAAGGGATAAGCTTCAACTTAAGATTGAGCTTGATTTAAAAAGTAATGGTTCTGGAGTGCTTAATATCCATTTCAATTCTTTTGAGGAACTGGATAATTTACTTTCAAAAATCATGTCTCAAGTTTCTTAAAGCGCGACAATATTACCGCACTTACTGCCCGTGAGTTTTTAAAAGATATTGAAAAGTAAGTAAATTAAGTCATATTTTGATCTGATTTCATTCATGAAAGGATTTCAAGATGTCGCTTCTTGTTCCCCTTACTCAAAAAATATGCCAATTTCCCTCTTCATCCCTCAAGGAAAGAAACCCTTGTGTCAATTATCTTAGGTGCTTTGTCCACTCGTCTCATTCCTCTCCTGTTTATCCTTGGATTGGGCAACTTACTCGCATACTTCATGGGGATACAAGATAAAATATCCTGGAAAAAAACATTGGGCTGTTATTTTTTAAACAAGGTCTTATCAACTTTCAATACAGGATAGCTAAGTCCCTGACAGACTCCCTTATTCTGATCTCAACCTTCATCGATAAGGCATCTGCTATGGTCTTTTAAAAAATGACGGGTAATGAGATTACCGTATGATGAAATTAAATATCAGTGTGTTTAAGGTCTGTCGCATGGAAAGTCTGGAGTTTCTTCTTGTCAAATTTTATGATTTATTTTTTACTAGATTTTAGAAATCAGGAATGATCTAAAAGAAAATAAGATAGATCAAGCGAGGAAAATAAGTATGCGTTTAATAGATTATTATCTGACAATCACGGATTTATCGCAGGTAAATGTAGATAGAAAGAATCCTTATCCCTTGGGAACGTGGAAAGGAAAACGAGGTGACATGATTTATTTGAATTGTGAAGAACAAATCAAAATGCTGGGCGTTCTCGAATTACGACCTGAATTAGGAGTACGCGGACGCCATGCTCATAAAACAAAAAAAGAAATATTCTACTTTATTACAGGTCAGGTTACAGGGCGATATTGGTTTGAAGAAAATCCTGATGATGTGCGCGAAATCAGACATATACGTGGTCATCTTGTCACGATCGAACCAGGCCTTTTTCATGAATTCTTAGCCCTGGAACCTTCCTGGGCAGTTGAATTCTCGCCCCAGACTCATAACGACAATGATACTGTATATCCTGAAAAAAACACGATAAATCGTCGCTCATAGATCTTTTGATGATTCTTCAAACACTCCAAAACCTTTCAGATTTTAAAACACCTGCCAGTCGTCTTCTTGGATTGGACGTTGGCAGTAAGACAATAGGTTTGGCGCTTTCTGATACGCAATGGATGATAGCTTCTCCTTTTAAAACGATTTTTCGAACCAAATTTACACAGGATGTTAAAGAACTTAAAAAATTTTTTGAGGAGTTTAAAATATCAGGGCTTGTGGTGGGCTTGCCTGTAAATATGGATGGTCGCGAAGGGCCACGATGCCAATCTGTAAGACAATTTTCCCAGAATCTACAGTCTCACTGCCATATCCCCCTTTGTTTTTGGGACGAGCGAATGTCAACAATGGCTGTGACGCGAACATTACTGGATGCGGATGTTTCTCGCAAGCGACGCGCCGAAATAGTGGATAAAATGGCCGCAAGCTTTATTTTGCAGGGCGCCCTTGACTCTCTTAGAAACCCACTCTTAAAAAGTCTTGATCAGTAGCACAACCCTTTTAATGCTTACAATTCCCCTGACACCATTGCAGCAAGTTTTTAAGAGTGTTCTGACAATATTTCATAGAATATTTGTCACTTACCATATTAAGCGAGTCTTCTTCACCTTCTTCGACGGCTTTTTCACAGGCTTTATAAGCTTCTTCTGCCTGTGCCTTGCACTGAGAAAAAGTTTGATGAGTATCCTTACAAAAACTTCCAAAAGGATCTTGTTCTATGGCAAGAGCCGATGAAAAGGACAGAATGTTTGTAAACACCGACACGATCAGAAAAGCATACCTCATAGCAACCTCCAGATCTGAGTTTAACGATTTTAAAATACCGGCCGTTAAACGACTGAGTGCTTTATAAAACAGACTAGGAGGGAAGATAATCCCCCAAAAATCTGATAAGCCCCTGTATTTTGAAATACTTTTTATCTCTCCCAAAGAATTATCGCATGGCAACAGGTATCCTGCAAGGTGTGTAATGAGGTTTTTTATGAAACATTCCTCTCTTTTCAATGACCACCCTAGTTCTAGATGATTGTCTCTGATTTCCCAGTAGATATGGCTTGATTCGAATAGCAAAAAGACCTTTAATCGGATAAAAGAGAAAAGGACTTCCATGCTTAAGGTTCTTGCCACACCTACTGATTTTTTGAGATTTCAAAAACGCCTGTTCCCGTGGATTGCAGGAATTTTTTCCTGTTTATTGGTGACGGGGCTTTGGTATGGATTGGTGAATTCTCCCCCTGATTATCAGCAGGGAGAGAGTGTTCGTATTATGTATGTTCATGTGCCTGCATCCTGGTTGGCACTGGGCGTCTACACCTTGATGGCTTGTTGTGCCATGATTGGTTTTGTGGGCAAGCATCTTTTGGCAGAACTTGCGCTTAAGGCGGCTGCACCTATTGGTGCCTGTTTTACCCTGATCAGTTTGTTGACGGGTGCCTTGTGGGGCAAACCCATGTGGGGAGCGTGGTGGGTGTGGGATGCTCGCCTGACCTCAGTTCTTATCCTGCTTTTCCTTTATTTGGGATATATGATGCTGGTTGAATCTCATGATGATCCCTCGCGGGGTCTGAAATTCGGCAGTATTCTGGTGATGATTGGCGCCTTGAATCTTCCAGTGATCAAATGGTCTGTGACCTGGTGGACAACGCTTCATCAGCCTGCCAGCTTTCTGCGCGTCGGGGGAAGCGCTGTCCACGAAAGTATGATGCTTCCGCTTTTTTTGATGACAGGCGCCTATACTGCTTTTTTTCTACTGGTTTTACTGTGGCGGCTTGAAACTGAAATTCTGAAACGCAAAATCATCACTCATCAACATAAAATGAGACAGGACATTTAGAAGAGAAAGCAGGTTGAGAATACAAAATAGGCGTATGCTGTAGGTAATTATTGTATATGTTGATCAAATCGACATATTCGTAAGATGTGTCGATTTTTTTCGTTTTTTTCGACATACGAATAAAATAGCACTTTCCAATCAACAGCTTATTAATGGCTAATGGCTTCGGAGTTTCAGTGTTTAATAGTTGTAGTCTTCTATGCAATAGACCACTAACGAGAAGAAAAGTTATTGAATAATCAGGATTTACCTTTCCTTATTAAAAAGTTTCTTTATAATTAGTTCAAGCTAAGTATCTTAAAATACTGAATTTTGCAAACTGTTTTCTTAGTAAAGAGGATATGAAATGTTGATGGAAAAAAAGATAAAGCGCATGGTTTTTCTCTTAAGTTGGGTCTTTCTGATAGTCAACGTTCAAGCAACGGAAAGTTATAAGAAAGATGCAACTGTTTCCGACGCACGATTGTTAGTTTTTCCTGACACTAAGCGCGAACCCTTTTTAAATGCCATCCAAAATGCCCAAAAATCCATTCAATTGGCAGCCTATAAATTGTCTGACCTTGCGGTTATGGAAGCTCTGAAAAAAGCTGCTGAAAGAGGGATATCCATCGATATCTTCTACGAACCTAATATCTTTAAGCATAGCCGTCAGGATGCACAAACTTCTGACTTGGATGCTTTGAAAAGTGAGCATATCCGCATTCATACGCATTCCAACCGCTTTAATCAAACTCATCATAAGCTTTTAATCATTGACGGAAAAAAAGCTTTGATTGGAACTATTAACTTTGATGAAGAATCTTTTGATGGCATAGCCGGAGAAGACAGACAAAAAGAAAATGCTCCCTGCCGCGATTTTGCAATTGAAACCAATGATCCGCAGATTCTTCAGGAGTTGGCTCAAGTTTTTAACGCAGATTTGAACAGCCTGTCACTTATCAGCATCCTGCACTTGTTTGGGGTCCCCATACGCAACGTATGAAGATTTTGGTGCTTATTGAATCTGCCCAAAAAAACATCGATCTTTATCAACAGGATATTCAGGACAAGGGAATTCTACGCTCCCTGAAAGCGGCCATCGCTCGTGGCGTCCAAATACGGCTTCTCATGATGCCCTATCCTTTTGATAAAGATAAGAAAAAAGACAATAATATTTCCCATCAAAATGAATTGATTCAGGCAGGCGGTCACGTGGGCTTATTTACAGAGTTCTATGGCCATGTTAATTGACGGGAGAGATCTTAATAAAGCCCGTCTGTACGTAGGCTCAACAAATTTTTATACACCCTCTCTTGATGAAAATCGTGAATTGGGAATTATTGTAAGTGACCACAAGGCAGTCTCTGATTTTTCCCATGTATTCGAACAAGATTGGTCAAAATCGCAGAAAAATATCTTAAGGTGATAATGACGGTATACTGCAAAGTTGCTGCTCTATCATTGCCAATCGTTTCTCAGGCACGTACAGTGTAAGGTTTTTCAAACTTGGGAACCCTTGCCACCGATTTTTTTACACAACACAGCTAAACAAAAGATTTAAGGGCTTGTTCATAACGCACATGGATTTCTTTGATTTCCCTTAAACGATCTTGATTTTTTTCAATAATTTCAGAAGGCGCCTTGGCAATAAATTCCTTATTTTCCAGTTTCATTTGAAGTTGCTGAATTTCTTTTCCAATCTCCAGCAAGGATTTCTGCAAACGTTTCTGCTCTTGAACAACATCGATAACGTCTCCCACCGGGACATAAAAAGTAGCATCTTCCAGAACAAGTTGGGCAGCTCCTTCAGGTATTTTTGAATTTTCTTCGATTCTTTCTATTCTTCCCAATTTCTCTAAAAGCGGTTGATATTGCAAAAGGCGTTGCCTCGCTTCATCAGAACCTTCAAATAAGCCAACAGTCAAATTTAAAGACGGCGTCAAATTAAGGTCAGACCTCAGTCCTCGAAGCGCCGTAATAAGATTGATGATCCACGTAATATCTTTTTGTGCGGGATCTGTGATCAGCGCATCGAGGGTTTCATCCTGAAAAGGCCAGAGGGATGTTATCAAAAGACTGGATTGTTCGGGGGCTATATACTGCCAGATCTCTTCTGTGATAAAGGGCATAAAAGGATGAAGAAGATGACTGAGCATGCCCACACACCACCCCGCACAATCGCGCGTTTCTTTCTTCATATCTTCATCATTACCCAGTAAAACAGGCTTGATAAATTCAAGATACCAGTCACAGAATTGCCGCCATACTGTCTGGTAGAGCGCCGAAGCAGCCGCATTAAAATGATAGTCCGCAAGTTCGGTATCAAGAGTGCGCCCCAATCGGACAATCTCGCCAGCCATCCAGCGATTAATGCTTAACGTGCAGGATTGGGGATTAAATTTCTGTCGGTAAAAACATTCATTTTGCAGACAAAACCGCGTAGCATTCCATAATTTGGTCGCAAAGTTACGATACCCTTCAACAATGGAAGGAGAGAATTTTACATCACGCGCGGGCGCCGCCAGCGCCGCCATTGAGAATCGAAGTGCATCGGCTCCATACATCTCCATCAATTCAAGAGGGTTAATGACATTCCCCTTTGTTTTCGACATTTTTTGCCCTTGCTCATCCCTGACCAGCGTATGAAGATAAACCTTTTTGAAAGGAACCTCTTTCATGAAATAGAGTCCCATCATCATCATACGAGCGACCCAAAAAAAGAGGATATCCAGTCCCGTAACCAATAAAGACGTAGGATAATAACGCATCAGTTCAGGAGTCTTTTCTGGCCAACCCAACGTGGAAAAAGGCCAGAGTGCCGCAGAAAACCAAGTGTCCAGCACATCTTCTTCCTGCGTAAGCGAGACTTCCTGACCATAATAATCACGCGCTTGTGCAAAAGCTTCTTCTTCTGTTTCGGCGACAAAAATCTTTTGATTAGGCCCATACCAGGCAGGGATGCGATGCCCCCACCAAAGCTGGCGAGAGATACACCAGGGTTGAATATTATTGAGCCAATGATAATAGGTTGATGTCCATTGCTGGGGAATAATTTGAGTTTTTCCTGTTTGAACAGCCTCAAGGGCAGGCTCAGCCAAAGTTTTGGCATCCACAAACCATTGATCCGTCAGACAGGGTTCAAGAATGGCATCCAGACGCTCGCCATGAGGAACCATATGAAGAATATCTTCCGTTTTTTCAAGCAATCCAAGGACTTCTAAAGATTCCACAACTTTTTTGCGTGCAGTAAAACGCTCTAATCCCCGAAAACTCTCAACAACATTTTCATTTAGATGTGCTTTTTCATCAAAGATAGAAATCATGTCCAGATCATGACGCTGACCCACTTCAAAGTCATTGAAATCATGGGCAGGTGTAATCTTTACAGCACCCGTGCCTTTTTCTGGATCACAATGAGTATCGGCAATGATCGGGATAATACGTCCCTGTAAGGGAACAATCGCGCGCTTTCCAACCAAATGTCCATAGCGCTTGTCTTCAGGGTGAACTGCAATGGCCGTATCTCCAAAAAGAGTTTCGGGTCGTGTTGTAGCAACAGTGATAAAATCGCTCGCATGTTCAATCTGATAGCGAATAAAATAAAGCTTTCCTTTTGTTTCGATTGATTTTACTTCCAAATCCGAAACGGCTGTCAAGAGTTTGGGGTTCCAATTCACAAGACGCTTGGAACGATAAATAAGTCCTGCCTTATACAACTCTACAAACACATGACGCACAGCTTTATTCAGCCCTTCATCAAGGGTAAATCGTTGACGCTCCCAATCTGGCGAAAGCCCCAGTTGACGCTGTTGAGAAAGGATAGCTCCTCCCGATTCTGCTTTCCATTTCCATACACGCTCAATAAATTTTTCACGCCCCAAATCCTGGCGCTTCAGCCCTTCTTCTGCCATTTGACGTTCAACAACAAGCTGAGTCGCAATTCCTGCGTGATCCATCCCAGGTTGCCATAAAACATCACGTCCGCGCATCCGATGGTAACGAACGAGAATATCTTGCAACGTGTAAGTCAAGGCATGTCCCATGTGTAGACTTCCCGTCACATTAGGGGGGGGCATCATAATGACATAAGGTTTGACATCAGGTTTTTGATAAGATCGAAAAGATCCACACTTTTCCCAGGCAACATAAAACTTGGCCTCAATCGCGCGAGGCAAAAAGGTTTTGTCCAGCATTATTCCTCAAGTCGTTAAATTAAGTCCAGCGACTTCCCCTTTTCTCTATTTAAGGGCGAGTCGCATGACGCTGTTGAAGCGTTTTTTCAATCTGCTCTGCAACCAGAGTTCGAATAATAGAAGGAAGATGGGCATCTAACCACTCCCTTAACAAGGGACGTAGCAATTCACGCATCAAGTTGTCAACCGTATATTCACCAGCTGATTCAATTTTGAAAGGTTTATCCTGAACAGCTGGTTTTTGAGTGGCACGCGCCAGTTCAGCAAAGGCAGAAGCAGATTCCTGAAGCGCGTCTTCTGAAAGAAGTTTTTCTTGGGGCATAAAATCAGTCGTGACTGTTTTATCCGGGACGAATGAATCTTGAAAATCTTGGAAGTTTTGTTCTTTTCTGAATGCTGCTTCGTTCTTTTCAATCATCATTCTTTCTTCCTTATTATGTTCTCTATATTCTTTATTTTGTCCTGCGCCCGCCAGGAATTCTCTATTTTTTTGGGCTAAATCGACTATTGATCCGTCTTTTTTAATAAGGCGTGTCAGGTCAAGTATTTCTTCTGTCGAGTTATGCTCACGTTCAGAAGAAGGACTAGAATGAATCGAAGAGGGATTTTGGGTGCCTTCTTGAGTATCTTCAGAAATAATTTGACGAATAGATGAAAGAATGTCATTAACAGCACGCTGTGACTGCGCTTCTGAATAAGTCATCTACCGGCTCCTCTTTTACGTAGGGGTTCTGTTTTATCCCAACCCAGCCATTGATCACGGACAGTTTCAGGGTAAGTATCTACATCATAACTGGCAACAGCTAATTGCAATATCTCTGGCGTCAATTCTCCCAACGTTGAAATAAGATTATAGCCATTGAAGATATAATCACGGCGTTCTTGCAATATATTAACTCGAGCTTCGACCACATCTGCTTCCGACTGAAGTACTTCCAGCAAACTACGCTCTCCCACAACGTATTCCTGACGTGTCCCCTCTGTACGGGTATCACCTGCCTTAATGGCAGCTTCATATCGTTTGATTTGGGCTTTATTGGATTGAAGATTCTTCCATGTCTGTTTAGTGTTTTTCAAAGCGCTATCTCGCGCTGTGTCAAGATCATGTTTCTTTTGGGAAGCCGTCTGTTCATTCTTGCGGATGCTCGACCAATCAGCTCCCCCATTATTGTAAATGGGAATAGTCATACGTAAAAAAACTGAAGCGTCATTCTGTCGTGCCCCCCGGGTTGAATTGTCTATTGTACGATCCGCAGACCCAACCAAATCCACCGAGGGGAGAAGTGCGCCGGCTGCAACATCGACATTATCCTTGGACGAAATATAATCGTAGTGGGCTTTGATAATGTCAGGATTATATTTTTCAACAGCTCCCAGCAAAATGGATAAAGAGCTTGGCAGTTCCATCATTTCGTGAATGGGAGCAGGAAGAGTCAGGACAGCGGGGGGTTCTTCCCCGATAGTTTGAATATAAGTCGCATGAGCATTTTCCAGATCCGCTTCGGTATCAATACGTGTCGCAACACTTTTTTCATACTCGAACTCGGCCTGGGCGACGTCAGTGATCGTTGAGCTTTCTCCTACTTCAGCCTGAGCTTTGACCTGTTGCAAAGTTTCCTTATAAAATTTTTCACTGATTTTGATGGTTTTAAGTTTCTCCCGTTGAAACCATAATTCCAAATACGCTTGGGCTGCATTTAAAAGAATGGATTGTTCTATATTGAGAAAATCTGCCCTTGCTGAGCGCACCTGGTTT
>Ga0169931_10015722_pt1 | contig 10101 bp, 9 predicted proteins | sample Kivu_15m_20L_FD_129675 | JGI IMG/M metagenome (GOLD analysis project Ga0169931, IMG submission 129675) | Freshwater microbial communities from Lake Kivu, Western Province, Rwanda to study Microbial Dark Matter (Phase II) - Kivu_15m_20L... | ecosystem: Environmental > Aquatic > Freshwater > Lake ... | reverse complement strand
GTGAGGATGACCGGCTTGGCCACGATTACGAAGACGCTGAGCAGCAATGCGCCAAAGACACCGCCCAGCATCGAGGCCGAAAAAGCGGCACTCAGCGCCCGCGCAGCCTGACCCCGTTTGGCCAGTGGAAAGCCATCGACCACCGTCGCCTGGCTCGCACTGGAGCCCGGTATGCCCATGAGGATCGAGGTGAAGGTGTCGCCAGTCGGGATCACGGCGATCATGCCGATCAGCATGGCGATCGCCGACACCTGATCCATGCCGTAAACAAACGGGATGAGCAAGGACATGCCCGATATGCCGCCCAGTCCGGGCAGAAAACCGATGGTCAGGCCGACCAGCACGCCCAGCAACATGTAGGACAGGTGCTGGACCTGTAACAACCCCAACAGGGCCGACTGCATGGCTTCAAGCATGGCTCAACTCCGTGGCAGCCTCGGGGGCCGCCAGATTCTGGGGCGCCACAAGGCCCCGGAAATCCCAAAGTTCACAAAACGGAACCGCCCACCGGTCGTTGGACCAGCGGGCGGAAAAGGGCAGGAATACCCGAAGCAATCAGAGCTTGACCTGATAGTTCTTGATCAGGAAGTCACGCACCCACTCCCGCGCTACAGGGTTGATCGTCGTTCCTTCCCGGTAGAGCGACTCGCCCGCCTTGTCAGTCAGCTGAGGGTAGCCGCCCAGCGCGGCCTCGTTCTTGGCGAGATACTCGGGGTCCTTGACCATCTTGCGAACGGCCTCGCGGTAGGCCTCGACGATCGGCTTGGGCGTGCCCTTGGGCAACACCAGCAGCTTTTGCGCCGGGAAACCCGCGATCAGGAAGGCCTTGAATGCCTCCCACTCGGGCCCGGAGGGCTTCTTCCCGGTCACGATCTCGATCGCCGCGGCCACGTGCGGCAGATCCGGGAAGGCCGGATCACGGATGAGATTGCCGTTGTCGTCGGTCACGCCCCAGCTGAAAAGGGGCACTGCCTTGCCTTCCTTGACGAGCGGCACGCCGCTCTTGAGGTAGGCCGAGGAGGTCTGGTAGTCGATCGTCGCTTCGCCGCGCTCAAAGGCGAGACGCCCTTCGCCGCGGCTCTTCATGCCGAACACGTGCTGCACATCGAGCCCCAGCATCCGGAAACCGAGCATGGGCACCAGATCCAGCGAGGTCGCACCCTGGCTGGCATAGATCAACTTTTGGCCCTTGAGCTTGGGCAGGTCCTTGACCGATTTCACGCCGAACTTCGAGCTGATGTAGGCCACGCCTCCAGTCGGGGCGGCCAGCACCATCTCCCAGTCCTTGTATTCGTACTTGACCCGGGGGTCACCGAGCAGGTAGGGAAACTGGGTGGAACCCGAGGTGCCCAGTATCGTGAGGCCGTCCGGGCGAGCCGACGCGGCAAACTGGTTGGTGCCCGTGATCGAGCCGCCGCCGGGGACGTTCTTGACCACGACATTGGGGTTGCCCGGGAGATAGCGGGAAAGGAAAGGCGCATTGAAACGCGCCCAAACATCCGAGCCCCCGCCCACCCCAAAGGGAATGACGAACTCGACTGTCTTGCCGGCGAAGTTGACCGCCTGAGCCTGTGCGCCAAGCGGCACGCCCACTGCCGCTGTCACGAAAATCGCCGAAAGCGCTTGCGCGGCACCGCCTAAAACGGCGCGTCTGGATTGGATCGTCATCGCATCTCCTTAATTAATGATTGTATTGACTTGAAATCATAACCCCTTCTCGCCAAAGCGGCGAGTCACGGCTACCGATCACCGCGCGGCAAACAACCAGGGCCGGGCCGCCCTGAAGCCCGCCTCAAACGCCGTGATCTCGGTCTCATATTGCAGGGTCAGCCCGATTTCGTCGAGCCCCAGCAACAAGCGCTTCTTGCGCGCATCCTCGATGTCAAACTCGTGCAGGCCACCCTCGCAGTCGATAAACCGCTGCGCAGCCAGATCGACCTGCATGCGTGCGCCAGGGTGCTGGTGCAACATCGCGCGCAGCGCGTCGCACTGCGTTTCGCTTTGCCGAATCAGCAGCAGGCCGTGGTTGATCGCGTTCTGATAGAAAATGTCGCCAAAGCTCGGGGCAATCACGCAGCGGATGCCGTAATCGACCAGACACCAGACCGCGTGTTCGCGGCTCGACCCACAGCCGAAATTGCGATCGGTGACCAGTGCGCCCACGCCCTGCGAGGACGGCTGATTCAGGATGAAATCCTCGATGACCTGACCCTGGGGATCCCAACGCTGATCGTGAAAAAGGTATTGGCCAAATCCATCGGCGCGTGACTTGCGCAGAAAGCGAGCCGGGGCGATCTGGTCGGTATCGATGTTGGGGATGTCAAGCGGCACAGCGACCGCATCGAGCGTGGTGAAAGGCTGCATGGGTTCAAGCCTCCTCGAGCAAGGGGCGAATGTCAACGATGCGGCCGGCCAGCGCGGCGGCTGCGGCCATGGCGGGGCTCATCAGATGGGTGCGGCTGTCACGCCCCTGACGCCCGCGAAAATTGCGGTTGGTGGTCGAGGCGCTGCGCAGGCCGGGGCCGAGCACATCACCATTCATGCCCACGCACATCGAACAACCCGACTCGCGCCATTCGAAGCCCGCCTCGATGAAGATGCGGTGGAGACCCTCGGCCTCGGCGGCGCGCTTGACCAGAGTGGAGCCCGGGGAAATCATCGCCGGCACCACCGCCTTGCCGCGACGCGCGATGGCCGCGGCCGCTCGCAAATCCTCGATCCGGCCATTCGTGCACGAACCAATGAACACATAGTCGATCGCCGTGTCAGTGAGCGCCTGACCAGGCTGGAGCCCCATGTACTGGAGGGTCGACTCGACAGCAGCGCGCCGACCACTGTCGGCAATCGTCGCGGGATCGGGCACCTGGCCGGTGACCGGGAGCGCCTCCTCGGGACTGTTGCCCCAGGTGACCATGGGGGCCAGCGTCGCGGCATCGAAGTGCTCCTCGCGGTCGAACACCGCGCCCTCATCACTCGGCAGCGTCTTCCAGTGCGCAAGCGCCTGATCCCACATCTCGTCCTTGGGGGCATAGGGCCGCCCCTGCAGATACGCGTAGGTGGTCTCATCCGGCGCAACCAGGCCCGCCCGCGCGCCCGCCTCGATCGACATGTTGCAGAGCGTGAGCCGCTGCTCCATCGTCATCGCCCGCACCGCTGAACCCGCATACTCGATCACGTGACCCGTGGCACCGTTGGCGCCGATCCGGGCGATCACCGCCAGGATCACGTCTTTCGCGGTCACGCCAGGGGCCAATCGCCCATCGATGGTGATGCGCAGCGTCCGGGGTCGACGCTGCCAGATGCTCTGCGTCGCGAGCACATGGCAGACATCCGAGGCCCCGATGCCAAACGCGAGCGCCCCCAGCGCGCCATGGGTCGAGGTATGGCTGTCGCCGCAGACGATCAGCAGCCCGGGCTGGGTCAGCCCCTGCTCGGGCCCCACCACATGAATGATGCCCTGGCGCGTGTCCTCGAGCCCGAAGACGGTAAAACCGTACTTCGCCGCATTGGCATCGAGCGCACGCACCACCCGGATCTGGTCAGGATCGGTGATCAGCGACAGATCGTGGCTCAGCGTCGACACGCCGTGGTCGGGCGTGGCAAACATCTGATCGGGTCGCCGCAGCTTGAGCCCCCGCGCCTCGAGAAAGCTGAAGGCGTGCCAGGACCCATCGTGAGCTAGGTGCCGCGATACGTGCAGCAGCGAACGACCGTCAGCATCCTCTCGGATGAGATGGGCATTCCAGATTTTTTCAAACATGGTCTGAGGTCGACTCATGACACGGTCTCCAGAAAGGCGACAGAAAAACACGGGCACGAGGCCAGAACAGGCACACAGGGTCGCTCGAGGCCGGTTCGCATGAAAGCGGACCCAACGACCCCGGGTCGATTGGCGTCGGATCGAACGAGTCGGATCGAACGAGCGCGGCGCAAGCGCGCGAAGGATAATCCGAAATCCGGCCCTTGGGCAGGGTAAGGGGGGCGAGGATGCTCCCAGTGTCAGGCAGCAGGCATCGTGGCATGATTCGAAAATCAAGCACAGCCACCACAAACCTGGAGACCATGATGCCCGTATTCCGTTCGGCCTCTGCCCGTTTCACCGGCCTCGCGCTTCTCATCACGACCGCAGGCGTCCTTGCAACCAGCACCGCGAGCGCCCAGACCTGGCCCCAGCGCCCCATCAAGATCGTCGTCACCTTCCCAACCGGTGGCGCCCCGGACATTCTGTCCAGGATACTCGGTGAGCGGGGGCAACTCGGCCAGCCGATGGTCGTGGACAACAAACCCGGCGCAGGCGGCAACATCGGTGCGGAAATCGTCGCCAAATCGGCCCCAGACGGCTACTCGATCGTCATGGGCACGGTCGGCACCCACTCGATCAACGGCGCCATCTACGCAAAGATGCCTTACGACATGGTGCGCGATTTCGCCCCCATCTCGCTGGTCGCGTCGACGCCCAATCTGCTGGTTGTCAACAACAACCTTCCAGTCAAGACGATCAATGAGCTGATCGCCTACATGAAAGCCAATCCGAACAAGCTGTCCTTCGGCTCGCCGGGGATCGGCACCTCGGTCCATGTCTCGGGTGAACTCTTCAAGACGATGACCGGTACCTCGATGACCCACGTGCCCTACAAGGGCCGGCAGTTCGCGATCCCCGATCTGGTCGGGGGCAGCATACAGCTGATGTTCGACAACATGCCGTCGGCGCTGCCGATGGCACGCGATGGCAAGATCCGTCCGATCGCGGTCACCTCAGCCAAGCGCTCGCCAGCCGCACCCGACATCCCGACGGTGGCCGAGAGCCTCCCGGGCTTTGAGGCTACTTCGTGGTTTGCAGCCTTCGCGCCGGCCGGAACGCCCAGGGCCGTCGTCGATCGGCTGAACAGCGAGATCAAGCGGGTCTTTGAACTGCCTGACATCAAGGAACGACTCGCCAAGCTGGGCCTCGATCCCATCCTTTCGACGCCTGAAGAACTCGCTCGCTACCAGGCGGCCGAGATCGACAAGTGGGCCAAGGTGGTCAAGGCCTCCGGCGCACAACCGCTGTAAGCTAGGACGCAGCCGCCGGCCCGATGTAGATCCAGGGCCGGCGCACCCGATCCCGTTCGCGAAACGCATCGATCTCGGCCTGCCGCGACTTGGTGAGATCGATCTCATCGACCCCTGCGAGCAGCATTTGCCGCAGAGTCTCAGGCACCTCATAGCCGAAACTGCGACCATCGGCGAGCCGGACCTCGCAGGTCTCCAGACTCACCGTGATCGGCGCCTGGCCTGCGCTGGCCTCGACGATCTCAACGATGGCGCGCACCTGACCGATCGGTAGCGAAACCGGGACAATCCCGTTTCTGAAGCAATTATTGAAGAAGATGCCACCAAAAGAAGGCGCGATCACCGCACGAAAGCCGAATTCACGCAAGGCCTTCGGCGCGCGTTCGCGCGAGGATCCACAGCCAAAGTTGCGGTCCGCGAGCAGGATCTGCGCGCTGTCGTAGGGTGGTCGATTGAGGATGAAGGCGGGATCCGGGCGACCATCCGGCAGAAAGCGCCAGTTTGCAAACAGATGCACCCCGTAGCCTTTTGCATCGGTGCCGCCCAGATAGCGTGCCGGAATGATCTGGTCGGTATCGATGTTGATCTGCATGAGCGGGGCCGCGCGGCCCGTGACCTCCACGAACTGTTCCATGTTCAGGCTCCCCCTGCAGGCGCTTCGGTGATGCAACCGGCAATCGCAGACGCGGCGACCGTCACCGGACTCGCCAGATGCGTGCGGGTGCCCGGTCCCTGCCTGCCCTTGAAATTGCGATTGGTCGTGCTGATGGTGCGCAAGCCCTTGAATCGATCGTCACCGATGTGACCGCAAAATCCGCAAGCCGACTCGTGCCACTCGAAGCCCGCATCGATGAAGATCCGATCCAGGCCCTCGGCCTCGGCTGCGCGCTTGACGGGCGTGGAACCCGGCACGCAAACCGCCTGGAGGCCTTCGCGCACCCGCCGCCCCTTGAGTACGGCAGCCGCAGCCCGCAGATCCGAGAGCCGGGCGTTGGTGCACGAACCGATGTAGGCGACATCGATGGGCAGACCAACGAGTGCCATGCCGGGTGAAAGCTGCATGTAATCGAGGGCACGCGCCGCCTCGAGCCGCGACTCGGCATCGGGCTGGATTGACGGATCCGGTACCCGGCCATCGATCGCGATCACCTGCTCGGGACTGGTGCCCCAGGTGATCTGGGGCCGCAACTGCGAGCAGTCGATGCTGACCTCGTGGTCGTAGCGGGCGCCGAGGTCGCCCGCGAGCGACAGCCAATATGCGGCAGCCGCATCCCAGTCGACGCCACGGGGCGCGTGAGTGCGCCCATGCAGGTAGTCGAGCGTCGTCGTATCAGGCGCGACGAATCCGTATTTCGCCTGAAACTCGATCGCCATGTTGCAGAGCGTCGCACGACCCTCGATGGAGAGCTGGCGGACCGCCTCGCCCGCAAACTCGGCGGCGTAGCCGATTCCGCCTGCGGCGCCGATCCGCCCGATCAGCGCCAGGATCATGTCCTTGGCATGAACGCCAGCCGGCAAGGGCCCTTGAAAATCGACCCTCATCGTGCGCGGACGCGACTGAACCAGAGTCTGCGTCGCGAGCACATGCTCGGCCTCTGAGGCGCCAATCCCCCAGGCCAGCGCACCGATCGCGCCCACCGTCGACGTGTGGCTGTCACAGCAGACGTAGGTCGAACCCGGCAGCGCGATCGCCTCCTCGAGCGCGACGACATGCGCGATCCCTTGCCTGGGGTCGTCGTAATCGATGAAGTGAAAGCCCCAGCGACGCGAGGCCTCGCGGGTGCCGCCAATCATCGCCGGCCCACTCACAGAGACCGAATCGAGCGGCCCCCGCCCCGGGCGGGTCGAAATCAGGTGCTCGATGATCGTGAAGATCTGGGCCCGGCTGTCCGGCGCTCGGCCCGCTTCGGCGAGCGCCCGGACGGCCTGGCTGCCGCTCAGCTCATGCAGCACCAGCCGATCGATCTGCAGCAGCGCCGTATCGCCCGCAAGCGGCGCGATCACGTGATCGCGCCAGATTTTTTCAAAAGCCGTCAGCGGCTGGGGGAGAGACATGTGCACCGACCTCCTGTCGTCATCGCACTTACTGCGTTTGGGCCCCGCGGCGCACGCGCGTACTCACTGAGGGCGGCCGCCATAGCGGCTGGCCAACTCGCGATAGAAGTCCCCATCGAGCATCTGCTGGCGTTCGCGAAACATCATCACCTTGTCCTCGGCGCCGGCAATCGTGCCGTGCTCGTGGAGATGTTGCAGCACGGTCTGCATGCCCAGGAGCGCCGCCTGCAGGGCGGCATTGGCGTAAGCGATCAGCCCGTAGCCCATGCGCCCCAATTCCTCGCGCGAGGGCACCGGCGTCTTGCCACCGATCACCATGTTGCACAGATGCAGGCCGGGCACGTTCCTGGGAATCGCCTCGAGTTCCTCGAGCGATCGAGGCGCTTCGATGAACAGGAAGTCAGCACCGGCTTCTCGATAGGCTGAAGCACGCTCGAACGCCGCCTCGAGCCCGTAAATCCCACGCGCATCGGTGCGCGCACCGATCATCATGTCGGCGTCGACCCGCGCGTCGACCGCAGCGCGGATCTTCTGAACCATTTCGTCCTGCTCGATCACTTCGTGGTTATCGAAATGACCGCAGCGCTTGGGAAAGGACTGATCCTCGATCAGGATGCCGTTGGCCCCCGCACGCTCGCAGCCGCGCACGGTCTGCCTCACGCTGATCGCGTTGCCAAATCCGGTGTCGGCATCGACGATGATCGGGATGTTGACCACGTTGCGGATCGCGGCGACGTGGTTGACCAGTTCATTGAGCGACACGAGGCCCAGATCGGGCTGGCCCAGATAGTTGTTGGCCACGGCAGCGCCACTGATCAGCATCACCGGATGGCCGGTGGCCTCGATTACCCGGGCGGCGAGCGCATTGCCCGCCCCGGGCATGATCAGGCCCGCGCTGGGCACGAACAGCTGCCGCAGACGGCGATTCATCGATGTGCTCATGTTGTGATTTTCTCGCTGGTAGACGTGATCGTTCTCGCATGGCAGTCTCGCGGACAGGCTGCGTGTGCGGGCGCTCGATGTTAACCGAGGCCGAAGCCACGCAAGCGCACTCAGACAATCAGGGCGACAAGACGATGAAAAAACCCTTCAATCCGGAGAAGACGGGTTTCACAACTCGTGCGATCATCGACAAACTGTCGCGCGACATCAATGAAGTCATGCGCCTGCCCGACGTCGAGGAGCGCATGGCCAAGCTCGGCACCCGGTTTTTCGGTGGCACGCCCGACGAATTCAGGAAGTTCGTTGCGGGCGAAATCGACAAATGGGCAGAGGCCGTTCGCGCGGCGGGCATCACACCCGAATAGAGAGCCAACTCCATGACCCCTCCTCTCGATCTCATCATCCGAAACTGTGACATCGCCACTGCGGCCGACCGCTACCGGGCAGACATCGGCGTGCGGGCCGGACGCATCGCGCTGATCGCCGAACACATCGATGCCGCGATGCTTGGCGCCGGCGGCCGCGAGATCGATGCCGCGGGCCGGCTCGTCACGCCCGGCGGCGTGGACTCGCACTGCCATATCGATCAGCCAACGAACGACGGTTCAGTCTGCGCGGACGATTTCCGCTCCGGCACCGCGTCGGCTGCCGCAGGCGGCACCACGACCATCATTCCCTTTGCCTGTCAGTTTCGTGGCCAGAGTCTCATCGACGTGCTGGCCGACTACCACCAGCGGGCAGCGGGCAAGGCGCTGGTCGATTATGCGTTTCACATGATCCTCAGCGACCCGACCGAGCAGGTGGTGGGGCCCGAGCTCACGCGCCTGGTGGCGGATGAGGGCGTGACTTCGTTCAAGATCTACATGACCTACGACGACCTGAAATTGAACGATGCCCAGATCATCCGCGCGCTCGCGGCGGCCAAGCGCGAGCGGGCGATGACCATGGTTCATGCCGAAAACGCCGACTGCATCCAGTGGCTGACCGAGCGCCTGCTCGAGGCGGGGATCACCGAGCCGATCGGTCACGCGCTGTCACGCCCGCAGCCGGTCGAGCGCGAGGCCACCCATCGCGCGATCAGTCTGGCCGAGTTGCTTGATGTACCCATCCTCCTCGTGCACGTCTCGGCGCGCGAGGCGATCGAGCAGATCCGCTGGGGCCAGGGCCGGGGCCTGCCCATCTACGGCGAGACCTGCCCGCACTACCTGCTGCTGACCGAAGAGGCGCTCGAGGGTGGACACGATGCAGCGCGCTGTATCTGCAGCCCGCCGCCGCGCGATGAGGCCAACCGTCAGGCGGTCTGGGATGGACTGGAAAACGGCACCTTCCATGTGCTGTCATCGGACCACGCGCCCTTCCGTACCGGAGCGGACGGCAAGGCGGTCGCGGGTCCCGATGCGCCCTTCCATCTGGTGCCCAATGGCACGCCGGGTCTGGAGACGCGCATGGCGATCCTGATGAGCGAGGGCGTGATGACGGGGCGCGTCGACGTGCATCGCTTCGTCTCGCTCACGGCCACCAATGCGGCCAAGCTCTACGGCCTCTATCCGCGCAAGGGGACCATAGCGGTGGGCTCGGACGCCGACCTGGTGATCTGGGACTGCGACCGCAGTTTCACGCTCAACAACGGCATGCTGCACCACGCGGTCGACTACACGCCCTACGAGGGGATGGAATTCAAGGCCTGGCCGGGCATGACGATCTCGCGCGGCGAGGTGGTCTGGTCAGGGCGTCCCGGCGAAGGCAGCCTGCACGGCGCACCCGGACGCGGGCAGTTCCTGCGTTGTGATCGGCCGGCCACCGCCAAGGCCGCGCCTCGGCCGGGTGCCAAACGGGGGTGGTTGACGGCACTGGAGGCCAAGGCCAAAGCTTGAGCGAGTAGAGGGGGCCGGGGGCGCGCGGCCCTCAGGCCACTTCGGCGTGGAGGCTGAATCGCTCGGCCGTAACGCGGACCTCCTTCATCCTGCCGTGGCCTGGTAACACACGCTCGGTGACCGTCAGAAGTCCGACGTGCGCCAGCGCATCGACATCGCGCTTGACGGCACTGCGATC
>Ga0169931_10015721_pt1 | contig 10102 bp, 6 predicted proteins | sample Kivu_15m_20L_FD_129675 | JGI IMG/M metagenome (GOLD analysis project Ga0169931, IMG submission 129675) | Freshwater microbial communities from Lake Kivu, Western Province, Rwanda to study Microbial Dark Matter (Phase II) - Kivu_15m_20L... | ecosystem: Environmental > Aquatic > Freshwater > Lake ... | reverse complement strand
TAATGGGGATTGGGGATTGGGGATTGGGGATTGGCCCAATCCCCAATCCCCAATCCCCAATCCCCAATCCCCAATCCCCATAAAATGAATTTTTTGATTTTAATAAAATTTACATTCATATAGATAAATTTATTATTAAATATAAAATTCTGTTAATTTAAAGTTACGAAGATTCTAATATTTATAATTATTATCTAGATCATAGACTTTTTATATAATTCATAAAATAGGCTATTCTTTTCACTTATTAGATTCTGAGGAGTATCATATTCAATAATTTCTCCATTGCTCAAAACTATAATTCTATCATAGTGTAGGATAGTTTTAATCCTATGAGCAATAGTAATAACAGTTGAATTTTTCAGTAAATAATTGATCGAATTTTGAATGATTTCTTCTGTTTTTATATCAATGCTTGCAGTAGCCTCGTCCATTACTACGATTTTCGAATTCTATATAGAATAAAAAAATATAATACTCTTAAAATAGCTCTTGCGATACAAATTAATTGTTTTTCGCCAACTGATAAGTTTGTTCCATTTTCTGTAATTAATTGTTCTAATCCTTGTGGATTGTTTTCGCATATGTACCAAAATCCAATCATTTTCATTACTTCCATAATTTTATAATCATCATACAAATTTAAAGGATCAATATTATATTTAAGTGTTCCTTCTACTAAGATTGGGTCTTGTGGTATTATTGTCAAACTACTCCTAAGTTTTTTTAAGCCTATAGTGGAAATATCTACATCATCGATTATGATCTTTCCTGTGAATGGTTCAAGAATTCTAAAAAGTGCTAAACAGATCGTACTTTTGCCACTTCCAGTTCGACCCACTATTCCAACCTTCTCTCCTGGGTTAACAGTAAAACTGATATTTTTTAATACGATTTCTGTATCTGGTCGATATTTAGTGGAATAGTTTACAAATTTTACTTCTCCTTGGGAAGGCCATTCATCAAGTTCGTTATCCTCAGCCTTTATATAAGGGAGTTCACTTTGTATTTTTGTGTATTTCAAACATCTTTCCATGCTGATCATAGAATTTTCAATATTTGACAGGACACTTAGAAAATCAAATAAGTTTTCCTGTAATTGAATAGAGTAAATGAGAAGGATCCCGATAGATCCTGCTGAAAAAAGCGATTCAAAAAGTACAGTGAAAATGATAAGAAAAACCATGAAAAAATAGGAAAGTATATCATTTATCAGTCCAAACCATTGAGCTGTTCCAATTATGAGTAATCTTATTTTGTAATTATTGTCAACTCTATCATAAAATTTGTTTAAGAAAAGATTCTCATATTTGAAAGCTCTAAGAGTAGATGTTCCAGGGATAGTTTCTGAAACTAAATTCAAAATCGGAGATCTTGTTGTTCCATCTAACCTAGAAAGTTCTCTTGAGCATTTTATATAAAACCTTGTAACAAACCATCCGATAAAGAATAAAAATGGTAAAAATATTAGACAATAAGTTTCAACAAATGAACAAATAATCAATGCTCCCACAAAGCTGAAGAAATATGCTAAAATTGATCCATATAAAAACATGCTATAAACTTCAACTTGAGTAAGGTCCTTTGATAATCTGTTTAGAATTTGCCCTTTTGGAACTGTGTCATGATAAAGATTTATAGGAGCTGCTACAAGACTCTTAATCATTTCTTCATGTATAGATCTAGCACAACGGACGCTACCACGAGTTAATGTGAACACTCTTAAAAATACAAAAATAGTGCTACTCATACCAAGGGCTGTGTAGATATAAAAGTTAAAAAGATTAGTTTTTTCATCTTGATTTTTAGTCCAATAACTTAACCATAAATCAGAACCTCCTTTAAGAGCTTGCCAAATCATCATTACAATTACTACAAAAATGAAAAGACATATTCCTCCCATATAGTTTAGATATGAAATATAAACCTCCATTTTTACATTACCCTTCTCAATGTCTTCGTCTTTAATTATTCTTTTTATTGCTTGAGACTTTTCTTTAGACTTTGATTGACTCCGTTCTAATGTAGGTTTACTAGTATCTAGCTGTTCTTCTATTTTTTCCAGTTCTTTTTCTAAATTACTTTCAACAGATTCCTGTTTTTTTAATTTCAAAGAAAATTCATTAAAAAAATCTTCTTTAAGAATTTCTTCATAAGTACCTTCCCATTTAATCTCTCCGTTGTTCATATATAAGATTCTATCACATCCAGGTAGATATTGAAGAGCATGAGTAACTAAAATTCTCGTCTTATTTTCAAGATAGCCCAACATACATTTCTTCATTATACTCTGACCAACATGAGCATCTAGAGCAGAAATAGGATCATCAAACATGAAAACATCACTATCAGCATACAAAGCTCTAGCAATACTTATTCTAGCTTTTTGTCCTCCAGATAAATTTATACCCTTTTCGCCAATTTCAGTCATTTCTCCTCCGACTAAAATTTGTAAATCAGGTCTTAATTCGCATATATCAAGTACGTAATTATATCTATTTTCATCAAAATTTGAATTGAAGAGGATATTACCCTTGACAGTATCGTTCTGAATCCATGGTACTTGGGACACGTATGATACTTTTCCATTAATAATTATATCGGTATTTGATTCAACAGATAGCATATTATTTAACATCGCTTGAAGAAGAGAAGATTTTCCACTTCCAACTTCTCCTATTATACACACGAATTCCCCTTTCTTAATCTCTAGATTAATATTTTTTAAAACAGTTCTTGGTTGTAAAGGTAAGTTATCTATACTACTTTTGGAAACTAGAAGGCTTGATTCCTGATTCGATATTAAAGGGTTATTATCATTTTGTCTAGAATTTTCATCGTTAATCAAATCAGATTTAGATATCCCTATAGAAGTATCATTAATTTGTAATTCTTCTTTAGGTATGACTTTCTTCTTTTCTTTTTCTTTTTCTTTGAAATCAACTCCCCAAGTGAAATTTCCATTGCTTATTTTGACACTAACATTTCTTGTCATAGTCTCAGGCTCATTATTTTTTAATTTATGAGGATCAATATCATCTTGGGAAAGATATTTTTGAATTCTTTTAAGTGAAATCAGTGTTTCAATCAAATTGCTTACCATCCATGGAAGATTTCTTATAGGTTCTTGTATAGTGCTAAATATTGAAATAGCTGTAAAGATATCCTCTATTTTAAGAAGTTTATTAAAGTATTGATAAGCTCCAATACTAGAAACAGAGACAAAAATAGGTGCACACCATAAAAGAGTAATGCTTGCAGTGCTCAAATTCATTCCTTTTTTTAAATAACCTAATTCCTCATCTCTTGCCTTTTGGATTCTTTTCAAAAATTCATCTTCCCAAGCATATAATTTTACGATTTTCAATCCATTTATTACCTGTGTTGTAATTTTCATTCTGGCATCTTTCTTTTTGAGGATATCTTTTTGAAGTGCTCTATATCTAATTTGAATGCAAAAGTTTATGACAATAAAAGTTACCAAAACGCCAAATCCAAAAAGAAAGCTTATTCCGAAAAACTCAAATAACATTAGAGTATATACTACAATCTGTATAGGAACAATAATTATGGTGGGACTAGTAATCATCGTCATGGCGAGTTTAATAGAATCAACTTGGATAAAGTTTATAATTTCTCCCTCTTTTGATTTTTCATTCAGACTTGCCTGTGAAGCAGTCAATATTTTATTGTATATCATACAATTCAATTCTATGCTTGATTTATATCCCATCTGTGTTTGCAAAGAATTCGCATGTCTACTTGTGATTATTTCAAAAAATTTAAATTCTAGAAAAGTTAACCCAACATTCATTTTAGTAAAAAATTCAAAAGGTGGTACGTATGTATTATCAAACATTTTAATATATTGTCTAAATAGATAGACAGAACTAAATTGAAGCAACACGTTGAAAATGTTTAAAAACACAAGACAAATCCAAGTGCAGACATTTGCTCTTAGAATAGTGCAGAAAAGTCCACATTTTTTTGATTTTTTGTAACCTTTTTTGTCCCATACATTAAAAATGCTTTGAATGTAATTACTACTTTTATTGTATCCTTCTAATTTTCCGAGATGTTCTTCTCTTATTGTAATTGAATTGGCTAATTTTATAATCCTAAAAGCCCAATAAAAGAATAATTTAGAGAAGCAGTTTGCTCTATAATATGCATCTTGATCTTTACTTCCCCAGCTTTTAACAATTCTCTCCTCTTTCTGCTTATTCTTCTCTTCTTGGTTGACATTGATTAATAATTCTTCCATTAAGTAATATTTTTAAGATTATCCTAGCTTAATATAATTTATATTTTATTATAAATTAAATAAAAAAATTTAATCATAAAATATTTTAAATTATTCAAACCATTATAAAAATCATATTTTTTAATAATTTAATTTTTTCTTATCGAGACGCGTTTTTTGGAACAGCATGTTGAATGAGTTTATTGTTTATTTTCTTAAGAGCATCAAGATCACCATAAACACAGACCGGGGTGTCCAAACTGAAATGAATTAAGGATCTATTATCATTTGATATAATGTTAATCTATAGATAGTAAAAATATTTTACATTATTAGAATTTTTCTGTTCAGGAAATTCTATAATTATAAAAGGGAATCTTATTTTTTCCTCTTCTGAAATTTTATTCTTCTGCTCTTCGTTTCTCTTTAGTAAATCTTTAAAGATTTTATCTTGTTCCCACAATTGGTGAGCTATCTTCAATTTTGTGTCTAAATCTTCTTTTTTGTATTTCTAAAAATAAAATTTAGAATTATGTTACTATTAAATATCTTAATTCCTCCACGCTTAATTTTTCACTCTCTAATTCGTCTTCTTCAAGCATCGATCTTTTTCTTTTCTTAAAAGAAAAGTTACTAAGTGTTAAATCATCATTTGAAAAGTTATTTAATTTATCTCCTTTCCACAAAATAAATTTATTAGTAGGATCTTTTTCAAATAAATTCATAGCTTTCATAACATTCAATGAATCGTAAATTCTTCTTCTGATATTCTTTTCATCTTTGGTATCTTTTTCATTCATTTGATTGATAATTAAATCTGAAATTTCTTTATAAGTTGTTTTTCTCAACTTTTTTACAATTTCCTTGACTTTTTTCGAAATTTCTTTCAATCCAAAATGAGGGCTTCTTGAACTAGTGTCTAATCTTTTCGAAACAGACTTTTCTCCAAGTTTTTTTATTTTTTTGGGGGACTTTAACCTTAATTGCGTAATTAACTTCTTAGAATTTTTCTTTTTTAGTTCTTTCTTTTTTCTTCTTTTGTTTTCAACTTTAAAGGTTGACACTTTAAAATTTCTGCTGATTTGATCACCAGTTACTACCTGAGATATTAATGACTGATGGGTTGTGATTAAGGTTGGATCGTGTTGAGGTTCATTGGAAGAAATAAAATTCTGTTTGTTAAAATTGGAGAAATTAGGATCGTTAATAGAAAATTTTTGTGATCCTTCATTGATTTTCAAAGACTTGATGTATTCACTATAGTTTGTATTTAAATTTCCCTTCTTACTAAAGGCTAGATTATTTTTTAAGGTAGTATTATTAAAATTGTTAGAACAAATATTTGAATTAAGCTCATCAGTTTGATTTACTTTCATTTCATCATCAGTGTTATGAAAAGAAGGAGTCTTAGTATTTTGGATAATTTTACTATTTCGTCTCCAATTAGAGAGTAAGGAGGATTCCTCATCACCCTAAAAGATATTAAATATATAAATTACCAAATGAAGGGAGTGCTGGTTCCATCCAACCTTGCCAGAATTCGTTAGAAAAACATCATTGAATTCATAATTAGTCAGATTTCTATCGAATCCTTGTGAATTATTTATAGCGATTGGTTTTTGAACCTGAAAAATGGATTCTACTCCATCTAATATTTTAAATAGGGAGAAATTACCATTTCTACTCTGAGAAAAGCTCAAATCACCGTTTAAGGTTTCAAATACTCCATGATAATTATTGGTAGAATATTTATGAAAACTTAGATTACTATTATTTCCACTCCCTTTCCTATATATTTGGCGGGTTTCTTCTCCATCGACAATCGGCACTTGTTTTTTTATTTCCTCCATCTTTAAATCATATACTAATGCTATTTTTCTAATTAAATCCTCCTGCTTGATTACAGTCTCAAATATTCTTTTTTCTTCATTCCATTTAAAGAAATCAAAAATGTTTTTTAAATCTGCATCTTGTTTCACGTTGCAGGCTGAAATTTTTAATATGTGATTCACGGTTGCTTTGGCATCGAAATTTTTTAATTTATTGAGAAGTTTGTATATATGATGAGGAGCAACAAAATTCTTTTTAGATGTATCGAAGTCATTTAAATTATCAAAGCGATTTATGGTTTTATTATAATTATACATAGGCCAAATATTATTATGTTAATTTTTATTGAACTCATTGCGTTAAATTATTTAATTAAAATTAATTAATAAATTAATTATTATTTATCTTATGACTAAAATAAAGTTTCGAAACCTTCAAGCATTGAAATAATGTCTAAAATTATTTCAACTTGTTCCTCTTGACTGCATTGGTAGTTGCTTGATATATCCTTACTTCTGATAAAAGACAATCTACCAAAATCGTTATGGATTCCAACGATTTTTCCTTTTCTTAACCATACTAGATAAAATAACATCGACTGATATATTGCATCTAAAGTTTGAATCTTTGTGACAATATTTTGTATGTTTTCCTATATTAGTCATAATTAAGATTTTACGTTGAACGCCTCATCAAGAATTTCTCTAAAAATATTTAAATTTTTATTGGACGGTTTGTGTTTTAATTCGATTTCTGGTAAATTACAAAATTCATCAAAATTTAAAATATGAAATTGTGAATTTTTGCAAACCAAACTGTTGACATAATTCTTGTAGAAAACAAATAAGTAATTATCTAAATATTTTAAAATTTTGTATTAATTATTTTGAATTACATTTATTTTTTCTAAATTGAAAATCCAAAAGATTTTTATCAACTAATTGAGATGTAATATCTTTTTGACTAATTTCATCATATTTTAAGTTTTCATTTTCTATAGCATCTGTGAAAAATGCTACATAGGAAGAAAAGAAAAAGTCTAATTCCTTATAGATATAATTCATATATGTTTTGACTATCTCTAAAAAGTACAAGGCATCAGAAGAATTTAAAATTTTTTCACCCAACCCAGAAACGTTAAATTTCCCCATATTAATCCATATAAAATAGCATAAACTCTTAAAATGAAAATAAAACAATTTTTCATATTCCTTGTCATCCTCCCCTTCGTTTTTATTATAATTTGATTTATCATCATATACATCTCTTTTACTGAAATTGATAGAATCGTCGTATTCACCTTTTTGTCTGAAAAAAATTGAATCGAAAAGATTTCTTAAAAATAACATTCGATTAAATTCTTTTTCTTTTTCGTTAGCTTTTGTCGACAAATTAGTAAATAAAACGTAAAATATATATTTGAAATTCTCTATAGAATTATAAATGTTAGACAAAAAACTCTTTACAAGACCAAAATTTTCAAGATGTATGTCAATAAAGGATTCTAAAAGAGGGGAAAGAGCCAAAACATCAATGTTATTAAAAACATTGAATTGAACAATGCAAAATTTTACTAATTTATTCATGTAAGTAACAGTTGTCAGACTGTAAAAAGTAAAATAACTTTTGTTTATATTTATCAGAAAAGAACAATTATTTGGTGAAATGGCTGGGGTATTGTCATATGATTTATGAAGGATTATTTCTTGTTTATTTTGATCCGTCAGAAAAATTTCCGGATTAATTCTAAGTCCATCAGACTCAAAAGTTTCTCTTATATAAGAATCATGAAAAGAGTCTTCAGAATAAAGACATGAAAATATGTAAGTATGATGATCTTGCTCTAAATTGTTTATATCGTGAAAAATATAAGGATGAGGAACGAAATTCATTCTTAAAAATTCTGTATTGGTATGTTGTGAAATAAGATAACTTCCATCAAGTGTAATCATAAAATGATCAAATTCTATATCACTATTAAATTCTGTTAAATGCTTTTTTAAATTTTTAGGAAAACATTCGAATGAATTTTTTTTTATTTGCGTCTTTTTCAGTACATTAATGGGTATCATAAATGTGTATGAATTTGAGTACACGCCTAAATAAGGAACTGCTATCATATTCAATAAAGAGTTTATTCTAGAAAACTGGAGATTAAATTTTTCAGTATCGATGTTTGAAATAGTTTCCTGCATTTAATGAAAAATTTTAATAAATTTTATAAAAATATATTTATCAGAAATAGGGAAAAAGAAGAATTAATTAAATGATATTAAACAAAACATAATAATTACTTTATATAACAATAGTTAAGTCTAAAAATTAAATTTAAATCATAGGCTTATCTTATATCTAATTCATTCGTTTATGATACTGATAAACTGTAAAAATTTCAAATTTAGTTTTCCATAATTATTATCATGATTAAATGCCTTTCGCTAATCTATCAGGATGAGTAAAAACTTCTAATAGTTCGCTCTCATTTTATTGTCTTTCTTAACAAGCATTTATTATAAAGTTCTTGTCTATATTTCTTTTTATTTTATATCTTTTAGGTAATAAAAGGTCTGAAATAATTGAAAAATAAGATAAAATTAGAAAATGTTTCGAAAAAATCGTTATGCAGAATCTTTTAATGTAATTTCAAAAATGAAAAATTTAAGTTTTGTTAAAAAGCGATTTTAACATCTTTAATTCATTAATAAAAAGGTATATCAGCAGAAAGAATTAAATTCAAATATATACATTTCCCTCGTAAAATCTTTTTCCTATTTTATTGAAGTATCGCTCGTTACCACCATTATAAATATAGATATAATTTTGAATTCGTATAATCATAAGAGTTTTTTAATAAAACATGATCAATATAAAATAATTATTTTTGTTTATTTTTATACACTCTTACATAAAATTTAGTGTTTATCTATAAATATGATAATAGAAATATAACTATCAAAATTTTTCGTATAAATAGAGCTCGTTTAGAATATAATAGGAAAAACATAATGAGATTACAAATTGTTTTAATTATCATAGGTATTGCTTTTCAAATGATCAGCGCAAGAGTCGTCGCTAATAAACTTCCGATCCAAAAAGTATAATTAAATAATAAGGCTTTTTCAGAATCAAATTCCTTAGGAATTAAGGCATCAGGGGAAGGAAATGCCAATTCTTGTGCTGTTTCAAATTCGGGAAACCTTAACAAAGTTGCCCAAACTAACAAGTCTAAAAAGAAATGAAAAAATAATTTATTAATTAATAATTGTTGGTTTTAATTATAATTCTAGTTTTAATTAAAGGAATTTTATTACTGTAATATCCTAAATTATAAAGTTTGTTGTATTAAAATTTTCATTTCCAAACTATTATTTAGTTCCTTAAATGAGGAAATCTTATTTATTAATAGATTTCTATATTTTCATAATTCGTTATGGATTTGATGATTGATTTGAAGTATTTGATGAAAAATTTGCGAAGAAATTTTCATGTAATCTTTTTTGAAAGATGGATTCTATTTTTTGAGACCTCTCACTGATACCAGCTAAAATCAATTCATTAAGGGTATATTGATGATGTGGATGGATACGAATGTTTTTTCAACGCCGCATATTTCAGTCAAGCCTTCGGTTCCAGCTGTAGGACCGCTAACGTTGAGCGGCAAGATAAACAGCAGATATCCGACCATTAACAACGTACACATATGCTTAAAGTATATAATTTTTTAAAATATCAAATAAAATTTAAAATATACTTTTAAATTTAAATTCGAAATGTAGATTATTTAAAATTATTAAGATAGAATTTAAGACGTTTTCTGAGTTCTTGGGGATTGGGGATTGGGGATTGGGGATTGGGGATGGGCCAATCCCCAATCCCCAATCCCCAATCCCCAATCCCCAAAAAGAAGTACTGGTTTAAATAATCTTTTATTATTTTGTATAAAAATGTTAATGTTAATAATATTTTTGTAAATATTGTAAATGAATTAGGTTAAAATTTTTTATTTTTCAAAATTCCATTAAAAATTTG
>Ga0169931_10015720_pt1 | contig 10103 bp, 9 predicted proteins | sample Kivu_15m_20L_FD_129675 | JGI IMG/M metagenome (GOLD analysis project Ga0169931, IMG submission 129675) | Freshwater microbial communities from Lake Kivu, Western Province, Rwanda to study Microbial Dark Matter (Phase II) - Kivu_15m_20L... | ecosystem: Environmental > Aquatic > Freshwater > Lake ... | reverse complement strand
CGTTGGAACACCATGCCGACCTCGCGGCGCACCTGGATCTGCGACGCGCCTTCGCCGTAGATGTCGTGCCCGAGCACCTTGATGGTGCCGGTCGTCGTCACGTAGCCGAGGCGTTCGTTGATGCGGTTGCAGCTGCGCAGCAGCGTCGACTTGCCGCAGCCCGACGGGCCGATCAGCGCGGTGACGATGCCGGACTTGATGACGAGGTCGACCTCGTGCAGCGCCTGGAACTTGCCGTACCAGAGATTGAGGTCCTGGACCTCGATCGCCGGCGTGCGGTGCTTCGGCAGCGACAGGATCGTCGTGCGACCCTGCAAGGACATGTCGTCAGCCAAAGCGCCCCTCCAGGTAGTCGATGGTGCGCTGGTCCTTGGCACCGCCGTTGAACAGCTCTTCGGTGCTGCCGATCTCGACGCAGCGGCCGCCGAGGAAGAAGGCGGTGCGGTCGGCGAGGCGGCGCGCCTGCTGCACGAGATTGGTGACCAGCACGATCGTCAGTTCGTGGCGCAGTTCCTTCAGCACTTCCTCGATGCGCATCGTCGTCACCGGGTCGACGGCGATCGAGAACTCGTCGAGCAGCAGCAGCTCCGGGTCCTGCGACAGCGCACGCGCGATGGTCAGGCGCTGCTGCTGGCCGCCGCTGAGCAGCGAGCCGAGGTTCTTCAGGCGGTCCTTGACCTCGTCCCACAATGCGGCGCGCGTGAGGCAGCGCTGCACGATCTCGTCGAGTTCGGCCCGCTTGCGCACACCGCGCAGCCGCGGCGCCAGCGCCACGTTGTCGTAGATCGACAGCGGCAGGCCGACCGGCAGCGGGAACACGACGCCGATGTGCCGGCGCAGCGCGTAGAGGTTGCGGATCGTGCGCACGTCGCGGCCGGCGAACGTGATGGTGCCGTCGACCTGCATGCCGGGCACGAACTCGTCCATGCGGTTCAGCGCGCGCAGGAACGACGTCTTGCCGGCGTTGGCCGGGCCGATCAGGCCGAAGATCTCGTTCTGCCGCACGTCCAGGTCGACGCCCTGCAGTGCCACCTTCTCGCCGTAGCGGATCGACAGGCCGGAGACAGCGAGCAGCGTCGGCGCGCTGCCGTCGGTGGGCCGCGAGGTAGCGGACGGTAGGGGCGGGGGGATCACCACTTCTTCCTCCCGCGCAGCTTCATGCGGAACCAGATCGCCAGCGCGTTCATCGCCAGCACGACGAGGATCAGCGTCAGCGCCACCGCGAACGGCAGGTGCTTGTGCTGGTCGTCGAGGTTGACCTGGGTCGACACGTTGTAGAGGTGCAGCGACAGCGCCATCGTCTGGTCGAACACGCTCTGCGGCAGGAACGGCACGAAGAACGCAGCGCCGGTGAACATGATCGGCGCGGTCTCGCCGACCGCGCGCGACACCACCAGGATGACGCCGGTCAGGATGCCGCTGCCGGAGTTCGGCAGCACGACGCGCCAGATCGTCTGCCAGCGGGTGGCGCCGAGGCTCCAGCAGGCTTCGCGGAACGCGCGCGGCACCGCCTGCAGCGATTCGCGCGTCGACACGATCACGACCGGCAGCGTCATCACCGCCAGCGTGCAGCTGGCGGCGAGGATCGATGTGCCGAAGGCCATGAAGTGCACGAACGCGCCGACGCCGAACAGTGCGTGCACGATCGACGGCACGCCGGCGAGGTTGACGATGGCGAGGTTGATCGTGCGCGTCAGCCAGTTGTCCCGCGCGTACTCGCTGAGGTAGATGGCGGCGGCGACGCCGAGCGGCACGGCGACGCCGAGTGCGCCGGCGGTCAGCCAGATCGTCCCGACCAGCGCCGGGAAGATGCCGCCGTCCTTCATGCCGTTGCGCGGTTCCTCGGTGAAGAACTCCCACGTCAGCGCCGGGCCGCCTTCGATCGCCAGCTTGCCGAGGATCGCCAGCACCGGCAGCACCAGCAGCATCGTCGTCAGCAGGAACAGCCCGCGGATCGCCTGCTGGCGGCGCAGGCTGGCGCCTTCGCGCGCGGTAGCGGCGAACACGTGCTGGCCGGCCGGGGCGCCGTTCGCGTGCGCCTCGCGTTCGGTGCCTGGGTTCCTGCTGGGATTCGTGCTGGGATTCGACGGGGCGCTCACTTGCGGCCTCCGCGGCCGCGCACCAGGCGGTCGGCCAGCAGGTTGATGCCGAACGTCATCAGGAACAGCAGCATCCCGAGCGTGAACAGCACCTGGTAGTGGTCGCTGCCGACGCTGGTCTCGCCGAGCTCGGCGGCGATCGTCGCCGTCAGGGCGCGCACCGGATCGAAGACGCTGCCGGGGATCTTGATCGCGTGGCCGCTGGCCATCAGCACGGCCATCGTCTCGCCGACAGCGCGGCCGATTCCGAGCAGCACGGCGGCCGACAGGCCCGGGCGCGCGTGCGGCAGCACGACCTTGCTGATCACCTGCCAGCGCGTGGCGCCGAGCGCTTCGGCGGCTTCGCGGTAGGTGTCGGGCACCGCCTTCAGCGCGTCCTCGGCGATCGTCGTCATGATCGGCGCCGACATCATGCCGAGGATGATCGCGGCGTTGAGCAGGTTGGTGCCGACACCGGAGGAAGGGTTCGCGTAGGCGAGGATCAGCGGGCTGATCAGGTGCAGGCCGATGACGCCCCAGACGACGGACGGCACCGCGGCCAGCAGTTCGATCAGGATCTTCAGCCACTCGCGCTGCTTGCCGCGCGCGAACTCGCCGACGTAGATGGCGGCGCCGAACGACAGCGGCACCGACACCAGCATCGCCAGCAGCGTCACGGTCACCGTGCCGACGATCAGCGCCAAGGCACCGTAGGTGGGCGGATGGCCGGTCGGGCGCCAGAAGATCGACGTGAAGAACTCGCCGACCGCCAGCCGGTTCAGGGTGAAGTCGAGGCCCTGCGTGGTGATGAACAGGAAGATGCCGACGATGAAGACGATCGCCGACACACCGCCGGTCATCACCAGCGCGCGCATGACCCAGTCGATCCACCACGACGCGTCGCGGCGGTCGAGGGCGTCGAATCCGCGCAACGGCTGCGGTTCCGACGGGCTGTGGGCGGGACTACTCATCAGCTGGCCTGCTCGCCGCGCAGCAGTTCCATCAGCTGCCGCAGGCGCGGGGTCAGTTGCCGGTAGACGCCTTCGGGGCCGGCCTTCGCGTCGACGTCCCAGACCAGCATCGTGGTGTGGAACGGCAGCTTGCCGACCTTGCCGCGCGACTCGCGGTCGAGCCCGATGACCAGGTGGTACTCGTCGAGCTGCGGCTGCATGCTGAGCAGCGGTGCCGGCCACGCCTTCGCGAGGTCGATGCCGACCGTCTGCGCGAACCGCAGGTAGGTCGGATCGATCTCCTCGGCGGCATTCCAGCCAGCACTGCGGTAGCGCCCGCTCTGCGGGAACGCCTTGCGCGTGAAGTGCTCGGCCAGCTGGCTCGGGCCGTTGTTCGCCTCGTCGACGAACAGGATGTGGAACGTCTTCTCGCCCTTCTGCTTGCCGGTGACGACGAACACCGTCTCCTCGCAGATGTTCTTCGCCTGGTGGATGACGCGCTCGAGGCGGTTGACCGACGCCATGAACGCGAACATGTCCTCGGTCGGGCGGGTGCGCGTCTCGCCTTCCTTGACCAGGTCGCCGAACACCTTGTCGAAGTAGCGGGCGAACTGTGCGGCGGCGAGCAGTGTCGCGTGGGCGAGGCCGACGTCGCGCGTCTGGAAGCTGCGCAGCGCGTCGCTCAGCAGTCGCCGGGCCTGCTCGGACATCATCTCGATGTCGCGTGCGACCACCGACGGCGGCGCCGCACTCAGCTGGGCGGCGGTGCGCGAGATGGTGGCGGCGTAGTCGCCGATGCGCTCGAGTCCGATCGTCAGCCGCAGCACCGCCGAGACGTAGCGCAGGTGGCCGGCACTCGGAAGGTGGCGCGCCACGAACGCGTGGCAAAGGCGGTCCAGTTCGCGCGTCTGCCGGTTGATCGTGTAGTCGCCGATCACCGTCATCGCCGCCAGATCCTTGTCGACGCCGAGCACCGACGTCACCGCGTCGTCGATGGCCTTGGTGACGGCCTGGCCGACGACGGCGACGAGATCCTGGATCCACTGCAGATCGCGCTGCAGACGCTCTTCGTAGTGGGTCATCGCGGGGTCCGTGGCGAGATGCGCACGCCTAACCGGCCCCGCAGCGAACTTCCAGCGCGGCGACCGTTCTTGCTTCCAGGGGAACACGCGGCACTGGCGGCGTGTTCGAGCGAGCTGGCTCAGACCTTGCGCAGCGGCGGGTAGCCGAGGTCCATCAGCACCTTCTGGCCGTCGTCGCTCTTGATCCACTCAAGGTAGGCCTTGGTCGCGTCCTTGGCCTCGCCGATCGTGTACATGAACAGCGGGCGCGAGATCGGGTAGCTCTTGTCGAGCACGGTGTCGATCGTCGGCATCACCGCCGGCTGGTCATCGGCCACCTTGACCGGGACGATGCGCACGTCGGCGCCCTTGCCGTACGACAGGCCGCTGTAGCCGACCGCCGAGACCGTCTTGGCCACGTTGTCGACGACGTCCTTGCTGCCGTTCATGTCGATCGAGCCGAGGCGGAAGTTCGCCTCCTTGCCGCCGAGCACGGCCTCCTTGAAGTACTCGTAGGTGCCGCTGTTCGCCTGGCGCGAGATGCGCACGATCTCGTCGCGCCCTTCGGGCATCGTCACGCCGAGCTGCGACCACTTCGTGAGGGTGCCGCCGTCGACGTAGATCTGCTTGATCTGCTCGAGGGTCAGCGAAGCGATCGGGTTGTCCTTGTGCACGAAGATGGCGATGCCGTCGTAGCCGACGTGGTGCTCGATCGGCTCGTGCTTGTGGTCTCGCGCATCCTTCATCTCCTTCTCGCTGAGGCGCCGGCTGCAGTTGGCGATGTCGACCGTGCCGTTGATGATGCCGGCGACGCCGACGCTGCTACCGCCACCGGTCACCGACACGCCGACCTCGGTGCGGACCTTGCGGAACTCCTCGGCCCAGCGCTGCGCGACTTCGAGCATCGTGTCGGACCCCTTGTTCTGCAGCAGGATGCGGCCCTGGCCGTTGGCCGCGCGGCTGCAGGACAGAGCCTGGAGCAGGAAGGTGCCGATCGCGGCGGTCGACAGCAGGGCGGTGAGGAGGAGTTTCACGGGTGCTGGATCGTGGGGTCGGGGTGGCGGGGGGATCCGTCGGGTATTCCGAGCGTGAAGAGTCTGCGCCCCTGTGTGAAGGCGACCGGGGTCTTGTGTGAAGATCGTGTTAAGGGCGCCGGTCAGCCGCGGCCGGGATCGGCTAGTGCCACCGGCGGCTCAGGCGCGACCAGCGGCGGCAGCCCGTCCGGCCCAGGCGTCTCGCCGGGCGGCCGGTGGCGGAACCGCCGACTCTGCCAGAACCACTGCTCCGGGGCCTCGGCGATGCCCCGCGACAGCGCGCGGTTGACGCGGGCGGTGATCGCCAGCATGTCGGCGTCGCGGTCGCCCGTGCTGGCGTCGCGGATCACGTCGAACACGCGCAGCCGGTAGCGCATCGGGCCGGTGCGCAGCACGGCGACCACGGCGATCGGGGCGCCGGTGGCGAGGTGCAGCAGGGCCGGGCTCGCGACGGTGCGGGCGGCGGTGCCGAGGAACGGCGCCTCGACGGCGCTGTGCTTGCCGCCGCCGTCGGCGAGCAGGCCGACGACCTTCTTGTCGGCGAGCACGCGCAGCAGCGTGCGCAGCACGTTCTTCCTGGCGACGACGGTCTGGCCGCTGCCGGTGCGCAGCCGTTCGATCAGCCGGTTCAGCGCCGGCAGGGGGCTTGGCCGGAACACCGACGTCAGCGGCAGCCCGAGCAGGCCGGCGGCCCAGCCCGACACGTCCCAGACGCCGATGTGGCCGGTCGCGAAGATCAGCCCCTTGCCCTCGCGGTAGAGCGCGTCGACGGTCGGGAACTCGCCGAGGTCGCAGTGCGCGCGCACGTTGCCCGGGTGGATGCGCCCCATGCGGCAGAAGTCGATCGCGAGCCAGCCGATGTGCTTCGACCAGCGCCACAGGTGGCCGCGCGGCCGCACGGCGCCGAGCGGCGAGCCGTGGCGGAAGCCGATGCGGCAGTTGCGCCAGTAGCCGCTGGTGCGCTTGCCGCGGCGGTCCTGCAGCGACCAGAACAGGAACCACGGGATCGCCAGCAGCGTGCCGAGGCAGTAGGCGAGCCACGTCGGCAAGGCACCGACCAGCCAGACGAGGCCGGCGAACGCACCGACGACGACGCGTTGCCAAAGCGGCTCGCGGCTGCCGGCTCGGCGTTGCGGGAGGTCGTCGTCGTCGTCGCTCATGGCTCTGGTGCAGGCGTCGTCGCCGGCATGCGCACCATCGCCAAAGCGATCAGTCCGAGCAACAGCGGGGCGACCTGCGCCAGCAGGGCCGGCACCATGCCGCTGCGGTCGGCGATCAGGCCGTAGGTCGTGCTGCCGAGCACCGAGATCTTCACGGTGATGCCGTAGAGGCCGAAGTAGGCGCCGACCTGTTCCTTCGGCGCCAGCAGCAGCAGCACCTTGCGGCCGGCGGTCCAGACGCCGGCCATGCCGAACGCGCCGCCGCCGACGAGCGTCAGTGTGAACCACGTGGTGTCGCCGCCGCCGAAGCAGGCGCCGCCGACCAATGCCACGCCGAGGGCCAGCGTCGACGCGCGCAGCACGCGCAGCGGTTGGCGATCGGTCCAGCGCGCCTGCAGCAGTCCGAATCCGAACGCGAGCCCGCTGAAGGCGAAGCCGAGCAGCGCCACGAACACGACCATGCTCTGCGCCTCTGGCCCGAACGACAGGCCGCACCAGTGCAGTTCGCCGCGCGCGAACGGCTCGCGGTAGACCTCCTTGACGAAGTCGCCGAAGAACTGGATCGCCGTGTTCATCACGTCGACGACGCAGAAGTTGCCGACGAGGAACCACAGCAGGGCGCGCTGCCGCGGCAGCGAGCGCAGCAGCGCAAAGAGGCTGCGCCAGCTGGCGGCCAGCGCCGGGCCGAGCGGCCGCGGCTCGATGTGGCGGGTGTCGCGCACGCAGCACAAGCACGGCAGCGCGAACAGCAGGAACGCCGCACCGCCGAACGCGAGGTAGCCCGGCGCTTGTGCGAAGCTCGCCGGCGGCACCAGCATCAGGCTCGCCAGCACGACGACGTTGCCGAAGTAGCCGACGCCGGTGCCGATGCCGCTGAGCCAGCCGTCGCGGCCGGGGGCGGCGACCGACGGCAGCAGCGCGTTGTAGAAGGTCAGCGCCGACTGGTAGGCGATGTTGGCGACGAACAATGTGCCGAGCAGCCACGTGGCCGAGCCGCCGTCGGCCCAGGCGAGCATCGCGGCGACGTTCGCCAGCGTCGCCACCGCCAGCAGGCTGCGGGCCCGGCCGGTGTGGTCGGCCAGCGCGCCGAGCCACGGGCTCAGCAACCCGGCCAGCAGCATCGACAGCGTCGTGGTGACGCCGAGGCTCGTGCGTGCGTCGGCGAAGCGATCGGTGAAATACGGTGTGAACAGGTAGGTCAGCGCCGCCGCGTAGATGGTGTTGGCGAGGTCGTAGAGCACCCACGCGGTGGCGGCGCCGCGGCGAGCGGGGCCTGGTGCCGTCGATGCCGACGACGTTGTCGGGGCCACCGGAGTCGCGGACGACGAGGACGCCATCGCGGCAGTGTGCCCGGTGCCGCCGCGCGCCGCCACGCGGCGAGTTCCTGCCCCAGCGAAGGAAAATGCGTGCGCCGTCGCCGCGGCACGGGCAGGATCGCCGCAATGAACGTCAAGGATGTCATGACCCGCGAGGTTCGCAGCGTGCGCATGGCCGATCGTCTGGATGCGGCCGCGCGGCTGATGTGGGAACAGGACTGCGGTTTCGCCCCGGTCGTCGACAGCAGCCACGTGCTGGTCGGCGTGCTGACCGACCGCGACCTGTGCATGGCGACCTACACGCAGGGCCGGCCGCTGTCGGAGATCCCGGTGACCGCGGTGATGGCGCGCATGCTGCGCACGATCGATCCTGACGACACGCTGGCGTCGGCGCTGGCCGTGCTCCAGCAGGCGCAGTTGCACCGCCTGCCGGTCGTCGACGCGCGCGGAGTGTTGGTCGGCCTGTTGGCCGTCAACGACCTCGTGCGACTCGCCGCGTCGCGATCGGGTGCGCTCGAGGCGACGGCGGTGGTGAAGTGCCTCGCTGCGATCGGGGCCTCGCGGCGCGCGCCGGCATCCCTCGCGCCGCTGGCCTCCGCCTCGGCGACCGCGAAACCGACCCCGGTCGGGACCCCACTCGCGCCCGGCGCCGGCAAGCCGGTCAAGGTCGTCGCCGCGGCTTCGTCGTCGCCGTCGCCGGCGCCGTCGGCGCAAAGCAGCGTGCCGATGACCCCGGCGGCCGTGGCGCCGGTGGTGGTGCCGGTCGCCGGCAAGGTCGCGGCCAAGGCGGCGAAGGGCAACAAGTCCGGCAAAGGCAGGAAAGGCTGAGGGATCGCGCGATCCCCGTGACGCGGCCTCTCGGCGGCATCTCCGGCGACTGCCTGCGCCCTGGCGCAGAGACCCCGGGCGGATTCCTTCGACGCCGCTGAGAGGTTTCCCGGCGGCGCGGCCGTCGGGCCGTTCGACCATGGCGCTTCCCGCCTTCACGCTGCAACCCGATCCGACCGCGACCGGCCGCCGCTGGCTGCTCGCGGGCAGTGTCACGCTCGCCGCCGGCGACGAGCTGTGGCGCGCGTTGTCGTCGGTGCTGCGCGGCGATGGCGAGGTGACGGTCGACGTCGCGCATGTCGATCGCCTCGATGGGGGTGGGGCGGCCCTGCTGGCCGCGGCGGCGGCCGCGCACGAGCGGCGCGGCGGCCACGTGCTCTACGTCGGTGCCACGCACGACACCGCGCGACTGCTCGACCTCTACGACTGCGGCCGCGGACGGCCGTGTGCGCGGCCCGAGCCGGCGGCACCGGGCATGTTGGCCGAGATCGGCGAGGCCACCACCGAGGTCTTCGGCACGCTGCGGGCGATCCTCGCGTTCGTCGGCGACCTCGTCGCCGGCGTTTTGGCGGCGGTGCGGCGGCCGCGCACCGTGCACTTCGGCGAGTTCGGCCAGCTGATCGAACGCGCCGGCGCCGACGGCCTGCCGATCGTCGTGCTGATCAACTTCCTGGTCGGCGCGATCCTCGGCCTGCAGGGTGCGATCCAGCTGCACCGCTTCGGCGGCGACCAGTTCCTCGCCAACCTCGTCGGTCTGTCGATCGTGCGCGAACTCGGGCCGCTGATGACGGCGATCCTGGTCACCGGCCGCTCGGGTGCGGCCTACGCCGCCGAACTCGGCACGATGACGGTGAACGAAGAGGTCGACGCGCTGCGCACGCTCGGCCAGGACCCGCAGCGCTTCCTGGTGTTCCCGCGCGTGCTCGCCCTGGTCCTCGTGCTGCCGGTGCTGACGGTGGTCGGCAACCTGGTCGGCTCGCTCGGCGGCCTCGTCGTGGCGATGGTCTACCTCGACCAGCCGGCGGTGGTCTACCTGCAGTCGCTCGAGACGGCGGTCGACCTCGGCGACGTCGGCACCGGGCTGTTGAAGAGCGTGTTCTTCGCCGCGGCGCTCGGGCTGATCGCGTGCCAGCGCGGCTTGTCGACGCGCGGCGGCGCTGCCGGCGTCGGCCGCGCGACGACTTCGGCGGTCGTCGTCGTGCTGTTCGCGCTGGTGCTGCTCGACGCCGTGTTCACCTACGTCTTCTCGCTGCTGGATTGGTGATGAACGTCCTCGAAGTGCGCGACCTCTCGATCGGCTACGGCAGCATCCCGCTGCTCGAGGAGATCGCGTTCGACGTGGCGCGCGGCGAGGTGTTCGCGATCCTCGGCGGTTCCGGCTGCGGCAAGTCGACGCTGCTGCGCACGCTGATCGGCCTGCAGCCGCCGCTCGGCGGGCGCGTGCACTTCACCGGCATCGGCTCGCCGGCGAAGGCGATGACGCCGCCGCAGTTCGGCGTGCTGTTCCAGTCGTCGGCGCTGTTCGGCTCGTGGACGCTGCTGCAGAACGTCGAGCTGCCGCTGCAGAAGTGGACCAAGCTGCCGGCCGACGCCGTGCAGGCGGTGGCGATCGCGCGGCTGCGCCTGGTCGGGCTCGAAGGCTTCGCCCACCACCTGCCGTCCGAGGTGTCCGGCGG
>Ga0169931_10015719_pt1 | contig 10103 bp, 2 predicted proteins | sample Kivu_15m_20L_FD_129675 | JGI IMG/M metagenome (GOLD analysis project Ga0169931, IMG submission 129675) | Freshwater microbial communities from Lake Kivu, Western Province, Rwanda to study Microbial Dark Matter (Phase II) - Kivu_15m_20L... | ecosystem: Environmental > Aquatic > Freshwater > Lake ... | reverse complement strand
GGATGGGATGGGTGTCCGGAGGATGGGATACTACACGTAGGATGGGATGGGTGTCCGGAGGATGGGATACTACACGTAGGATGGGATGGGTGTCCGGAGGATGGGATACTACACGTAGGATGGTATGATGGGATGGGTTAAATCTCCCGAATATCAAAAAAAAAAAGGTTTTATTGCGACATCACCTTGAAACAAACGTGGGCGGACCTTGTCATCTAAGCATCCATCTCTCCATCTTCATCTTCATGAAACGACAAATGATACTCATCTTCTTCACCATCTCGTATAAGTCTCTCCTTTTCCTGTCTAATAAAGTGTGCGCATCTTTCCAACCCGAGTTCATTCCGATTCACAAATTCTTGAAACAATTGTTCGTTGGATACACACCGCATCACCATGCTCATTGAGAAGTTGTTCCTTACCATAAAATCATACATCCACGTATCAAATTTTTCTTCAATAGACGGTTCCATAATCTGCTGCATCATTGCGTTGTATTGGGCATTATATTGGGCATTATATTGGGCATTATATTGGACCAAAGGGTTGAACATCTGGTAGTAGAACTCGGGATTACTTGACGACATGCGATTGAACTTGAATTGATTTACTCTTTTTATTTCAATTTTTTTCAAAAACTTTTGATGCGGCGAAATATATGGGGTCGTTTTATAACTCATTTCGGGTTTTCTCACTCATTTCCGGTTAGTAATGGATTAATGGGGAGATTGGGTGTCCGGAGGTTGGGGGTATACTACGGGTAGGAAAGACTACCGGTAGGATAGGCTACTTTTCGGTCGCAGGGGGTCTTTTGGGATAATACAGTGCATATCAAGGGCTGAGACATGAATCTTCAATCCATTCTTTCAAATCTCTCTACAACTCAAATTCAACTTCCTACAATAGAGACATGAAATTACATTCCCATTCTTCATTCCAAATCTTCATTCCCAATCTTCAATCTAATCTTCATTCCATTCTTCATTCCATTCTTCATTCCATTTTTTCAAATCTCTCTACAAATCAAATTCAACCTCCTAATTTTGGTCAATTGAGAGATGAATCTTCATTCCAAATCTTCATTCCCAATCTTCAATCTAATCTTCATTCCCAATCTTCAATCTAATCTTCATTCCATTCTTCATTCCAAATCTTCAAATCTCTCTTCAATCTAATCTTCAATCAAATTTCATTCCAATTCTTTTAATCCCAATCTTCATTCCATTCTTCATTCCCATTCTTTCAAATCTCTCTACAAATCAAATTCAACTTCCTACAATAGAGAGATGAATTCCATTCTTTTAATCACAATCTTCAATCCATTCTTCATTCCATTCTTCAATCCATTCTTTCAAATCTCTCTACAATCCAAATTCAACTTCATAAATTTGGATTGTAGAGAGATAAAATTACAACCCCCCGCCCACAATTCCCAATCTTCCATCAAATCTTCAATCCCTCCCACAATTCCCATTCTTTCAAATCTCTCTACAAATCAAAATCAACCTCATAAATTTGGAGCAATAGAGAGATGAATTTCTTTCCTCATTTAACGCCGAATACACCATTTCAAACGCCGATTATACAGAGATATATTTTTTAAAACTATCAAAAGTTAATTCACTTGCTCTTGTTTCGCTTAAAATAATTACAAGTGTTTTAGACATTATTATTTTTATAATAGTAAGATACTTTAATTCTTAGGTCCTTACCCTTTCTTTGATATAAAGTAACCTTAGACCAGGCTTTATTACAATTAAAATAATATAATATATTTTGTAATTATTTTAATTATTTAACCACAATCACAATCACAATCACAATCACAATCACAATCACAATCACAATCACAATCACAATCACATTACCATTCCTTAGTGTAAAGGATTATTCACATCCTCATCCGGAATATAATATAAATATTTTTTTGAGGGAGAAAAGGGGCGGAGTATGGCCCAGTCCCCCCCCCCATCCCCCATCCCCCTTAATGCCGCAAGTTATCCCCGGTCAAAATGACCCACCCGGTGTATAAAATCCCCGCCATTGCCCCCAGCACCAGCAGCGGGATGTTGGACACCGACCCCGGAATATAATTGTGCGCCTGTTGTGCGCCCCTGTCCCCCCTTTCCGCCCACCGTATTTTCAACAGCGCCGCACACAACAAAAACAAAATAACCAGCACCGCAAAATTGGAAAACACGGTCAAAACGACTTCATTATTGAACAGCGACAGCGCCGCCGCCAACACAAATGTGACCGCGATGGCGTATGTCGGCGTGTTATTCGGGCTGAGTTTTGCCCACCAGCGATTCAGCTCGGTTTCTATGGTTTCTATGGATTCCTTCTTGTCTTTGACCGCGTGATTGTCTTTGTCTTTGTTTGCGTCCTTGACCTTGGCGTAAAAAGGCTCCGGCAAGTTTTCCTCGCCGTTGACCATCTTTGCCGGCGCGCCCAATTTCTTGGCGGCATAGCCGTATAAAAAGCGGGTGGACGACATGAGCGACAGGAACGCGGTGTTAAACATGATGAATGCGCCGGCGACGTAGGACACCCAAGCCGCCGCCTTGCCGGTGCCGCCCGAAAACAGCCGCTCATAAATCTTGGATATCAAGTTGTAGGTGGAGCCCGCCGTCTTGTAGCGCAGCACGCACAGCGCCGTCAAAATGACGCCAATATAAATGGCCGCCGTAATCAAGATGGTGAGAATGAGCGCCGTCTTGTTGTCTTCCGGGTTTTTGGTTTCGTTGCTGATTTTCACAATAAAGTCGTAGCCGTTGAATAAAAACAGCGACAAAATGGCGGACAAGGACAGCGATTCCCAGGGCACGGACGGCGGCGTGACAAACACGGGGTTCCAAGATATGTGGCGCGCGCCAAACGCCACGACGCCGCCCAGCACCAGCAGCATAATGACGGCAATGCTGTTGCCCACGACCTTGGAAGTTTTGATGCCCGCATAATTAATGCCGGACATGATGCCGAGGATGAGGACAATAAACCCGAATTCCGTCCACCACTGTTTCCTACTACTACCGCCACTACTACTACCGCCACTACTACTACCGCCACTACTACTACCGCCACTACTACTACTGTTACCACCACCACCACCAAAAAACTCGCCCCGGAATATGTACTTTGCCAACGAAATGGTTATGGTGACGCCGGACATCACGGCAAACAAATAAATGAGGTACATGGCAATGGTGCCGACGCCGTCGCCAAAGGAGGACTGAATGGTTAAATACTCGGTGATGTCGGACTGGTGGCGGCTGTATGCCTCTAAATACACCAGCCCCATCAAAATGGAGAACGCCGTCACCACAACCAAGGCGTGCACCGTTTTGTTGCCGCCGTATAAAATGGATTTGCCGATGATGACAAAGACGCCGGCGCCGACCACATTCCCGAGCCCCATCAGCACCAAATCCCGCAGCGTGAGTTCTCGGACGAGTGCGTCCGTTTGATTTGCATTGGCCTTGTAATCAGCCTTTGGATTAATCGCATCGGCCTTGTCATCGGCCTTAACATCAGTCTTTGCATGAGCCTTGGCATTAACATCAGCATCCGCATCCGCATCCGCAAGCGTCGTCGGTTCGTTCAATAAAGCGATGTATTCGCATTGTTGTTTTTTTTGTTTAGCCCTCGCCGTCGCCGTCGCCGTCGCCGTATTATGAAACATATTTTATATATATAGGCATAACACATAAATTTCGTAAAAATATGCAATCTACAACATCATAGATTGTATATTTTATTTTTATTATTTCTTATTTAAGACTTATCGGCGGTTAATGCGGATACTCATTGGTATACGCGCCGTCAACCACCGTGGTATTCACGGCCTGTCCGGTGGGTTTCAGCACAATCTTGATGTTGTAGACCCGGGGCGGGATGGGCGCCACATTTATCAACTCGTGCTGCCCCTCCGCCGCATTCACCGTAATCTTGAAATTAAAGGAATCGCCGTCCATAAACGGCAACTTGCGAACGCCCACGCCGGCGACGTCATTCTCGCCCACAATAAAGCGCTCCGGCGACTTGGAAATCATTTGCATCATCATTTCGCGGCACACATTCACGTCCGAGGCGTCGGTGTTTGTCAAATACTTGTTGCCAAACGGGTCCACGCCAAAGGTGAAGCCGGACGGGTCGGTGACGCTGGCGGTGCTGACCGAGTCCAGAATGCCCTTGATGTGCATCCAAATGGCGTGCCCCTTGGCCGCCACATCCTCCGCCATTTCGGCTTCGTTGTGAATCAAGTCCAGGCCGTGCACGCTGTTAAAGAGGCGGTGCGCCACGTAGCGCAAAAAGTCGTGTTTGACCAAGTTCTTGTTGCTGGCGTACGTGTCGCCGCTGGCGGTGATGAAGGTGGCGGACATTGCGCCGGACGACTCGGCGGCATCCATCATGGCGTGCGCCGGGTTCAAAATGGTGTTCTGCGGCCAAGACGACATGAAGGTGTAGTAGTGCAAGTCCGCCGACGCGTTGTTGTCCACGTCGCTGGCGTCGGTTTGGAAGCGGAACACGTTCTGCATGTCGGCGGTATTGACGTAGAACACGGCGTTGCAGGAGACGTCGGGCAACGGCAATTGGTAGCCGCCGGCATTTGCGCTGGTATCCAACTGAATGGTGCAGTTAAAGGTGTTGAGCGCAAAGTCCATGGGCGCCATGTAGACCGCAATAATGGAGCCCGCCACCAGCCGGAAGTACAAGCCGTCTATGACGATGATTTTGACGGGTTCGTTCGTGTCGGCGTCGTACACCGCCAGGTCGTCGCTGTAATACCGGCGTTCTGCGATGGTGACCACTTCCAGGGTGGCAGCCGGGACCACAAAGGCGTTGACGTACGTGGTGTCCACCTGCACCACCTTGTTTTCGGGGATGGGGAGCACGGCGTAGTTCTGGGTGTCGTAGCCCGGCACCACACTCAAATTCTGGAAGGCAATTGGGCTGAGCGTGGCGGCCAAATTTTCTTTGGCGATGGTGGTGAGTGACGTGACTTCGTTGGTGGCGCGGTTGAGGCTGTTGCGCAATAACTGCAGCCGCTGGGCGTCGGAGAATTCGGTGCCGCTCAAATCTGCGCCGGCCACCACTGCGCCGGTCATGTTGGCGCCGCTCAAATCCACGCCCGCGAGTGTGGCGCCGGCAAAGTTGGCATTGCGCAAGTTGGCGCCGCTCATGTTGGCGCCGCTCAAATACGCGGACGACAGCGTTGCGCCGCTGAGGTCGGAGCCCACAAATGAAATGCCGGTTGCCACCGCGCCGCTCAAATCGGCGCCGCGCATGATGACGCCGGACGCAATGACGCCGCTCAAATCGGCGCCCCTGAACGAGGAGGACGACAAGTTGGAGCCGGCGAGATTGGCGCCGGTCAAGTTTGCGCCGGACAAGTTTGCGCCGGTTGCCACGGTGCCGGTCATAGTTGCGCCGGACAAGTTTGCGCCGGTTGCGACCGCGCCGCTCAAATCTGCGCCGGCCATGCTGGCGCCCACCATGCTGGCGCCGCTCAAATTGGCGGACGTGAGGGATGCCAAGTTCATGCTGGCGCCATTCAACAGCGCGCCCAGCAAGCGCGTGAGCGGCAGTTTTGCGCCATTGAGGTTGATGTTATTCATCTTGGCGCCGGACAAGTCGGCGTTGGTCATGGTGGCGCCGCTCAAATTTGCGCCGGACAAATCGGCGTTGCGCAGCGTGGAGCCGCTCATATCTGCGCCCGCCATGGTGGTGCCCCTCAAATTGGTGCCCGACAAGTTGGAACCCGTGAGGGTTGAGCCCGACAAGTTTGCGCCGGACAGGGTGGCGCCGCTCAAATTGGTGCCCGACAAATCGGCGTTGGAAATGTCTGCGCCGCTCAAATTAAAGCCGCTCAAATCCGTGCCGCCGCCAATGGCCACCAAGGAAGCGGTGGTGGATGCCGCCGAAAAGTTGGCGGTTGCGGCTTGGGTGGCGGTGATGGTGGAAGAGCCCGCGCCGGTGAGTGTGACGCGGTCGCCTGACACCGTGGCCACCGCCACATTGCTGCTGATGTATGTGAATGCGCCCGGGGACGGGGATGCCGGCGGCACGAGCGTGAATGACGCATCGGAAGCCAAGCCGTATTGTTTTGCGGGAATGCTGAACCCGGACAGCAGCGGCACCGCCTTCAACACATTCACCAGGGTGGTGTACGTGCGGGCGTTGTAATTGGCGTCCGCGGTTTGGATGGCGGTGAGCGTGGCCGAGCCTGCGCCCACCACGGTGATGAGCGTGCCATTCACGGTGAACACGGCGCCGTTGCTGCTGGTGTAGTTGATGGCGCCGGTAGACGGGGAGGACACGCCGCCCAGGCCCACGGTAATGCCGGCGTCGTATGTGATGGTTGGCACGGTGAAGCCGGACAGCGACGGCGTGCCCTTGGCCACCACGAGGGTGGTGGAAACCGAGCCCGCGTAGTGCAGCGCCGTTTCGGCGACGGCCAGTGTAATGACGGTGGACCCGGCGCCCGCAATGCTGACCACGGCATTCGCATTCATAAACGCCTGATTTCCGCATATGTCCGCCGTGGCGGTGTTGCTGGATGCCCAGGACAGCGCGCCGCTGGAATTCATGGCGGGTGCCGCCACCACAAACGACACATCCACGGCGTATGTCTTGACCGGGATGGAAAATGCGGCAAACACTGCGGCGGCTTTATTCACGGTGACCGAGACGCTGCCGCTGGCGTCGGTGAAGTTGGGCGTGACCGGCAAGTCGGCGTGCAGGGTAAAGGAGCCGGGTGCGTGCACCAAAATCTTTACGACGCCATTTGCTACGCCATTTGCGCCAGCGCCGGTGATGCGCCGCCCGCCATTTGCGACCGTTGCCACTGCGGTATCCGAGGTGGAGTACACCACGGCATCCGGGTTGGAGGACGTGGTCAGCGCCGGCACATTGAACGACGTGTCCACGTTCCACACCTTGTCTGGGATGGCGGCAAAGGCGGACAGCGTGCCCACGCCGCGATTCACGACCAGGGTTGCTGTGGCAGATGCGGCGTTGTAGTTGCTGGACGCGGCCTGCGTGGCGGTAATGACGGCGGTGCCGGCACCCACTACGGTGACCACCCATACGCTACTATTACCGTCTTGTGCCACGGTGGCGACGCCGGCATTCCCGGAGGAATACGCAATGGTTCCGTCGCCGGTGGAGTACATGGGGCTGAGCGCAAAGGAGGCGTCCACGCTGAATGTCTTGGCGGGGATGCTGGCAAACGACACCGAGGGCGTGGCCTTGGCCACGGTGAGGACGCAGGTGATGGACCCGGCGTCAAAGTCGGCGGTTGCGGCTTGGGATGCGGTGAGGACGGCGGAGCCGGCGCCCACAATGGTGACCACGCCCGTTGCCGCCACAACGGTTGCCACGCCGACATTGTCGGAGGAGTATGTAATCACGCCGTTGCTGTTGCTGGTGGGCGCCGACAGCGTGAATGCGGGATTGCCGTATATTTTTGACACGGCGGGGAAGCCGGCCATAACGGGCAGCCCCTTGCCCACCGTGAGTGTGAAGGCGGCAGAGCCGGCGTTATACAGGGGCGACGCCGCTTGGTTTGCGGTGATGACGGTGCTGCCCACGCCGACAATGGTGACCACGCCGTTAACCACGGTGGCAACGCTTTGGTTGGCGCTGGTCCACGTAATGCCGCCGCTGCTGTCGCTGGCCGGCGCAATTGCCGCAAACGACACATCCACGGAATACACCTTGTACGCGTTGCTCAATGCGGCAATGGTGGGGGTGCCCTTTGCGACGGTGAGGACGGAGGACACGGACGCCGCCTGCCAATTGGCGGTTTCTGCTTGGGACACCGAGAGAACGGCCGTGCCGACGCTGACCACCGCACACACGCCGGAAGACGCGTCAATGGTGGCCACGCCCGCGGCATTGCTGCTGTATGCCAGCGCGCCATCCGAATTGGAGGTGTGCAGCAGCACAAAAGACGCGTCAGCGGCCAAGCCATACACCTTGGACAGCGTGCCAACCACGGACAAGGCCGGCGTGCCCTTGGCCACGGTGACGGTCATAGTAACGGACCCGGCATTCCAATTGTCCGTGGAAGCAACCGCGGCGGTAATGACGGCGGAGCCAGCGCCTGCGATTATACCGCGCTGACCACCAGTAACCACCGCAACCACGCCCACATCCGATGAAGCATACGACAAGGCGCCGTCACTGGTCACGCTGGGTGGCACAAAGGCAAAAGACGCGTCAGCGGCCACGCCAAATGTCTTGGACACGTTGGCAAAGGCGCCAAACACGGGCGTGCCCTTGGCCACGGTGACGGTCATAGTAACGGACCCGGCATTCCAATTGTCCGTGGAAGCAACCGTGGCGGTAATGACGGCGGAGCCAGCGCCTGCGATTATACCGCGCAGACCACCCACGGCAACCACGCTAGATGCCGACGAAGCATACGAAAATGTGCCGTCGCTGTTCACGCTGGGCGGCACAAAGGCAAACGACGCGTCAGCGGCCACGCCATACGTTTTGGACACGTCGGCAAAGACGCCAAACACGGGCGTGCCCTTGGCCACGGTGAGGGTGGAGGAAGAGGTGCCGCTCTGCCAATTGCCGGCTGCGGCTTGGGTTGCGGTAATGACCGCGGTTCCGGCGCCCACAATGGTGACCACATCCCCTGACACCGTGGCAACGGCGGTGTTTGCCGACGAATACGTGAATGCGCCGGCGCTGTTGCTGGTGGGCGCCACGAGCGCAAAGGACGCATCCGCCGCCAAGCCGAACACCTTGGACCCGGTGGTGAGTGCGCCAATGGAGGGCATGCCCCTGGCCACGGTGACGGTCATAGTAACGGACCCGGCATTCCAATTGTCCGTGGAAGCAACCGTGGCGGTAATGACGGCGGAGCCAGCGCCTGCGATTATACCGCGCTGACCAACCACGTCAACCACGCCCGCATCCGACGACGCATACGAAAATGTGCCGTCGCTGTTCACACTGGGCGGCACAAAGGCAAAGGACGCGTCAGCGGCCAAGCCGTACACCTTGGTGACGTCAGCAAAGGCGCCAAACACGGGCGTGCCCTTGGCCACGGTCAGCGTCATTGTTGCGCTGCGGGCAGCATACAGGCCGGGGACGGAGGCTTGGGTCACGGTAATGACCGTGGTGCCGGCGCCGACAATGGTGACCACATCCCCGGACACCGTGGCAACTGCCGCATTGGAACTGTCCCAGACAAAGGCGCCGCTGCTGTCGCTGGTGGGCGCCACGAGCGTAAAGGACGCATCCGCCGCCAAGCCATACGTCTTGGTCAAACCGCCTGCGGCGTAAAATGCGCCAAAGGTGGGTGTGCGCAGAACCACGGGCGACAGCGTTGCCGGCACCGCCGCCACCAAGTTGGACGCCGTGCCCGTCATTGCAAAGTTGTAAAACAGCGCATTCCGGGCGTGGGGCGTGAGGTCGTACAGCACCGTAATGCCGGTGTTATTGCCGCCGGCCACGCCTTGGTTGAATTTGTAATACGCCGCCAAGCCGGTTTCGTTGCCGGTGAGTTGGTTGGTCATGGTGCCCACAATTTCTTCGGGGGTGCGTGCCGCGGACCAAATGCGGACTTCATCCATGACGCCGTCAAAGAAGCGGGTAGAGCCGTTTTGAGACGCGCCGATGGTCAAGCGCGCGACGGAGTTGTGGAGGGAGCCGGTGAGCGCCGCGCGCCCGGCAATGGTGCCGTCTACATAAATGCGAGCGCCTGCGCCGGCGTCGCCTGCCACGCCTGAACCGTCAAACACCGCTGCCAAATGGTGCCACGCGCCGGCGGTAATGCTGGACGCCGCCACTGCCGTAGCGGTGGACGCGCCGTTGTATACCGAGAACTGCGGCACGCCGCCCACCACCGCCAATTCAAAGGAATCGGTCCATTTGCTGACGACGACGTCGTAGGTGCCGGCTGCCACGCTGCGCAGGTACACCCACGCCTCCACGGTAATGGCCGCCGGGGAATCAAAGACGCCGGCGTCCACGTAGTCGTTTACGCCGTCAAATGCCGCGGAGTTTTGGGGTTCAATGACGCCGTTGGATATGACAAAGCCCACCGACAAGACGGGCGTGCCGGTGTTTCCGCTGGACACAAT
>Ga0169931_10015718_pt1 | contig 10103 bp, 15 predicted proteins | sample Kivu_15m_20L_FD_129675 | JGI IMG/M metagenome (GOLD analysis project Ga0169931, IMG submission 129675) | Freshwater microbial communities from Lake Kivu, Western Province, Rwanda to study Microbial Dark Matter (Phase II) - Kivu_15m_20L... | ecosystem: Environmental > Aquatic > Freshwater > Lake... | reverse complement strand
CAGTCTTAGTTAATATTGCAAGATAAATTGTAATAGCTTCATTTGATAATGAACCACTATCCCATACAACTGTTACTGTAGTATTTGTTGAAAATGTTGTTGCACTAATTGTACCATAAATAGTTCCTGTTGAAGAACCTACAGCTTTTACTCTACGACTAACATGATAAACACTTGTTACATCTACACTTGATACTGTAAATGAAGTTGCTGATGCGTAAGTAATAGTAAAACCATTATCTCCATCACCATAAATAACCCATTGAGAATCGTTATACCATTCTCTAAGTTCCGCACCTAAACCTCTAAAACAGTTATTAATATTAGAAGGCAACATACCTTCTGCTGTATTAATACTTCCTATTGTAGTGTTATTTGCTGCGGTTAAACTATAATCTTTTATTCCTGCCATATTAATTTCCTATAAACCATGTGAAAACTTTATCGTTTTCTGTGTTAAATTTATTTATATATTCGTTTAATGCTACTTCTACTTGTCTTTGAAAATATTCTTGAGTATCAAAAGAATATCTTACGTTATCAATATCTAATTCTGTTATATCTGCCATTATCTAATTCCTGCTGGTGCTGCTGTTACATCAATACCTTGAGCATCATTCCAAATAGTTCCAGAAGCTATTTTAACATTAGCTCTAACATATCTACCAGATTGTCTCAATGGTGCTATACCAGTAGTATTTGCTGCTACATAACTAGAAGTTGTTGCAGTATCTACTAAAGCATCTCTAGTTTTAAGAGCTACTGTCGAAGCACAATCTACTATAGGTCTAACTCCAGTAATTTTAGTTCTTTGTCCTGGAATAGGTTCTATTTCAGATGTTTCCATTTCTGCTTCTAATTCATTACCAGCAAAAATAGCAGCTTTATAATCGTTATTAATAGCACCTAAATATAATTGTCCACCATTCCAAAAGTCTGTATCTAGTGCAATATTAATATTATCTAAGTTAGTAGATATAATATCCATTAATTCTACAGTATATGCACCAACAAATTGTGTAAATATTGTTGAAGCATTTGCAGTAGCTGATGACCATTTTTCTGTAACATAATTATAAATTAATAATTTATCACAAATACCTGTTGTATTGTTTGCATTAGCAACAGAAGGATATAACCATAAAGCTAAGTTATTAAATGGATCTATTGCTGCAACAATACGATCTGTATAAGCTTTATTTAAATCAGCATCAAAAAATCTATTTACTTTTTCTGCACCAATTGCTTTTAGTGCATCACCATTAACTTCAAAGAAACCATCATCTGCATAAAAGAAAACTCGTCTATCTGTTTGTGTTACAGTCTGTCCATATACAGCACCACGATTAGCAGATATAACGGAAAATCTGAATACTGTTTGTCCGCCAATATAGTCCATACGAACAATTTGATTTTGTCTAAATACATATCCTATTTCACCTGAAGTTATAGCTACAATTTTACCACCAGCTCCTGGAATATCTTGAAAGTCAGCTTGTTTTTTTCCAAGTTCCCAAGTAGCAATATCATCAATACCACTCCATTGTACTCTATTAACATTGGTTGGTTGATTTCCAGTAACTAAAAAATTTCTTATAATACCTGATACTCTAAATGTAGGTACAGTTCCAGATGTAGCGATTGCAGATAAATTTTCAAAGTTAGTTGAAGTTCCCATTAAGTAATATTGAGGAGCATCAACACCATTACTAGCTATAATATAATTTCCAAATTGCGTAAATGTCCAAAAGTCAGTAGCAGTTCCAGTAAGACTAGATTTACGTGAAGTAAATGTACCACCATCTAATTGGTAAAGATTAGTTCTATTACCAACAAAGTTAAAAACATTATTAGATCCATCTCTAAATGAACCTGCACCTTTTGAATCAGCTCCAATATTATTAGAACTATAACTAACTAAACTTTTAAAAGGTTTATAACTTTGTAAAGCATAATAAACATTATGAGCTACATTAGCTCCTTTGTTTAAATGTTTAGGTTGATCAGGTAACCATTCTCCAAATGCTAGTTGCATAATTACCTTCTTCTATAAAATGAAATATCAGTACCTATATCAGTATTTTGTACAACAGGAGATCCACCAAATGAATCTTGTTGATCATTACTTTCTAATCTTTCTAATGCAGTTTGATACATACCTATCCAGTTTTGAACTTGAGCTTGATCTATACCGCCAATAAAGTTAGCAGCATGAAATAAACTGCCATATAAATAAATAGATGGATGTGATGCTAAAATATAATTACTAGCATTATTAGATGATAAAGGTGTAAATGCTTTATAGTATTGTAAGTAACCTGTATAAGTTGTATCTGGACTTGGAGCAAATCTAAATTTTTCTACAGTATCATCAGATTCAATTGTATAAACTCTTGGTAAACCAGTAGTTGAACCACCTTTAATAGCAAATAAATTTGCAGGTGTAATATAATTTAAATGATATTTTGTACCGCCAGATAAAATATAAAATGATCTAACTGCTATAAATCCTGTTGGAACTGTAACTGTTTCACTATTAATGGTAACAGTATCAATATGTTCCATTTGTCTAATTCTTAATTTAGCATTAAGATCAGCTTCAACTAATTTTATAAAGTCATCAGATATTTCAGATGTAAGATCAGATCTATTAAGCCAGTTAGCTATTGTAGATTTTAATTCTGTATAGGTACTAATTGCCATTATATTTTTCCTTCTGCAGTTCTAAAATATCTATACTCATTAGAGTTTAATTTTTTTTTTAAAATTTTTTTACGTTCTACATCTGGTATTCCAAACCAATTATTAGTTCCATTATATTCTTTAGCCCAAATGGTTAAACAAATATTTGGAATACTAGCTACTCTTTTTAAATCTCTAGATTTAGAATAACCATTATTTAAATTAATAAGTTCTTTATTCTTTTTAAGAATAGGATCAACATCTTGAGTTTGTTTAATAGTAAGTTTACCATCAGATTCTTTAATATAATCTGAACGGACTACTCCATCAAACTCAACGTCTCTTAACTTGGACATTACTCAGTTAATGATGTAACGTATAAATTTCCAGAAGCACAAATTCCAGCAACTTTTTCACCTTCAGAAATTTTAATAATTTCTATTTCATTAGCAGGTAAATAAACTGTGCTAGTTGTTGCTGTTGGATTAACACCAATTTCGTAATGACAAGCAGCATCAGCTGCTAATCTTACATATTGTATATTTGCACCTATAGCAGAACTTTGAGCAGAAGAACCACTCATAGTTACTTTAGATGTAGATTTTGGTCTTAGACCATAATTTATAATTGCCATATATTTTTTTTAAATTAAAGAAGGGGAGATTGCTCTCCCCCTCAAGTTATATATTATGACGTTGTTAAGTCTGCAACAAGTCCACTAGCACCTTCGTTTCTAGAGATTAAAGTAAGCTCAACTAAAAGCTGTCTTTTTTCGCTATCACCAGTTTTTGATAACTCGTGCATAGTGAAGTCTCTTAAGAAACCTACTGACCAGTAGTCCATATCTAGAACCCACGCATCTCTATCTCTAGAGAATCTGTTAGGTACAACTTCTAGATCACCAAAGTCAGATGAGTAAACATCAATACTTGCGTATAATGTTTTATCTTCTGAAGCATCAAATCTAGTAGATCCACCTGTGAATCCAGATACTTTTTGTTTGTTGAAAGGACCAACCATTAAGATTGATGGATTTCCACCTGCATTCCATACAGATTTAATTACTGTTTTTAAAAAATCTTCTGTAAATGCTCTTTGTGTTCCATCAGTTCTAGCATCAGTACCATCACCAGTTGGTGAAGCACCGCTAGTTCCAAATGAGTCATTTGAGAACACCCATGCTCCAAGAGATGCAAATTTTCTTGCAGTTGAAGCATCACCAGTTACTTTAGCTTGGTTAGCAAGTAAAGTAGCTTCGATGTCTCGTTTTAGTTCCTTTGATTTTTTAGCAATTTGATAAGCTAATTCACTTGCTCTACCAGCTTTATCAACAGCTTCTTGAGTGCCTGTAATTACTACAGTTTTATCCATGATTTGCGTTTTATTTGCAAGTCTAGATGTAGCTGTAGAAGCATCAAGAGTAGCTTCATCGCCCTCAATAACAGCATTAGATGTTGATGCTGCAGCAAGTGCGTCTGTTTGCCATTCATGTGTTGTTGATTTAACTTGTTCTCTTGCAGCTGAACTCATAAAAGGAGTATCAGTTGGAGAAATAGAATAAATCACATCTTGTAAGTCCTCTCTAATACCTACTGCATCGTAAGTATCGAAAGTATTGGTTGGTTGTGCCATTTATTTTTCCTTATTTTTTTTGTGTTATCATTTGAAGTATGGCAGACTGCGCATCTTCCATGCGACCGGTCTTTCTTACTTTCCCAATTTTTTGTTTTATGACATCACGAACTGAACTATCTGTTTTGGCAACACCAGCTTTAATAACTTTTGGAGCAGTAACTACCTTTTTTGGAGAAAGGTCTTTAGGTGCTTTAGAGTTTTTAAATTGCATAGCATCTTTAAGAACCAATAAGAATCTATGATCTGTTAATGAAGATATTTCATTATCTTTAAATCCATAATCAGCTAAAACTTTTTTAGCATTATGTTTAAATTCAGTAGATTTTACTGGATCTGCAAACTCAGGTATGCGTTCTTCTGCAAGTTTTATTTCTTTTTTAAGATAGTTAGTAAATTCACTTTGAAAAGCTTCATCAGCTTTTTTGCGTAAATCATTAATGCGAGTTTGTTGTTGTCTAATTTTAAACTCTAACTTAGCCGCTTGACTAGGATCTTCTTCGTATAATCGATTAAGATCTGTAGCACCTAACTGTTCTTTAAAGAGTAAATCTGCAGATTGAATTGCATTATTTAGTTCTTTAATTCGAGAATCATAAGTCTGACGTAAACTTTCTTTTTCACTTTCAAGATTTTTCTTTTCAAGTGATAATTGATGAGTTTTTTGTCTATAATCTGAATCTCTAGAATAACCAGACTTAAGTTCATCGAGAGTAACCTCAAGCTCTTGACCTTGTACTTTTACTCGGTGGAGATTTGGTTTCTCAACTTCTTCTTGTTGTGTTGGTTGTTCTGTATTTTCTTCGGTTGTATTTTCAGTAGCTACGGTTTCTTCAACAATTTCGTCAGACGATGATTGATTGTTATTTGAAACTTCCTGAGTTTTAACTTCAGGTTCTACTGATGGTTCTGCTTTGACTACTGGTGCTGATTGTCCTTCTTTAGGATTCAGTAAACCAAGTATTTTCTCAGCAGCACCTTGTACAGATTTATCATCTGCCATATATGCTCCTTTAGGGTTATCGTTTCGTAATTATTACGATTGACGTTTTAGGTTATCTAGCTCATGGGCAGCTAGTTTGCCAGTCTCCATTACACTAACAAGATGTCCTTTTATTTTGTCTAGCATATTAAATGCCATCCAAAGAACTTGTCTTTGTTCGTGGTCGGAATATGAAGTTTTAAATATTTCTAATCTATAAGATTCAGATAAATATTCAAAAGCTTCTTTCAGCAAGGGTTCTTCTAATAAAATAGAAGCTTGTTTACCCCTGAGAATTTGTTGATCCAGGTTCGATTGTGGAATTTTTTTGTCCATTATTAAAAAACTCTTTTTGTCCTTCCATTATCTTTTTAAATATATCACTTGTTGTAGCAAGTTTTTGAGATTCTATCATAGATCTATTCTTTAAATCAATCTCATTTATTTTAGTATTATATTTAAGTTCTAATTCTTTAATTTGAAGTTCATAATCAAGTAATTTAGCTCTCATTTCAGCTTCAATACGTTTTAACTCAACATTAGTTTTAATAACTTCTCTTTCGTTTTGACCTTGTACTTGAGCTAATGAAACTTTTTCAAATTCAGTTGGAGGTTTAGGAGGCAACTGTGGCATTTGAGCTTGTCCAACATCTGGATCCATAAAGTATGGCTCAATATTTCCAAGTCCTGCATTTTCTATAAGTTTCTTTAATGTATTGTAAATGTTTCTTAAATTAACCATTGGGCCATAAACATTTTGTTGAAGGTTTATAGCTTGTAATTGTCTTTCAAGGATTGAAGTTAATAAAATTAACTGTTGTTCTTTAGATCCTGTACCTAATCCTACAGCTACAGTAACATTAACTTTATCTCTCCATTCAAATGGTCTCATAGGAATAAACTTCCCACGAATTTTTAATATCTTTTCTTTTTGTTGATACTTACAAACTAATTCAAACATTTTGTATCCTAAATCTTTAATACCTGTTTCAGCAAATATTCTAGCAATTAACTCCATTCTCATTTGAGATTGTGTTAAGATCTGGTTAATACCAGTTGCAGTTTTGTTTAAAGTATTTGGATCTAATCCTTGTGATTGTTTTGTAATACCAGTTCTAGATTCTTTTACTGAATCTAAATATCCTAATAGTCCTGCAGCTTGATCACCAATCGGTTGAGTGTTCATAGCCATCATAACATTAGATGGTGGTTGTTTAGTTCTAACAATACCACCTGGTCTATTAGTTAATAGATCGTCTAATGAAACTTGTCCGTCTTGTACTGCAATACGATTATTATTTGTTAGATACATATTATCTAACATCTGTCTCATTACAGTTGATTTAATTAATTGTATATCTTCTACTAATTCAGAAACTGATCTGCCATAAAATCTGTGTGGCATAATTACAGGAGTTATAGAAATAAATGGCATTGAATCTACTTCTTCAATACTAAGTGCTTTATATGTAGAATCTCCTGCAAGTAATATTTTTACTAATTCTGATTTGCCATCATCATTAATATCTATTCTAGAATAACATTCATGAATTAAAATCTCATCTGATGATTTATCTCCATCATCATTAAGTCCAACAAGATCTTCTTGGTATCTTACTTGATTATCTTCTAAGTAATCAATTGAGTTACCAGTAGGAAGTTTATTAATTTCATCTTTATCAAATCCCATTTCAATTAATTGAGATCGAGTCATATTAGTTCTATGACAAATAAAATTAGCTGAGTTAATACATTTAGCTTGACGTTCAATTAAAAATTCTTCTGGCGGTACAGGTTCAATTCTAACCTGACCAAATGATTCTGTTTTTTTAATTACAATATCATGATAAGTAATTTTATCTATTTCATTATTATCTTGATCTAATAATGATTCTTGATATTCGCTATGTTCTGCAATTTCAATTTCTTTGTCATTAATTAAAAGATTGTATTCATCAGTTGTTAATCTTTTATATTCTTCTCTTGTAGTTCTTTGTGAGTTATCCCAATAAACTTTTAAAATTCCATTACGTTGTATAAGTGCATCTTTAAATGCAGTATATAAACTTATAAATCCTGAGTTTTCTTTATAGAAAATATAATTTAAATAATCTGAACATTGTCTAGCAGTTTCAGAATCTTCAACACCTACTGGCTCACAATGAAATACATTTTCACCAGCAGTAAATATTCTCATTAATGAAGGTAATAAACTTTCAACAGTATCAGAAACATCTGTACTAACGACTTGTGATCTGCCTTCTACTTCATTTCCAAAAGGTTTTCCTAAATAATATTCTAAAGATTTTTTTCTTCTGTTAACTATTTCACCACCGATAAAACCAGTTGATGATTTAATTTCTTTATTTAATATTGCTATAATTTCTCGTTCAGTTTTCATATTACGTATTTTGTATCTATATAGATTGGTTTTGTCCATTGACTTGTATCAATTGGACTATGTACACAACCATATCTAAATGCGTCTGCTGCATGTGAACACCAGTCATGCAAAGGTTTATTTTTGAATACTTGGTTTCTTTCATCCCATTGTTTTCGATATTGACGTAAGGCATCTAAACCAATCTTACATTTTTCTCTATCAAAATAACAATATGGTAAAGTATTTCTAACACTTTCAATTCCGTGATCTACTTCAAGTTTAGCAGCAATTTCAAAATTAATTCCAATTTCATTAGCTACTTCTAATCTTGATTTACCAGTACCTAGTTCTCTAGCTACTATATCATGTGGAGCTACATGTCTATTATAGTTATAATTTTTACTCTCTAAAACTTCAGCATAGTGATATAAACTTTCGCCTGAAGTTTCATAATAATCTATAACGTGTATTTCTTCACCAACTCTTTGTATAAACCAAATTGCTGTTGAATCTCCAATACCTAAATCCCACCAAGTCTCAACTGGTATAGATGTATCATAAGGTACTTCACAAATTCTATTTTCATTATCTGCTGTTGTAATGAGTTTACCATAGTAACTACCACTTACTGCTGCAGTAAATGAACATTCAAATTCTTGATTATATTGCTCCTCAGTCATAATAGACTGAGCTTCTTTTAATTCTTCATTTGGAATAATTTGAGTTTCTGAAGCTCTATATAATTGACCAAACCAATCTTTATGTCCACGTTTTGCATAATCGTAAACTTCCCAGAATTGATTGTGGCCCATTGGAGTTCCAATAAATATAACCCAACCATTAGTATCTGAGATTGCAGGTCTAATAATTTCTGTCCAAGTTCTTGGAGACATGATTGCATACTCATCTAGTACGACACCATTAAATCCCATACCTCGAAGTGAATCGGCATTATCTGCACCATAGATTTGTATGCGTGATTCATTATATAAATCTACTCGTAATTCAGATTCATTACGATCACCACCAAATGCCATAAGTGGTCTTGTATAAAATTTTAAATAATCCCAAGCAATTGCTTTGCCTTGTCTATAAGTTGGAGCTATGTATGCAAGTTTAGATCTTGGTTTATCTGTTGCAGTTTTAATTAATTCATTTATTGCAAGTACAGATTTTCCAAATCGTCTATGACAAACTAATACATTAAATCGTTTTAATGATTCATGTACTTGTCGTTGTAATGGTCTTGGTTTATATCCTACAGAAACTTCGTAGGTTTTATTCTTCCCATTTGACTTTAATGTTGAGCTGTCCATTAAATCCTATTCTACTTGTTGAGTTAGCAAGTTTAGGATGTACAAATGGAGCTGCTTTTTCTGCTGCATATAATTTTCTTTCTGGTGATGTCTTTGGACAATTAAGTACAGACAACATATAATCTAATGGTGATTGTTGATATTTAGTTGCTAAATCTTCAACCATTTTCCATTGTCTTTGTTTACGTGGTCCTACAGGTCTCCCAGCTCCAGGTCTTTTACCTCCTAGATTAGATTTTACTACAGGTAAAGATGTTTCTTCAACAACCTTTACGTCAACTATTTCTGTTTTAACTTCTTCAGTCATTAAAAATCTTCTAATCCACTATAAATTATAGGAGATCTTAAATCTCTACCTTCTCCAGTTTTAGGACCCATTTCATATCTTCTTCCTTCTGCACCCAAAGCATAAGCTGCACCAGTAAGAGCAGCACCTGCTACACCAAACTTAATACCTTTTTTAACTACAGATTTAACTGAGCTACCAAATCCTCTTTGAGCAACTAATTTTTTATTTACAGGTCTCCTGTAGATAGTTTCTCTTTGCGTTCTAACTCCTTCGCCTGGTATAATCTTTGGTAATTTTTCCATGTGGTCTCCCTATGTTATCGTTTTCCTTTAGCGGCTAATTGTTGGAATCTTTTTTTACCGTATTTTTTTCTTCCAATATATGCTGCTAAGGCTTTTGGATTCTTAACACCACGTTTAGCTAACTTACTTGTAAGTTGTTTAAATCGTGTGCCTGATCCAAGTTTTGGTTTATTCTTCATCGTCATCATTTTCGTCTGACAATTCACCAAACTCAGCTTCAAAATCATTTAGCAGTTCTTCTTGTTCTGCGTAAATTTCTTTTAACTGGTCAATGAAGTCTTGAACTGATCGTTCTCTTGGCATTTAATATCCTTTTTTCTTTTTCACTTTCATACCTTTTTTCATAGCAAACTTTTTAGCAGCTGCCATGCCTTTTTTTGTATATGAAAATTTCTTTTTTCCTACCATTGGCATATTAGATTTTCTCCTTTCTAATTATCTATTAACCCAATAAGCTGCGTAAAGCAACATCTCGAGTTGTTGGTGGAGCCATAGCAGGTTGAACTGGTCTTGCCAT
>Ga0169931_10015717_pt1 | contig 10103 bp, 6 predicted proteins | sample Kivu_15m_20L_FD_129675 | JGI IMG/M metagenome (GOLD analysis project Ga0169931, IMG submission 129675) | Freshwater microbial communities from Lake Kivu, Western Province, Rwanda to study Microbial Dark Matter (Phase II) - Kivu_15m_20L... | ecosystem: Environmental > Aquatic > Freshwater > Lake ... | reverse complement strand
TAGATAAAAATAAAATAAAAGAAATCATATCGGTGTTTTCTAATATTTATAATATTCCTGAAGATCTAATGTATAATGTTATAAAGTTAGTAGATGATCAAGTATATGAATCAAATATTGATTTAACAGGAAATAATCTTGATAACATAACAGAAATTCCGATAGAAGAAATCAAATTAGAAGAAAATGCTAATGACGAAGTTAGAACTAATTCTAAAGATGATTCGATAAAACAAGACAACAATGAACTTTTTAAAAATGAAAATAAAAAGCATACTGAAGAAGAATCGAATCTATACTATGATAATTTAGAAAAATATTATGATATAGTAGAACAGTAAATTCTCTGAAGAAAATATCGTTTCAAATCGTTTTAATATATTATTAATATAATTTTATCATTATTTGTTTTTATCTAAAATTATATTAGATAAAAGTAAAAAGAATTTAAATTCGTAATCCTGACTCTTCTTCCAGCTTTCTCAACATTAGAATAGTCTTAGCTTCATCTAAAGTAATTTCACCTTTAACTATACGATATAGAGTCGACATAATAGGCATGTTTAAATTGTTGTCCTTTATTATCTCTTCAAGAATTAATAAAGTAGGAATACCCTCAGCTACCTCTGTATTGTTTTTTATGATTTCTTCTAATTTTTGTCCTTGAGCTAATTTTAATCCAACTGCTTTATTCCTGGAAAGGGTACCCAGGCAACTCAACATAACATCGCCGATACCAGATAATCCATACAAAGTTTCTGTTTTACCACCAAATTTTTCAGAAAATAAAGATATTTCATATATTCCTCTAGTAACTAAGGCAGAAACAGTATTGTAACTATATCCATAACCTTCTATCATTCCAGCAGCGATAGCTAATGGATTTTTAAGTGCACCACCGATCTCAACACCAATAACATCAGTAGTCGTATAAATCCTGAAGGTATCACTTGATAAATTGTACTGAACAAACTTGGCGACTTCTGAATCCTTACAGCCGAGAGAAACAACTGTTGGATATTCTTTCATTATTTCTATCGCAAAGGAAGGTCCTGAAAGAATACAATGAGGCACCTTTTTTTCATCGAATAATTCAATCCATGCTTGCGAGAAAAATTTCTTCTGTTTTAAAAGAATACCCTTACTTGCAATCAAATAAGGTACATTTTCAGGTATATATTTTATATTTTCTTTTATGAAGTCAAAACTTGATTGAACTGGAACAGCATGTATAATTATGTCTACGCCTTCTAAAACTTCTTTGATGTCACTAGACGCTTTTAAATTTTCTGGTAATAAAATATTTTCTGGAAAGTATCTGGTATTTTTCCTCTTCTCGTTAATTTCATTTACAGTTGATGAGGTTTTTGATAAAATTTTCACGTTATGCCCACATCTTGCAGCAACTGTTCCGAGGGCTGTTCCAAAAGAACCCCCACCTAGAACTCCCACATTCAAAATATTTTTCATTTATAAAAATTAATTTTATTTTGTAAATATTATTAATACAGATATTTATAGAGAATAGAATAAATTTCGAAATAATGTATGGATTTTTATAAAATCAAATTTTAAATAGTAAATTTAACTATCCTCACATTTTAATAGGAAAATCAAATCAACATCTTAAATTTTTATTATTCTTAAAATATTATACATTTTCCATTGCCACATTTACATATATCCTGGTCCTTTTTATTAATTTTCTGAATCACATGAGGATATTTACTGAGATTATCGATAATATTTTCTTCTTTATTTTTGAATAATACGTTTAAATTAGCATTCCGAATTTCATTTGAATTTGTGATATTACATTTAATATCAGGATTTATTTGGATTTCATTTGTTTCAAAATCTAATTTATCAAATATTTTCGGTTTTTTTAATTCATCGAGATAACTTTCATTTAAAGATTTACTTTTTCTAATTTCAGATGTGGAACACATCGTTAATGAAAACCGTTGAAACATTTTGGAAATATCGTCAATATTTTCATACTTACTAATCCATGATTGAATGATTTTCACAAATTCCTCATTAGATATGATTGAATTACTAACTGATAGTGAGTCATTAATAAAATATTCTGGATTTTTGTAAAATCTTTGTTTGTGATATTTAAATGACTGTGAATTCAATTCTAAATTACTCTGTGATAAATTAAATTTTACAGAGCAATATTTCCCCCTAAGAGATATTATTGAAAATATTGCGCCTTTAAATTTTATATCAAGTAAGGGAAGGAGAGATCCATTATGAGTGAAATAAACATTTCCATGCGTAGTGACGCCGCATCCTATGACGTCATTTGATCCAAATTTATTTCCATAGGTGAAAGGTATCGAATTTACAAAGCACTTACCATCATCACCATGGTAACCAATCGAATTTTCTAGGTATCCTGCAAATTCATTGATAGGGTAATTATCATTTGTTGTGACACCGATTGCAATCTGATCGTAATAACCTCCAATAACAACTTCAACTTCAAAATAATACAAAGTTTCTTCATTAAATATTTCAAAATCAATTTCATTATCATTGCTAATTTCAGCCACTTTGCAAATCGGACTTTCTGACTTTATTGTTAATATATTACAATCAGTCGAAATAAAAATATTTGATTTATTATATTTTATAAGTTCTGTAGCTTTTTCTTCAGATTTTTCGGTTAAGGAAATAGAAGGAATATTTACTTTATCCTCATATCTAGATTTATTTTCCTTATCTTTTAATGATGGATAACTCCTTTTTATGTGATTAGGAAAGTCTAATCCATCTAATGCTTGGCAATTTTTATTAGATTTACATTCACATTTGTAAACAGAATATCCCATGGGACCAGTAGAGTGATCATTGTGACATCGATGAACGCAGACAAAACATATTTTTATGTCACAAGTGTAGCAGTTATGGATAAATTCTAATAAATTATCATTTGGTAAATAATTGAATGCGATCGAATTAAATAAGCAAGTAGAGTAAATAAAAGCTGATCTAACACTTTTTTTCAAGTAAAGAAGTGACATTAGGGTAGTTAATAACAATCTCACTGTTTCTTCTTTCAAGATATTCAAAGATATATCTTTGGTCACTAGAGTTAGGAATTTAATAATTTCATTAATATTCTTTTTGTTTCTTTTTATCAAGGGCATAATACTAATTGAATATAAGATTTCATCTATTTCAAAATAATCTTTATTTAATTTAAGAACCTTCAGGCTTAAAAAATTGAGAAAACTAAATAAATTGGATTTTAACTCTATAATTTTTTCCTTGTTAGAGTTGATTCCAATTTTCTCAATTGATAATGAATTTATATCTAAGTTAATATTGAGCTTTTCTAAAAGATCGACGACTGTCATTGTATTCTTGTTCGAAAATTTTGCAATAAAATTAAAAAATTCTGGATAATCAATCTCACAATTATTTGCATATGTTAAAATAAGCGGAACAATCCCAGCTGATTTTAATTTAGTAATTTCCTCTGTCTCTATTCCACCACCTATTAATAAGTTTAATATTTCCATCATGTCTAATTTAAACACTTTATATGATGTTTGAATGAAAATTATATATTTTTGAATAAAAATATAAGCATATCTTTGTCGATTCATGATGAAAAAATTTATCAAATAATTTTTGGTTTCATATGCGATTTGTTTAAATAAAATGAAAGAAATACAAAGGGTTGTTGTTGATGATTGGTTTAGGATAGCAAGAAATATCAACTTAATGTATAAATAAATATCAGGTTCTGAATTAGATGGAAACTCTTCTTCTTGAATGGAGGGTTTTTTTATTTTCTTTAAAAAATGTGAAATTATTTCTTCTTGGCCTTCGATGATCATTTGGTAGAAATTTAAATATTCAAAATCTTCAATAGAAATGATTCCAGAATTATTCCTTAAAATATTTTGTACTATCTTTTCTGAAAAAATTAAAATCAATTCATCCTTAATTTATATATAAGATATTATAATACATCTAAAATTTTGTTTATATTCTGACTTATCTCAATGACACTTTTTTCTGATAATTCACAAACATATTCTTTCATTTTTAAAACTGTAATTTCCTTTCTTTCAAATAATGAGTAAAATATTTGTGAGATTATTATTAACAGATTATGATTTTCTTGATTGTTAATTGTATCAAAATATTTATGATCTATTTTAATTTTTTCATTCTGTTAATAAGAAATAATTTGATATTCTTACACTAAAATTAATTTCGAGAAGATAAGGAATTTCTAAATCAGATAATTTTAGGGAATATGCATTTTTCTTAGAATCATAACATATTAAGAGGTTATACAGATTGAGGTTTATTCTACTTATATTATCTTCAAATATCAAATTTTGTAAAATTTCTATTAATTTCAAAAATAAAATTCCTATTTGACTTTTAAACGCTTCCTATTTTAATTTTATATTTTACTAAATTCCAATTTTTCTTTCCTCTTATTTCTTCAAGAAATATAATAATAAAATCTTTTAAAGTAATGAAATTATGTGCTTCTTCTAAGATGATTAATTGGGTATAATTCTTGTTATAAGTCATGTCATTTATAAAAATGTTTTCAATTTTCACATAATTTTCTTTCAAAGTTAAGTTATAAAATTTCTGCGATTCTTTTATTATTTTATCTTTTATTTCTTCTTTATTAATAATTCGAATTATTTTCAAATTATTCCATTTTCTCTTTATATGATCATATACTCTGTAAACATTTAAAAAGTGTTTTTCTTGAAAGTAGCTTGCTTGATATCTCCCATTACAAAAGGCAACATTTTCCTGATCTTTTTCTGTAATAGAATCTTTTGTAAAATAATTAATATTTGTAGAGTAATGAATCCTAAATATTTCATCAAAAAAAGAAGAATCAATAAAAGAATTCGAATATAAATTTCCCATTTTAATTTTATTAATATAAATTAAAATTTAAAAATAAATTTTATAAATCTATTCCTTAAATTTAATGTTAAACTATTTGATAAAGAATTTTAAATAAAATCATCCTCAATATAGTCTTCTTCATTTATTTCTTCTTTACCAGCTCCAAAGTCTTCAAATGCCCCCATCTTCTCAGCTCTATCAAGGGCTTTGCTGACATTAATACTAGGTGCTGCAGTTTTAGGTTTTTTACCTGCCTTGTCATTCTCTTCTTTTTTCTTTTTAGTATAGTGTGCATTTAAGTCTTTTACTAAGGAATTTATCTTTTCTGATTCCAAAGAGGGAGCAAGTAAATCTAGTGTATGTTTCAAATAGGAAAATAAAAATTTAGTTGGTTTATTTGCAGATTTTACTCTTCCTACATTGTGAACAGCTAAATCGATAAAATCTTTTTCTGTTGTTAACACTTGGACTGTCTCTTTAGCTGTATCTTTGGATGCTACGACCTTTTGTTTTTCGAGTCCAATAAAATCTGAAGCATCGTCTATAATCCTCTTCTCAACTATCTTCTGTTGCTTTGTTTTGTCGTCTAATCCTGCAAATGCCTTGTCTTCTAATTTTAATTGTTCTAATCTTTCTTTGTTTTTTTCTTGCCATTTTCTTTCGTAATCATCTACAGCTTCTTTAGGTTCTTTAACTATCGGCTTGAATTCTTTCTTAATTATATCCTCACTTTCTTCCACTTTGTTATTCGATATTGTTTGGGCTGTGTTGCTTTGAACTTGCTCAAATTCTTCTTCCCATTCGTCCATAGGATCAAAAAATTATATAATACATTAATTATTTTCCTTTTATATATTTTATTACATTAAATAAAATTTAATAGTTAGATAGCTAATATTATAATATTGATATATTTATTTTTTTAACTGGATGATTGTTGCAATCAAATTAGATAAAACAATTCTTTCGTTTCCTCCAATATTATTTAGGTAATCCATCTTCTGAAATTTCTTGTATAATTGTATTTTTATTTTTAAATCCAAATCGTTGCACATTCTTATTTTTTTGAGCATTTCTAAAACAAGATCATTAGTAGAGAATCCGTTTCTTAGCTTGAAATCTTGCAAAATTTCATAAGCCTTAGAAAAGTTATTTTCATAGGCTATTCGGAAAATGTAATCCATTTGTCCTTCACTAGGCAATCCAGTACAAGAAAACACATTTTCTATATTAACAACTCCATATGACATATTGGTAGATTCAAGAATGTTTAAAATTTTCCTCATGTCGCCATTGCCTATTTCAATGATTTTGAAAATAGTTTCCTCATCAATAGGTATATTTTCTCTTTCACAAATCATTTTAATTCTTTCTAGGCATTGCTCTTTTTTTAGAGGAGAAAACCTGAATCTCATACACCTAGACTGTATAGCTGGAATTATTTTAGAGACTTGATTGCAGATCAAGCAGAACCTGACATTCTTTGTATATTTTTCTATGACTCTTCTTAGTGCAAATTGAGCAGCTGATGTCATCATATCTGCTTCATCCAGTATAACTAATTTCACTCCAAGTTTATTTGAAATATTCAAAGTGTTACAAAATTCCTTTATTTTCTCTCTGACTACGTTAATACCCCTATCATCAGATGCATTCAATTCCAGAGTCATTTTTCTAAAGTTGTCACCATACATCATTCTAGCAATCGATAGGATACATGAAGTCTTACCAGTACCAGGAGGTCCATGAAATAAAAAGTGCGGGATGCTTTTTTTCTCTACAAAAATGTTGATTGTGTTTAAAATCTCTTCGTGAGATACCATCTCTTTCAGTGTCTTTGGTCTGTATTTTTCGATTAAAGGAAGATTGTTATCAGTAAAGTTTTCAAGAAAAGTATTTGTCTTAGGCGCATTGCCTTCGCTCATTTCTATGTCATTATTCATTTTTTATTTATTTAAAATTTAAAAAATAGTATAAAATTATTATCATAAAATGTTTCAAAATTTAAACAATTTAAATAAATTTGTATCATTTTATTGAAATTAACTCATTAATTCTTTAATATCTAATGCATTTGATAAGTTTCACCTATAATAAAAGAAAACAGAAAAGCATATTGTTCTTCAATCGAAGGCCTATTTGACATTATCTCCAAATAAATCTTATTTTTCCTCCCTTCAGATTTATTTTTATTCCTCAATTTACCTGTGAATTTCAACGAATGATGCAAAAGACGATTTTTTGTGTCATTAGCAATTAAAATGGGACAATGTGAAATGGGAGGTAAAGAATGATATGGGGAATAAATCTTCATCATTTCATAAAAATGTCTTACTTTGACATCACCAAATTCTTCTATAATTGGTATAGATGGTATTGTCTGACACAAATCTATTACATCAAAGGCAGAATTTAAAAATACGGCAGAATTAAAAAATGTTGGGTTTTGAGTAAAAGCAACTGCACTAGTCAAACCGCCAGAATATCCATCCCCAAATAGAATTAAATTTTCTGACAAATTTTTTTCTTTGAAATAAAATGCAACATCGATAAAATCTGTAAAGTGTTTAAATTTATTTTCAGCTATTCCTTGCTCATACCAGTTGAAATCGAAAAATTTAGTACCTCTTATTTGAGGAATGGCAAATGCAAACCCTTTATCCATCAAAGGAATAAATAAATCATTAAATTCTAAATTTTCTTTTGATGAAAGAGAGCCCTTAGTGTACATTATAATTGGTGATTCTGTATTGAATAAATCTTCTTTATATGATAATATAACAGGGATTTTGGTTTCTTTTTCTCTATCTTCTACATAAATAGTTTGTGTTTTGTAATTTGATTTCTCATATTTTGAATGGCTATTAAAATGAATATTGTAACTCTTTCTTGTTCCCATCGAGTAGTCGATCATCATTGATGGGATTGTGGGAGATGAAACTGCATATCTAAAGTAGCTTGAATCGAATACAAAGTTATCAATTAATTTTACATTCATGTTATCTAATTCTGGTTCATGTATGTAATAATTATTTGTCAAAAGATTAAATATTTTAAATTTTCGTTTACCATTAATCTCTTCAAGGACAACCAAAAAATTTTTAAAAATTTCAAAATTTATTATGTTTACATTATCATCAAATTTTATGAGATCCTTACTCATTTCGACCAAAGACTTTTGATTATTTGAAATAGCCTCCTGATATATGTCAATTTTATTATAATTAATTTCTTTTTGTGTTATGTCAAGATCCTTTATATCAGACAGTTTTGTTATATTTGATTGTAAGGAGTTACTTTGCTTTGATTCTTCTTTAGTCTTTATTTTTGAGTGTTCTAATAATCCATAAATTTTAGGATTATGAGCTCTTATTCTTTTCAGAGATTTATCATAAGAGTCAGATTTGTTGATCAAAAGATAAAAAGCACCATTATAATATTTAACTTGATAATTTATATTTTTTTCAATTTTCTTTATACATGTGAAATCTATTTTATCTAAATCATTTGTAGGCTTAAACCAAATTTCATTAACAGCTAAATCTTCATTTTGAGTGTTGTTAGTTGAAACTTCTATGTAAACCATTTCTCTGGAGTTACAATTATAGGTCCTTAATTTAAAATTATTGTTCTTTTCAAAATAAATTAAGACATCAGAATTTGGACTTTTTCCTATTTGATGTCTGAATGTCTTATTAGGACGGCCAGACATATCTAATTGAGTATAAAATAATCCATCAAAATTATCAAATGCTACGTGACCGTCAGAGTTGTATATTGCGATAGGAAGAAGAATATCATTTTTCAGATCTTTTATTAGAATATCGAATGATTTCATGTCACCTTGCATGTCAAAAAATAGAACTAAATACTGTTCTTTAGGGCACAGTGTAAAATGAATTAATGTGTCTCTATCTTGCTCTAGGGAATCTAGAAGTCTTCTCGCAAAGTCTAAAAATTTTGTATCTGTAAAGCGTTCGTTTAATTGTATAAAATCCCTCAATCCAAAAACTTCTACAATTTTTATATCTTTATTTTTCAAATCATTTTCATCTATAAATCCCCTCTTAGATGGTTCCACAGAAGTGTTTTCCACTTTATACAAAGTTATATCATCCTGAGATTTTTTAAAAAAGATGAAATTTTTTGAAATTTGGACAGCAGAAAGTTTTGTGTTATTTTCAAAATCAAGGAAATCTTCGATTAAAACAGATTCTATCGTGTTGTATTTAAATAAAGAATAATTAGAGTAAAGCATTTCAAATTCCATGAACTTTTTAGTTTCTTTTGATTCTAAATTACAGAGCCATTGAAATCTGTCACTTATTGTCTCGAAAGGAGTTTTGACAGGTGTTGGATAAGTTGGATGAACTGGTTCATACGCAATTTCTTCATATTCCTTTGCTAATTTCTTTTTATTAACAAGTTCTGGTGCTCTTTTTTTGAGAGGATCTTCTTTTTTAAAATATTTTTCAAAATCATTAGTCTTTCTTGAATAAATTACATCCTTGTACCATCTCTCTTCATAAGATGCCAGGTTATATTTGTATTCCTCTTTGTAATTAGAATAAAACATTTTGCTTTTTTCATCAACTATTTTCATTAATTCTTTGTATTGTTTGTTATTCTCTAGATGCTTGTTTTCTTGAAAATATTTTGTTAAAACATTATCAAATTTTTCTTTTCCTTCTTCTAGGAAATCTGAATATTTTACAACATCACCAAATTCAGGATCTTTTTGTAAAATATCTGTAGGTTGGTTATCTTTGTATAATTCGTACCTATCAGATTTCTTTAATTCCTTTTTTTCCAAAACTTCATTTTTTTCCAATTTTTCTAAAACATTATTTGCTTTTTGTTGGGGTTTTAAATAATCACTATCATTTGAAGAAAGATGTTTTTCATGACTATCATTTTCTTTTTCATTTAATATTTCTAATTTTTCATTATTTAATTTTTTTCTTTTGAATATTTTTTCGAAAAAATTTCTCTTGAAAGTATTTAAATAAACATATTTTTTCATAAATAATAATATAATTAATATATAAAATAATAAAATTCGATTCAATCAAAGTTATTACAAATATAAGAGATTTTATAGACAGGTTTAATAATGGGGATTGGGGATTGGGGATTGGGGATTGGGGATTGGCCAATCCCCAATCCCCAATCCCCAATCCCCAATCCCCAATCCCCATAAT
>Ga0169931_10015716_pt1 | contig 10103 bp, 10 predicted proteins | sample Kivu_15m_20L_FD_129675 | JGI IMG/M metagenome (GOLD analysis project Ga0169931, IMG submission 129675) | Freshwater microbial communities from Lake Kivu, Western Province, Rwanda to study Microbial Dark Matter (Phase II) - Kivu_15m_20L... | ecosystem: Environmental > Aquatic > Freshwater > Lake... | reverse complement strand
TGCCGATGGGGACCACTGGAGCGGCACTTCCCGCCTGGTGGTCTCTTTTTTTGGCCAGAGCGAAGTCGACAACACGTCGGGAAGGACCGACAGTCAGCGCGGTGGCTGTGCGGCTCCTCGCCCTCGTTTGTGGCCTCGTGGCGCTTGGCGTCGGTGCCATGCTTTTGTGGCCGGCTGCGTCGCCCGCGACGACGGCCTCGCCGAAGCACGTCGTGATCGATGGCAGCGTCCTTGGCTTTCCTGGGGCGACGTCGTGGACGGCGCAGCCCTGCGACGAGCGCTCGGCGGACGAGGTCTGCCTTGGGCAGTGGCGGCACGAGGACGGTCAGGTCGCCCGCGTGCTCCTGCTCCCCCTGCCCGATCCTTCAAAGCTCGACACCCTTGCGGCCCGCCTCGCCGACCAAGCCCGCGCCAGCGGCGGTGTTGCCGAGGCCATCGACGTCGCAGGCCAGCGCGTCTTTCGCATGCTCCAGCCCATGCGCGACGCCGACAACGGCGACCGCGTCATCGTCGCGCTTACCTACGTCATTCCGGCGCCCGATCGGCGCTCGCTGCACCTCTTGACGTCGTCGACGCCGCTTGAGCATCAGGAGCCGAGCGACCAGCGCCTGCGCGACCTGCTCGCCTTTGGCGCTTGGCTTGAGCCGGCTCAAGCGCCTTGACGATGGCGGTGTCGCCTCCTAGACCGCCCTGGTGCTCGACCTAACCTCAGCCCGCGTGGTGCGGCGTCTGAACCGGTCACATAGGCACAAGAAAGTGTAAGCCATGCAGATCGACATCCACCCCGTCTACCGCAACGCAACCATCACATGCGCCTGCGGCGCCAGCTACGACACGCGCAGCACGCGCGGCACCTACAACGTCGACATCTGCTCGGCCTGCCACCCCTTCTTCACCGGCAAGAGCCGCATCCTCGACAAGGAAGGCCGCGTCGAGAAGTTCAAGGCGAAGTACGGCACGAAGAAGAAGTGATCGGGGCCGCACCCTGCGGGTGCGAACGAGCAAGCCACGACGAGCGCGTTCGCCTCGTCGTGGCTTGTTCCTTTTCGTCAGGTGCTCTGCTTCGCAGCGAGCAAGACGAATCAGCCTTCGACGTCGCGCTCGACGAGGCGATTGTCTTCGAAGGCCTGCACGAGGGCCGTCAGCGCGGCGACCTCGCGACGGATGGCTGCACCAGCCTGTGTGTTCGCGACGCTGCGCGGCACGTCGAAGGTGTGCAGGTCCCTCACCTTCGGCACGATGTCTGCGCCAGCTTTGACGGCGTCGTCGACGCTTTCGAAGTGGTGGTGCTCGGCGATCGCCGTGCGCGTCGCTTCGAGAATGAGCGTGAAGCCTTTGTCGCCGTAGGCTTCGGAGAAGGCGCCATCGATCGTGACGGCCTTGCCCGAGCGCTTGAGCGGCTCTTCGCCCTTCTCGAGCTTCACGGGGACATGGCCGTTGACGATCAGACCCGTCGCCGGATCGCCGCCGAGATCGGTGATGAGGCGGTCGCAGAACGCGACGTCGTGCACGAGCTTGAAGTAGGCGCCCTTGGTCTCATGCTTGGCGTGAGCGTCCTCAATGAGGTGGCTCTCGATCGTCGCCATCTTGTCTTTGCCAAACAGCGGCGACCGTGGGCCCGTCCACAGGTACCAAAGCCAGTCGATGTCTGAGGCGCGCTTCTCTCTAAAGGCCCGGTGCACGACGCGCTCGAACGCCGCGAGCATCGCCGGCCCGCGCACCTCGACGCCGTCGATGGTGATCGGCACGTAGGCGCCGCCGTCGTCGACGGGAACGCAGCCGTGAAAGATGAGCGCTTGGTCGCGGCGCAACAGGAGGGCGCCATTCTGGCGAATGAGCTGCATCTGCCGCCAGAGCACCGACGACGCCAGAAAGCTCGCGCGCAGCGCCTCGACACAGCGCTGCTCGTCGTGCGAGAGGGCCTCAGGGTCTTTAGGGTCGATCGTTGGCAGGGATGGGTCGGTCAGCGGATAGGTGTGACCGTCGACGGTGATCGTCTTCTGCTCGAGGTCGATCGCGCGCAGCAAGCGGCGGTCGTCCATCGCGAAGTGGGGGTTCTCCCGAATGAGCTGCCCCTCGAGCTTCCACTGGATGACGGCGATGGCCTTCTGCATCTTGGCCACTGTTTGGGCGTCGCGACCGACGACGCTCGCCTTGCCCTTCCACGTGGGGTGTCCGGCGTCGTGGGCGTAGGCCTTGCGCGCCAAGCTCTCGAGCGGCTCGAGCGGGATGCCGTACCCCTCCTCGAGTTGCTGCGTGCGTCCGTAGCGCAACGAGATGCGCACGACGGTGGCGATGAGCGCGGGCTGGCCGAGACAGGCGCCCATCCAGCTCACGTCATGGTTGCCCCAGGCGACCGCCAAGCGCGGCTGCTTGGAGAGCACGTCGATGACCTTGTCGAGGCGGGGACCGCGGTCACCGAGGTCGCCGGCGACGATCAGCTCGTAGACGCTCAGGTTGCGAACGACGCGCGACATGAGCCGCAGCAGGTCTTTCGCTTGGCCTCGGCGCAGAAACGGCCCGACGAGCGCTTTGAGGTAGCGCTGCTCTGGGTCTTTGCGTACGCCGGCCGCGAGCAGGAAGAGCTCCGAGAACATCGCGCGATAGGCCGTCGGAAAGATGCGCTCGACGGCGCGGTCGCTCCATGTTTCGGCGAGCGCGCGCGCGATGCGCAGCAGCCGGTCGAGCATGACGAAGAAGAACGCCTCTTGTTCGGCGCTCGATTTGTCGTTGAGGCCAAGGTGGCCCCACGTTGCTTCGCAGTAGTAGACCGTGCGCAGCGTGAGGCTGCGGCCGTCTTCGTCGAGGTCGGCGAACAACCGATCGATGAGGACCCGCAGCGAGCCCGACGCGTTTCTGATCACGTGGCTGAGCTTCTTGTGCTCGCCGTGAACATCGCTGACGACATGGATGGTGCCCTTCGGCAACGTGAGGACGGCTTCGAGGTGCGCGATCTCGGCCAGTGCGCTCTCTCGGTTTGGAAAGCGACGCGCGAGGGCCTCAAGAAACGGCGTGTCGTCAGCGAGCGTGGCGGCGGATGTGTCGTGATGCATGGCGCGCACTCTACAGCGTGTGCCGGGGCCGAGGTGCGGTGCCGCTGTCTCTATTTCGCGCACCAAGCGTCGCCGCGAGACGGCACGCGACGAGCAGAGCATACTGGCGTAAGAGAAGCTCGCGGGCCCAAGACGCACGTACGAGGTCAGCTATGCGCCGCTCACCGAACGCGTTCACCCTGATCGAACTCATGCTCGTCGTCGCCCTTGGGGATCCTGGCGGCGCTCGCGGTCCCGCGCTTTGACCGCTACACATGCACGGCGAAGCAGGTCGAGGCGCGAACGTCGCTCGCCGCCTTACGCACCGCCCAGGAGACGCACCGCGGCGAGACCGGCCGCTACGCGGCGATCCCCCAACTGGGGACCACCACGCGCGACGATCCGACCACCGGCTTCTCGCTCAAGGGCTACCGCCGGTACCGTGTGTGGGCCGAACAGACCGCCGCAGGCTTCGTCGGCTATGCGTTTGGCGAATCCGGTTCTGGTGTCGACGGCGACCTGTGGCGCATCGACGACGGTAATCAGCTCGTTGCTCTCGTCGACGCCTGCACCGGCAGCGCGGTCGCGACCCCCACCGTAGGCACCGCAGGCAGCACGAGCGGGACGGGCGGCAGCTCGGGCAACACCGGCAACACATCGGCCGGTGCCGGGAGCGGCGCCAGCACCGGCAACACCGGCGGCGCCAACAGCGGCAGCGCCAGCAACAGCGGCAGTGGAAGCAGCGGCACCGCCGGCAACGCGGGCAACAGCAGCGGCGTCGACAACAGCGGCAGCACCGGCAACAGCGGAAGCGCCGGCAACACTGGCAACAGCGGCAACGCCGGCGGCACCGGCAGCGCTGGCAGCACCGGCAACAGCGGCAGCACCGGCAGCGCTGGCAACAGCGGCAACGCCGGCAACACCGGCAACGCTGACAGCACCGGCAACAGCGGCAGCGCTGGCAAAAGCGGCAACACCGGCAGCACCGGCAGCACCGGCAACAGCGCTGTTGCCGACGCTGTCGGCAACAGCGGCAACGCAGAAGGCCGCACCGAAGCAGAAGGCCGCACCGAAGAAGAAGGCCGCGGCGAAGAAGAAGAAGCATTGGGCATGGATGATGCCAAACCCCTGCTTGTTCCAGTCGTAGAAGGCCGCGGCGAAGAAAAAGGCAAGGAGAAGAAGTAGACGAGGCTCGCTACCGTGTGGCGCGAGACGGACGTGTGAGGCAGGCGATGGGGCAAAAGCAATCACAAGACCTCGACGCAGCCTGGGACAGCGTGCCCGCTGCGCCGTCGATCGAGGCGGTCGACCCGGTTGAGCAGCTCTGTCGTTTGTTCCGAGGCGCGATCGCCGCGAACCCGCGCCTCTGGCGGTCGGTTGACCTCGACGGCGCCGTCGGTGTGCTCGCGAGCCTCGCGCGAGCGCGCCGCTCCGAGAGCACGACGTTGCCGCTTGAGCTCGTGCGCCAGAAGCTCGTGAAGATGTACGCGCCGAAGAGGGCGCTGCAGGAAAGCTTCGTCGTGTTCGCCCATGAAGCGAAGCAGGTTGGCTTCAACGTTGCGCTCCCTCGCGACTTCGATGGACTGAGTGAAGAAGACCGACGCCAGCTCTTGAACGCGTTCTACGCGCGCGTCGCGCGAGGCGGCGCGGGGACCGACGCGCGCACCAAGGCACTCGCCGGCGAACTCATTGTCTTTGGCGCCGACGCGCGCTCAGAGGGGACCAAGCACCTGCTCGGCGTGCTGGTCATCGTCGCTGGGGTTGCGCTGCTCTTTCGCGACGTCGCAGGAGACACGGGCCCAAGGCCGTTTCCTGTGACCGTCCCGGACGACGCGGTCGCCTGCACCCAGACGTTCACGCATGGCGCCGTACTGCGCTGCGTGCTGGCCAACGACGCCGCGCAGCAACTCGCCAGCGAGCCGGCCGACCGTCAGCGGGCGCGCTTCACGAGCCTGCGCCGATTTGCGCAGGGGCGCGGCTTGGCCGACATCGTCGTCGTCAACTCTGGCGGTGCCCCTATCTCTCCTCCCTGAACGTTTCTTCCGCTGACGCGGGAGCTCTCCCGCTCTCGCGGAAAAGGTGAGCGCTTCGTGACCCACCGAGTCCTCCTCGTCTCTGGCACACCCGTTGAGCGCGCCCGCATCGAAGGCTCGCTGCGAAACGGAGGCGTGAGCGCGCTGTCGGCCGACACCCCAAGCGACGCAGCACTCTTCTGCCGGCAGTTCGGCCCCAGCGCCGTCCTCTTGCTCGACGACCCGATGTCCCCCGTAGGGCGTCAGGCGACCGCTCCTGTTGAGCCAGCAAGCGACAACGGGCGTCCCGCTGTTGTTGCTCGACACGGAGGTGCCGCCCGCGAACGCCGTGACGCTGTTGCGTTCCGTCGTTGGGCTCTTGCGATCGGTCAAGAGCGGCAGCGACATCATCGCCTCGCTCGACCTCATCTTCGGCGACGACTTGCGCGATCCGCGACGGCGCTTGGCGTTTCATCGACGCGGACCCGCGGCGCTGCGGCGCATCGGCGACCATCTGCGCACGAAGGAGGTCACTGGCACCATTCTGATCGACGACGGTGGTGACGGCGGCCTCATTCGCCTCGTGAACGGCAGGCTCGACGACGCTGAGCGCGGCGCGCTCCGCGGTGCGCAGGCGATCAAGGCCCTCCTGAGCAGCGACGCCCAAGAGCCGTGGGGCGTCACGCTCGATGTGCGAGCAGCCGACGACGCCCAGCCGTCGGCACCTGCCGCGGCGCCAGCAACGGCAGGCGCAGGCCCCCTCGACGGCGTCGTCGGCGAGCTCTTGGTCGAGCAGACCAGGCCGCAGGGATTGCCTCAGCTTGCGCGGCGTGACGACGTCACTGTGCCGCTGCGCGTGCTCCTCGTCGACGACGATCCGGTGCTCATGCTCATGTATCAGCGCACGTTTCGCCATGCTGGCCACGACGTAGAGGTCGCCCATGACGGCGGCGCCGGCATCAGCGCGGCGCATGCGCGCCCGCCGGACATCATCGTCTCCGATATCGCTATGCCCAACAAGACCGGCTGGGATCTGCTCGCGGCTGTGCGTGGCGACCCTCGGCTCGCCGAGGTCCCCGTCGTGCTGTTGAGCTGCCATGGCGACTTTCTCCATGGTCTGGCGCGCGCGTCTGCGGGCGCGAACGACTACATCGAGAAAGGCCTGCGCGCCGCCGCACTCGTGCAGCGCGTCGAGACGGCTGCCACGTCGCGGCGCGCGCTCAAGAGCTGGGGAGACACGCCGCCGCCGTCGTTTCAGGCCCGGCTCGCCAACGTTGGCCTGTTTGCGCTCAGCGAGGCCCTGCAGCGCTCAGGGGCCAGCGGTGAGGTGCGCCTCGACGATGGGTGGACCTTCGTGCGTCTCATGTTCGTCGCTGGACTGCTCACCTCGGCGCGCAGCCAAGAGGCCGATGGCACGGTGCGCGACGGCGACCTCGCTCTCGCTGCGGCCCTCGAGCGCGGTGAGGCCGATGTCGAGTTCATCGCCCCCGGCCATGAGTCGGAGGCGCGGCCGCCGAGCAGACGCCTGGTCGCGCTTGGACCGAGCGGCCGCGGTGAGTCGCCCGTCGAGGCGCTGACGCGTGCGGCGTTGATCGTCGAGGAGCAGCGCCAAGGGCGCCGCGACCGCGCTCTCGGCGGCGATGCAGCGATGGTCTTCAAAGACGCCGCCGCGGCCCTCTACTTCCTGGTCGCCGACGAAGGTTCAGCGCGCATCGCCCAGCAGCTCAAGGACGGCGCAACGCCGCGCCAGCTCCTCGAGGGTGGCGCCGACCCCCTCGTCGTCGAGAGCATCGTGACCGACCTGCTGCGCAAAGGCGTCGCTGACCTGCTCGCCTGAACGCTCTCAGGGCATGTCACAGAGCGTCGCGACGCTGCCGACGAGGTAGCTCCCGTCGACGACGTAGCCGGCAGCGAGGTGCGCCGCACAGCTCGCGCGACTACCCACGCTGTCGTCGGTGAAGTCTGCTGAGCGCACCAGGATCGCGGCATGCCGACGTTGGACGACGACGGTCCCACCGTTGCCCACGGCGGCGTTTACGTCATTGGGCAGGCCAACGCCGATCGCCGACTCGTTGTTGGTGCATGCGGCGTTGAGCGGCCGAAGATGCCTACACGGATGAGACCAGGGCGGTTTGGGTCGATGTTGATGCCGCTCGCTCGGCACTGCGTACCTGGGAGGGTGAAGCTCGCATCCGCTTCGACCCACTCGTCGTACGTCGGGCTTGCAAGGACGATTGGGCCCCCTGAAAACAGCGCGCGCGCCGATGCGAACGTGCTGGGCAGCACGAGGTCCGGCGTGACGAACGAGAACGCAGTGACGCCCGTCGTTTGTCGCGCGAAGCCCACTCGCAGCGCGTCGACCTTCACGGTCAAGAACGACTCGAGCTTGCTCTCGCCGAGGCGACCGGCGCTGGCGCCCACGATGAGGTCGGCGCGGCGCTCGGGAGTCGAGTCTTCCGTGAGCAAATTTGTGTCGGTCCACAGCGCACTCTCAGCGCTGAACTCGTCGTCGTTGCCATCGGCTTTCAGCACGAGCGTCCACCCGCCGCCATCGTGGTCCATGTCGCAGTAGGCATCGAACTTCGCGTCGGTCGAGCCGACGAACGTGTAGACGCCGCTGCCGTTGGCGGCGTCGAGGGCGACGACGTGCGCGCAGCTCGGCTGCTCGTCGATGACGACGAGCTGGAGCCGAACAGTGGTGGTCTGCCGACCGGCCGTGAGGCGCACGTCAGCGAAGCCCTCGCCGGGCAACTCGGGCACAAGGGTGAAGCGTCCGTCGGCGAGAACGGTGAAGTTGAAGTTGGTGCTGCCGCCGATGACGTCGAACGTGACCAGATCGTCGTTGGCGAGCAGACGGCCCGTCTTTGCCCGATCCACGACCGTGGCGATGCGCGTGGGTGAGGTGAGCACCCTCGCCCTCCCCTTCACCCTCTCCCTCGCCTTCCCCCTCCCCTTCGCCCTCGCCTTCTCCTTCGCCTTCCCCTTCCCCTTCACCTTCACCTTCGCCCTCGCCCTCGCCCTCGCTCGCGCAGGCGCCCTCGACGCAGCGCTCGTCGGCGGGGCACGCGTTGTCGTCGGTGCACAGGATCGGGCCCCCAAGGACAGACACGACAGAACAGCCAAGGCGGCTGCGATGACTAGGACCAGGGCGACTGACGGGCTCGACACCGTGGCGAGGTAGCAGCGTGAGGCTCAGCGGATCCGAGTTCCCTTTGGTTTCACAGTGACAATGGGTTCCTTCGGCACTGGGAGGTCAGGGTCATCCGCATAGGCGTCGACCTCCGCCTGCCATCGCGCGAGCAGCTCTGCCTCGTTGATGGCTGGCTCAAAGGCGAGGTCGAGCTCGTGGGGTGGCGTGCCGAATGCAGTCCGGCGGAGGCCGCGACGAAAATTCATCGGCCTTCGGCCGATGAATGTATGGATTATTCGCACCCCGAAGGGTGCGAATTCAAACTCTTGGCGTCCCGCCAAGAGTTTGAATAATCAAAACTATTCGGCCGCGAAGCGGCCGAAATCGACTCGAATCGTGCACTTGGAGAGACCGTCGGCGGCGTCAGGGTGTCCGCCCTCCTTACCCAACCCGGACGCGGACACGGACGCGGCACCTGTCTGGCCTAGGCTTGGGAGACGGGAGCCCCTGGCGACACTCTCGGGGGTGTCGCCGTCGTCAGCCATGCGCTCCCTTCGCGCGCAGCGACGACGACGTGCCGACCAAAGACCCCGCTGACGCGCCCCGGCGTGGCGCTGCGCTCGGCGACAGCGATCGCCCGGACGACGTCGACGACTGCAGTGCCGCACCTGATACGCACCGGTCCAGGCAGTTGAGCGCGGACGCGACGGACGAGGGTGGGTGCATCGAGGACGGCCGCGTCGAAGGCGAGCATCGCCAGCGTCGGCTTTCGCTCGTACGAGCCGCCAACCGCCTGCGGCGTCGGACGCGCGCCGGCGGCGATCGCTGCGAGCACTGGCCCAATCTCGCGCACCGCGAGGGTGAAGCACCGCTCACCCAGCGTGCCTTTGGTGTCGTCGACACAGACCGGCACTGGGTGCTGGGCGTAGATGTCGCCGGCGTCGAAGGCGTGGACCATGTGGTGAAACGTGACGGCCGTCTGGCTGTCGCCGGCCAAGATGGTCCAGGCGAGAGGATCGGGGCCGCGATGCAGCGGCAGCGCCGAGGGGTGCACGTTCAGACCACCATGGGGCAGCACGTCGAGCAGCGCCGCCGGCACGCGCCCGGGCCATGCTGCGCACACGAGCACATCGGCGCGCGTGGCGCGGACGTCGTCGACACAGCCTGCGAGGCCGCGACCGCTGACGTTGATAAAGCGTGCGCCAAGGTTCTTCGCCGTGCGCTCGGCAGGAGTGCCGGCCAGCGCACGACGAAGGCGCCGAAGGCCGGGCCGGCCGCCGTGGCCGAGGACTGCCACGACGTCGTGGCCGGCGACGGCTGCTCCGACGGCGACGTCAAGGGCGAGGCCAAGGAAGCAGACGCGCAGGCTCACGCGTCGTCATCGCGCCAAGGGTTGGGCGGCACGAACGCGCTCGCCGCACAGGCACCGGCAAGCGCGCCGACGACGGCGTAGACGGCGGTGGCCGCGAGCGTGATGAAGAGGCCCCGCCACCACAACACGCCGGGGAGCGGCATCACCCAGAGCGCGGCTGCGAAGGCACCAAGGACGACGAGCGCGGCGACGGCGACGCGGCCGTGTTTGGGGGCGACGACCGTCTCGGTGACGACGGTGCCAGCGCGGTGCTCGCTCGCGATGCGGGCGAACGACAGGCTCGCCGTGGCGATGAGCAAACCAAGGAGGCAGAGGCTCGTGTGGTGCGCAAACGCGGTGCCTTGCACGCCGCGCAGTGGCCCGTAGCGCACGAGGTAGACGAGAGGCACGAGCGGCGCGAGCAGCATGACGTTCCAGGTGACGACGTCTTTGAGGTAGGGCCGCAGCGGGCTGTAGAGCACACCTTGGGGAGCGGTGCTGTCGCGCCGATGGCGCGCGACGCCGATAGCCGCGCCGATAACGCCGGAGAGAAAGATGACGGGGACGCGAGGCCGGAC
>Ga0169931_10015715_pt1 | contig 10104 bp, 7 predicted proteins | sample Kivu_15m_20L_FD_129675 | JGI IMG/M metagenome (GOLD analysis project Ga0169931, IMG submission 129675) | Freshwater microbial communities from Lake Kivu, Western Province, Rwanda to study Microbial Dark Matter (Phase II) - Kivu_15m_20L... | ecosystem: Environmental > Aquatic > Freshwater > Lake ... | reverse complement strand
GTCTGCGGTGAGATAATGGGTGATTTCAGGCACAACGTCTGCCTGTGCAAACATCTTGGTGTCGTTGGAGATAATCGTGCGTTGAGTGATCTGCTGGGGCAGCACTCCACGAGCCTCAAAGACCACCCGAGCAAACTCCCCAGCCCGCTGAGCATGATCCACGTTGAAGGGCACCACGCGAAAATACCGCAGCGGCAAATTGGCTATCGTGTCGCGCACCGCGTATTCGGCCAAGGCGATGGTCGAGACGTAGAGCGTATGACCTCCCTCCACCAGAAACTTAAGATATGCCTGCGCCGCCGGGTGCAGCGTCTCGTTTGGCTTAGCCCAACGGATGAAATAGCTCGTATCGCAGAGCACTCCGTGGACGACCGCCGGTGTTTTAGGCATGAGCGCCTCCGCGCAATTCGGTCAGCCACGCATCGGCATCCGTCAGGTCGCTCCAAGCCGGGGCCGCCCGCTGGAGCAGACCGTCCAAATACGTCTGCGAATACGCGCCGTCCTGATCCAGGAGCTCGATAAAACGCAGCGTGTTCGGGTCCATCTCGAAAGTCTTGAGATTCTGGCGCCCGGCGACACGGACGCCGAATTTTTTGTAGAGCAGGTTCTTTTCGCCCTGCTTGAGATAGTCCTTCTCCACCGCGATGCGCAGCGTGCCGTGCTCCTTGGTGTCGAGGTGGATGTTGGGGTTGTTCTTCCCTCCCGCATTGGTCAGCTCGCCGTAGATATAGAATTCCGCGTCCACCCACACCTGTTCGCTGCGCTCGTAGTGCGTCGTGCGGTCGATTCGCAGGCTCTGCTGATTGGCCCGAAGGGTGACAACGTAGTCCTTTTCCCGCGCGATACGCTGGAGGGACTCGACCGCCGCCGCCGTGCGTTCGTGCAGAAAATTGATATGCCCCTCGGCCCCGACCTGGGCGATGACCGCGCCAAACCCGATCACAGTCTGCATCAGGGTGCGGAAGCGGTGCCGCACGGAACCCTCGCTGATCTCGTAGCTGATCACCGGCCGCTGTGAGCGCTTCTCCGTGGGAAAGAGCAGGTCGGCGGCCTCGCCCAGAATCGCCCGAATCTCTTCAATATCAACGAGCGCGGGAGTGAGCTTTTGAGCTCCAACCCTGCCCTCGATATGGATTTCGATTTCTCCGAGCGCGTTCATGACATGAAGACGTTACGAAATGGCCCGGGAATGCCAAGTGGTGATTTACGCCTCCGTGAGTTCGGCGACGAGGGCGGTGAGAAGGTTGGCGGCGGTGGCGCGGGAGGCGGCGAGTTGTTGCTCCAACGCGTCCACCAAGGCCATCAGTTGCTCCACTTTAGCCACGATCCGGCGTTGTTCGGCGAGGGGTGGGAGTGGGAACAGGTAGTTCCTCAAGAAACTGAGAGATACGAATGACTGAACCCCTCCGGCTGCCTTCGCCTTCATTTCCTCAGCAACAAGCTTGAGATACAGAAGCAGGAAGCGCGGTTCCGAATCGACAGCGGCGTAGTATTTGAACAGTGCGACATTCTTGATGCTAAACTCCCTGTCGGTGTCCACGATGACGGGATTCCCAATGCTGCCGATCATCGCAAAGAGAATGTCCCCGCGGTCAACGCGTGACCGCTCCGAGATTTGGCGATGGTCCTTTTCCGAGATTAGGTTGACTCCGTCGAACAAAAGACTTCCAGAATAGATGTTCTTACTCGTGATGAGTGGAAATCCCTCGGTCGTGTATTTCGGTGTGTCGTGAGTCCCGTCGCGAACATCGAAGCTGTTCCCCAAGCGCGTCCACAGCCAGCCGGGAGGAAGCGGCTCAGCGTCATCGCCGCTTGGATTAGCTGCTACTGCGACACGCTTGATCGTTCGTTGTTTGATGAGTTTTTCCTTCGTGCTTTCAATCCGAGCGAACAACTCCTCTGCTGGTTCGTCGTTGGGGTCTTGGGGGACGAGTTTGCCTTGGACGGCGAGGGTGAGGATGGATTTGCGGAGGTCGGCGGGGGGGATGGCGTAGGACGGGTGGAAGAGGAACTGGAGGTTGGCCGGCGTGGGCGCGTCGGCGAAGCGGGCCAGCGACGCGCGGGCGAGCGCGGCGTGCCACGTCTCCCGTTCCTGCTGCTGCGCCTCCAGCCGATCACACAACGCCATCAACTCATCCATCTTCGCCACGATCCGCTTCTGCTCGGCGAGGGGCGGGAGCAAAACGGGCATCGCGTGGAGCTTGTCCACAGTGATGCCCTTCACGGTCACGCCTGAGCCAACCATCTTGAGCGACTTGAAAAGCAGGTAGGCAAAATCGAGGTCGAGCGCGGTGGTCGGCTCGATAGCTCGCAAGTCCTGATTGATCGCAACGGGGATTGTATTGATCGCCAGCTTCCCGAGGCCCATGCGCGTAACCACGATGAGCCGATTTGGTGGAATCAGATTCGAACTGCTGTCCTTGAGTCCCTCTTCGGTAATCGAGTCGATCGTCGAGGTGAGATACTTCTGACTTTGAACGTCTTTGACGCTGGCCCATGGAATCGGGCCATTCCAGTAACTTGGATTCTGTTTAGACGGCGTTCCGCCCCCGGTGTTGGAGGCGATGAGACATCCGAGCGGCAAGGCAACCCATCCTGTCGGAGTTTCAACCGACTCATCGGACGCGAGATCATAGAGAGGCTTGTTTGCCTTACGGATGCAATCTTTCGCCGAAACCTCCTTCGGCCTCTGTTCAACCAGCTTTCCCTGCACTGCGAGTTGCAGCACCAGCTCGCGCATCTTCGCCACCGCATCGGGCGCGTCGGCGAACTGGTCGAACTTCTCAAAAAACGTTTCCAGCTTCATTCAGCAGTCCCGGCGGTGGCGGTGAGGGCGTGGTGGAGTTCCTGTTTCAGCGCGGCGCGGGTGGCGGCGATCTGGGCGAGGAGCTTTTCGTATTCGGGCAGGAGGTGGTCCACGTCGCCGGGGCCGGTGTCGGGGTTGTGCGGGTTCTTGAGGTCGAGGTTGAAGTTGCCGGCCTTGATGGTGTCGATGGAGACGCGCCAGGCCTGCTCGTTTTCCACGCGGGATTTGAAGCCGTCGCTCTCCTTGCCCCACCACGCGCGCTCGGCCTCGAATTCCTCGATGCGGATGGGTTTGCCCTTGTTGTAGCTCTTGGCGCCGGGCGGATAGGGGTGCTCGTAATACCAGACGTGGGTGGTGGGCGCGCCCTTGGTGAAGAAGAGGAGGTTGGTGCGGATGCCGGTGTAGGGATTGAAGACGCCGTTGGGCAGGCGGACGATGGTGTGGAGGTTGCACTCGGTGAGGAGGGCTTCCTTGATGCGGGTCTTGACGCCTTCGCCGAAGAGCGTGCCGTCGGGCAGCACGAGTCCGGCGCGACCGCCGGGCTTGAGCAGCTTCATGAGGAGCACGAGGAAGAGGTCGGCGGTCTCGCGGGTGCGGAACTCGGCGGGGTAGTTGGACTCGATGCCGTCCTCCTCCATGCCGCCGAAGGGCGGGTTGGTGACGATGACGTCCACGCGCTCTTTCGGGCCCCAGTCGCGCAGGGGACGGGCGAGGGTGTTGTCGTGGCGGACGTTGGAGGGGACGTCGATGCCGTGCAGGAGGAGATTGGTCATGCACAGGACGTGCGGGAGGTGCTTCTTCTCGATGCCAGCGAAACAGTCCTGGATGGTGCGCTCGTGGGCGGCGGTTTTGGCCTGTTGGCGCAGGTGCTCGATGGCGCAGACGAGGAAGCCGCCGGTGCCGCAGGCGGGGTCGAGGATGGTTTCGCCGAGGCGGGGATTCACCTGCTCGACGATGAACTGGGTGACGGCGCGCGGGGTGTAGAACTCGCCGGCATTGCCCGCGGACTGGAGGTCCTTGAGGAGCTTCTCGTAGATGTCGCCGAACATGTGGCGGTCATCGGAGGCGTTGAAGTCGATGCCGTTGATCTTGTTGATGACCTGGCGCATCAACGTGCCGTTCTTCATGTAGTTGTTGGCATCCTCGAAGGCCATGCGGATGAGGCCGGCGATCCGGTCCCCTCCCCCCGCGAGCGACTTGAGTTTCGGCAACAGCGTGTTGTTGACGAAGTCGAGGAGCGTGTCGCCGGTGATGCCCTCGGCGTCGGTGGCCCAGGTGGACCAGCGGAGGTGCTTGGGGAGGGGCGAGCGGTAGTCGTCGCGCATGAGCGCCATCTCCTTCTCACGGTCGTCGAAGATCTTCAGGAAGAACATCCACCCGAGCTGCTCGAGGCGCTGCGCGTCGCCGTAGGTGCCGGCGTCCTTGCGCATGATGTCCTGGATGGTTTTGACGAGGTTGGAGACGTTGGGCATGAGGTGAGAATCTGGTTGCGAAATTGGAGAATAGAGCGATGGTAGCGGCAAGTTGGACTGGAAATTTCCGGTCGGCGTCGGGCTTCTGGGATTCCCCGGAGGCCCTTCGCATTTTCAGGGGAGGAGCTTGAGGCCCCAGCCTTCAACCTTTCCCGCAGGGTTTCGGCGAAGTTTCGTGGCGATGATCTCGAAGGCCCGGTTCGGCTGGCCGGGACGCAGATGGTGGAGCGCGACCGGGCGCGCCATGAGGTCGGTGAGCTGAAGGCCGGCGGAATTGGCGGTCTTTGGCACCATAACCAGATTGAGAGGAAGCGGCCGACCCAACGCGTTGTTCCCGTCACAAACCCGGCGAAACGCCAATTCCAAGTTGGCGTCCTCCTTCTTGCCACGCTTCTCGACCACAATGGCTGTGCTGGCGGCGGCCTGTCCCATCTGCTCCAAGTGCCGGTAAACGCGTTCCAAACCGGTCTCGAGCGCATAGTCATAAGGACTGACCGGTTTCGCGTAGCGATTGGCAAAAGCCACCTTGTCAATGACCACGGCGACGACAGTGGCGGGCAATCCATCCATCTGGTCGGTAAGTGCGGCTAGGAATCGCTCACGCAGCGGTCGCTGCAGCAGGAACAGAAAGTCGCCGAAGGGCTTTCGTATATCATGTTCGTGCAACACCACCTCGTCGTGTCCCCAAAACTCGAATTTGAATCGCTGCAGGGCGGGGCAGACTCGATTCACGTAGTCATCTTTTCGGAGAATGGCGAACAACAGGACGAAAACAGGAAACTGCGGATCAATCTGGGTGAGATTGTGGTCGCCGCTCTCGTCCACGAAGACCAGGTAGTCGCTGAAGGCTGGGGTGGCGGCGGCAGACATGGTCAGGCGGCCGGATTGTAGAGGGCGGATTCGAGTTCCTGAATGGCCGTGAGGTAGCCGTCGCGACCGCCGAAGAGTTTCACGATCTCCATGGGCGTGCCGTGAGCCGTAAGCGGGTCCACCTTGAGGATTTCCAATGACTCGACGCTCTTGAGGCCGCTGTCGGCGTATTTCTGGAGCAGGGCATCGAGCACGGCGCGGGCTTCGGCGCCATATTTACCGAAGACATTGCGCTTTTTCACCTGGGCGGCGCGCTCCCGGCGGGTGAGCGGCGGGGCGTCGAAGGCGATGTGGCAGACAAGGTCGAAGGCGTCGTAGTCGCGGCCGACCTGCTCGGCGAGTTCGTCGAGGAAGACGCCCTTGGCGGCGAGCTCCTCCAAGATGACCTGCTTTCGCTCGGCGTCGCGCCACACGGTCAGAAAATCGTCGAGCGAGGCGTAGGCGGAGCGGACGGTCCGGCGGGAGTAATCCTTGAGCGACTCGGTGATGAGCTTGCCGCTGGCGTCGAGATACTGGACGCGCTCGGTGGCGACGCGGACCTCGACGTTGTTGACGTAGTATTTGGTCGGTGGCGTGCCGCCGTGAAGATTGCCGTCAACGATCAAGCCCTCGGGACCGTAGGCCCCCTGCTCTTCGTTCGCCTGGTGTTCAGGCGGCAGCCCGTCATCGGGCGGCACCGGCGGCTCATCCGGGCGGGGCTCGTAAATCTGCACCGGCTCGCCGTCGAAATCCGGGTCGGCGAAGAGCGCCGTCACCTGCCGGAAATCCATGATCGTGAAGTAGAGTTTGCCGTAGTCCTCGTTGATGCGTGTGCCGCGGCCGATGATCTGTTTGAACTCGGTCATCGAGGCGATGTGGCGGTCCAGCACGATGAGATGGCAGGTCTGGGCATCGACGCCGGTGCTCATCAGGCGCGAGGTGCAGGCGATGACCGGGTAGGTGGACTCGGGGTCGATGAAGTTGTCGAGCTGGGCCTTGCCCTCGTCGTTGTCGCCGGTGATGCGCATGACGTATTTGGCGTTGGCGGCGGCGAGGTCGGGATTGGCGTTGACCATGGCCTGCCGCATGCGCTCGGCATGGTCGATGTTCTCGCAGAAGATGATGGTCTTGGCGAAGCGGTTGGTGGCCTGCAGGAACTCGGTGACCTTCGCCGCGACGAGCGTCGTGCGTTTTTCGAGGATGAGGTTACGGTCGTAGTCCTTGGTGTTGTATTCGCGGTCCTCGATGAGTTTGCCGTATTTGTCGGTCTGCCCGGCCTCCGGCCGCCAGCCGTCGAGGTCCTTGTCGAGGCCGATGCGCACGACCTTGTAAGGTGCGAGGAAGCCGTCGGAAATGCCCTGGCGCAGGGAGTAGGTGTAGATGGGGTCGCCGAAGTATTCGATGTTGGAGACGGTCTTGGTTTCCTTCGGCGTGGCGGTGAGGCCGATCTGGGTGGCGGTGCTGAAATACTCGAGCACCTGCCGCCAGGCGGCATCGGCATCGGCGCTCCCGCGGTGACACTCGTCCACGACGACGAGATCGAAGAAGTCCGGTGAGAACTGCTTGTAGATGTTCCTGTCCTCCTCGGTGCCCGTGACGGCCTGGTAGAGGCAGAGGTAGATCTCAAAGGCCTTGTCCACCGTGCGGTTGGTGATCTTGGTCATCGCCTGACCGAAGGGCTTGAAATCGTTGGTCTTGGTCTGGTCGGCGAGGATGTTGCGATCGACCAGGAAGAGGATGCGTTTCTTGGCACCGGATTTCCACAGCCGCCAGATGATCTGGAAGGCGGTGTAGGTCTTGCCGGTGCCGGTCGCCATCACGAGGAGGATGCGGTCCTCGCCGCGGGCAATGGCGTCCACCGTGCGGTTGATGGCGATGTGCTGGTAATAGCGCGGGGCTTTCCGCGAACCGTCGTCGTAGTAGTCTTGGGTGGCGACGGCCTCCTGCCGGGCGGAGTAGCCCTTGGCCCGGCGATAGCGGGCCCAGAGCTCCTCGGAAGAAGGGAATTGATCGAGCGGAATCTCGCGGGTGACCGGGCCGCTGGTGATGGTGCGGTCGTGCTCGAGGAAGCCGTCGCCGTTGGAGCTGTAGGCGAAAGGCACATCGAGAATTTCGGCGTATTCGAGCGCCTGCTGCATGCCGGCGCCAACCGCATGGGTGTTGTCCTTGGCCTCGACGATCGCGAGCGGCAGGTTCGGCTTATACGAGAGGATATAATCGGCCTTCTTCGCGTCGCCCCGTTTGACGGTTTTGCCGCGGACGATGACCCGGCCCTTGGTGAAGTAAGCCTCTTCGCGAATTTGGGTCATCAGATTCCATTTTTCACCATTCGGCCCGACGAGGGCAGGCGTGATGAACTTGGAACGGATGTCCGCCTCGGTAAGAGCTTTTTTGTTCATACGGGCGGCAGGCTCGGAAATATCCACTCGAATTTGGGCATGGGGAAGGCTGGCGAACCCGACCCCGGCCGGTGGTTGTGCCTGAGGAGTTCGCCTCAGAGAGAGCCAATTTGCCTGAACCGGAGCGAGCCGAAAACACGTTCCCTCCCCTGCCCTGCATCTTTTCCCGGAGGGAGGGACCAACCAGGCCACTTGGGTTTTGCGGTGTCTGGCTGACCCGGCGGTGACGGGAAATGGGCTGCGACGGCCCGCAACCCCGGACTCAGCCGTAGCGGCGTTTCATCTCGTCGAAGGGGAAATTGCGGCCGGGGCACACGGTGTGGTTGCGGTCCACCCAGCGGTGCGCGGTGAACTTGGGCTTCACGCCCAAGGGGGCTTCGTTGCGCAGCCAGTCCACCAGCGCGGTGAACGAGGCCAACTGTTTTGCGCTCGGCCGGCGCGTCTCGAAATTCCCCACCAGACAGATGCCGATGCCGTGCTCGTTGTAGTGGCTGTTGCGCACGTGGCCGCCGTTGAGCTGCTGGAGCCAGCGCGGGCCAATCTCGATCTCGCCTTCGCCGGAGTCGCGGCCGTTGCCGATGACGAAATTGTAGGCAAGCCCGTTCTCCATGCCGCGCCGCCGGTGCGTGGCGTCGTAGGCCTTGGCGTTGCCCGCCTCGATGCCGCTGTGGTGAGCCACGACGTAACGCCAGCGGCGGCGTTCGATCTTCAGGCCGGCGGTCGCGGCGATCACCTTGGCCAGCAGCGCGCTGTCGGGGATGATGAGCACCTGTCCGACGACGATGCGGTCGGTCTTCAGGCCGTTGCGGGCTTTCAACGCCGCGACGGTGACGCCGTGCCGCTGCGCGATGCGGCTGAGGGTGTCGCCCGCCACGACGCGGTGCGTGGCCGCGCCCGCCGCCTGCGCCCAGACGCGCGGCCCGGCGACCAGCCCAAGCGCGGCCAGTCCGAGTCCGTAGAGAAATTGGCGGCGCGAGTGCACGCCCCACCCTAACACGGCAGTCAACCCCGCGACCCCGTCTGCCAGGCCCGCCACGCGGCCTCGGTAAAGCGCATGTAGCGGACGCCGGTCGCAAAATCCGTGAGCCGCACCGGTGCGCCGGTGCGGATGCTGTCCACGAAATCCGCCTCCACACGCCACTGCGCCTGTTTTTCCGGCGGGATGACCACGCGCTGCTCCGCCCCGCCCGCCGGCCGGAGCCACAAGGCGGACTGCGCGAGATCGAGCCGCAGGCGGGCGCGTTCGCCTTCGAGGATGAGCTCGTTGCGCGGCGCGACGGTCTCCACGCCACTGAATTCTGCGGCAAACCGGGCGCCGGCCGGGAGACGGCCCGCGATGCTCGCCCGGTCCGGCACGGTGACCGGCGTCATGCGCCCGGTGCCATCGGGCCGCTCGGGGGTGAGCGTTTCGGCCCGGGCCGACTCCACCGTCACGTCCTCGCCGAGCCAGCGCAGGAGAACCTCATAGTAAATGCCGAGCGTGAGCGTGTTGACGCCGCTCAGGTCCGCGCGCTGCCGCCAGGTGATCGGCGCGGCGGGATTGGCGAGGCCGCCGTGCAGGTGCGCGAGCGCCACCGCCCGCAGCGGGCCCAGCGTGCCGGCGGCGAGCAGTTCCCGCACGGTCTGATCGTAGGGCAACGTGAAGGGTGACGGCACGATCTGCGCGACGAGGCCGGGATTGCGCCGCTGCGCCGCGGCCAAGGCCGCCTGCATCGCCTCCGCCTCGGCGGTGTTCATCGCCATGCGCGCCTCGGTGAGCACATGCTTGCCGGCGGCGAGCGCGGCAAGCGTCACCTCGGCATGCATATTCGGCCAGGTGCCGATGCAGATGGCGTCGAGGTCGGGCGCCGCCACGAGTTCGCGCCAGTCGGCCGCCACGCGCGGGATGCCCAAGGCCCGGGCCGCCTGCGCCGAGCTCCCGTGGCCGCGGTTGACCACGGCGGCAATCTCTACGCCGGGACAAGCCCGCAGGCCCGGAATGTGCCGCTCTCGGGTGTTGGCGCCGGCGCCGACGATACCGATGCGCAGGGGGGCGGCACTCATGCTAAAAGCCACACACCGCTCAGCCAACCAGCTCGAGGGCAAGGTCGCGGCAGCCCTTGAGGTCGAGCTTGCCGGTGCCAAGCACGGGGATTTTTTCGACGCGGCGGATGAGCTTCGGCACAAAGAGATTCGGCAGCCCGGCGGCGAGCAGCTTCTCGCGCACCTGTTCGGACGAAACCTCGCGGGTCGTGAGCAACACCAGCGCCTCGCCCTTGGTCTGGTCGGGCACGCCCATGACCACGGCGCAGTAGCCCTCCGATTCATCCCAGCCGAAGACCTCGACGATCTTCTGCTCGACCGTGCCGTGCGGGATCATCTCGCCGCCGATCTTGGAGAAACGCGAGAGCCGGCCCTCGATGAAGAGGAAACCCTCGTCGTCGATGCGGCCGAGATCGCCGGTCACAAACCAGCCGTTGCGGAAGGCGCCCTGGGTCTTCTGCGGGTCGTTGAGGTAGCCGCTGAAGACATTGGCGCCCTTGAACCACACGATGCCCTGCTCGCCGGTGGGGACTTCCTCGCCGGTCTCGGGGTGGAC
>Ga0169931_10015714_pt1 | contig 10104 bp, 10 predicted proteins | sample Kivu_15m_20L_FD_129675 | JGI IMG/M metagenome (GOLD analysis project Ga0169931, IMG submission 129675) | Freshwater microbial communities from Lake Kivu, Western Province, Rwanda to study Microbial Dark Matter (Phase II) - Kivu_15m_20L... | ecosystem: Environmental > Aquatic > Freshwater > Lake... | reverse complement strand
CGGCTCGGGCGCGGCGGCCGCGGTCCTCACCCACCGCCGCTTCGCGCCCGCTGCGCCGCGCCTCGCCGGCGGCGCGGTCCTGGCGGCCACGGAGCACCACAAACTCTGCTCGGGCGACCGCATCGAAGACGGCGGCCCCTTGATGCAGACCGACTCCGAGGCGCTCCTGGTCGCGGGCAACGCGCTCGCTGCGCGCACGTGGAGCGCCTTCCTCTCCGAGCTCGGCTGGCGCGCCGAGGACGTCGAGCGCATCGTGACGCACCAAGTGGGCGTGCAGCACAAGCGGCGGCTCTTCGAGACGCTGGCCCTCGGTCACGCGCGCGACTTCCCCACGGTCGCCGAGCTCGGCAACATCGGCTCCGTCTCGCTGCCGCTGTCGCTCTCGCTGGCGCGCGACGCGGGCTTCGTGACCGCTGGCCAGCGTGTCGCGCTGATGGGCATCGGCAGCGGGCTGCACTGCATGATGCTCGGCCTCGAGTGACCCCATGACCGCCACCCGACTCCTCGACTGTCTCGTCGTCGAACCCGGCCGACCCGCGGACGCCGCGGTGATCTGGCTGCACGGCCTCGGCGCGACGTACCACGACTTCCCGCCGGTGGTGCCCGAGCTCGGGCTGCCGCGGGACCACGCGGTCCGCTTCGTGTTCCCGCAGGCCCCCTCCGTGCCGGTCACGATCAACGGCGGGATGGTGATGCCAGCGTGGTACGACATCCTCGCCATGGACTTCGACCGGGTCGTCGACGAGGCGGGGGTGCGGCGCTCGGCGGCCGCGCTGGAGCAGCTCGTCGAGCGCGAGCGCGGGCGCGGCATCGACAGCGGGCGGGTCGTGCTGGCCGGGTTCAGCCAAGGGGGAGCGATCGCCCTGCACCTCGGGGCGCGCTACCCGAGGCCCCTCGGCGGCGTGCTCGCCCTCTCGACGTACCTCGCGTGCGACGGGGACCTCGACCGCGAGCGCCGACCGGCCGCGGGGGCCCCGCCGTTCCTGATGTGCCACGGGCACTCCGACCCAATGGTGGCGCTCGGGCTCGGGGTCAAGGCGCGCGAGCGGCTGCGGGGCCTCGGCTTCCAGGTCGAGTGGCAGGAGTACCCCATGGCCCACGAGGTCTGCGGCCCCGAGCTGCGGCACATCGGCGCCTGGCTGCGGGCCAGGCTCGGCGAGGCGCCCACCTCGGATTTCAGAGAAACTTGAAATCCTCGGGGCCGATCCGGCGCACAATCCGCGCCCCACATGGCCCAGCACCCGCCCTCCCACCGCAGGTCCGACGAGCCCTCGCCCGGTGAGCGCACCACCACCGGAGCCGCGCCCGGGTCCACCCACGGGTCAACCCACGGGTCCACAGCAGGGCCCAACCCCGGGGCGGAGACCGACGTCCACGCGGAGGAGCACGACGCCGACCACGAGCTCGGCACCTGCGCGAGCCTCGACCCGGAGCTGCGGGAGCAGCCCGTGACCTTCGAGACGTTCTTCAAGACCTTCGGGTTCAAGCGGATCCAGGGCCGCGCTTGGGGCCTCCTGGTGCTCGCCGGCCAGCCGCTCTCCAGCAAGGACGTGATGGCCGAGCTCGGCATCTCGCAGGGCGCCGCCAGCACGACTCTGAACGAGCTGCAGGAGTGGGGCGCCGTGCGCGCGACCTTCGACAACACGCGGCGCTGCCACCTCCACGAGGCGGTCGGCAACACCCTGTCGATCGTCGCGACCGTGCTGCGCCGCCGCGAGCAGGTGGCGTTCGAACAGTTCCGTACGGGCGCCACGCGGGCGCTCGATTTCGTGATCGAGCGCTATGGCGCGCGCGACCCGCGCGCCCTGACGCTGCGCTCGATCATCGCGACGTGTGACCTCGCCGATGCGATGATGAATGTGATCTTCTCCAGCGTTTCGAGCGCGCTCGGGGACCCGCAGAGCCTGCTCTCCAAGGCAGTGAACGCGGCCCTCAAGGTCGGTGTCGGCCGCGCGGGCCGCAGCGCACGCAAGGAGGGCATCGATGCCTGACCTGCCGCGCATCGTGATCACCGGCATCGGCCTCGCGAGCCCCAACGGGAACAACCTCGCCGAGTACCGCCGCAACCTGCTCGCCGGTGTCTCTGGGGTCCAGCCCTACGAGATCCGCTACTTCGGCAAGACCGTCGCCGGGGTCTGCCACTTCGAGGCGACCCGCTATCAGAGCCGCAAGGCCCTGCGGCGCGGCACCCGCGCTGGCTCGGTGGCGATCTACTGCGCCAACGAGGCGCTCAAGGACTCCGGCGCCGCGCTCGACACGGTCGGCCGCGACCGCGTCGGTGTGTACGTCGGTACGACCGAGCACGGCAACGTCGAGACCGAGGAGCAGATCTACGAGGTCAGCCAATACGGCTACGACCTGTCGTACTGGTCGCACCACCACAACCCCCGCACGGTCGCCAACAACCCCGCCGGAGAGGTGACGCTGAACATGGGCGTGACCGGGCCGCACTATGCGGTCGGCGGGGCGTGCGCGGGCGGCAACCTTGGCATCATCCAGGGCGCGCAGATGCTGCAGCTCGGCGAGGTCGACTTCGCGATCGCGGGCGGCGTGTCGGAGTCGATCCACACCTTCGGCATCTTCGCCAGCTTCAAGGCCGAAGGCGCGCTCGGTGAACACCTTGACGCCACGCGGGTCTCGCGCCCCTTCGACAAGTCCCGCAACGGCATCGTCGTGAGCGAAGGCGGCTGCCTGTACACGCTCGAGCGCTACGAAGACGCCGTGCGCCGCGGCGCGCGCATCTACGCGGAGCTCGCGGGCTGGCACGTCAACAGCGACGCCGCGGACTTCGTGTTGCCGCTCCCGGAGCGCCAACAGCAGTGCATGGAGGCGGCCCTGCGCCGCTCCGGCATGGGCCCCGAGGACATCCACATCGTCTCGACCCACGCGACCTCCACGCCCCAGGGCGACATCCAGGAGTGCGGCGCGGTGCGCGCGGTGTTCGGCGAGTCGAAGACGACCCACATCAACAACACGAAGAGCTACATCGGGCACACGATGGGCGCGGCGGGCGCGATCGAGCTCGCCGGCAACCTGCCGTCCTTCGAGGACGGCGTCGTGCACCCGACGATCAACGTCGAAGAGCTCGACCCCGAGTGCGAGGTCCGCGGCCTCGTGCTCAACGAGCCGCGCCACGTCGGGCGCGTCGACACGATCCTCAACCTCAGCTTCGGCATGCTCGGCATCAATTCCGCGCTCGTCGTGAAGCGCCTCTGAATCCAACCTGACCTACGACCCGATTCCCCCCACGCACCGCGCCAATTCCATGACCAAGGACGAAGTGAAAGAGGCCGTCAAGGACATCATCGCGACGATCGCCCCTGACGAGGACCTGGAGGTCCTCGACCACGGCAAGCTGCTGCGCGACCAGATCGAGCTCGACTCGATGGACTTCCTCGACATCGTGATGGAGCTGCGCAAGCGCTACGGCGTGCAGGTCCCGGAGGAGGACTACAAGGAGCTCGCTTCGCTCAACTCCTGCGCGGAGTACCTCTTCCCGAAGATGGCGTCGCTCGAGCTGAAGCTGCTCAACGCCTGATCCGGAGCGCGTGCTTCGGAGTGCCGAACCCGGAGCACCCAACCCGACGCACCCGAGCGCCGCCGGACCCGTTCCGGCGCCCGCACCGCAGCGATGACCGAGACCTACGACACCATCGTCATCGGCGCGGGGATGAGCGGCCTCGCCGCCGGCATCCGACTCGCGATGTACGACCAGCGGGTCCTCGTGTTGGACCGGCACTCCCTCTGGGGCGGGCTCAACTCCTTCTACAAGCAGAAGGGGCACCGCTTCGACGTGGGCTTGCATGCGCTGACGAACTTCGTGCCGAAGGGCGCCAAGGGGAGCCGTCCGCTGTCGCGCATCCTGCGCCAGCTCCGGCTGCCCTACGAAGCCCTGAAGCTCGGCGAGCAGAAGGGCTCGCGGGTCAGCTTCCCGGGGGTCTCGCTGCGCTGGACCAACGACTTCCAGGTGCTGCGCGCGGACATCGCCGACAAGTTCCCCGCCGCCATCGACGGCTTCGATCGGTTGGTGCGGGACATCGAGCCCTACCCGGACCTCGTGGAGGGCGCCTCCCAGCGCTCCGCGCGCGCGGGACTGCTCGAGTACCTCGGCGACCCGCTGCTCGTCGACATGCTGCTGCTACCGCTCCTGTACTACGGGAGCCCCACGCCGCACGACGTCGAGTGGACCTCGTTCGTCATCCTCTTCAAGAGCCTCTACGAAGAGGGTTTTGCGCGCCCCGAGGGCGGGGTGCGCACCATCCTGGACCTCCTCCGCAACCGCTACCGCGAGCTCGGCGGGACCCTCAAGATGAACAGCGGCGTCGCGCGCATCCTGCACGGCGTCCGCGGCGTCGAGGGCGTGGTGCTCGACGACGGCACAGAGGTGCGCGCGCGCACCGTGCTCTCGAGCGCGGGTTACGTCGAGACCCTGCGGCTCTGCGAGGCGGCCGTCGCCGCGACCGTGAGCTCGAACGACGTCGGCGCGCTCTCCTTCGTCGAGTTCCTGAGCGTCCTCGACCAGCCCCCGAGCGCCCTCGGCCATGACGACACGATCGTGTTCTTCAACACGGAGGAGCGGCTCGTCTACGCCTCGCCCGCCGAGGACAGCGTCGACCTGCGCTCGGGCGTGATCTGCTGCCCCGACAACTACGCCGCGGCGACACCGCCCGAAGCGCCGCTCTTCAGGTTGACCCTGCTGGCGAGCCACGCGCGGTGGACAGCGTTCGACGACGCCGCTTACCGAGCCGAGAAGCTGCGGGTGCACGCGGCAGCGCTCGACGTGGCTGCGCGCTTCACCTTCGATCCGCGGCCGCACACGACGTACGTCGACGGCTTCACGCCGCGCACGATCCAGAAGTTCACGGGGCACCTCGGCGGCGCGGTGTACGGGAGCCCGAACAAGCAGCTCAGCGGCCGCACTCCGGTACCGGGGCTCTACCTCTGCGGGACGGACCAGGGGTACCTCGGGATCGTCGGTGCGATGCTCTCCGGCATTGCCATGGCCAACCAACACGCGCTGCAGCCGGCCTGATGGCCGCAGGACCGAACACGATGACCGACGACCTGCAGATCCACGCAATGACCCCGGCCGCCCCGCGCGACAAGCACTTCTTCGCGGGCTCCCGCGACGGCAAGCGCCCACAGAAGGGTGACCCGCTCAAGGGCGCTGCCGAGCGCTACGACGTGGTCGTCATCGGCTCGGGCCTCGGCGGCCTGACGGCAGCGAACATCTTGGCGCGCGCTGGCCGCAAGGTCGTGGTCCTCGAGCAGCACTACAACTACGGCGGCCTCGCGACGTGGTTCAAGCGCCGCGGCGGGCATGTCTTCGACATCTCGCTGCACGGCTTCCCGTTCGGGATGCAGAAGACGGTGCGCAAGTACTGGAGCGACGAGCTCGCGCGGCGCATCGTGAAGCTGGACGGGATCCGCTTCGACAACCCGCAGTTCTCGTTCGACACCGAGTTCACGCGCGAGGACTTCACGGACAAACTCGTGACGGTCCTCGGCCAGGACCGGGCGCGGGTCGAGGGGTTCTACGACGCGCTGCGGCGCATGAACTACTACGACCGCGACGAGCGCACAACGGGTCAACTCTTCGAGGAGTACTTCCCAGGCCGCAACGACGTGCACCGGCTGCTCATGGAGCCGATCTCGTACGCCAACGGCTCGGGCCTCGACGACCCTGCGATCAGCTACGGGATCGTCTTCTCGAACTTCATGTCGAAGGGGGTCTACACCTTCACCGAAGGTACGGACGGCCTCGTGCACAGCATGAAGTCGATCCTCGAGGCCAACGGCGTCGACCTGTTCAATCGTGTCCAGGTCGACCAGATCCTCGTCGAAGGCGGGCGCGTCAAGGGCGTGCGCTGCGGCGAGCGGGTCATCGCCGCTGAGGCAGTCCTCTCGAACGCCAACATCCGCGCGACCGTGGAGCGGCTCGTCGGCGCGGAGCACTTCCGCCCGGACTGGCTGGCTGGGCTGCGCTCGGTGCGCCTGAACACGTCGTCGTGCCAGGTCTACATGGGCCTGCGCGAGGGCGCGGCCCTGCCGTGGGTCTCGGACCTCTTCTTCACTTCGACGCGCCCGACGTTCGACAGCGCCGCGCTCTGCGAACTGCACGGCCAGAGCCGCACGTTCAGCTTCTACTACCCGAAGGGCCGCCCGAGCGACGCCGAGGCGGGCAAGCCCGACCGGTACGCCATCGTCTCCTCGACCAACGCGCTCTTCGAAGACTGGGCGCGCATGAGCCCCGCCGAGTACGAGCAGAACAAGCAGCGCATGATCGACGAGACCGTCGCTGACATCGAGCGCAGGGTGCCGGGGACGGCAGCCAAGCTCGAGCACGTCGAGGCGGCGACGCCGCGCACGTTCGAGTTCTACACCCAGCACCCGACAGGCACCTCGTTCGGCACGAAGTTCGAAGGCCTCCCGTACTCGATGAACCTGAGCCAGGAGGTCGAGGGCCTCTACCATGCTGGGTCGGTCGGCATCATCATGAGCGGCTGGCTCGGCGCGGCGAACTACGGCGCGATCACCGCCAACAAAGTCGACGCACACCTCGCGACCCTCGCCGGGGCGCGCGGCTGACCTCGGTTCCTACTGACCTGATGACTGACCTCCTCAACACCGCCCCGCAGCGCTTCACGGGCCAGCACACGATCGTGACCGGCGGGACCCGCGGGATCGGCCGCGCCATCGCACTGGCTTTCCTCGCCGAAGGAGCGCACGTCCACGCGACCTACCAAGGCAACGAAGCGGCCGCCGAGGCGCTGCGCGAGGCCGCGGGTCCGCACAGCGAGCGGCTCTCGTTGCGCAAGTTCGACGTGGGCGACCACGACGCGTGCAAGGCGTTCTGGGACGGGCTGGGCGAGACCCCCGTGAGCGTGCTCGTCAACAACTCGGGGATCCGGCGCGACGGGATCCTGGCGACGATGTCGCCCGAGAACTGGGACAGCGTCCTGCGCACGAACCTGACGGGCGGCGCTTTCATGGCCAAGTTTGCGGTGCAGAACATGATGCGCCAGCGCTACGGCCGGATCGTGTTCGTCACGTCACCGGCGGGCAAACAGGGCTTCGAGGGCCAGGGCAACTACTGCGCCTCGAAGGCAGGGCAGGTCGGCCTCGTGCGCGCGCTCTCGAAGGAGGTCGCGAAGCGCAAGATCACCGTGAACGCCGTGTCGCCGGGCTTCATCGGCACGGAGCTGCTGGACGACCTCTCGCCCGAGCTCGTCAAGGAGTACACCGCGACGGTGCCGATGCGCCGCTTCGGCGAGCCGAGCGAGGTCGCGAGCGCGGTGCTCTACCTCGCATCGCGCGAGGCCTCGTACATCACGGGTTCGACCCTGGAGGTGACCGGTGGGCTCTGAGACCGTCCTGATCGATCGCAGCGGCATCGAAGCGCTGCTGCCCCACCGCCCGCCGTTCCTGTTCGTCGACCGCGTGCTCTCCCACGACGGGGACACGCTGGTCGCGGAGTGGGACGTGCCGCGCGACCTCCCCGCGTTCGCGGGCCATTTCCCGGGCGAGCCGGTCCTCCCTGGCGTGCTCATCAGCGAGTTCACGTTCCAAGCCGGCGCGATCCTGATCTACGCGACGAGCCGCGACGACAAGGAGTCTCCGGGGATCCCGGTGCTCACCCGCATCCAGGACGCGCGCTTCAAGAAGATCGTGCGGCCGGGCGAGACCCTGCGCGCCGAAGTGAAGCTGACCGAGCGGGTCGCGATGGCGCGCTACGTCACGGGCAAGGTCACGAGCGGCGGAAAGCTCGTCGCGCGCCTCGAGTGTGTGCTCGCGGTCGCGACGCCCGGCGCGGAGAACGGCTGAGCCCATGACACAAGCCTCCCCCAGCCCGAACGATTGGCTCGGCCTCGCGGGCAAGGCCGTGCTCGTGACCGGGCTCAAGAACAAGAAGAGCGTCGCGTGGCACATCGCGCGCGAGCTCGAGGCCGTAGGCGCCGTCCCGCTGCTGGTCGTGCGCAACGCAGCGCGGCGCGCGGAGCTCGCAAAGCTCACGGGCGACCGCCCCGTCTTTACCTGCGACGTACGCGAACAGAGCGACATCGACGCGCTCGCGGCGACGCTGCAGGCCGACGGCCGGCGGCTGCACGGCTTCGTGCACTCGATCGCCTTCGCGAACTACTCGGAGGGCCTGCGGCCGTTCCACGAGACGAACCGGGCGGACTTCCTCGATGCGACGAACGTCTCGGCGTTCTCGTTGGTCGCGCTCTCGCGGGCGCTCGCGCCGCTGCTCGAGCCTGAAGGCGCCGTCGTCGCGATCTCGATCTCCACGACGACGATGGCCTCGGAGAACTACGGCTACATGGCCCCGGTCAAAGCGGCGCTCGACTCCGCCATCGTCTTCCTGGCCAAGTCGTTCAGCGCGACGACCAAGGTGCGCTTCAACGGGGTCCGGGCAGGCCTCTTGAAGACGAGCGCCTCGGCGGGCATCCCGGGCTACGTCGACTCGTGGCTGCACGCCGAGAAGGCGACGCTGCGCAAGCGCGGGCTCGAGACGGACGAGGTGGCCTCCACCGCGGTGTTCCTCCTCTCTCCGAGGGCCAGCGGGATCAACGCCCAGGGCATCGTCGTGGACGCGGGCATGGGCTCGAACTTCTTCGACGACGAGCTCATCGGGCGCGGGGACTGACGGGGGCGCAGGGCGGGGCTGTCTCGCTGCGAGATCTGGCCAAGGGACCCCGGATTGGCTCCAGCGAGGGCGGAATTCGGTCGATCGCACGGGGGGGCCCGCGCTCGGGCCCACCGCCGGAGCATCGACCCATGCGTAGCCTCGAGACGACCCTCGCGACCGCCCTGACCGTCCTCCTCAGCGCCTGCTCGGCCACGAAGGAGGCAGCCCCGCCGCCCGCCCCCGCCGCCGCAGCGCCGTTCGCCTACGCGCTGAGCCTCGGGCTCGCGGACCTCACGGACCGCTCCCAGGACCTGGTCCTCGGGGTCGAGCGGCTCCTGACGGCGTTGGAGAACCGCGACATCGATGCGGCGCGCACCGCCTATATCAACGCCCGCGCGCCCTACGAGGAGATCGAGGTGCTCCGTGCAGCGTTCCCCGACTTGCACCTCGCCATCGACGGCCAAGCCGCCGACTTGCCCGGCGGCGAGCTGGACCCCGCCTTCAGGGGCTTCCATGCCGTCGAGTTGCACATCTTCGCCCGGGCCGACCACCGCGCGGCGCTGCCGCTCGCGGAGCAGCTCTATGGAGACGTGCAGGAGCTCCGCCGTCGCCTCATCAACCCCGTCGAGCTCGACGCAGCGGCGACCTTCGCGACCCTGATCGAGCGGACAGGGGAGCTCGCCTGGAGCACGGTGTCCAGCCGCGAAGAGCAGTGGAGCGACGCGACGCTGACCGTGATCCGCTACTCACTCATCGGCGTGCACGACGTCTACCGGCACTTCGCGGGGCCTCTGGCCGACCGCGATACGGTGCTCGCGGAGCAGGTGGACCGCGCCTACCGCAAGGCGCTCGAGGTCATCGCCAAGGACTTCCCGGTCGGCGAGGTCTACGGGACGCCCTACTCGATCGTCGATCGCGCCAAACGTCGCCGTATCGCCGATGCATGCGTCTCGCTGCGCTCGCGCCTCATCGACGCCTCGCGCGTGCTCGGCCTCGACGGCGGTCGCAGCTGACCGTTGTCTCCAGCGACAGACAGAGGGCCGGCCTCCTGCGCGCAGGGGGCCGGCCCTCTGGCCGAGCGCGGCGCTGACGCTCACCCGCCGGAGCGCATGTTCTTGATGAACGCGTCGGCCTCGGCGATCGAGCTCTGCATGCGCTGGATGAGCGCCTCGATGTCGCGGCCGATGTCCGCCGAGGTCTCCTTCAACGAGCCGATGGCCGCCGCGTTGAGGCGGTGCTTCAAGGAGAGCACGTAGTTGTTGAAGCGCTCGAGGACCGGCGGCATCGTCGCTTCGGCGTCGCGCATCGTCTTGACGACGCCTTCGAGCTGCACCTTGGTGTCGCGCAGCATCGAGCGGCTGTCCGCTTGCAGGTTGGCGTCGGTGATCTGATCGATCTCCTTCTCCCACTCCTTGAAGAGATCGGTCGCGACGTTCTCGATCGAGTCGATGCGCTTCGTGACGTCCTTCGACTCG
>Ga0169931_10015713_pt1 | contig 10105 bp, 7 predicted proteins | sample Kivu_15m_20L_FD_129675 | JGI IMG/M metagenome (GOLD analysis project Ga0169931, IMG submission 129675) | Freshwater microbial communities from Lake Kivu, Western Province, Rwanda to study Microbial Dark Matter (Phase II) - Kivu_15m_20L... | ecosystem: Environmental > Aquatic > Freshwater > Lake ... | reverse complement strand
CGGAGGCGCGGAACCGCTGGCTGTCGGGCCGGTGCAGCAGGCGCGCCAGGCCGAAGTCCATGAGCCGGAAGCCGCCTTCGGCCAGCGCGGCGAGGTTCTCCGGCTTGAGGTCGCGATGGACGGTGGTGCCGTGGGCGTAGGCGAGCGCCTCGCCGACCTGGGTCAGGAGCTGTCGGGCTTCCGCGAGCGTGAAGGGTTCGCCGGCCGCCTGCCGCCGCCGCATCAGGTCGCGCAACGTGCCGTCCGGCAGCAGCTCCATTTCGAGGAACCACACGCCTTCGTGCTCGTGGACTTCGTGGACCCGCACGATGCGGGGATGACGCAGGCGGATGGTGAGGCGGGCCTCCTCCTGGAAACGCGCCACGGCGGCCTGGTCGTTGAGCAGGGCGGGACTGAGGAACTTCAGCGCCACGTCCTCGGCGCGCACGCGGTCGTGGGCGGAATAGACGAGGCTCATCCCGCCGCGGCCGATGAGCCGGCGGATTTCAAACCGGCCGAGCAGGACCTCCCCGCCGCGGAAGAAGCCGCTGGCATGGTTCCAGGGCGAGGTGAGCGCGGGCGCGGGAGGCACGTCGCCCGGCCGCGAGGCCAGCAGCGAGCGCGGGGGCAATTGCCAGAGCGCGGAGCCGGGAGACGGTGGCAGGTCGGACTTCATCCTAGAAAATGCCGTTGAATCCGCAGATTGCGCCGATGATGCGGATTCAGAGGGCGATGACAGCCCGAATCGTGGTGAACTCCAACTTCGGCCCGCGTCTCGGCGAAATCTGTGTGCTCTGCGGCTGCTGCGACCGCCGTTTTGAGGTTCATGGTGCCGGCCTTTCCGGTCCCGATGGCCAGCCGCCGGCCAGCACGAGGCGGAAGCCGACATCCTCATCGTTGTTTTCGACCTGGTGACGGTGGCCGGTCCGCATCCGGTCGGCGCCCGCGGTCCGGAAACTGCCCCCGCGGGCGGTATGGCCGCCGCGGACCGCCGCGGCAAATTCGGGCTGGAGGAAGTCGCTGACGAATTCCCAGACGTTGCCGCCCAAGTCGTGCAGACCGTGGACCGAAGGAGGGAAACTTCCCACCGGGGCGGTCCGCACAAACTGGTCGGTGCGGCGGCGGTGGGGTTCGGCCAGTTCGGCGAAGTGGAGTGGCGTATGGTAGTTGCCGCTGCCGGCCGTGCGCGCGCCGGCACCCCAGGGCCAGTGGTCCGGGGCGTTCAGGCTGCGGGCGTCGGGCGTGGCTTCGGGTTCGGGCGCGAGGCCGGCAAAGGCGCTCCATTCGGCATCGGTCGGCAGGCGGTATTCCGCGCCGGCCGGCCAACCGCCCCGCGCCGCCTCGCGTTGCGTGAGCCAGCGGCAGAAGGCCCGCGCGTCCTCGGGCGTGATCATCACCACGGGATGGGTGGGCCCGTCGTCGGCCGCCTCGCGCCGCCAGTAGTAACGCGAGTCGTGGCCGGTCTCGGCGACGAAGGCGGCGAAGTCCAGCACCCGCGTTTCCCAGACCGCCACCCAGAGCGGGCCGACCGGCGCGAACCGGAGGCCGAGCGAGTTCTCGCGCTGGCCGGGCGCGGCGGGAGGCACAGCGCGGAGTTCCGCGAGCCAAGCGTCGGCGTGGGACCGGACTTCGCGCCACCGCCGGAACGCCCCGGGCCAGTCGTTGGTGCCGCGGGCGGCGCGCGCGGCCGCCAGCTCGCCGGTGAGGTCGCGGTTCGGTTCGGTCTCCGGCCAGCCGCGCGTGCGGAGGGACCCGCGCCACGCCTCGAGCGCGGCGCCGGCAGCGGTCTCGTGTTCGGCGGCGGCCTGCTGCCAAGCGTTGGTGGTTGAGCCGAGTTCGCGCTCCAGTTGTTCGGCGGCATCCTGAAATCGCTGGTCGCGGAAGGCGTCGTCGGCCGGCCCTAGTGCCGCAGTGCCGGCGGGGAGGTGCAGCGCCGGGCCGGGCTCCGCCAGCACCAGGGCCGCCTGATCCGCCCACGGCGCCAGCGCGGCCCGGGCCGCGAGCGCGCGATCCGCGGCGGAAGCTTCTTCGCGCAGTGCACCGAGCGCCTGCCGGAGGCGCTGCTCGGCACCCGCACGCAGGTCGGGGCGGCGGGGGGGCGACTCCGTCGCCCGCCACCAATCCCGGGCCAGCGTCCAGTCGCGAACGGGGGCGAAGTGGGTCTGCACGGTCGGCAACCAGTCGGGCCAAGCGGCGGCGCGGGCGAGCAGGTTGAGGCGTTGGGCGTCCCAGGCCGCCCACTCCGCGCGGAGTTCCTCGGGCAGGCTGGCGGCCGGCACGGAGCGCTGGGTGGTGCGCCAGACCTGGAAGCCCGCCACCGCGGCCAGCGAGAGCGCGAGCGCGCCGGCCGCGGCGCGCCACCGGCGTGGACCGGTCCGCGGGAACCGCCAACGGTGGCCGGTCGGCGCGGGTGGGGCCAGTTCCGCGAGCACTTCCGGCCAGGAAGCGGGACGGTCGGTGGGCCGGGTTGCGAGCAGGCGGCGGAGCAGCGCGAGTTCCCGTCCCGGTTCGACCCCGGCCAAATCCTGCCCGGGCAGCAACGGTTCGCCGCGCACCATGGCGAGCCAGAGCTGGCCGAAGGCGAAGCGGTCGGCCGCTTCGTCCGCGTCGCCGGTGCCGGTGAGGATCTCCGGCGCCAAGTAGGGCGAATGGCCGCGCAGGGTGGCGTCGCCGACGCGTTGGGCGCGGGTGAGCAGGCCGCCGAGACCGAAGTCGGCGAGCTTGAAACGGCCTTCGCTCCCGGGGTCGCCGGGGCCGGGCAACCAGTGGAGATGGCCGGGCCGCAACGACCGGTGCGCGCCGGCCGGGGCCGCGTGCGCGAGGGCTTCGGCGACGGGGCGAAGCGCCCGGGCGGCGGCGGACAGGGTCCAGCGCCGGCCCTCGGGCAGCAAACGGTCGAGCGTGGGGCCGCGCAGGAGTTCGAGGCTGAGATACACACGGCCTTCCCAGAGGTTGAAGTCGTGCAGTTGACCTAGGGCCGGATGCCCGAGCCGGGCGGCGGCGCGCAGCAAGGGCACGAGGCCCGGCAGCCCGCCCGCGGCGGCGGCGAGATCGTCATGCACGAGCTTCACGGCGACCGGTTCCTGGCGCACGAGGTCGGTCGCGCGATACGTGCGGCCCACGGCACCGGCGCCGAGTTCCTCGCCAAGCCGGAAGCGCCCCGCAAAGAGCTCGGACGTTTCGGCGTCGTTCATGGCGGACCTCCCGGGAGCGCGGCGGCCACGGCCAGCAACCGCAACGCGGCCTCGGTCTGGCGTTCCGGGGACAGGTCGGCGATTTGACGGCGCAGGTCGGCGAGGGCGAGCCGCCGGGCGAGGAGCGGTTCGTCGGGTGGCACGGCGAGTTCCGGGAGCCGGGGCAGTTGGGCCGCCCAATCGGGCAGGAGGGCCAAGGGGGCGGTGGTGGCGGGAGGCGTTGTCAGCCCGGCAAGCGCTGCATCCAGGGGCGCTTCGATGTTGGCGGCCGCGGCCTGCTGGAGGAACGCGCGGCGGTGCCTGTCCAGCCATTCCTGAAGGCGCGCCGCCACCCGGACGTGCAGGGCGGCGCGACCTTCGCGGTCCAGTTCGGTCTGGGCCTCGGAAGGCACGCGGAGCGAGCTATGGCGGGCGAGACGGTTGGTGAGCTGGTCGTTGTGCCAGCCGCCGTTGCGGCCGGAGTTGGCAAGCTCGGTGCCCCGGTCCAGGTCGCCGGTGCGTTCGGGCCGCACATCGGGACCGGCGTGGATTTCGAGGTGCGTGACGCGGCGTCTGGTGTCGAGTTCGCGGCGGAAGGTTTCGAGTAGCGGCGCGCCCCCTGGGGAATGGAAGCGGCCGAGGAGCACATAGCGGAGCCGGCTTTCAACGAGGTAACGCGGGCGCGAGCCGGTTTCGAGGGCGGGATCGAGGAGCAGCGTCTCGGCGCGCAGCGCGTTGGTGCCCAGGCCCAGCACCTCGGCGAGGCGGAACTCGCGGGGAATCCAGCGACCCACCACGCCGGGCGGCAGCGGGAGCGCGCGGAGGGCATCGAGAGGAACTTCGGTTGGATCAGGCTGCCAGTGCGGTTCCTGGTCGGCGCCGGCCCAGGGCCGGAGGGCCTGCGCGGCCGGGCCCAGACCGAGCTGCTGGGCCGAGGTGTCGCGGGCGCTTTCCCGACGTGGAGCGAGCTGGGCCACGAGGGCACCGTAGCGCTGGGCGGCGGCGGATTCCGGCAGGGCGAGTTCGGTGCGGAGCGACGCAAACAGGGCGGCCTCGGTCATCCGGCCCTGGCGAAAGTCCGCGAGCGCACCGGCAAAACCAGCCGCCTCGGCCCGGCTCAGGCACACCGCCAGCAGCCAGGCCAGCAGGCCGGGCAAGGTGGAGCCGGCCGGCCGGCCGGTCGGGGAAACGATCGCCGGGAAGTTCACGGCGCGCAGTCCAGTGGGCCGATGTTCTCAGCCGGAGGCGGACCCAGGGGCGGACCCGGAGGCCGAATCGCCGGAGACGAATCACCGCCGGCGGGCTCGTCCGCGTCGGTGTCCAACCAGTTCACCAGGGCCGCCAGGCGGAGGCGGTCGGTGCGGCGCAGGTCGCCCTCGGTCGGTGCGGTTTCAGTCGGCATCGGTGGTTCCTACGGCAGCGGTGGCGGAATCTGGCGCTCAGGAAGCGAAGATTTGCCGGAGAAGGTTCCATTCTTCGGCGAGTTCCCCGGTTTCGGCGGCGTATTCGCAAAGGACCGCTTCGAGTTGGCGGCGGAGGATGCGTTTGCCGGTGCCGAGCTGGCTTTGCGCCGCGGCGGTGTCGGGCAGGCCGAGTTCCGCGGCGAGGCGGGGATAGGCCAACGGCTCGGCCCCTTCGAGCAACGGCGCGAGCACGCGGGCGTGGAGGACGGTCCACGCGGCGGTGAGTTCCTCGGCCGCGCAATGGCGGTAAGTGCGCTGGAGGGCGTCGGCGATCACCTGGCGGGCAAAAGCCTCGTCAAAGGCCCGGGCCGGATCGGCGGATTCGGCGACCGGCGGTTCGGGGCCGAGTTCCGCCAAGGGCATCCAGCCTCCGGCGGGCTGGCGGCGGGCGGCGGCGGCGTGCCGGCGTTGGTCGCCGAGATAGTTCTGCAGGGCGGCGAGGAGGAAGGCGCGGAAACGGCCGCGTTCGGACCGGGCACGCGCAAAGAGGTTGCGGCACAGCAAGCGGTCGAGGACGAAACCCTGAACGGTGTCTGCGGCGAGGTCGGGCGGCAGGCGGTGGTGGCGTTCGAGAAATTCGGTGAGCGCGGGCGCGTAGTGTTCGAGCAGCCGGCTGAGCGCCTCGAACTGTTCCGCCTCGGCGGAACGCGCGGCCTGCCCGACCCAGTCCCACCGGGTGGTCATGAACCGGGGCGTGGCCTGTCCGGGCGCGTTCATGGGGTGATGGGAAACTGCCAGCATGCGGTGCGGGGTGTAAAGGCCGGGCCGGGCACCGTTCCGGTCCCCTAAAGAATCTGGCGCAGGCCGGGCACCCGTTTGGCCAAGTCGGCCACAGCGAAGCTCGCGAGCAACCCCGTGGCTGTCAGCAACGCGGTGCGGGAGAACGGATCGGCCGCGACGGGCCGCAGCAGCAGGGTCAACATCACGAGCACCGGCGCGTGCAGCACATAGACCGCGAAGGCACGCTCGGCGAGCCAGGTCGCGAACCGGCCCGCAGTGTTGCCGCGGCGGTGGAACCACGCGAGCAGGCCCAGCCCCAGGCCCAAGCCGGCGGACTGTTCCCACAGGGCGAAACCGAAGGCACGCGGCTGCCAACCGCCGCCGTAAAGGTTCGGCCCATCCGCGGGCGGCGGGCCACCCCAAACGACGAGGAGCGCCAGCAACAGGGGACCGCCGATCAAGCCCAGCCAACCGGCCACGCGCGCCCGGCGTGCGGTGGCGAGCGCCGCGAGCCAGCCGTGTTTGCCGGCGGCCACCCCGGCCGCAAAGGCTGCGACGTATTGGGGAAAATAGCAGAGCTGAAAGTTCAACAAGTCGGTGCCGACCGGCTGCACCAGCCGCACGAGAAATGTGCTGATGACCAGCAGTGCACCGAACGCGACGAGCGCCCAGGAACCCGGCGCAGCGACCGCCCCGGCGCGCGCCGATTCCGCCGGTTCAGCGGACGTTCCGGCCCGGACCGCCCGCCAGCCGGCCAACACCGCGCAGAACAGCAGCAGGGCCAGGGCAAACCACAGCGGACCATTGCCGCTGAGCACCCGTTCCGAAGTGAGGTAGCGGCCGTAGAGCGCCGCCAGCGGAGGCCGGTCGGCAATCCGGGGAAGACCAAGCAGCACGTAAACCATGAACGGATGGATCACGACCATGTAAAGCAGGGCCGGCAGGCCGAGCCGCACGAGGCGGTCGCGCAGGAACGGACCCGGCCCCCGCCGCGCCAGCGAGCGGTGCGCGAAGACGCCGGCGAGGAAGAACATCAGCCCCATGAAGAAGGCCTGGAGGTGACCCTGCCAGAAGGCGAACGCGATCTTGACCGGCAGGCCCGGTTCCGGCGGTTCGTTGACATACCAACCGCCGACATGGCTGTAGGTCACGCACGCGTGCATGTTCACCACCAGCACGATCACCAGCGTGCGCAGGTTATCAATCCACGCGAGACGTTCCGGGGGCTCGGCCATGGGAGTGGATTACCCGTGAAACTAGATGGTGGGAAGCTCGATGAGCCTGCGCGGAGTTCGTCTCTTGCGCCAGCCGCACCGGCCGTCCGCGGCCACTTGGTGTGTTCCAGTGGAAGGAGGACCAACCGGCGCCTCCCTGTCAGGGCCTCCTTCTGCTGGCTTGGTTCCCACCAATTTCCCCGGTAAAGCGGGCGGCGCGTGATGCTCACGAAGGACACGATTGCGGCGGTGGCCACCCCTCTCGGGGAGGGTGGCCTGGCGGTCATCCGAATTTCCGGGCCGGCGGCGCTGGCGGTGGCGGCGGCTGTGTTCCGACCGGCCGGCCGGGAGGCGGTGTCGCCTACCGAGGCGCCGTCGCACACGGTTCATTATGGGCACATCGTCCGCGAGGGCCGGCGGCTCGATGAGGTGTTGCTGACGGTGCTGCGGGCACCCCGCACGTTCACGCGCGAGGACACGGCGGAGATATCCTGCCACGGGGGCGTGCTCGTGACGCGCTTGGTTCTCGCCGCGGTGTTGGCGGCGGGAGCGCGGTTGGCTGAGCCGGGCGAATTCACTCAGCGGGCTTTCCTCAACGGCCGCATGGACCTGACTCAAGCGGAGGCCGTGGCGGACCTGATCCATGCTCGCACCGAACTGGCAATGGAGGCCGCCCACGAACAGCTTGAAGGCAAACTTGCCGGGCGCATCCGCGCGGTGCGCGACGACCTGATGAACGCCCTCGCCCACATTGAGGCGCACATCGACTTCCCGGACGAGGACATCGCGCCCGACACCCACGCTGCGCTCTTGAGCCGCTTGGATCGGGCCGGTGACGTGATGCGTGAGCTGCTGCGCACCGCCCGCGAAGGACAGATCCTTCGCCGCGGTTTGCGGGCTGCCATTGTGGGCCGGCCGAACGCGGGCAAATCGTCCCTGCTCAACCAGCTCCTCGGCCGGGAGCGGGCCATTGTCTCGCCCGTCGCCGGCACCACACGCGACACCGTGGAGGAAACCGCCAACATCCGTGGCATTCCCGTCGTCTTCGTGGACACGGCGGGGTTGCGCGAGACGGCCGATGCGGTCGAAGCCGAAGGGGTGAAGCGCAGTCGGGCTGCGCTGGACTCGGCCGAATTGATCCTGCATGTGCTCGACCAGTCGGCGTTGCTCGGGCCGGACGAAGCCGCACTGGCCGACGAGCTGGCGGGACGGCCGCGGCTTGTGGTGCTCAACAAACATGATCTGGAAGCCCGCCTGCAGCTTCCCGCCGGTTGGGAGGGAATTCCGGTCAGTTCCACGACGGGGGCGGGAATCGAGCAGTTGAAGGACGCGATTGAACGGCTGGTGTGGTCCGGGGCAATCGCCGGCGAGCCGCATCAGCTCACCGTGAATGCGCGTCACGCAGAGGCCCTGCGCCGGGCCGAGTCGGCCGTAGGACGGGCCCGGGACACCTTGGCGACGGGAGAGTCGCTGGAACTCGTCGCGTTCGAGCTTCGTGCCGGCGTTCAGGCGGTGGGAGAAATCGTCGGGGCCACCGCCACGGACGACCTGTTGGATTCGATCTTCCGCCAGTTCTGCCTCGGCAAGTGATCCGACGGCGCCCCGGCCGTTCACTTGACCGGCAACCGCTTCAGCCGAGGGGCCAGCAGCGCTTCCGTGCGGGCAAAAGTCTCCGGAGCGACACCCAGAGCCTGCTTCAGTTCCACGTCCCGATCCCACGGATTCGCGATTTCCGCGAGCCGGGCCATTTCGGCGCGTTCCAGTCGCAGATGGAAAAGCCACGGCGACACCAACGCGGTGTTGATGAGCGGGAAGTCGGAGCCATAGGCGAGCCGGCCGGCGAACTCGGGCCGAGTGAGCGCTTCCCGGAGGTAGCCGGGTTTGTTCGCCTGGGTGAGGGAGGAGATTTCCGAGTGCAGGTTGGGGAACTCCTTCATCAGCCGCGCCAGGCGGTCCGTGTCGCGTTCGCCGCCGTTCTCACCGGTCGAGGCGATGTGCGCGGCGATAACGGTGACGCCGAGGCGCAACGGGAGCCGCAGACGTTCCGGGTCGGCCAGTCGGTCATCGGCGTGGGTGAAGGAGCGTTCCTGGCCGGCGTGGGTGAGCAGGGGCAGTTGATGAAACTTGAGCCGCTCGTAGAACGGGATGAGCCGTTCGTCGGCGGGATCAATGTGCATGATGCTGGGAATCCACTTCACCAGCACGGCGCCGTTCGTCGCGCACCAGTCGAGGCGCGCGAGGGCGTCGTGGCGGTTCGGGTTCACCGAGGCGCCGAAGAGCAGGTTGGTATGGCGGGCGGTCTCGCGGGCGACGAACTCGTTCGGCACGTGCACCTCGGTGGCGGCCCGGTCGAGTTCGCCGGCGGTGTCCACCGCGCCGTCCATCGCCAGGATGACCGCGTGGCTGACGTGGCGGCTGGCAGCGACCTGGGCAGCGATGCGGTCCACGAGCGAGGCGTCGCCCTGCGCGGTGAGTTCGCCGCGGCTGGTGCCGAAGGACTTCAGGTAGATGCCGAATTTCCAGCTCTGCTCCAGTTCCCGCGAGATGAAGCAGCCGCTGCCACCGGCGCCGATGCCCGCGGTATGGACGTGGAGATCGATGATACGGGCTCCCGGCAGCGGTGTTGGCGGCTGAAAAGGGCCGGAGAAGAAGAGGGCACGGCCGGTGATGGAGATAAATGCCAGCATGAGGATGCCGCCGCCAAGCCAACTCAGGAAGCGGCGCCCGCGTGAGGGGCGCGGACGGCCATGTCCGCAGGAGGGTTTGGGATTTCGGCTGGAATCGTCGGCTGGCACGGGTGCGTCCTTTGGTTTCGAGAGGCAAGGGGTATTCACGCGGACGCGGCCGTCCGCGCTCCGGTGCGCAGGCGGAAGCGCCAGGCGGCGAAGGCGACTAGAGCGAGGCTGGGGAAGGAATAGCGCCCATCTTGGGAAAGCCGCCTCGTGCGCCGTGTAATTCGTTTCATGGGTTGCGGGGGCGTCTCCAGATCAGGAACGTGACTCCCGCCAGCAGCAGGAAAGCCATTGAGTAAACGGCGTGCCAAACATTGGGGAAGGGAGCTTCAAACGAGGCGAGAAACCCAAAAGCGCTGAAGCACATCAGGCCGACCACCGGGAGAGAAATTAGGATTCGTGGGAACAGTTTCATGGATTGGACGCAGGAGTGCCGGCATTCGATCGAGTAAGGGTATTCAGTTGGTCCTCGGCAGATTGGCGATCGGCGCTGCGCAGGTGGAAGCGCCAGGCGCGAGACGAAACCAGAGGAACAGGCTCACGCCGATGCCCGCCAGCATGAGCCAGGCGTAGGGGCAGGGTTCGGGACTCATCGGGAGATTCAGTTCGAGGACACACACCCCACTGTGAAGACAACGAAAACATTCAATGCAAACAGCATTAATGCCAAAACGGATCCAAGGAAGATCCGCACAAACCAATCGGGAGTATGTAGTTAACGCAAATTGGAATCTCAGGCCGCAGCCTTCGAAGGCTGTCACCCGAAAACCTTGAGCATTTGAATCACCCAGGCGATCCGCAATGCCTGCGAGGCGGCCCGTTTG
>Ga0169931_10015712_pt1 | contig 10106 bp, 3 predicted proteins | sample Kivu_15m_20L_FD_129675 | JGI IMG/M metagenome (GOLD analysis project Ga0169931, IMG submission 129675) | Freshwater microbial communities from Lake Kivu, Western Province, Rwanda to study Microbial Dark Matter (Phase II) - Kivu_15m_20L... | ecosystem: Environmental > Aquatic > Freshwater > Lake ... | reverse complement strand
TTATCGCAAAACAACAACTCCTACTTTGCAGATACTTGCATCATACATGACAGCTTTTTGAACACAGAAAACCATCTTTGGGGAAATGCATTACAAAAGGCTGATCTTTGCTTTTGTAACAACTTCAATTGGGATAAAGCCGGGAAAGCAAACCCGGTACCAAAAGAACATCAACAGTTGGAAGGAGAATTCAAGCATTCTATTAATGCAAACGTTGCCGAACTTTTAAACGAATACATGAAAAGAAATTCGCATGTAGTTGTCTTTGAATCTAAAAATTTCAGCAATCAAAGATATCAAAAGGTACGAGAACTGGAAGTGCACGCAACGTGGAGCACACAGGCAAAAGTTGAATTATTGAAAACAAATTCTTGTCATTTCAAATACTTGACAACAGCTCTGCAAGCAATATGCCAAAACAACAGTGTTGATTTTGATAAAATTCCCCGGGATTGGTTCGCAGATGAAGGCCATTCTCCAAGTTCACCTGGATATATCATATTGAAAAATCATGTCATGAAAAGTGCTGTGTGGAAAAAATCAAACGCTGCGGTCCACTTGGGCTGGCGAGTACAAAGTGATAATATTCCGCAGAAAGTATGTATCAAGCACTTCCCAAGAACCACAAAGGAGATAAACATAGAAAAGGAAATCCAAATATTGAATATAATCGCTCGGGGTGAAGAGCCTTCTAAAAATAACGTGATCGGCTTTCTGGGCACAGACATGAACAGGGGATGCACGGTCCTAGTTTTTGAGATGGTGCAATCCAGTAATTTTTACACAGAATTGCAGTCAATATCAATGGACAATATTGCACTATACACATTCAAGCTTCTTCAAGCGTTGGACTTTCTGTATCAGAACGATGTCGTGCATCGAGATGTGAAACCGGACAACTTCTTGCATAACTTCGAAACAAACACTTTTAAACTGATTGACTTTGGATCGTCAGAAAAAGGGAAAGAAGGTTTTAAAGCAAACGGAGGCGGTACAACAGGATTCAAAGCACCTGAAATCCTTTGGGCGCTATGCATCAAACTGCAGCAGTAGACATTTGGAGCGCCGGAATCATCTTGTTGATCATGCTGACTGGAGATCGGTACACACTGTCAAATGCGACAGACAAAGACAGAAATTGGACGCATTTGAAGGAGATCACAGCGATTGTTGGCTGTAAAAAAATGCACGACGTGGCAGTATCTCTAGACGTGGCTGAAAAATTTACCTCACATGTACAATATCAACAATCCGGGGTCATATCCAGGAATGTTCGGGGATGGACTGCAATAGTGGAACAGAAACGCGTATGGCAAACAGACACGGACGCTTTGGACCTGCTCTCTCAAATGCTGGACGTCGACCCCAGGACAAGGGTCACGGCTCGAAATGCTCTCCAGCACCCTTTCTTTAAACAATTCAGAAAATGAAGGTAATTGAGTATAACCAACAGTATACAAGTAAACATCATAATTTTCATTGACTTTGGGAAAAAGGAGACAGAGACAAGCACAAAAATCCGCCCTTCACATCATCAACCACGAGTGACAAATAGTTCTTAGGCATTTCAGCCGAACCAAACAAGCAAGATACTGCTGAAAAGCACAACCAAGAGGCACAATCACTGAGGTTCTGATGTTTAGAAGGACAATTATGTGAAATCGTACCCGCGGTGAACCGGGTATCTGAGTTCTGCATTTTAATGATCGTAAATTTTGGCGCAGACTTCATATAAGTGTCAATTATGATGGAGCAATAATAACAACAAAATCTTTTGTTGTTCAAGAGGTCAAAGTAATCTACTGCAATTGATTGCAAAGAGTTGACATCTAGATGAGAGTTCGTACTACTATCACTTTGAAACCCAAAAATTGACAACTTGTTTTGTTGTACAGCTTCGAATCCTTTTTCAAGTTTGCCGGATTTGAAATGACCAAAAATCGGTGAAGAAAGAGACTTCTGCAATCCATGCCAATGGAATTTACCAGATGCATCAAGAAAGCCAGTATACTCAGAATTGCTTTGAAAAACCGGTTGTTTCTTGTGGTGTGATAGGAGATGCAAAAGTGCGACATCTAAACTTGCATAACCAATCTGTTCAGGTGTCAGTGACGGAATATTCCAGCCAGACATCGTCCAATTTTCTTCAATAACCTTCTGCCCTTTGCTGGGGGGGCGGGTAAAGTAAGGCTTGAATTCATTGAAGGCGGCTGAATATAAACCCATTTTAGGATCGCCTGAAGAATAAACGTTTTGCATATTCTTGATTTTTTCGGAAACTATTTGATTACCACAAAGACGTTGCAATTTGACGTCATCTTGACCACCCCAATGAATGAGAGTATCGCAATCGGAAAGCGCGAGCATTAGTTCACGTAACATTTCTGGCGCACACCAATTAACTCGAATCAAAAACACTCGATCATGTGTCCCTACTTGGAGCAAATCAATCGGTTCCTGACTGTTGGGTACAACGACAGATCTTTCAGTGTCGAATGAAATAGTTGGGGTCGATCGTATGAAAGCAAGACACTCTGTAAACGTTGCTGCATCTTCAACAACAGCAACCTCGCAACGAATCATTTTCAAGAATGGCTGTGTGAAACCAACAACATGTTTTAAACCTGAGCGTTTAAAACATTTGGCTATAGGTGAGAGACATCCTTTGAATACATTCAAGTTCCAGGAAAATATTAAAGTATTCCAACGACTGTCGCACACTGATGAATTAAATAGCCACGAGAGATGCTTATCATATCTCCTGGTATCTCGATTATCGAATGGAACTGGGATGGGTTGCTTCCAGATATTTTCCCATTTGAGAGCAACTGAACAATTTTGCTCGCCATCCAACGAACTAACGAGAGTGTAATCTAGACAAATGGGCAAACACACATGGACCCAACTACAGGTACTGCCGACAGCAATAATTCCAAAACTGCCATCGTTGCCGCGTGCTTGCGACAATGCAATGTCATACATTGATGACAATGCACATGATGGAAATTCACCATCGGCGATCAAACCAAGGTGGAATACTGTCACAATACCATTATTCAATGTGCTGCGGTAGTGTCTCACAAGCCTCTGATTCATGGAAGTCTGGTCACTCGAGACACGCAAAGAGCAATCTTCAGGGGCATCCTGCAGTTTGTTTCTGCAAATATATTGTAAAACAAATTTTTGATTGTACTTCAATAGCAAATAATTTTCCATCGAAGTAACAGGCAGTTCGTGCCAAAAAGAGTGAGGAAGAGTTGGAGGAGCAGACTTCATAACTTTTGGTGGCACAACGACACAGCTGATAAACCTGTCTAAACAAAAACGGTGATTTTTAAAATCACTGGCCAGTGCTCTGCGGGCAGTTTCAATGTCAACAGTCAACTCCAACTGCTTGTGTCCATTAAACATGAAATGACAGATATACAACAGCACCCACACACCACAATGCAAACCGTCATATTGCACTTTGGATTGATGAGAAGGAGACAAGTAGGTAGCTGTCCCTTTTCCATTCCACAAGAAAGAGCTGAGGAGGCCATTGACGCGCCGATACTCAGAAATGTTCTCGCAATTCTCCGTCAAGGGATCCCAACAGAAACACACCTTTCGGACGATATCATAAAAATGAAGCAACCAATGCGACCCATGAGATCGATAATCACCCTCCAACCCTGTGACAAAGACACACAAAGAGTATCCACGAACCATATTCTTGTATGCAAGTATACTCGACGATTGAGGATCGTTGATGATTAACGATGAGATCAAGGGGGGAACAAACAAGATATGATAACCACATATGGAAGGTGCCATAATCTCGAAGCAAGCAAGGGCCATTGAGATTGCGGCGTCACAAAAATACTGATCGATCGAAGCAGCTGACTGCAGAGCATTGAGAGTTGCAGAAACATGAACAGGGGGAAGAGAATTAGTCGCGGGGCCAGGTGCATGATCAGACGTGTCAGTCACAACAATAATTTCCGAACCGGCCTCATCAGTCGCAACAATTATCGCTTCATCAGCAGAAGACAATTTTGGCTTCTGACAAACGTAAACAGTATCTTCATAACAATACATCAAGTTATCTTCATAAATGGCGACATTCATGACGCGCACGTTATCAATGGCTTCCTCTGGGCTTTGCCAGAATTTCTGGAAATTTTGCACATTAACCGATGTTGAAGGGATAGGGATACTACTGTTGTGTATCAAAGACCCGTCCTTATAAACAAGCAAACGATTGGATTGTAGATGTACCATGAAAATATTACCAGACTTGTCGATCGCAAGACCACCAGGAATATTTAAACCCCTGTACGGTTTTGGGCCTCCCATGGTAGAATCAGGCACAGTCATTTTGAGAATACGTTCTCCAGTTCTATAATTAAGTACACGAATGCAACGGTCGTTGTCGGAAAACACCAGGTTGCCAGAATGATCAAATACAACACAACCAGCTCCTAAAAATTTTCCTTTTTTCTTTTGATATAATGTTCGAACAAACCTCCCATCCTGCACACAATGGACTTGCAACCGGTTGTTCCCGGTGTCATGAACAACAACGTTGCCATCAGTGTCCAAGGCAACGCTTGTAGGTCGTCTAAATTGCCTATTATCAAAGCCTTTTCTTCCTTCTAATCCAATAATGCGAACTGCATGACCATCAGCACAATTGTAAATTCTGATACAATGATTGTGACTATCCGCGATAACGAGACGACCACATTTGTCCAAAACAAACGCACCATAAGACATGCAGGGTTTGCCGACGTCAGGAATGACACGGATTGGTACGCCGAAGTTGCCTTTATCAAACACTTGAATCTGATGAATATCATCACTTGGATGGACGCACGATACATATATGTTTCCAAGAGTATCAGAACACGAAAAAGCTGCTTCATAAGGATGAACTGATATGGATGGAAATAAGTTCGTTGATTGTTGTGCCGGAACAGCAACTTGCAATGAAAATTGTTTGTTGCATTTGTCGCACAAATCAGCCAAATATTCGCATCTGGCGATGAATAGCTTTCTTTCATCACTACACTCTTCCTCAAACTTGTCCACAATATCTTCAAGGTGAGCACAGGCTCGTTCCACCTGAGACAAAACTTGACCCAGATCAGGATCGGAAGACATTGCACGAACAATAGAGGTCAGAACGCCAACATAATTCTCAAATCGCCGCAGAAAAGATAAGCGATCTTGTGCCTCCTTACTTGAAGCGGACAACATCGAAATTTTTTTCAACATGTCACGAGCCTGTTTCAGCAATTGTTGGTTGAAGTGCGACACATCTAAGCACGGAGCCGGCAGCAACTCGTCGAGGGCAGTATCCCTCACATAAATAAGCATATATGCAGTGGGAATACCAGAAAGGGATCGAGACTGCCTCGGTAACCGTGCAATCTGATCTTGACCAAAATTTGCGTCTATGGCTTGTTGTTTGGAAACTTTGATCACTGCTTTGTCGTCGTCAAAACACCACCATTCGTCGTTTGTCACGTCGGGTCTGATGTAAACAAAGAAGTGGCCTGCTTTGATTGATCCAGTGTGAACCAGCACGGATTGCAAGAGGTATCTAGGCGGGTCTTGCCCTGCACAGAATGACAAATCTTCAAATTTAGAAAAATCAAGTATGTCAGAAAACGTGCATCTATCACACATTTTTCTTCCAAGATTATCAAATCTTTTCAAATGAATGTGCAAAACAGAAGGAAGCGCAGCTATCAGCATTTGAGTGGTGGCACGCTTAAGAATTTTGTCCTTTTTTGTACCGACATTATAATCATCAACTTCTGATGCCGCAAAGTGATCCATAATACTGCTCTCGACTGAGTCGAACACACTCAAAGTCAAACCGAAAAACGATTCTGTCTTATCATTTGGGGCACAATCATCAACTGTGGTTCTACGACATATTGCCCCTTGAAAGTGATCCTGAATAAATCGTCGAACAGATGAAGGATGGTGGTTTCCACTTGAAGAATCATCATCCATCAGGTAGTCGGATAAAAGAATAAAAACTTCAAAAACGTCATTCTGCACTCTTGTATTCAAAGTTCTAAAACATGGAGACACTGAAAGTTCCTTAGCACAACAATCTGTTCGAATCTGCAAAAAATAAAATAGAATCTTAAGCTCAATCAACGTTTCTTCTTCGGACTCTGAACACAACACGACATTTCTGAAACCTTTGATACAAAACCAAGCTTGAACAAGACTGTTCCAAGGGCACAAAAACTTAGGGTTTCTTATCCCTACAAAATGGGAATTTGCAACAGCAACCTTTTGAAGGTTGCTTTTTGGTGGACCTGACCTTTCAGCAGCAGCTGAAGTCTCAGTCACAACGGATGATATGGTTGACTCAGTTGGAGCAGAAGGTTGAACTATGTCCTGTAACCTAACCCTTTTTGTCGAGTTGTTGGGTGCGATGGGGCACGATAGTTGCAATGCACCGTCATGTGACAACAAGGAATAAAAATTACCAATGCTGTCCTTCACAACAACGCCATCCAAAACGCTGAAAACACTGGGAGAAGGATCAGCATGAGTGCCCTTGAACGTGTTGATAGTTTGCAAAATCATGACCTCAAATGCAGCTAGAGAGAGCGGATCAATGCAAATTCCGCCAAGTTTGGCTGCAGCCATAAACACAAAGAACTGTTCTGGAGTGTCAACAGGAAAATGCCGGATATCTTTAGAATGAAAGTAAGAACGAGGGAGAAAGTCCCATTTCACAGATCCAAACTCGAAATGCTCAAACCAAAAGCTGAACACGAATCCACATCCGTCTTTAATTTTGATGCAGACTGTTCGACGACCAATTCTGACACCAATAAAGGTATCTTGAAAAACTGCATAAAGTGCACTTCTAGAAATGGTTCTTTGATTTGGAATTGCGCGCTTATCACTACGATTGCTTTTTGAGCGTTTAGATCCACTTGCTAGATCGGGGCTTTGCGGTAAACAGAGACCATACATTGAAACGACAGGGTGGTTTTGCGAGCTTTGAGAAACTGGCACATTAGAAACTGGAACATCTTGGGCTCCAAAGAAAGAAGAGAGTTTTGGATTGCCGTCAAAATGAAATGCTTGATGACGCAATGGTTTCAGCTGTTTTTTCTGCAGCATCGACTCGATCGGATCAGGCACTGGTACAGGACAACGACCAAAATTGAAAGATAAAGATATATTGTCGGACTGATTTGATGTGAAAGGTACTGCTACGAGAACAGGTGCAGACATGGGGACGTAAACAAACGCGCCGTCATTGCACGAGACAGTAAAAAATCGCTTATAAATATCATCATCGCGCAATAAGATAAATTCCTGCAAGTGCAAAGCAAAAGCAAACTTGACAGATTCCAACCGAGGTTCTACATTATCAGCTAAAACCGTAACTAAAATCACAGTGGCATGATCAAGCAAAGTATCCGTATATTCTGCAAACTTTTCAACAAAAATTCCAGATTTTGTTAATTTTGAACGCATATCAGAATTCACAATTGCATAAACCCTCGTGCCATTAACCATAAGGCTCGTCGCAGCGTATACACCATCGGCATTCAAATCTTTCGAGCAACCAGTAAGGCGCAAAAAAGGGAAGGAGACCGAGAAATCGATCATGAAAAACTCATTCCAACCCAAATTTGACAAGCCATGTCGACAAACATTGGAACAAATATTAACCGCTGAAAAATGAGAAAATTGAGGGGGAAAGTCATCATCGTTGATAAAGCCAAAATCAAGCATTCGAGAACGAAGAAACTGCGTAAACACGGGATGCAGCAGAGCCATTCCCCTTATTCGAAGAGTTGCAGACTCTGTGCTCTTCTTTTGATCAATATTGATCCAATAATATAAAGGCCAAGAACATGCAACCATCAACATCAATCTTTCTTTCCAAGTCCAAAGGGGGGGAGTTTCATAGCAACCATACTTCTCAAAAAAAGATTCCCAACCAGGCTCACCAGAAGATCCTTTTCCATCATAAACCTGTAAACTTTGGATAGCAGAGGTATAAAATTCTTGCATTTCATTATACTCATCATTTCTACAAGCCCAGAGCCAAAGGCATCTTTCGAGAAGGTCCTGCAACTCAGAGACCGAAACCGATTCTAGAGAATAAAACACATTCAAAATGGGGTTCCAACTCAAAAAAGGTGAGAGCAAACTAAAAACGGACTCTGGCACCGCTACTCTTTTTCTTGTAACATTGGTTTCGGTCTTACGCAGCTCTAAACTATGATCACGCTGTTCAACGACCGCAACTTTAAGAGTCAAATCATTCTTTTTGGTGCCTGATGAGATCGCAGAAGGATGGGTCGCCATCTCAATCTTCTCAGACGAAGACGGGCCTGAATGGATGTCAATGGAAGATGTAATATTTTGCCATGGGAAAACTGGACCGAGCGAAGCAGAAATCTTACTGAAAGATGCATTTGCATCTTGTGAATCCCAATCCGATTCAGACGCGAGTGTGACTTGAACATTCGATAAAAAAGGGAACTGACTGTTCCATTTTCCACTAGACTGCAGACAGCCCAACCTCGGAATACAATGTTGTTTGTAAAGACCCTTCAATTCTTGAACTGCAACATTGTGCCTTGAAAGATGTAATGTCCAGTTTTTTCCTGTCCATAAAATCTCAATGTCATTTTGCGGTGAATGCCATAAGGTACCAGTAGTCTTGGCTTGCGAGAACTTCAAAACTTCCACCACTTGCTTTTGATGTAGCAACCCTGGTCCTTTTTGTAGCATAAAGCTGACAATTAAGTAGTCAAACAAAGTCCCATATGGGTCAAACATAGTTCTGGCAAACTCCTTCAAATCTTTCGGATATGGTTTAGGCACTCTACGCAAACTTTCTACTAGAAAGCTGTTCAAGGGTAACATGCTATTCACTGATGCGTTAAGAAATCTGTGTCCGTGGATGAGAATGTGTATGAAATTGAGCACCACTGTTGGTTCATGATTAAAAATTTTCCCTTGCGAAATGTGAGGCAGGAGAAGGCAACATGCTTCAGACCGACCATGATCGAAAAGAGTCCCGCATAACAACATTACGTTCGCATCGACATGATGCGTCTTGCTCTTTTTGCTCTGAATCATACTAGAAGAGGCTTTTTCACGGCCCACGGCTGCAATGTCAACCCAAGCTCGAACCCAATTGACCAATAGAGAAGGGGCAGTACCCTCAGCACACTCGTTGATGACAACATGGTTACGGGGAAAGCATGTCTTGAGAAAAGTACACAATTTAGACGTTGCCTCAACGGACAAATCCACGTTAATAGCAGTTGCAGCAACAACAATGTCGCTTGAGGACGCAGGCAACAATGTCATCAAGTTCGAATGCAAGAAGTCACCCATAACGGATGACAGTAGATCATCAAGTGAATATTGGTCGCAAACGTGTCCAACCGATGAACCGCTGCCAGATAGAAACAAGCATACTCGAATTGATCTGATGTCACAGTTACATTGTTACAGACAGTCAAAGTGTACACATGACACAATTTGTCGACAAAATTTGGCATGTGACACACCTGCATCAATAGTCAGGTCACAGTAATGTAACAGTAAAATAAACTAACAAAAAAGTAAAAACATAAAAACAAATTTAATTTTTGTCAAAGTGTACACATGACACAATTTGTCGACAAAATGTGGCATGTGACATGAAACAGTCAAAGTGTACACATGACACAATTTGTCGACAAAATGTGGCATGTGACACAAAACAGTCAAAGTGTACACATGACACAATTTGTCGACAAAATGTGGCATGTCACACAAATTCACCTCGCATCTATTTCGCGAGACGCAGCAGAAGCACTGAGGAAAGGTAAGGTACACAGGTACAAGGGAATTGAATGGGAAAAAAGGCATGGGAAGGGAGCAATCGAAAAAACGTGGCATGCTGCACAAATTCACCTTGCGCCATTCATTCGGTAAGACTGTCACAAGACGAGTCAGAAACAGCAGCACTGCCAAAAGGTGAAGTACACAGGTACACAGGAAAAAAGGGCAGGGTGGAGGGGGTGGAAAGCAGCAGCAGCGGAGACACCTTCAAAAAGTAATGTGGGAGGGGGCGG
>Ga0169931_10015711_pt1 | contig 10106 bp, 10 predicted proteins | sample Kivu_15m_20L_FD_129675 | JGI IMG/M metagenome (GOLD analysis project Ga0169931, IMG submission 129675) | Freshwater microbial communities from Lake Kivu, Western Province, Rwanda to study Microbial Dark Matter (Phase II) - Kivu_15m_20L... | ecosystem: Environmental > Aquatic > Freshwater > Lake... | reverse complement strand
TACTATTTTTTTTGGTGATAAATTTCTAAATTATCTTCATAATATATTAAGGTTTAGAGTAAAACCTTCCACTAATCTTCCTATAGAATTTAGAATTTATGAAATAGGTGGTAAAATGGATTGGCATAGAGATTATGTTGATAAAGTTGTTAGAAATTGTCCTCAAATTGAAATTGTTTTTACCTTAGAAAATACTTCAGATTCTAAAACTCTTTGGATAGATGATGATACAAATAAAAAATATGAAATCATTACTCAAAATAATTCTATAATAATTACTCAAGGAAATGGAGCATATCATATGGTTACACCTGTAACAACCGGATATAGAAGTATTATTAAAATTGCATATGATATTTTATAGATTAAAAACTATATACCCAATAACTATACATCCAATAATAGAATATAGTAAAACTGCCACATTATATATAAAAGATATAAAGCAATAATAAGTGGTAAAACTGAATATCTGTAATAAGTCATTTCTCTTGGCTTTATTAAAATTAAATCATTATCCTCTTTTGAAATATAGTGTTTTATTATTTCGTCAGGAAATTCTGGTGCTATTTTTCTTATAAACATGGCATATTTATTTCTCTCCAATTCTTTGTCTATAAATTCAATGTCCTCCTTATCTGCTGATATAAATAAATGAGGACTTGTTGTGCTACTTGGTCTATTCCAATCTGCTAAATGACTTGATGCAGAAATTATATGAGATTGCCTTGCTAATTCAAATTCTTTATAAAATTTGAATATAATAGCAAATAGTGATTCGTTTGCTAATCCGCCATCACAAATAGTTTTGGTTATGACAGGTTGAGTTGTGACAAAATGAAATATTTGTTTAATATTTTCTTTAGTCAAAACAAACCAAGGGTCATTAGCTAACCACAATTCCTTGGGTAGCTTAGCTAAATTAGCTCTCTTATGAAAATCAGGATTCCACCATGCTTGTTTCCATGAAAAAATACTAGAGTTATTATATTGATAAAACAAATATCTAAATCGTCTTGGAGAGATAATAGGACAACAAGAATCAGTTAATAAACAAAACCATCGGTTATTTTCATCGTGTTTATACGCAAAATTTAAGACAGATAAATATGCTGGAATTACATAATAATAACTTGTATCTACAATACAATCTGGTGGTATAGTATGCTCTCTTATCCATTGTGATTTAATTTTACTGAATTCTTTATAAAAAAAATAAACATTAATTATATCTTTATTTGGTTCAATCCATTCTCTCCAGATATGTTCCTTATTTAAAATATGTTCGTAATTAATTATAAAACATAAAGCAATCTTCATTTTATAATTACTATAATAAATTTTTTATATCTAAATTTTTATTATAATCTTATCATTGTATTTTCATTTGTTGGTACAAAATTTTTTTCATTTATAGGTACAAAATTATCTTCATTTGTAGATGCAAAGTTATATTCGTATACTGTATGTCCACTTTCGTCATCATAAAATGGTTCAAACCCTTGTGGGTTACGTCTAAAAGATAACGTTTCAAAAATGGATTGAAAAAATCTATATATACTCTGTAACCATTCCATAATAATATATATTTTTATTTTTATATTGTTAAATTAACCAAGTAGTTGTATTTTTCTTCAAATTATTAAGAGGTATTGAGTCATAACATTCATTTAATAATTCATCGTCTTCCATTTCTTTTACATCTTCTTGCTTAATCATATTGTCTTTCCATCCATCAACAGAATCTATCGATTTAAATGAATGAAAAGCTGACATAGAGGTACTTTCTGATACAAATTCTTTCTTTGAATTTTGCAATAATAACAAATTAGTCTCCATTATTTTTTCAATCATTTTTTTCTGTGTATCTACTGAAATATCTGTTACATCTTTAATATGCTTTACTATCTTACGACAAGATAAGACATTTATATGCTGATTCAAGTCGATGTTTTGTTTTAATACATTTTTACTCCCTTCTATTTTTTCTTCAAGTCTTTTTATTTTCTCCATATTTGAATATTGCATATAAATACTGGTCAAACTAATAATGGATGAAACAACAATAAATGAACCTATATAAATTTCTATTTTTCCTAGTTTTTCAAATACTTTTGTTTTTTTAAACGCATTTGTTATTGTTTCTGATATTTTTTCTGTTAAATTAGGATTATAATCCGTCATTATAATTATTTATAAGTTATATTGTTATATTTAATATATTTTACAAATTTATTTTTTATAAAAATTGAGTAAAAAATCTTTATTATAATTAAGGCAACCCTGAAAATGAAGACAGAAGTTTTATTCCTTGAAGGACTCGATAGAGATGTTACATTTTATATTGGTCAAAATAAAAATGAAAATTTCGATGTAATTAGTAAAGGACACCCAGAAGATTTATGGTTTCACGCTCACAGCATTTCTTCGTGTCATGTTGTTGCAATTATTCCTAATGATATATCAAAAACAGATAGAAGATATATCATAAAAGCAGGGGCATTATTGTGTAAAAAAAATACCAATAAATTAGCTAGTATAAATGGGGTTGAAATAGTCTATACTGAAGTTAAAAATCTTGAGAAAACTAAAAACCCAGGATGTGTTAAAATTTTCAAAGAAAAAACAATTACAATATAAATTTAATAAATTTAATAGATTTAATAGATTTAATAGATTTTTTATACAATAATTTCATCTAAACACTAATTTCATCTAAACAACAAGTTTGAAACAATTTAAACGTTGCTTGATATGGGTCGATATTTGCAGCAGGTCTTCTATCCTCAAAATAACCACATTTATCTTGAAACACTTGATTAGGGATTCGAATAGACGTATTGCGTGTTCCTATTCCCCAACCAAATTTATCAATACTAGATGTTTCATGATATCCAGTTAATCTTAAATGATTATTTTCACCGTAAACCTCAATATGTTGTTTATGTTTTTTTTCCAATTTTTCAATATATTGATAAATAAATTCAATTCCATCTTCAGAACGAGTATTATAAGTACTAAAATTAATGTGACATCCTGACCCATTTCTATTAGATACGGGTTTCGGTTGATAATCAATGGTTGCTTCAATTCGTTCGGCTAATCTCTCTAATATATAACGAGCAACAATCATATGGTCGCCTGCATCAATGCCTTCACTGGGTCCAATTTGAAACTCCCATTGATTTTTTTCTACTTCGGCATTTATTCCAGAAATTTTAATTCCTATTTCAATACACATTTGTAAAAGTTGTTCCATAATAATTCTCTCATCGTGTTTTTGTGTAAGACCGCAATAATGATAACCCCGAGGAATTATCTCGTTATTTTCATTCGTTGGTTCATTTTTATAATACCTAAAGAAAAATTCTTGTTCCAAACCAAACCACGGTTCTTCTTCAGTATTTTCAAAAAATCTAGCAGCATAATGTCTATGATTTGTTTCCGTCGGTTCACCAGTTGGCTTAACAGTTTCACATAAAACAAGATAACAATCCGCATCTTCAATAACTCTAAACGGATCTTTAAATATAGCACAAGGTTTTAATATAATTTCAGTGTCTCCATTACTGTCGGCTTGCCAAGTAGAGGAACCATCGTAGTTCCATTCTGGTATATCACTCAGATTACCAGGTAAAAAATATGGAATAACTTTAGTTTTTGAACGAATTTCACTTTTACCGCCAATCCAAATATATTCTAAAATAGTGTTTGAAACCCGGCTAATCATTATATAAATTTATATATTTAATGATTTTAAGTTATTATAAATATAATTTATATTATATTATATTCATGCTATTATATTGATGCAAGATACATATTTCCATATCCATTTATAGAGATAATATTATATTTCAAACCTTTAAGAAATTCAATTAGTTTTGAATTTTCAATATTCATTTCAAATAATATTTTTGGATAATTAGATTTACAAATTGTTTCTATACCACCTAGTAATACTTGTAGCTCATTGTCTTCAACATCGATTTTGATAAATCCAATATCACATATTTCAAAACTGTCAAGTGTTCTAATTTCAATATCCTCTTGTTTTATAATGCTATGATTTAATTTATTTGTATATTATTTGTAATATTTAAAAGTTTATAATTTCTAAATCTCTCAAATGCCAATATTCAAACGCACCACCTGGAATAGGTCGTTTAATGATAAATGGAATTTTCTTCTCTTTAAGCTCTAACTCCGCGATTACATAACCATCGATAACATTTTCTGGAACTTTCACAAAAGGTTTTGCACCAGTTTCAATTTGTTTTGCTCTTTGTCCAAGAATTCTAGCTTTTTCGTACTTTGTCAAATATGGTAACGTTTTATGTAAAGGATCAATTATTATATTATTTTCATCACGAACAACATTTGCTAATTTAGATACTTCATCACTATTATGATTTAAACATTCAGGATGAAATTCAGCTATGTAATTTTTATTAATTTCGTAATCGAATTTTTGTAAATAATTTTCTTCGTATTCATCATCATCATCATCACCATCATCAGCAATAATTAGTTGTCTTGTTTTTTTAGGATTGATTGATTTTGGTTTATTCTCGACAGCTTCACCTTCTTCGTCAATTTCAATATCACTATCACCTTCATCTTGTTCAGCATCATCATCTTCTACTTCATCTTCTTTAACTGGAGGTTCATCGTATTCATCATCGTCATCTGGATTATCTCCAATACCACCAAGCTGTTCATCGTCGTCATCTTGATCAGCATCGTCAGGCTCCGAATCATCTGGCTCAGAATCATCTTCCATATAATTACCGAATTTTTTCGCAGCATTAACAATTACATTTTTTTTAGGAACGACCTTAACTGATGTTTCTTCGTCGCTTTCAGTAGAATCAGAATAATAATCGCTTTCGTTGTCACTCATTGTTACTATATTAACTAAAGAAACTTTTAATATAATAATTTCAATTTTATTTTAAAGTTAAAAGGTTAAAGTAAAAAGGTTAAAGTTAAAAGGTTAAAAGGTTAAAGTTAAAAATATAAATTTTATTTGAGGAATATCTAAGCGTTTTCTTTTATTTGCCAAATAGTATCACATTCAGCGCATAAATAAACATATTTCATATTGACGTCATCATATCTGATATAAATAATTTCTCTTTCTTTACCGTCTTTATTAGTAGGACAATCCGCATTTGGACACAATATATTATTTATACGAGGTAATGTCGGATCAAATTTTGTATATTTATTAATAATATGATTAAATGATTGTTCTGTCTTCTTAATTTGAGTTTTAGATACACATACATTCTGAGCTGCTAATGTTGTATCTTCATTACCACATTTACGACAATAATAAACCAGTTTATTCGGATCATCCGCATTAATACGAATATAATACATATTAGAACAGTTAGAGCAGAAGTGCATTTTTATATATTATAATTACAATTTATATTTATATAATTATTTCAATTTTAAATTATTTATCCATTTTTTTATAATTAGAAATCTTTCAACATTTCCTTAGCTGTATTTAATTTTACTATAATATCATTATATTTCACAGTGACTTTCATAGTATAAACTTCAGTACTAAAAGTTATATTTTCAACATCTGGTTCTGTTATTTTTTTTTCTGCAAATTCCAGCATTTTATCGTAATTTTTGTTAAAGTTTTCTTTAACAAATGAATAGAACTTGTCAAAAAATGGTTGATATATACCGTTTTTCTTTTTTACAATATCACAAACTGCTACATCAAGATTTGAATATTCAATTATTTTAGTATAAATATTTACTTCACGATGGTGTTTATTAACACCGGGTTCATTTAAAAGAGGGTCTTTGCATAATAATGTACATAATGTCAATAAAATAGTCGAAATTGTTTGGCAAGATGTCCATTGGTCACCTTTCCAAGTATTGAGAAGAGAAATACACACACGTCCATTCTTATATAAATTAGGATTAAACCGTATATCATTGCCATTAGTCCAATATATAACTTTTGGTGGGCTATGAGGATAATCATTTGGATAATTAACTTCAAAAAAATAAAATCCTCCAAAATATGGTGTATCCGATGGTCCGACAATCATAGCATATCCTTTCAATATATCAGTATCATCGTGTATATAATAAATCCCTTGGTCCGTCAAAGGATTTTTCATAATATGTCTTATATCTTTTAATAATCGATTCATTGTTTCTTTTGATATAAAAGTTGTCATATAATAAACATATAAATTTATATTTAAACCCGTTTTTTTAAATATAAAAGGTTACAAATAATTATATTTACATTTATAAATTTGATTTTTAAAAAAAATGAAATAGAAAAATCTTGTTATATTATATCAACAATGAACTATACAATGTCATCATCTTCTCAATTTAAAGATTTAAATGAATTCTTAGCAAAGCATAGTGCTAAGAATATTACTAATAATAATGGAACCGTAAATATAACTCATACAAGAATACCCGATAAAGAACTAAATATTTATGCTGGCGCTTATATTATTCCTAGAGAAGAACTAGATACATTCTATGGTTTATATTATAATCATATTTTTGAAAAAAAACACAAAGAATATTTGACTGAAAAACAATTGGAAACAGGCGGTCCAATGGCTATCGATTTTGACTTCAGATATAATCACACTGTTACTGAAAGACAACATTCGCGAGATCACGTAAGAGATATGATTTGTGTTTATTTGGACGAACTTAAGGAATATTTTATTTTTGAAGAGGCTAAGCCATTTTCCGTGTATATATTTGAAAAACCAAATGTTAATAGGTTAGCCGACGGTTCTTTGACCAAAGATGGTATTCATATGATTATAGGAATTCAAGTTGATCATATTATTCAAACGATGATTCGTGATAAAATGATTACAACATTACCAGAATATTCAGATTTACCTTTAATTAATAATTGGGAATCTGTATTAGATGAAGGAATTAGCAAAGGCTGTACAAATTGGCAGCTATTCGGGTCACGTAAACCAGGAAATGAAGCTTATGAGTTCACACATCACTATGTAATCACATATGACCCAACTGACGGTAATTTTATGATGGATGAACGTAAGGTGACGGACTTTAATTTAAAGAAGGATTTCGCCAAATTATCCGTACAATATGATGCGCATCCTAGATTTGAAATGAATCCAAAAATTATTCCTGCATATAATAAGCGTTGTGAATCAAAAAATGTCAAAATTAAGAAACCATCCAGTAAGACCAAGATGAATTTAATTGTAGATGATGATGATACTAATGAAAACGACGAATATATATCGATAAATGATATCAAAGATGAACAAATGCTTAACAAAGCAATCGATATTATGCTTAAAAAATTAAGACCTGACGAATATGAAATTAGAGAAACGCACGAATTTGCTCAAGCACTTCCACCATCTTATTATGAGCCAGGTTCTCATATTAAAAATAGACAAGTTGCGTTTGCTTTGAAACATACAGATGAGCGTTTATTCTTATCGTGGGTTCAACTTAGAAGCAAAGCTACAGATTTTGATTACAATACTATCCCTGAATTATATTTACAATGGAAGAAATTTCATAAATCTAATAATGAAGGCAAAACAATCACAAAACGTTCGATTATGTATTGGGTTAAAAAGGAAAATTTCGAAGAATATGAAAAAATCAAAGAAAAAACGGTTGATTATTATGTTGAAAAAGCGATGGAAACTTGTGCTGAATATGATTATGCTGTTGTGTTGAGACATATGTATAAGGATACATATGTTTGTGTTAGTTATGAAAAACGTGGTATTTGGTATAGATTCAAAGGACACCGATGGGTTCAAGATAAGGGTCTTAGTTTAAGAGAAAATATTTCCAAGGAAATGTATAATTTATTTGGTAAAAAATCCGAGCAATATGAAGCAGAAATGACTGAATATACTGAAGACGATGAACGCAGAGAATTTCTTAAAAAACGCTGCAACTTAATTCATAACGTTAAGATTACATTAAAAAAGACCACCAATAAAGACCATATTATGCGAGAAGCTGCTGAAATATTTTACGACGAAAATTTTGTTAGAAATATGGATACAAATAAATATTTATTATGTTTTAATAATGGTGTAGTTGATTTTGTGAATAAAGTTTTTAGAGAAGGTTATCCAGAAGATTATATTACCAAAACAACTAGGATAAATTATGCACCACACGATGAGATTAATCCCGAATGGAATAAAACCGCTGAAGAAATTAAAAAATTTATGTCCACATTATTTCCAATCCCCGATTTAAATAAATATATGTGGGATCATCTGGCATCCTGTTTAATTGGAACAAATAAAAACCAAACATTTAATGTTTATCACGGTAGTGGTTCTAATGGTAAATCATTGCTTGCTGATTTAATGTCTGCTACTTTAGGTGATTACAAAGGAACCGTTCCTATAACACTTGTAACTGATGCTAGAGGAAAAATCGGTGGTACTTCGGACGAAGTTTTGAAACTAAAAGGTGTTCGATATGCTGTTATGCAAGAACCATCTAAAGGAGTAAAACTAAATGAAGGTATTATGAAGGAATTGACGGGTGGCGACCCTATTCAAGCAAGAGGATTATATTCTGAATCAGAAATTTTCGAGCCTCAATTTAAGCTTGTTGTTTGTACTAATAACTTGTTTGATATTGATAGCAACGATGATGGTACATGGAGAAGAATTAGAAAATGCACATTCCCATCTAAATTTGTTGACGATGGAGAACATTATGAAGATGATACTCCTTATGTATTTAAGAAAGATAAATCACTGCCTGAAAAGTTGCATTCTTTAGCACCTGTATTTGCTAGTATGTTAGTTAAACGTGCTTTCGAAACGGATGGTATTGTTCAAGATTGTGATACTGTATTAGAAGCATCTAAAAAATACAGATGTGGACAAGACCATATTGCAGCGTTTATTTTAGAAAGAATTAAGAAAACAAACAATCCCAAACAAAGTATTAAGAGAAAGTCATTATTACAAGAATTCAGTGATTGGTTCAAGCAAGAACACGGTTCCAGAAAAATGCCAAAAGGTGAAGAATTATATGAATATATGAATAAGAAATTTGGAGCACCGCATACAACTAAAGGTTGGGTTGGTCTTGAATTTATTAGAGAAGAAGAGGAAGAGGATATTATGGATGATTTGAATTAATTTGATAAAAATATAATTAAAATTAATATTTTTAATTCTTTTTTACCTTTTACCTTTTCTTTTTACTTTTTACTTTTTACCTTTTCTTTTTTTTACCTTTTCTTTTTACCTTTTTCTTTTTATTTATAAACATTTTTTGGTACAAAACTAAATAACCAATATACAAGTTGAATTATTTTTCCTAAAATCCAAGTTGACACAAATGGCAAGACAATAAAGACACATAATAATAATATTCTTATTATAAAACTAATTTGTGATGGATAAATTAGAGAGAATATTGCAAAACAAATAACAACAATGATATAAATTATCCATAAAATATAAAAATAAAACCCATTTAATGTCTCTATTTCTTGGTCTTCATAATATGTTTGTCTCTCATTTGTAAGGATATCATTTGTATGATTTTTCAATTGGTTAAATAATAGACTATTTTCTTTTTTATATTTATTATATAATTCTTCTATATTTTTGTAATTTACTAATAATTTGTTATAAGTATCTAATAGTGTATTAATTTTACTTACTTCTGTATTATATGATTTCTTGTGTTTTTCAGCAAGATCTTCAGCTTCTGCTCTATATTGAGGTTCCATCATTTCATTAGAATCTATTTGAGTAGAATAATTCGGTTGTGCAATTTGGGTTTCAGATTCATCTAAAACTTCATCAGGTTCATCAGGTTCATCTTGATTTAATATTGGAGGATTATTTCTTTTAAATAATTTAACCATAATACTATATTATATAGTTATTAATTTTTTTATTGAAATATTCTTATAAATGAATATTTCTTATAAATGAATGTGAATTTATCTAATTATTAAATGGTTGTGGTTCGTTAAGGTCGTAAGATATTTTATAATTTCCTGGTTGCAATTTAGTTAACACGCCATTAACAAAACTTTCCTTTTTATTTTCCTT
>Ga0169931_10015710_pt1 | contig 10106 bp, 10 predicted proteins | sample Kivu_15m_20L_FD_129675 | JGI IMG/M metagenome (GOLD analysis project Ga0169931, IMG submission 129675) | Freshwater microbial communities from Lake Kivu, Western Province, Rwanda to study Microbial Dark Matter (Phase II) - Kivu_15m_20L... | ecosystem: Environmental > Aquatic > Freshwater > Lake... | reverse complement strand
TTCGAGGGGGAACATGAGGCGACGGCGTACCTCGACGTTGTAGCCACGGTCGGCCGACGCCCGCTCGGCCCATGCCTGCATGAGCCACTCGAAGAACACGGCCACCAGGACGGCCAACCCGAGGATGAACACGATCTGGTGGGTGATCAGACCCGCTACCACCAGGCCCGCGCCCAACGCCCCGGCCAACGGCCACAGGCTGCCGCCGGGTGCCTGCTGTGTGGCTGCCGCCGTTGCCGCCGCGGGTGCGGCGGGATCGACATCGCCCTCGCCGCTCTCGACCGTCAACACCGCCAGAAGGATGAAGGCCACCATGGCCCCCGCCAGGCCGACCACGCCCAGGGCACCCCACGACTGTGTGGCGCCATACACCACCAGGGCCACCAGCGATGCCGTGGCCAGGCCGATCACGAGTTTGGAACCGTTGCGCACCATGTCGTCGACTGCTCCTTACTTCTGCACGTAGACCACGAACCAGAGCGCCGTATAGACCGCCGCCAGGAAGTACCAGATGAGAGCGTGCGCTGCGATGAGGTCGCGCTCGGCGACCCGGCCGCCCAGATAGCGCACCATGGCCGCCACCGTCATGACGAGACCGGCGATCAGCAGGGCCATGAACGTGCCGGTGATGGCGTAGAACAGAGCACCGTAGGCGTTCTCGCCCACGCCGATGTCCATCTGCGTGTAGGTGAACACCTGGCCGTTCAGCAGGGCGAGGCCCATGATCGCCGTGATGCCCAGCGACAGCACCGTGTGACTGCGATCGCGGCGCTTGGCGGCGTACACCGCCCACTGGGCCATCACACAAGCCACGCCGACGGTGATCAGCATGACGTTGGTGGGAACCTCGGGGATGGTGACGTTGTCGGGCAGCCAGTCCTTGATGAGAGGCCGCTTGTCGCCTTCGCGCAGGGGAGCGGCGGCACGAAAGCGCAGCCACACGCCCAACATGCCGGCGAACATGGTCGAGCCGGCCGCAACCGCCACGGCGGTGGCCAGAAGTACCTGACGCTTCGGTGCGGGCTGGGGGCCCGCGGGCAGTGCGTAGGTCACGCCTCACCTCCGGAGGGCTTCATGTCGAACAGGGGTTCAGCCGACGTGACCCGGGGCATGACCGGGAAGTTGTCGGCGGGAGGGGGCGACGAGGTCGCCCACTCGAGGGTCTGACCGTCCCAGGGGTCGTCGCCCGCTTGACGTCCGGCCGTGAAACCGCGCAGTGCCAGCAGGACGAACCCGCCCAGCACGGCCGCCATGAGGCCATGACCGATCGCCGACAGCAGGAACCACAGGTCGGCGGGTTCGTCCATGAAGCCGGCGATGTACAGCGGCAGGGATGACAGCACCGTGGCCCCGAAGGCGCCCAGTGCCAGCAGGTGCAGAGGCGGTTCGGGCAGGCGGCGGCCCCACAGTTTGGGACCCCAGTGGGCCACCGCACCGAGCGCCACCATGATGGCGCCGTAGCCCACGTACACGTAGGCCCCTTCGCCGAACACCGTGCCTTCGAGTTCCAGATCGGTGATGCGCTGCAGCAGGTTGCCCGCGGCGCCCGTGAGCACCATGCCCACACCCAGCACCGAGAACGTGAGGGCTCCGGTGGGCTTGGGCTTGCCCGCCTTGAGCCCCAACAGCGACAGGCCGAGCACGACGAGTACGCCCAGCGTGGGCAGGCCGTTGAACAGCAGGAACGGCAACAGGTCGGCGATCTTGTCGCCGGCATTGTCGAGGAAGCCGTCGCCGCTCCAGGTCAGCGTGTGCGGCAACTGGGTGACGCCCGCCAGGGCGGCTACCGCCACCAGGCCGAGTCCCACTGCGAGGCCCGAACGCAGTGGGTGCCGGCCACGGCTGACGGTCACCGCCACGTCGGCCAACACCCCCAGGGCGATCACCGCATACACGAGTGTCTGGGGCTGTGTGAACACCCACGACGTCCACGTGTCGAGGCCGTCGGCGCCGCCGAAGGCCACTTGCGCGTTGCGATGGTCGACGAACAGGTACACGGCGTTCCCGAGCAGCACCGGCATGGTGATCACGGTGGCGAGACCGCCGACCAGGGCGCTCCAGGCCAGGGCCGGCACCCGCTCGAGGGTCATGCCGGGCGCCCGGTTGGTGAGCACCGTGACCACCAGAGCACCGCCCACCAGGGTGAGCCCGAGGGCGATCAGACCCACGGCAGCGATGTACAGATCGGTGAGTTGCGCATCGGTACCACCCGGGCCGCCGTTGCCGACCAACGCCCACACCACCATGCCCAGGCCCACCAGCCATGTCCAGAAGCCCAGGGCGGCCGCCCGGGGCATGGACATGGCGCGGGCACCCAACTGCAACGGCACGACCGCCACGGCCACACCCAGCAGCACGGGTGCGACGGCTCCCAGGCCCAGACCCACCTGCATGGCCGTCGTCAGACGGCCGACGCTGTCAGCGTCGGGCAGGGCGTAGTCGGCGGTGTCGAGCCGCTCGATGCCCAGGAGCAGTGCCACCACGGCCGTGGCCAGACCGACGAGTAGGCCGAGACCGATGAGCAGGCGACCGAGCCGCTTGTGGTCGCTGGTGGTGACCCAGGCGGCGATCCCCGCCAGCAGACGGCCCACACCGGTGCCGGCGTTGGCCGCTGGGGCAGAGGTTTGGAGGGTGGTCATGCGCTCAACTCTTTCTCCGAGGACCCTCGCGACACTAACCGGAGGGTCTGCCAGGGTCGTAAATCACCGTGGTCACCAGCCATGGCGCACCAGCACGTCGACGGTGATCGCCAGGAACAGCAGGCTGACGTACGTGATCGAGAACCCGAACAACCGCATCGAGCGGGCGGCGGTCGGTCGACGGCCCAGGTCGACGGTCCCGGCCAGGAACAGCGCACCGAGCACAGCCGCAGCGATGCCGTAGATCCAGCCCAACTCGGAGAGCGGCAGCATGAGTATGGTGATTCCGACCAGCACCACGGTGTACAGCACCATCTGGCGAACGGTGCGCTCGAGGGTCTCGACGGCCGGCAGCATGGGGACCCCCGCCGCCCGGTACTCATCGGCGTGCCGAATGGCCAGCGCCCAGAAATGCGGGGGGGTCCAGAAGAACACGGCGGCGAACAGCACCACCGGCGCCCAGTCGAGGCTGTCGCGCACAGCGGCCCAGCCCACCAGCACGGGCACGGCACCCGCGGCACCACCGATCACGATGTTCTGGCGACTCGTCCGCTTGAGCCACAGGGTGTAGACGAACACGTAGAACAGTGCCGCCGAGGCCGCCAGCACCGCCGACAGCAGGTTGGCCCCGGCCCACAGCACGGCGAAGGCGGCGACCTGCAGGGCGAGGGCGAACACGAGGGCGTGCGACGGCTTGATGAGCCCGGTCACCAGGGGTCGCCCCTGAGTGCGCTGCATCAGTGCGTCGATATCGCGATCGACCACCATGTTGATGGCGTTCGCACCGCCGGCGGCCAGGGTTCCGCCCACGAGCGTCACGACGAGCAGGTCCCACTGCGGCCAGCCCCGTTCCGCCAACACCATGGTGGGCACCGTGGTGATGAGCAACAACTCGATGATGCGCGGTTTGGTCAGGGCGAGATAGCCGCCCGCCACACTGCGGGGAACCCGGCGCATTCCGTGCGCCACGCCACCCGGCGCCAGACGCGACGGGACGAGGGGGCGTGCGCCGAGGGCCATACGGCGACTCAGCGTATCGGCGCCGCGTCCCGCGTGACCCGTCGATGCCCGATCGGCGAGACTGGCGCCATGGCACGAGCGTCCACAGCACCTGCTGAACTCGACGCACCCGTCGGCGACACCTCCGTGGCCGAGGACCGCCCCTGGATCGTTCTGGTGTGGAACGACCCCATCAACCTGATGTCCTATGTGGCGTTCGTGTTCCAGAAACTGTTCGGCTACTCGAAGGACAAGGCGCACCGCCTCATGCTGGATGTCCACGAGAAGGGCCGGGCCGTCGTGTCGAGTGGGCCGCGGGAGAAAGCCGAGCTCGACGTGTTTCGACTTCACGAGCATGGGTTGTGGGCCACCATGCAGCGCGATGACCACTGAACCGGGCGGTGGGTGACGATGCCTCGCCGCTTCCGCGCGCCTCGGCGGCCGGTCAAGAGCCTGGGTCCCGACTGCTTCCGCCTGATGATCGACGACGACGAGCGCGCACTGGTGGCGCGCCTGTTCGAGCAACTCCGGGGACTGGTCACCGAGGCACCTGCGGCCGACCCCCGGCTCAGGCGGCTGTTTCCCACGGCCTACCACGACGATCCAGAGCGCGATGTCGAGTACCAGCGGTTGATGCGCGACGAGCTGCTGGCCTCACGCCTGGCATCCCTCGCCGAGGTCGAACAGGTGCTCACCAGAGAGTTCCTGACCAGTGATCAGTTGGCATCGTTCATGCGCTCACTCAATGCCGTGCGCCTAGTGCTGGGGACCCTGCTCGATGTGGGTGAGGAGACCGACGCATCCGAGTTGGACCAGGAGGACCCGCTGTTCGTGGAGCACCAGCTGTATGCCTGGCTGTCCTGGATGCTCGAACATGTGGTCGGAGCACTGCGACAAGGGTTGGCGTAACCTCGGATCGCTGCTGCTAGAGTTCGATCGCTCCCGCGGGAGGCCCACGCCCCCATCGTCTAGTGGCCTAGGACACCACCCTTTCAAGGTGGCGGCACGGGTTCGAATCCCGTTGGGGGTGCACAACAGAAGTTGACCTCGTCGGCCCTGGCCGACGCCTGGTCCCGTGGTGAAGTTGGAGTTCACGCCGGCCTGTCAAGCCGGAGGTCGCGGGTTCGAGTCCCGTCGGGACCGCTCGAAAGAGCGGCAGCGCCTTTCGGCACGGTCGAGTAGCTCAGTCGGCAGAGCGTCCGCCTGAAAAGCGGAAGGTCACCGGATCGACGCCGGTCTCGACCACCAAGTGTGTGGGCGGCAGCCGATCTCGTCATGAGGTCGGCTGCTGGCACACTGTGAACCATGGATCGAGCTCGCGACATCGCAGGAGCCGTCGTGGGAGCCCAGGCCACCCTGATCATCGGCCTGTTGGTAGCCGGCTGGCTCCTGACACGGGTGACTCGTGTGGTGGTGCGCCGCATCGTGCGCCGCCTCGCCGAGCGGGGGTCGAGACGTCTGCGTGGTGAGAGCGCCGAGATGGGCGAGCAGCGACGGCGCCAGCGCGTCGACGCCGGATCGCACATGCTTCACCACCTCATCGCCCTGATCGTGTGGATCGGCGTGGCCATCGCCGTGTTCCAGATACTGGACCTCGATGCGGCGTTCTTCCTGTCCAGTGCCGGGTTCATCGGGGCGGGCCTGGCCATTGGCGGCCAGCACAAGGTGAACGACTACTTCACGGGGATCTCGGTGCTGCTCGAGGATCGCTACGGGGTGGGCGACGAAATCGTGGCCCACGTGCCGGGGTGGGGTGAACCGGTCCACGGCGTGGTCGAGGCGATCGGGCTGGTGACGACCCGCCTGCGGGACCATTCGGGGACACTGCATCTGCCTCATGGATCGCTGGACGGCGTGCGCAATCTCAGTCAGGAGCCGGCGGAGGCTCGCCTGGCTGTGACCGTGCCCGAGGGGGTCGACCCGGCGGCGACGGCGCAGGCCGTTGCCGATGCCATGCGCGATCTGGCCGGCACCAAGAACCTCACCGGCGTGCTGTTCGTGGACGACATCAGGGCGGCGGCGACCGAGGACGACCGTATCGAAGTCGAGGTGCGCACCGCCCGTCCCCTCGATGCCGACGAACGGGAACTGCTCGTACAGCGAACGCAGCAAAGGTTGTCTCGCGACTCCTGAGACTGCGCCGACGCTGCCCGGCGGTCAGGTGCCGTAGCCGAAACCCAGATCGGGCGCCGTGAGCATGGGGACGAACGGCACACCCGCCTCGGCCGCCATGGCGCCGCAGGTTCCGCCTCGGTCGACGATGACCGTGATGAGGACCGGTTCCGCGCCGAACGCCCGCACCACGTCCACCGCCTCCATGATCGAGGTACCGCGCGTGACCGTGTCCTCGGTGATCACCACGCGATCACCGGGTTGCAGTGCTCCTGCCAGTCGGCCGGTGATGCCGTGATCCTTGGCCTCCTTGCGCACGCTGAAACTGCGCAGCGCCCGGCCTCGGGTGGCCCCCACCGCAGCGATGCCGAACGCCACCGGGTCGGCACCCATGGTCAAGCCGCCGATCGCCTGCGCCGCCTCGGGGATGATGGCCAGAGCCACCTCCGCCACCAACAGGATGCCCTCCGGACGACAGGCCGTCTGCTTGGTGTCCAGGAACCACGTGCTCGTCGCACCACTCTTGAGCGTGAAGGTTCCCCGCTTGAGCGAGTGCGCGAGCACATGTTCCCGGAGTGCACTCCGGGCCGGATCGAGCACGGGAAGGTCGTCTACGCCACTCATCGCTCGCTGAACGTAACGTGACGCCATGCAACTCGCCGACTTTCGCATCTTCACCGAACCCCAGCAGGGCGCCACGTACGACCACCTGCTGGCGGTGGCACGCCGAGCGGAGTCCCTGGGTTTCGGCGCCTTCTTCCGCAGCGACCACTACCTGAAGATGGGTGATGTGACCGGCCTGCCGGGCCCGACCGACGCATGGATCACCCTGGCGGGGTTGGCGCGTGACACCTCCACCATTCGTCTGGGAACCCTGGTGAACTCGGCGACCTTCAGAGCACCGGGACCCTTGGCCATCAGTGTCGCCCAGGTGGACCAGATGAGCGGCGGCCGAGTCGAACTGGGTCTGGGCGCCGGCTGGTACGAAGAGGAGCACCAGGCCTACGGCATCGACTTCCCTCCCCTCGGCGTGCGCTTCGAACGCCTCGCCGAGCAGTTGGAGATCGTGCAGGGTCTGTGGACGACGGCTCCGGGCACCGCCTTCGACTTCGAGGGCCAGCACTACCGGGTGTCGAACTCGCCCGCACTGCCCAAACCCGTTCAGGCGGGCGGACCACCGATCATCGTGGGCGGTGGGGGTGCCGTGCGAACGCCCCGCCTGGCCGCCCGTCACGCATCGGAGTTCAACGTGCCGTTCGTACCCGTCGAGTTCTTCCTGCAGCAACGCAGCCGGGTGACTGCAGCATGCGAAGCCATCGAGCGGGATCCCGACACCATGATCTGGTCGGTGGCCCTGGTCGTGTGCTGTGGCGAGAGCGATGCCGAGGTGAAGCGCCGCGCCGCTGCCATCGGTCGCGAGCCCGACGAACTTCGCACCAACGGCGCCGCTGGCACCGTCACCGAGGTGCAGGCGACTCTGAGTCGTTGGGTCGAGGCGGGTGCACAACGCATCTATCTCCAGGTGTTGGACCTCGACGATCTCGAACACCTCGACCTGATCGCCCGTGCGATTCAGAGCACCTGACCAGCGCCGCAGTCGACCACGTGGTTCAGCGATCGCGTGACGTACGCCTCGATCATGGCCGCGCCCCGATCGTTACCGGCGTCGAAGGTGCCCACCAGCGACATGGCCCCCGACAGGTAGTACAGCGCCGCCTCGCGATAGTGGTGCGACGCCTCGTCTGCGTCGTAACGCACTCCGTGGCGAGCCAGGCCGTCGAGCCATCGCTGCAGGAGGGACTTCCAGTGCTCCCGTGCGATGTCGTGGGGGACACTGTTGCTGATCAGGTAGGCGATGTCGGCCACACCACGGGCCCGCAGGGACAGCTGGAAGTCGATGAACGCCACGCCGCCGGAGCCGTCGCGAGCGAAGAAGATGTTGTCGAGGCGAGTGTCGCCATGGGTCACCGTGTTGGGGCCCTGAGCCGTGCGCAAGGTGATCTCCTCGAAGCGCGGCGCCAGTGCACGGGCGATGTCGAGCGCCTCGGCGGGCAGGCGATCGGCCCAGTTCGCCTCGAGAACCGGCAGCCCCGCCCGGTAGATCCCGGGCACGACCGCCACGTACTGCGGTGCGTCCTGGGTGGGCAGCCAGTTCATCGCGTCGAGGTCCGGATGCTGCCACCAGTGGGCGTGGAAGGCCGCCAATGCGTCGACCGCTCGCTGGGCCTGGTCCAGGGTGGCGCCCACCACCTGGTCGCCCACGTCCCAGGCCTCACCCATGTCTTCGAGCAACAGCACGAACGACCCGTCGGGCTCGGTCGGTGCCGCGTAGCACGCCGCTGCCGTCAACGGTGAACGGCCCACGACCTCGGCGAACATGGAGATCTCGCGTGCATACAGGCCCAATGCCTGTGCCACGGCCAGGTTGGCCGGTTCCGTGCAGGGCATCTTGGCGACCACGGACAGTGGCGACCCGTCGTCGAGGGTCAGACCCAGGCGGGCGATCTGCCCGAAGATCCCCGTGCCGGTGCCGATGTCGCTGCACGACAGAGCGATGACCTGCCGGCCCCGCCGCGCCTCGGGCGGCAGTACCTGGTTCAGCCAGTCGGTGCTCACCTCGGCTGGCGTCGTCGGCAATGACATGGTGTTCCCCCTCTGGCTCAGCCCCCTGCGCCACGACGTACGGTAGCCAGTGAGCGCTCGACCGCCGGTGGTCGAGATACGGGATCTCGAACTCCGTCATTCGGCGAAATTAAGCGCTGGGCTTGAATTACTTCTATGGGATCACAGACAATTGGTCATGGAACCACGCGGACCCCGAGAAGTAACTGACGAGCACAAAGCGGCAATGGCCGCAGGACGCGCCGAAAGTCGTGCCGTTCGTGCCTATCTGGAAGCGGTTGAGCAAGTGCGCCCCCGGCGGGGAAGGAAGCGCACCGCCGAAACCATCCAGAAACGGCTCGACGCCATCGGGTTGGAACTGGATCATGCCGATCCGATGGACCGTCTGAAGTTGGTGCAGGAGCGTATGGACCTAGAGGCCGAATTGGCTTCCATGGGCAACACCATCGACCTCACCGAATTGGAAGCGGAATTCGTCAAGGTCGCCGGCTCGTACGGCAAGCGGAACGGCATCTCCTACGCCGCGTGGCGGGAAGTGGGAGTCGAGCCGTCGGTACTCAAGGACGCGGGCATCAAGCGCAACGACTGAGCGGTCACGCCCTCGACGCCGGACGCTCAGAGAGCGTCGAGTTGCCCGAACAACCGGTCCAGATGCCGCAGCGAGCGCTCGAGGTCGAAAGCGATGTCGAGTTCGTGTGCCGTCAGCCCGAGGTTCGGCTCGGCCTCGAGGAGGCCTCGGAACGAGCGTTGCTCGGACCACGCTCTCATGGCGATGGTCTGGACGATGCGATAGGCGTCATCGCGGGTTCGGCCTGTGGCGACCAAAGCCAACAGCACCGGCTGGCTGAACACGAGTCCATGACTGGCATCGAGGTTCCTGCGCATCTGTTCGGCATCGACTTCCAGATGGTCGATCAGACGACGCATTCTCCGCAGCACGTAATGCGCCAGATGCGACGAGTCCGGCAACACGATGCGCTCCACGGAACTGTGGGAGATGTCGCGCTCATGCCACAGGGCAACGTCCTGCAGGCCGGCCTGCAGATTCGATCGCAACACACGGGCCAGGCCACTCATCGTTTCGGCAGAGATCGGGTTGCGCTTGTGGGGCATCGCAGATGAGCCCTTCTGGCCGGGACGAAACCCCTCCATGACCTCTCGAACCTCGGTTCGCTGCAGATGTCGAACTTCGACGGCCATCAACTCGACCGTCGCCCCGATGGAGGCGCAGGCCCACAGGTAGTCGGCGTGGCGATCACGGGCGATCACCTGCGTGGCGGGCACGGGTACCAACCCGAGAGCGGTCCCGACATGGGCTTCCACGGTGGGATCGATGTTGGAGTAGGTGCCCACCGCACCCGACAACTTGCACACGGCCACGGCATCGCGAGCTGCTCGCAGACGCGCACGGTCTCGATCGACCTGCAGCGCCCACAGCGCCACCTTCGCTCCGAACGTCGTCGGCTCGGCGTGCACACCATGGGTACGACCGATCGTCACCGTGCGGCGATGCTGCCGCGCCACCCGCACCAGGCTGTCGACCAGCTCGTCGGCGGCAGCGAGCAGCACGTCAGCGGCGTCGCGAAGCATCCAGCACCACGCCGTGTCCACCACATCGCTCGACGTCAGACCGTGATGGATCCACGAACCGGCGGGTTGGCCGATGGCCGCCTGCACCACGTCGACGAAGGCCGCCACGTCGTGATCGGTGATCGCCTCACGTTCGGCCACCGC
>Ga0169931_10015709_pt1 | contig 10108 bp, 9 predicted proteins | sample Kivu_15m_20L_FD_129675 | JGI IMG/M metagenome (GOLD analysis project Ga0169931, IMG submission 129675) | Freshwater microbial communities from Lake Kivu, Western Province, Rwanda to study Microbial Dark Matter (Phase II) - Kivu_15m_20L... | ecosystem: Environmental > Aquatic > Freshwater > Lake ... | reverse complement strand
CTTCATCGAAATCTGGTCCGGCATGCCGCAGCTTTTCCTGCTGATCATTCTGGCGAGCGTGATTGAACCGAGCTTCTGGGTGCTGCTGATTTTCCTGCTGCTGTTTTCCTGGATGAACCTGACCGGCGTGGTGCGCGCCGAATTTCTGCGTGGCCGCAATTTCGATTATGTGCGCGCCGCCAAGGCTTTGGGCGTTTCCGATGCGCGCATTATGCAGCGCCATATCCTGCCCAATGCGATGGTGGCGACGCTCACTTTTCTACCCTTCATCCTGTCAGGCAGCGTGACGGTTCTGGCCTCACTCGATTTTCTGGGGTTTGGGCTGCCGCCGGGCTCACCCTCGCTTGGGGAATTGGTCAATCAGGGCAAGAATAATCTGACCGCGCCCTGGCTGGCGCTGACCAGCTTTTTTGTTCTGGGTGGGATGCTGACGCTGCTGATTTTTGTTGGCGAAGCCGTGCGCGATGCCTTTGACCCGCGCAAACTCCCCGGGGGGCAGGGCTGATGGCGCTGCTTTCGGTGCGCGATTTGTCGGTGGCCTTTCGCGGACGTGACGTGGTGCGCGATGTGTCCTTTGAGGTGCAGCCCGGCGAAACACTGGCACTGGTAGGTGAAAGCGGCAGCGGCAAATCCGTGACCGCGCTTTCCTGCCTGCGTTTGCTCTCCAGCGCCGGCAGTAACCCGATGGGCTCCATCATATTGGATGGCGTTTCCGTCCTGGATGCGGATGACCGGCAACTCCGCGCCTTGCGCGGCGGTGTGGCCGGCATGGTGTTTCAGGAGCCGATGACCTCGCTCAATCCCCTGCACACGATTGAGCGTCAGATCGCCGAGGCCATTACGCTCCATCGCGCGCTTGCGGGGCCCGCTTTGCGCGCGCGGGTCATTGAATTGCTGCGCCTGGCTGGCTTTCCGCAGGCCGAAGAACGGCTTGGCGCCTATCCGCATCAGCTCTCTGGCGGGCAGCGCCAGCGCGTGATGATTGCCGGCGCACTCGCCAATGATCCGAAGCTGCTGATCGCCGATGAGCCAACCACGGCTTTGGATGTGACCATTCAGGCGCAGATTTTGGAACTGCTCGCCTCGCTTAAGCAGCGCCTTGGCATGGCGATGCTGTTGATCACGCATGATCTTTCCATCGTGCGTCGCCATGCGGATCGTGTCGTGGTGATGAAGGATGGCAATGCGGTGGAACAGGGCAAGGTCGCCGAGGTGTTCGCCGCGCCCCAGCATGAATACACGCGCATGCTGCTGGCAACCGAACCGCGTGGCGCGCCGGCGCCCATACCGGCGAATGCCGCGACCACGCTGGAAGCGCGCGATATCCGCGTGCATTTCCCGATCCGCCGCGGGCTGCTGCGCCGCGTGGTGGCGGAAGTGAAAGCCGTGAATGGCGTGTCGCTATCGCTACGCGCTGGTGAAACGCTTGGCTTGGTAGGCGAAAGTGGCTCAGGCAAGACCACACTTGGCCTCGCGCTGCTCCGCATGGCCGATAGCCAGGGCAGCATTGTCTTTGCCGGACAGGATTTACAGGTACTTTCCAATCGCGCGCTGCGCCCCTGGCGGCGGCGGATGCAGATCGTTTTCCAAGACCCTTTCGGCGCGCTCTCACCACGCTTGAGTGTTGCGGAAATCATCGGTGAAGGCTTGGAAGTGCATGAAGCCGGCCTGCCACGCCCTGAACGCCTGGCGCGTGTGGCTGAGGCTTTGCGCGAAGTGGGCCTCGATCCCGCCATGGCGGAACGCTACCCGCATGAATTCTCCGGCGGTCAGCGCCAACGCATCGCCATTGCGCGCGCCATGGTGCTGAAGCCAAGCCTGGTGGTGCTGGATGAGCCGACCAGCGCGCTTGATGTCAGCGTGCAGGCTCAGGTGGTGGATTTGCTGCGCGATTTGCAGGCGCGCCATGGGTTGGCCTATCTGTTCATCTCTCATGATCTCCGCGTTGTGCGCGCCATGGCGCATCGCATTGTGGTGCTGAAGGACGGGCTTGTGGTGGAAGAAGGTGAGGCGGCAGCGCTGGTGCAGGCACCCAAGCAAGCCTATACGCGGCAATTGATGGCGGCCGCTTTCGACCTGACCAGCAATGAAAAGGCAACGACCCTACAGTGAGTGAATTGGAACGCCTGAAAGAGATGCTGGACGCCGAGCAGGTGAAGCTTGGCGTCAGCCTGCGCCGCATGAATTCGCCAGGCTCCCCGGTCTATCGCACCTGGGAAAATGTCTGGCCAAGCGCAACCATCCTGACCACCAGCTTCATGGCGCTGAAATGGGGCGGCGCGCCACTCGAAGCGCTTGGCGTGCAGCAGGGTGGCACCTGGGCCGGCATGGTGGTACTCGGCATCGGCTGTTGGTGGTGGCTCAAGAAGATCATGCCGAAAATCAAGGATGGCGTGTTTGAACGTACCGCCGCCTTGGCTCTTTCATCGCCGCATGAATTTGATTTTCTCTGGTCCAAAAGCATCCTCAGCCTTTACGCCAAGCTGCCCGATGGTACGGAATGGGCAGCGACCAGGCGGGATGATTGGCGCGCCTTTGTGCGCCGGCTGGATGAAGCACTTTCAAAGGAAAACGCGTAATGGCCATTCTGCTTTCAACCAAGGCGCATACGATGCAGGATTGGAAGGCGGCGCTGCTGGCCGTTGATCCTTCGCTGGATATTCGTATGTTCCCGGATGCAGGCGAACCGGCGGAAATTGAAGCCGCGGTTGTCTGGACCGCGCATGACATGATGGAATTGCGCCGCTATCCAAACCTGAAGCTGATTGTCTCCATGGGGGCCGGCGTTGACCATTTGTTGCGCCCGCCGGGCCCGCCGCCTGGCATTCCAGTTGCGCGCTTGAAGGATGTGCTGCTGACCAGCGCCATGGCGGAATGGGTGTTGCTGAATGTGCTACGCTTTCACCGACAGGATCCTGAATACCGCGCGCTGCAACAGCGCAAGGAATGGCTTGAACTTTCCGCACCGAGCACCGCGGAACGGCGCATTGGCATTCTGGGCATTGGTGAATTGGGCAGTGCTTCGGCGCGCGTGCTGGGCTCGCTCGGCTTTCCGGTGATGGGCTGGTCGCGCAGCGCAAAAACGCTGCCCGGCGTGCAGACCTTCCATGGCGCCGATGGGCTGATGGCGATGGCGGCGCAAAGCGATATCCTGATCTGCCTGCTGCCACTCACGCCGCAAACGCGTGGCGTTTTGAATGCCAAGTTGTTTTCCGCGCTGCCGCGCGGCGCCTATGTGATCAATGGCGCGCGTGGCGGGCATATGGTGGCGGAAGATATGCTGGCGGCACTCGATTCCGGCCATATCGCCGGCGCGGCGCTTGATGTGTTTGAACCCGAACCCCTGCCCGCAGAAAGCCCCTTCTGGTCCCATGCCAAGGTATTCCTGACGCCGCATGCCGCCAGCATCACCATCCCATCCAGCGTGGCACCTCAGGTGGTGGAAAATATCCTCAACATGCGCGCCGGACGGCCACTGATCAATCTGGTGGATTTCAGCCTGGGATATTAAGGCGAAGGCGTATCCGCGCGAACACATTTACCAGATCAGATGCGGGCGTGATCCACCGCAACGGATCACGCCCGTTTCAGCTGCAAGGCCAAGTCAAACCCGCAGCCAGGTCTCACAGAAGGCAAGCATCGCCGTGCTGATCTTCCGCCCCGCCACTTCACGCGGGATCGGCGCGCCGGGGCGGCGGATACCATTCACGGTAACGGCTGCACTTTCGCAACCAATGAACAGGCTCGGCATCACATGCTTGCCCGTCGCGGATTGCGGCGGTGCGAAGGCGAAGCAGAAGGGCTCACCCAGACCCTGCCAGGCCATGGAAACGGTCATGTCACCGGCGCGCACGCTTTCGCTGTAATGGCTGCGCGGATCGCCCGCGCTTTTTACCTCATCCAACTTTCGAAAGCGCAACCCTGCCAGCCCGGCTATGCCGCGAAAGGCACCGAAATGGCTGAGGTATTCGGCAATCAGCCAGCGCGCGAGGGGTTCATTATCCGTCAGGCACCAATTCGCCGCCCCCTCGGGCGGGTTCGCCTCATGCGGGGATTGCATCAGCACCAGTGCATGGCCGGCACCATGCGGGGAGAGCACCACGCGGAAAAAACTGGCGAGTGTGGTGAAGGGGCCATTCGGGTCCTCCTTCAAGGAAATGCCCGGATTTTCACCCGACCATTCGACTTTCCCCGGAAACAGGATGGTTTCTTGCATGGTGTTCCTCCTTTTCAATGCGACCCAGCGTGACCCAGCCATGCGCCGGGATCAATGCCCAAAACCACGCAAAGCTTGACGCGGCACGGCGCGGGGGCGCAAGGAAAGGCTCGCTTTTTCCGAGACCAAACTCCCCATGTCCTTTTCTGGTATCCCTGCGGCGCTGCAATCGGCGCTGACATCACGCGGCTATGCCGCCCCCACCCCCGTACAAAACGCTGTCCTGGCAGAAGATGCTGCCGGGCGGGATTTGCTTGTCTCGGCGCAGACGGGGTCGGGCAAGACGGTTGCTTTCGGCTTGTCCATCGCGCCAGAATTGCTGGGCGGTGCTGACCGCCTGCCGCCGCCTGGCGCGCCGCTCGCCATCGTGGTCGCGCCCACGCGCGAATTGGCCTTGCAGGTAAAGGCAGAACTCACCTGGCTTTATGCGCCTGCCGGCGGGCGTATTGCCTCTGGCGTTGGCGGTATGGATCCCATTGCGGAAAAGCGCCAATTGCTCGCCGGCGCGCATATCATTGTCGGCACACCTGGCCGGCTTTGTGATCATCTGGAACGCGGCAATCTGAGGCCCGATGCGCTGCGCGTTGTAGTGCTGGATGAAGCTGATGAGATGCTGGACCTCGGCTTCCGGGAAGAATTGGAAGCGATCCTGGATCGCTTGCCGCCAGAACGTCGGACATTGATGTTTTCGGCCACCGTGCCGCGCGCGATTGCCGCGCTTGCGAAAAGCTATCAACGCGATGCTTTGCGCCTTGAAGTGGGCGGCGGCGGAGAGGCGCATGGCGATATCACCTATCGCGCCATGTTGGTCGCACCACATGAGATTGAACGCGCGGTGGTGAACCTTATACGCTTGGAAAACCCGCCGCTGGCGATGGTATTTTGCGCAACACGCGCGGCGGTGGCGCGGCTGCATGGCAATCTCGCGGAACGCGGCTTTCCCGCCGTGGCGCTTTCCGGCGAATTGACCCAGGCCGAGCGGCTGCGCGCCCTGCAGGCGCTCCGCGATGGCCGTTCCCGCGTCTGTGTCGCAACTGATGTTGCGGCGCGCGGCATTGATTTGCCGGAATTGGATTTGGTGATTCACGCGGAATTGCCGCGCGATGGGGAAACCCTGCTGCATCGCAGCGGCCGCACGGGTCGCGCCGGGCGCAAGGGCACCAGTGTTTTGCTGGTGCCCCATCCGCGCCGTCGCATGGCGGAACGGTTGATTGGTGCCGCCAAGGTCGCCGCCAGCTGGGGCCCGGCACCTTCAGCCGATGCGGTGCGCGCGCGCGATGCGGAACGCCTGGCCGAACAGGCGCGGAGTGTATTGGCGGAAGAAGCGTCAGATGATGATCAGGCGCTCGCGCAGCGCCTGCTGGCCGATGGCCAAATTTCCAGTGAAACCTTGGCCGCGGCGCTGATAAAGATGCTGCGCGCGCCTTTGCCGGCGCCTGAGGAAATCGCCGAACAGCGCCCCGAAAGGCGCGACGCGCGCCGTGAAGGTGCGGTGGAGGCGCCGCGCGGTGCCTCCGGCATTTGGTTCAGCATGGATGTCGGGCGTGATGGCAATGCTGATCCGCGCTGGCTGCTGCCTTTTTTGTGTCGGCGTGGGCATGTGACCCGTCAGGAGATTGGGCGCATCCGCATTCTGGGTCAGGAGACGCAGTTCGAAGTCGCATCCTATGCCGCAGAGCGCTTCGCCGCCGCTGCCCGCCATGCCACGGGTGAGAATGCTGAAATCACCATCCGGCTTATGCAGCCGATAAGGCCCGCGCATGCGCCGACACGTCACGCGAAGCCGGCGCCGGCAGCGCCACGCGTCTTGGAAAACGCTGCCCCGGCCAAGGCGCCGTGGTCCAGGAAACCTGGCCCGCCAAGTGACAAATCCCCAAGGCGCGGCGCGGATGAGGGTAGGGCAGCGCCTCGAAAGGCTGAGAGCAGGCCTCCCCCGCGTGGCAAGAAGAAAGAACCCGCCAAGTGGCAGGCGAAATCGCCGCGCAAACCGCGGAAATAGGCCATGCTGTCGGCGCGGCCTTGCGGTGAGCTGAGTTGATGCAGCCGACCCGCGCCGCTGGCCTGGACCGCCTTGCCGAATTCACGCCACTGATGGGCCGCGCCTATGCCGAGGGGCGCAATTATGATCCTGGGCCAGGCAAGCCCCGCCATGTTTCGGTGCTATCACCCTATATCCGCCATCGCCTGATGACCGAGCAGGAGGTGGTGGCCGCAGCCCTTGCGGCGCATGGCGCGGAGGTTGCCGATAAATTCATCCAGGAAGTATTCTGGCGGAGTTACTGGAAGGGTTGGCTGGCGCAGCGCCCTGCCGTTTGGGATGGGTATCGCTCGTGTGTCGCAGCAGCGGTTCAGGCGCAGCCTGAGGGTTATGGAGCGGCCATTGCGGGGCGCACGGGCATTGCCTGTTTCGATGCCTGGGTGCGGGAGTTGGTCGAGACCGGCTATGTGCATAATCACTCGCGCATGTGGTTTGCGAGTATTTGGATTTTTACCTTGCGCCTCCCTTGGGAATTGGGCGCAGATTTTTTCCTGCGGCATTTGCTGGATGGGGATGCGGCGTCCAATACGCTTTCCTGGCGCTGGGTGGCGGGGCTGCATACCAAGGGCAAGCATTATATCGCGCGGGCTGAGAATATCGCGCGCTATACGGTTGGGCGGTTTGCCCCGCATGGCAGTTTGCATGAGGCGCCCCTGGCGTTGCAGGAGCCTGATCCGCCCGCGCCGCGCCCGATCCCTGTTTTGCCCGCGCCGCCGCGTGGCCCAGTGGTGCTGCTGTTGCATGAGGATGATCTGCACCCGGAAAGCCTGCCGCTGGCGGGGCTTGAGGTCAGCCGCGTGATCGGTATTTGCTGTCCTGAGGCGCGTTCTCCCTTGGGTGCTGCGCCACTGGTGCAGCGCTTTGTTGAGGGCGCTTTGGAAGATGGGCTGGCTCGCGCCGCGCAGTATTTTGGCGTGTCGGCTGAGCGTGTGGTGCTTGCTGATTTGCCTGATCTGCTGGCGCGCAATTTTGTGGTGATGCCCGAAGCTCCGGTTGGTTGGCTTGCGGATGCTTTGCGTCCCTATCCGGCTTTACCATTGCGCCGCCCTTGGGATGCCGCTTGCTGGCCCCTTGCCGGGCGCGGTTTCTTTGCTTTCGGCCAGCACATTCCCCGTCTATGCGCTGAATTGATCGGATAGGCGCGTTTTGGGCCGCCTCAAGTGATGGTTTCCAAAGGCCTTTCGGCCTTTGGCGGGTGGTCCGGAGGGCAGAGCCCTCCGGCCCTTCTTTCTTAAATCGCTGCCGGGGCCTTGAAGCCGCCTTCCTTCGCCAAATCCGCCGCGCGCCACAAATACCAGGCCGCGGTGGTGCGATAGGGTGCCCAAGCCTCCCCGATTTCAGCGAGTGCTTTCGGTTTTGGCTGCTCGGGCAACCCCGCCGCGACGCGGTAGCCTTCGCGCACGCCGAAATCATCCACGGGCAGGATATCGGCGCGGCCAAGGGTGAAGATGAGTAGCATCTCAACCGTCCAGCGCCCCACACCGCGGAGCGCCACCAGCCTTTCGATCAATACCTCATCCGAAAGCCGGCGCGCCGCGGCGCGATTCGGGATAACGCCAAGCGCGGCTTTCTCGGCAATATCGCGAATGGCGAGCACCTTATTGGCCGAAAGTCCTGCACTACGCATGGCCTCAGGTGATAATGCCAGCACCGCTTCCGGCGTGGGGAAACCAGGACCGGGACAGAGTGCGATGAAGCGGCCTAGTATCGCTTCCGCCGCGCGGCCATGTACCTGTTGGTGGGCAATGGCGCGCACCAAAGCCTCATAGGGCTGGCGCCGCGCGGGCTTCAGCGTGAAGGGCCCGACCTGGCGGATGACGCGCTTCAGCACGGCATCGCGCCTGAGGTGGCGCAAGGCTTCCGGCGTGCCGAGGCTCATCGGAAGACAAGTTGCGGCAGCGCCAAGGTAATCCAGGGCACATAGGTAATGACCAGAAGTGCCGAGAAAATGACGGCAATGAAGATGCCAAGATAGCGCATCATTTCATCCACCCCGCAGCGGGCGACCTGCGCGGCGGCAAACAGGTTCACGCCAAAGGGCGGCGTGATCATGCCAAGCGCCAGATTGACCACCATGATGGTGCCGAAATGCACCTGATCAATGCCGAGCCGTTCCGCCGCTTCCGCGAAAATCGGTGCCAGTACGATGATGGAAGCGGATGCTTCAACAAACATGCCAACAACGAAAAGGAACAGATTGACCGCCAAAAGGTAGAGGCTGGCGCTGTCAAAGGATGTCGCCATCCATTCCGCCGCCGCATCCGGTACGCCTTGGCGATTGAGCAGCCAGGAAAACACGGCGGCACAGGCAATGATGAACAGGATCACGGCACTTGAAATGACGGATTTTTTGAAGATCGGGAAAAGGTCGCGCCAGGCGATTTCCTTATGAATGAACATCCCGACGATCAGCGCATAGACAACAGCAATGACGGAAGCCTCGGTTGGTGTCGTCACGCCGCCATAAATGCCGCCAAGCACCACAAAAGGCATGAAAAGGGCAAAGCCGGCCTGACGCGTGGCCTTGAAGAAAGACAGGCGCCCAACACCATCCTGCTTGCCCCAGCCCTTCACGCGGCACCAGATCAACACGGTCGCAATCAGGGAGAGGCCAATGAGAATGCCCGGGCCGAAGCCCGCAATGAACAGCTCCGGTATCGAGGTTTGTGTGGTAACGCCATAAAGGATCATCGGAATGGATGGCGGGATCACCACACCCAATTCCGCAGCTGTGGCTTGAAGTGCCGCGGCGAAGGGTACCGGATAGCCCGCGCGCACGAGTGCCGGGATCATGATGGCGCCAATGGCAAAGGTGGTGGCAACACTGCTGCCGCTGATCGCGGCAAAGATCATGCAGGTGATCACACAGGTCGCCGGCAGCCCGCCCTGAATGCCGCCCACGATGGAGCGTGCAAATTCCACCAGCCGGCGCGAAATGCCACCCACCTCCATGAGATTTCCGGCCAGGATGAAGAAGGGAATGGCCGCCAGCGGAAAGCGATCAAGCGAAACAAAAAGCTGCTGCGCCACCACCACCAGCGGGAAATTCGTGAAGCCATGAATACCGATAATGGCGGCGAGGCCAATGGCAATGGCAACCGGAATGCTGGCGGCAAACAGCACCAGCATGACGGTGAGCATGGTGCCGCTCATACTGCGGACTCCAATTCTTCTGAGCGTCTATCGAGGAAATGCGCAATCGAACCGAGCATGGCAAAGACCGCACCAATCGGGATGGCGGCATAGCCCCAGGCCATGGAAACCTCCATGCCCGCCATTTCCTGGAATTTAACGCGTTCCGCCATGCTCCAGCCGAACCAAAACATGACGCCGAGCATGAGGAGGATGCTCGCCAGCGACAGCCCTTCAAGAATATTGCGCAAAACGCCGCGCGACAGGCGATGGGCAATGTCAATCGAAACCAGGGCACCGGCGCGGAGTGCGACGGCAAGTCCGATAAAGGCCATCCAGATCAGCGCGGTGCGGACAAGCGCTTCGGACCAGACAGAGGGCGTTTCGGTGGCGAAACGTGCCACCACCTGCCAAAGCCCAGCGAATACCGCGACCGCAAGGGCAAGACAGGCGATGATGGCGGCGATGGTTGAACCAATCCTATCCAGCGTCAGCACGCCGGCGCGCAACCGTGCCCGCAGCCCATCGCCGGATTTCAGCCAAAAGGCAAAAACCAGCGCCAGCAGCGTCGCGGCTGCGGTCACCTGCAAGGGCAGGATATTCATCGCATTCATCGCGCTATCCTATCAGAGCATTTTCAAGCCAAGTGGCTTCACCTGGTGGCTCGGAAAATGCGACCAAACAAGTTCTGGTGTGTCCCCCCATGAGCGGAAGCGAAGGGG
>Ga0169931_10015708_pt1 | contig 10108 bp, 7 predicted proteins | sample Kivu_15m_20L_FD_129675 | JGI IMG/M metagenome (GOLD analysis project Ga0169931, IMG submission 129675) | Freshwater microbial communities from Lake Kivu, Western Province, Rwanda to study Microbial Dark Matter (Phase II) - Kivu_15m_20L... | ecosystem: Environmental > Aquatic > Freshwater > Lake ... | reverse complement strand
TCTCTACATACATGTTGTGTACAGGGCACGGAAAGTGTGCCCAGAATAGAGAGTCCTTACTTGCCATCGGGGTTGTTCTACACTTCCCGTAGCAAAATGTAAGCGTAGTCTAATTGAATACTGGAGAGCGTATGTAGACCGTGCAGATAGTCAGCGGAACAGATGATAAGTTGGATTCGTTGATGGATTTAGCGATGGAAGATCTTTGCAATGACAATCTAGATAAACTTTAACATCATATTTTAATATTACCAAGATTAAGAAACTACTATTTGGTATAGTGAGAAGATAATCATCTTATATCAGCAGTATCGACACGGACTGAGAGGCCGACGAAAATGGTAAAATTTCAACATAGCTTTTACACACACACAATAATAAATTTGCAGACAGCAAGTGGAAAAAATGAATTCCAGGAATTACTGTATGTACTGCTGTATGTATCTCTACACTTGTGCAAATACACGTAGGACCTAAGTACGGGTGCAGTTTCTGAAATAATAACCTTAAATCGTCCTGACTGACGTTCGGCCTGTCTTACAGTAGGCTAGCTATGTAGTCCTACCGGTCATCACGCCCGATTCGTTATCAAATGAAACCTTCAATTCTTCTTTTAGCATCTATAATGAATGAGTCTGAGATAGATCCAAAGCGTATGGTATCCAAATAATGTCTCCATCAATAGACATCCAAGAATGGGTTCATTCATTATCCAAGGAAGAATTACAATCTGCCATGACTTTCGCTTTTCCAATGGCTGCAGCATCCCAACACAAAAATAGGAATCATGAATTTCATCTTCTCCAACAAATGATACAAAAACAAATACCCTTACCGATTCCTATTTTTAATCGAGCTATACCTATTCATCCAGCATCGACTCATGGAGTAACCCATGTTCAACAATATGAGGATATATTGTATTGTAATCTACAGTGTCGATTACGTAAACCACGTTTGTTTCAATGGATACGAATGCCATTTCAGACAGAGTATGAGAGGACTCCCACAGTTCCATCTTCCTCCTTCTCCTATAGGAGAAAATATGTACTGCGACATGGCTATAACAGCAATCATAAGATTTGTAATAGACAATCACACGTAGCAGTAGAAGAGGAAGAACCCATGTTTGACATTTTAACAAGACAGGGTATAGCACCATGGGGAGATTTATGGAATGTAGGATGTACCGAACAACAACGACACGCGGATGAACTTTTACTTGTAAGAACATGTATACAATATCAAGGAGGAATGAGTAGTAATAGTAATAGTACTATTCTACCATCATTCCTCCTTGATGATTCAAATCTCAAGTCTTCATCCTCCTATGCCATATGTTTTTTTCATCCTACTCCGTCCATGTCTAGTAAAGATATTTTAAATATACTTTATATTGTTTCACGAGGACACTTTTTACGAAATAGAACCACCACAACAACAACAATGGAGGATATACCCTATTGTGCTTCATGGTTCCATCCTACTCAAGAATGGTTTTCTTTATCTAAATATATAGCATCACGATTTGAAGTATCTATACGACAATATTATAAATTTTGTCAAAAACAAAATAGGGAAATCAGTCTTATTCATCATAATGATAATAATATATATCCACAGATATTTCACACCGATATACCCTGGAATAACACTATATTGGATACAGCGTATCTTAAAGCAACCAGTCAATTACTCCAAAATGATTATCTTTTTATTTCATCGGGATATTATCGAGATATGAATATATGGAAATTACTGACAACATCATCCTATCATCATCATCAGCAACATGATAACAATACGTTGTCATCTTTGCATTTTCTCTCATTCATTCCTTTCATTTACTTTGGTTCACCTTTAGATACATTACGATTACATATACTTTCTTGTTTACAGAATGAGGTATCTCAATTATCAGAAAAAAGTTTAATACAATCCTTGAATGAGGAAGATGAGAAACTCACTTTTTCAAACAAGAAGAACAAGAGTATGGATGTAAAGATGACGACGAAGAAAAAGAAGAAGAATATAAAGAAGAAGAAGAAAACTAGGAATCATAAACAAGAAGAAGAAATGACTGATATACATTCATCCTCTGCACTGAATCATCAGGATATTGATGATGATGATGATGATGAAGGTCAAGTAGATGACGATGATGAGAGTAAATTAGTACCCTTAAAGAATGTATCGGAACCCTTGTCATTAGAGAAAAGTAGAAATACAATCATGGTCATGTCGCTATTAGAAGATATTATAGATTTTGTCGTGTCAGAAAAGGAAGTTATAGATTCCTGTTCAGATGTACAGGAGGAGGGACTTAAAGACGAAACGCAGAACATGGGCGTGATCCAATGTATGGAAAATCGTAGTAGCAACGAGCGGTTAGAATCTCATACTTCCTTCATATCTACGGAGGAATCACCGTCTCCGTCATCCACAGAAGGTAATAAAATTATTACAACTGCATTCATCGATATACAGTCACTACCTATAGTATCTCCGGAACCGACAATGACTGAGATGAGTACTACATTTGTACAGGTAGAGACGAAGGATATTGTGGTGGATCCTCGCATGGAAATGAAGATGGATGAGAGGAACTCCGTTCAAGTAACAACAACAACAAATGGATCTCAAGCGCATCAGCCACTCACTCGTCAATGGCTATCATTTCATGATTTAATGGTTCATCATAGTCCACCTGACCCACCTTCGACAATGATAAATACCATCAAAACAACCGATGATGGGGCTTTTTACATTATTGATGATATTGCTCTCGTCACAGATATGTGGTGGAATCGCCGTCCATACCCTACAAGAGATAAAAGTATATTTGCTGATTTTTTCCCGGATGATACGGATCATGACGCTGATGATCTTGTAGCTTCATCTACAGTTGCCTCCTTGGCATCATCTATCTTAGATGACACTGGAGGTGATTACAGATTGTCATCCATACCCCCCGACGGCACAGCATCGAAAGAGGACCTTCGAGTACCAGCCACTCTACATCGAGAAACGTTACTTCCTGTTTTACGAGTACGAGGGACCAATATAGTTGGACCCCTAAACCATCAAAGAGCAAGGAGTGTCTCATCTCATGATGCACTTGATATGATTAAATCATCGCAGCCATGTATGGTGCCTGCTTTGAGAAAGCGAGGTGCAACTTTTATGAACCCCTTCAATATTGAGAAGGCTCGTAGTGTCTCATCTCATGATGCGCTGGATATGAATCGCTCTACGAGATCCTTTGACCACAAAAGGATGCTTGACACTTTCCGTACAAGTACAACAAGCACCGGTGCCGGGAACAACAACCCCCTTGGTCATCACCAACTCTTGATGAAGGAGGTCATTATCGATGCTGGGAACGTTCATCTGAATTTCTGTGCCCAAAGTGAAGCTGCGATCAACGTGCTTGAGGAAAGTAGTCATCTTAACGTTATCCCAAAGCCATCGGCTCAAGATGAGGGTTATCAAATAGCTGCATACAGAGATGAAAACTCCACCATTTCCTCCGCGCCGAGCGAAAGTCCTGGAGAAGTCATCACCATTAGGGATGAACGGAATAGTTATCGAGATCTATGCTTGAAACTTGCTGCCGAGAACGCTAAAATGAGAAATCTTCTGGCTTTAATAAATCAATCGTACCCAAACGCAAACAGTGGTGAGGGCACAGTCCTTCCTTTTGTGAATTTGAGCCATCATGAACATATTCGCCCCTATAGATTCGACGGAGCTATGAGTGATGTATGTGGGCTTATGAGTGAGGACGGTACTATTATACACGAGTCGAGCACGGCTAACTCCATGGATTATATCACATGCAGTGGAACCCATGTAACCTTGCAGCCAAGCAGTCATCAGGGTCCTATGAGACATGTACATTTGAATGGGCTTGAATCTCGGTTGACAACAGAGATAAACATTTTTCTCGACAATATAGCTACACAATTAAAGAGCCTCGCTCCAAGAAGGGCCATCGCTTCAACCCGGCTAAAGAGACTAGTTACCCTGCTTTGGCCTCGGGCTCAAGTTAAGATCTATGGCAGTCATTTGTCAAACCTAAGTCTTCCTTCATCCGATATGGACTTTGTCATTTGCCTCCCCGCAATTCATGTGAACGCTAACGTAGACGCAGCTGGGGTCTTGGAGGGACAGCATTCAACTAACGAGCCACATCAAAAAGTTCTAGCTCGCAAACTCAGGCATGAGTCATGGATAGGTAAGACTATTTTCTAATGACGGCAGCTGTTGGATCCACTAATCATGTGTTATAATAGCGCTGCTTACTCTAATTTTGAAGAGCCGAGGTCGATTCGAGTCATTGATAGGACCGTTATACCAGTCATAAAGGTGCAGACGAAAGATTCGCAGTCCCGACAGATTCAACTCGATATAACCTTTGATAGTCCCGAGCATTTCGGCCTTCAAGCGGCAGAGCTAGTAAATAGTTTGATGATTGTAAGTTTTCCAATTTATTGGTTAAAGAAATCGATGAGAATAAGTCATACATGTTTTCCCCCCTTTAGGATCTTCCCGTGATCAGGCCGTTGGTTCTAATATTAAAAGAATTTTTGGTTGGTCGGGGCTTATTGACGGCATTTACGGGTGGACTTTCATCATACTGCCTGTTCCTCATGGTAACACGATATTGTCAAGAACAAATTCAATCATCATGGATAGATAGTGGTTCACTTTTGGTTGGGTTCTTGGATTTTTTTGGCAATCATTTTGACCCTCGGACAACTGGTATTAGTGTCACTCAGAAGATGTATTTCGTACGACCGCGTTTCTCAATAGATCAACAATCTCCTGAATACCGGACTGTAAATGGACGTGGCGTACACTTCAATACGGCAAGGAATCTGGTTCCACCATTGTATACAAGGAGTAAATCTATGCATCATCCTCAGTCGACTGGCTTCGACGACATGAATGTGTTGTATCCATCATCATCAATCCCTCCTGTTGGAAGTTCACAGCCGAATAGACCTTTTACATTTGATCCTCTCTATGTTGAAGATCCGCTTCATCCTTCTAACAATGTTGGTCGTAACGCTTTCCGCATTTTTCAGGTGAAAGTAAGTATCGCCAACGCCGAAAACCTTTATATGTGTTTCGTTTCGTCAAAGTTCAACTTTGAACCATTGTGATTTGTTTTTGTGTTTCATTATAAGCGTGCATTTTCTGACGCCCATCGTATCATCACCGCGAATTTTGAATGGGATGGTGTATCGTCACTGGATATTCATGATTCAGAACAGCGTTCTATCTTGAAAAGTTTCCTCCAAAATAGTCACGAGTATTGCAAACTAGAGCGAGCATTTTGACTTACTCCTACTCGAGGGACGAATATGTCGGCTTGAATACGGCACTAGTACAACGTTCGATGCGCTGTTTCATGTATATCAAAAACAACATTTTTATTCTTTGTGCCATGGTGATTATGAGGCTTTAAAACAATTTCATCTGCATTATGAGTGAATGGAGACTTTAACTTTCTTGTCTCCGTTACTCAATTTTCTCTGTACATGCGTTCATAAGCCGCTCACGAGGTATTAATAAAACAATCATTTTAGCCGGAATCATAATTGACGCCTGACTTTGAAAACCGTTGACTCGCAGACTTTACATCTAATTTTTGTGCCGTCGTGCAAGGTCACGAAGATACTTTGCTTTTGTGACTATGGCGAAGGATGATGGAGTAACTCTGTTCAAAGAGTAAGAGAGAAAATGAATTTAAAATATCTAGGTGAGGATAGCGAACGTGAAGCCAACACCTGGATCGACAGTATATGAGATCTCTCAATGAGCATATACTTTGGTAGTCTAGTGCTTGATTCTACATATTTATATGCGACATTCACAAGCCGTCGGTACCGTGATCAGCACCAAATACTGTAGATCCTGGAGGTCCTTGTCCTAATGCCTGGGCTTCGGGGAAGCCTTTGTGCTTCACGGCCAATCTGCATTCAATTAATTTGGGAATATTATAGAAATTTGTGCTGTTAATGATATCAACCCACGATTCGAGTCGATACCCTCCATTGTAAAAAATAAACACAAACAAACAAGAGAGGCGACCCGGTCTCTCATCGGACGTCAAACGTGTCTTTACTGTATGATAGTGCATAGACACTCAAGAACCCATGAGAAAGACTGTCCCATTGACATCTCGTAACTCTGTCCCACGTCGCCTATCTGACAATAATGAGAAACAAGAAACAAGCCTATGACTCCTTTACTAAAGTGCACTTACTAAATGTAATCAGGATTATTGCTTGGCGTGTGGATAGCACGTTTACGAGGATATTCTCTTGAAAAACACTTCTTCTTAATATGATAATTACTACTGATTTTCAAGCTCAGATAGATTGTTAACACTAGATCTTGACGAATGAAGTTGCATATTCCACATCTCTGCATATTTTCCGTTGAGCGCAAGAAGCTCCTCATGTGTTCCCTATGCGTATCGAAAGACAAAAGATAAGAAGCATGGAAAAGTTTAATTGAGGACCAAGTGCCTCCGATGAACATACCTGCTCCATGACACAACCATCACCCATTACAATTATGTTGTCGGCGTTTCGAATAGTCCCTAGGCGATGGGCTATGACTAGGCATGTACGTTTGGAACCAAGGGCATCTAAAGCCTCTTGAACACTGTTTTCGGTGACAGTATCCAACGCCGACGTCGCCTCATCGAGAACCACCAATGGTGGATCTTTTAACAAGCATCTCGCAATAGCAACCCGTTGCTTCTCTCCTCCACTGAGTTTTAGCCCACGATCACCGACAATAGTTTCAAATTTCTCAGGTAGTGATTGAACAAAGTTGAATAACTGCGCAGCTTTCGAAACACGTTCCAGATCATCCTCAGTCGCATCACGTTTGCCGTATAAAATATTTTCCTTAATTGAATCATTAAATAAGCTAGTAGCTTGAGGAACAACACCGATGGCGCTACGTAAACTCTTTTGTGTGACCTTGCGAACATCCATGCCATTGACCTTCACAGATCCCTCAAGGGTGTCGTAAAAGCGGAACAATAAACGAGATATTGTTGTTTTACCAGCTCCCTGCCATGAAAATATAATTACAATGCGATATGAAATCAATGTATCATGACGAAAGTGATACAAGAGAAAGATTGGAATGGTGCTTACTGTAGTCCCCACCAAGCCAGTAGTCGTTCCGCGTTTCAATTTAAAGGATACGCCTTTCAATCCTTTCGATTCGGGTTGGGTTGGATAATGAAAGGATACGTTGTCAAATTCTACTGCAACATCAGGGTTGGTAGTATTAACGATTGGCAACTCAATAGCGTTGGGAGAATCCTTGATATCCGGATTTTCGGCAAGTAACTCCGATAAGTTTCTCAAATCAATAAGAGCCATAATCACAGCGTTGTAGACCGACCCTAAGAAATTTAAGGGAACGAAAAGATTTATAGTGTAGGTCAACACTGTAACGAAATCTCCAATTTCCATTCCTGGACATCGGGGTATTAAGGCGGAACAACAGGAGGAGAAACCGTCTAGACATCCACGATTAATACAGCAAGAATTTCTCTTGCGAATACCATAAATACTTAAAACCAGTCCCGTTGCTAAACAAGCTTGCATGAGCAAGTTTTGTGATAAGTTTAAGAAGGAGAGGGATGCTTGAATGTTGACATTACCAGACTGGAATTTCGTAATAGATGTCTTAAACTTTTGCATTTCATAATCCTCTGCCGTGAAATATTTCACTATCTCAAAGTTTACAAGACTGTCCGTAGCCTTATCATGCCAATCATTGTCGCTCTTTGCAACACTGAGAGAAAAAACATAAATTTCATTTCCAGCACAAGAAAAATTTGAGTCGTTCTTGTACTCTATCTAATTGGAGAAAATAGAGGAAACACCAATCTTACCTGTATCGGAATTTCTTTCTCCAAACAGTAAGAATAATTGTAACCATAACATAGGCATAGACGAATAAGAAAACACAAACTGCAATGGGTAGATAATGAAAGTAAGTGGCAAAGATGATAACTACGAAGACACACTCAGCGAGAGCTGGTATCATGTACAAGAAAAGGTATCTCATGAGAGTGTCGCAAGCTTGAATTCCACGATCCATACTTCGAAGGACTACAACACAACAAAATAAATCAGGTACGTACAAGCACATGAAATGGAGAGTTTGTTTGAGATAGAAATCATACATATATATATATATTGAAAAGAGACAACATACCTTCTCCTAATTTTTTACGTAAATGCCAATCTAAACTCAAGGAATGTAAATGACGAAAGGAATGTTCACTCAATTGTATGAAAGCAGCTTTGGCTACCGACAAATAGACTAAACTTTGTCCTTCCTTCAAGACATTACTAAAAAATTGTAATGTACAATAGATAATAGCTAATCTAGCTGAAGTCCAATAATCTAACCGAGTCAAGGCTGTCGAAGCTTTACCTAAAACAATGGGTGAAATCAAACTACACGCTTTGGATCCTGCCACACATGCCCATGTAGACATGGCCAAGATACGATTGATATGCGCAGATTGAAAGGAGGATAGGGTTGTGTTGATGTTGGTAGTGGCTGTACTACTAGGCCAAAAGTATGGTTTTAGTATAATCATAATGGCTCTTTTACTTAAATGAGCCTTATTTTGAGATGTCAATTCACTTGGTAATCGTAATGTTTGTGGTGTTGGACAAATCCATACTTCCAATGTAACCCATACAGCATATAAAGTTAGTCCTGCCATGGTAATTTTATCAACATCGGTAGGATGATGGGATGATGATGATGAATTCATGGCCAAGACAACAATACAACCTAAAAAATAAATCATGGCAGATGTCCAATAATAAAATCGTTGAAAGATATTAAAACGTAAATGATGTCCTTTACGAAGTAAGGTGAGAATACCAAAAAACATCCCCACTGTAACTGCACCCATGGGTATACTATGATAAACCGTTGTATAGAATGAATGATGTGATTTTTTTGTGGATAATATTGTTGCAACAAGAAAATAAACAAAGAGCATGATATGAATAAAACCTGAAATAAAATTTAATCGTAAAGCCAAGGTACGCTTTTTTTCCCTCTTGATTTCGTCTTCCACAGTATGGGATACTATGTTTTCCTTGTTGGTTGTGGATGAGGATGCAGCAGCACCAACTACACTACCAGAATTCGCTTCAATGTCCGATACTGTGTCTACATTGTTATTAGTATTGTTTCCATTGGGAACACTTCTACTACGACGTTGAGTAGCAAAGTGTGTTAATGAAAAGCGATTATCAACAAAGATGGTACGGCGAAACAAGGAGGATCGAGCCACGGAGGTTGATGTTTGTTTGTCAACAACCTTAGTTTCATCCTTGCTTGTCGATGATGGTGGTGTATCCTTTTTATAATCCGAAACCTCTGCAAGGTTAACAGAGAGAAGAAAGAAGAAAGAAAAATTGAATTGTTTAGTATACTTACAATTAGAATAGGAGCAAAGAGATTCATTCATTCATATCCAGCGAATGTCATGGAATTCCAAATTTTTCAAACAAAATTTCTTCAATCTTACCTGTGGACACTCGTTGAGACAAATCGATCAAGAGATCAATAGAAAATCGGAATATACTAAAGAAGGCACCTACACCAGCAGCAATAAATGTGGATTCAGTCATTCGAAAGGGTATATCGATTGTTCATGAAAGAGTGGCGTAGTATCACTATAGAGAATCATGTTTTAATCAGCATGAAAATGAACTAATCAGCGGAATCAGCGTCATGCGTCATGTTTTCTCTTCCAAGAAAGTCGGTCGGGCTACGTCCTACTGTACGTGGGACAACAGGCAGCGTGTAAATACGTAAATACGTAAATACCAAATACGTAGCCGAGAGAATCTGTTTTTCTTAGACATGCTTGAAATATAGATTTTCTAAGCACTAAGCACGTTTGATAAGAGGACGCCTTCCATTTACGTCTGGTAGCTGGTAGCCTACTCTGGTACTGTAGGCCTAGGTCCTACTGGCGTAGCAGTCAGTATACAGTTGGTACAGTCCTACTATAGTATCATAGTCAGGTATATACCAC